>Ga0182013_10004641_pt1 | contig 16388 bp, 15 predicted proteins | sample 612S2MmetaG_FD_120487 | JGI IMG/M metagenome (GOLD analysis project Ga0182013, IMG submission 120487) | Permafrost microbial communities from Stordalen Mire, Sweden - 612S2M metaG | ecosystem: Environmental > Terrestrial > Soil > Wetlands > Permafrost | place: Sweden: Stordalen | collected...
CACCCGACCGATAACCTCGCAGGAACCGCGGCCGCAACGTCGATCCTGCGAAAGTTTTACACGAACACAGAAGCTGCGACCGCAAATAGTGAACCACGTTCGTCGCGTTGGCGACACCCTTGATCCGCGGACTGATTTTTGAAGGATTCCTGATGGCGAGTTTCGGCGGCGACCTGCTTGCCGTCGCGCTCGCCGGTACCGCGCCAGGCGAACATCCGCTGCGCCATGTCGCCGAGCTGCCACCCCGCACCGGCCGGCCACGGAATTGGCCGGAGTGGGCCGATCCGGAGGTGGTTCGCGCGTTTGCCGATCGCGGCATCAGCGCCCCCTGGTCGCACCAGCTTGAGGCCGCCGAGCTGGCCCACGCCGGCCGGAACGTGGTGGTGAGCACAGGGACCGCGTCGGGTAAGTCATTGGCCTATCAACTTCCCGTCCTGAACACGTTGGCGACGGACCCGCGTGCCCGGGTGCTGTACCTGTCGCCGACGAAGGCGCTCGGTCACGACCAGCTGCGCGCCGCCTATGCGCTGACTTCCGCTATCCCGCGGCTGACCGGCAGTTTCGCGGTAGCACCCACCGCATACGACGGCGACAGCCCAGCCGAGGTGCGCCGCTTTGCCCGCGAGCGCTCCCGCTGGCTGTTTTCCAACCCCGACATGATCCATCTGTCGATATTGCGCAATCATGCCCGCTGGGCTGTCCTGCTGCGCGGCCTTCGGTTTGTGATTGTCGACGAATGCCACTACTACCGTGGCGTTTTCGGATCGAATGTGGCGATGGTATTGCGCCGGCTGTTGCGGTTGTGTGCGCGGTACTCCCCCGAACCGGGCAGGGCCCCGACGGTGATCTTCGCCAGTGCGACGACGGATTCGCCCGGCGCGACGGCCGCTGAGCTGATCGGTCAACCGGTCCAGGAGGTCATCGAAGACGGCTCTCCTCAGGGCGCTCGCACGATAGGGCTGTGGGAGCCCGCGCTGCGGGCCGACCTGACCGGCGAGAACGGCGCACCGGTGCGCCGATCCGCCGGCGCCGAGGCGGCGCGCGTGATGGCCGACCTGATCGCCGAGGGTGCGCAGACTTTGACGTTCGTTCGGTCGCGCCGTGCTGCCGAGCTGACCGCGCTGGGCGCCCAGGCGCGACTGGACGACATCGCCCCGGAACTGTCGGACAAGGTGGCGTCCTATCGCGCCGGCTATCTCGCCGAGGACCGCAGCGCACTCGAGCGTGCGCTGGCCGAGGGCCGGCTGCGGGGCCTGGCCACCACTAACGCTTTGGAGTTGGGCGTCGACATCGCCGGCTTGGACGCGGTGGTGCTTGCCGGTTTTCCCGGCACGGTCGCGTCGTTCTGGCAGCAGGCCGGGCGGTCGGGGCGCCGCGGCCAGGGCGCGCTGGTGGTGCTGATCGCCCGCGACGATCCGCTGGACACATATCTGGTGCACAACCCCGCTGCACTGCTGGACAAGCCCGTCGAACGGGTCGTGATCGATCCCGTCAACCCCTACATTCTGGGTCCTCAACTCCTTTGTGCGGCAACAGAAATGCCGCTCGAAGAAACCGAGGTCCAGACGCTGGGCGCGGTAGCAGTGGCCCAGAGCTTGGTCGACGACGGGCTGCTGCGGCGTCGCAACGGCAAATACTTTCCGGTGCCCGGCCTCGCGCCGCACGGCGCCGTGGACATTCGCGGTTCGACCGGTGGTCAGATCGTCATCGTGGAGGCGGGCACCGGGCGACTGCTGGGCAGCGCCGGGATGGGTCAGGCGCCGGCTTCGGTGCATCCCGGGGCGGTGTATCTGCACCAGGGCGAGAGCTACGTCGTCGACTCGTTGGACCTCCACGAAGGCATGGCGTTCGTCCACGCCGAGGATCCCGGCTACGCGACGTTCGCACGGGAACTCACCAACATCGACGTCACTGACAAGGGCGAGCGGTTGGCCTTCGGGCCGGTGACACTCGGACTGGTTCCGGTGCGGGTCACCAACCAGGTGGTCGGCTACCTGCGCCGCCGGCTTAATGGCGAGGTGATCGACTTCATCGAACTGGATATGCCCGAGCAAGTGCTACCCACCACGGCGGTCATGTACACCGTCGATCCGGATGCTCTGGCGCACGATGGTATTGATTTGCCGCGCGTCCCCGGATCGTTGCATGCCGCCGAGCATGCCGCTATCGGCCTATTGCCGTTGGTAGCCAGCTGCGACCGCGGCGACATCGGCGGCATGTCAACCGCGATCGGTCCCAATGGGCTGCCTACCGTCTTCGTCTATGACGGCTACCCGGGTGGGGCGGGATTCGCCGAACGTGGCTTCCGCCGGGCACGCACCTGGTTGGGAGCGACGGCTGCCGCCATCGAGGCGTGCGAATGCCCGGGCGGCTGCCCGTCATGCGTGCAATCACCCAAGTGCGGCAACGGCAACGACCCGTTGGACAAGGCAGGCGCGGTGCTGGTGCTGCGGCTCGTACTTGCGGAGTTGGGGCAGGAATCGGGCTGAGCAATCCAGCGGATGGCGACCGACCCCTCGACGGTCGACCTCCACGGATCTGCATCACGACAGCCGCGTCGAGAACGCACTTCCCCGCTACTGAACGAAGTACCGGCGTGCCGTCGCACAGGGCGACGAACGGTCGGACAACCACGAGCCGCTCGCAGTCCCGACAACGCGGGCGCATCAGCAAATCTACTCGCCCCCCAGCGGGGAGCGCAACTCACCCGCCGACCCAAACCCGAGATATGTTGCACCTGAACAGCCGTACTATCGACTTCATGGCCCACGACTGGTTGCTCGTGGAGACGCTGGGGGACGAACCCGCCGTGGTGGCGCAGGGTCTGCAACTCAAAAACCTTGTTCCGATCACCACGTTCCTGCGCCGCCGTCCCCACCTCTCCGCGGTCCGAACGGCGATCGCCGAGTCGGTGCAGACCGGACAGAGCTTGAACAGCATCACGCCCAAGCGTGACCGCGTCATCCGCACCGAACCGGTGGTGATGTCCGACGGTCGCATGCACGGGGTGCATGTATGGATCGGCCCTGCCGGCGAAGAGCCGCCCGAACGACCGACGCCGGGCCCGCTGAAGTGGGACCTGACCGTTGGTGCTGCCACCGACACCCGAGAGTCGCTGGCCAACAGCGGAAAGAACCCCGACGTCGAAGTGGTCTTCGGCCAAGTGTTCGCCGAAGATCTTCCATCCCGCCAGCTCAATCCAAATGAAAGCAAGGTGCTGGCAATGGCGGCGCAGCTCGAGCCGGGCCGAACGCTATGTAGCACCTGGGATCTCACCGACTGGCAGGGAAACGCCATCCGGATCGGTTTCGTCGCGCGCACGGGGCTGGAACGGGGACCCGACCGCCAAGACCATCTGATCGCGCGAGCAATGACCTGGCGCGCCGAGCTCGACGGCCCGGTGATATCGGCGGATGATTTGGCTTATCGGATCCTCAGCGGGCTGACGCAGGCCGGGGTCCACCGCGCGCTGGTCGACCTCGACAACTGGCGCCTGCTGGAATGGCTCGACGAGCCCTGCCCGTTCTATGATTGGCGCGGTAGCGAGACGGGTAGACCACGGGTACATCCGGACGACGAACACGTTATAGCCTCCATGACAAAGGAATTCATCGACGGAGCGACCAGCCGGGTATTGCGGATGCGTGGCTTCAACGACGATTGGGTGCCGGTGCATATGACCGTCAGCCGGGTGGAAGTCGAACCGGACACTTTCGCCGGACTGGTGTCGCTGCGGTTGCCCACCGGTGACGAACTCGCCTAAGCCGGACTGTCGAAGGCGCCCGACGACAAGGTCTGAGGTCCAGCCCGCGCGGCAGCTCGCGCCGCACCCCCGAAGAAGACCGCCACTTCGACGGTGATGACGACGTCCAGATCGTCTACCTCACATCGGGGGTCAGTTACCCGCATCTCGCGAGCCACCCGGGTCGCATCGGCACACGCCGCGGCGATTCCCGACGGCAGGCGCGCGGCGGCGGCCAGAGCGGCCAGATCGGCCGCCGACTGTGCGCGGTGCCTCGCAACCAGCGCGGAGCCGAGATATGCACCCGCGACCGTAACGCAAAGCAGCACCGCGACCATCGCGACCGCCACGACGGTCGCCGAGCCACGATCATCGCGGCGGCTCAGCCGCCGATACCGCCTTAGCGGCAATATCCAGCTTGGGGAACAGCTTTGAATGCACAACCACTGTGGCGACAAGAAGGTCGCCGTCCCGGTGCACCTGGACCAGCGCGCCAGTGGGCGCGATCTGGCGCGCGGCATCCACCGCCGAGCGTTCGTCACCGCGGGCAGCCAGGCGGGCCGCCTCGCGCGCCGCATCGACGCAACGCACCTGCATCGACAGCGTGGTGACACCGGCCAGACACAGCACCAGCACCACGACCAACGTGGCGATCCCCAGTGCCGCCTCAACGGTGCTCGCACCGGCGCTCCCACTGACACCGGCTAGACCTTGGTATTGAGCGCGCGACCGATTAAGTTCGTCAGCGCCGACACGATGGAATCGCCGGTGACGACCGTGTAGAGGATCGCACCGAAGGCCGCCGCCGCGACTGTCCCGATAGCGTATTCGACCGTAGACATTCCCGACTCGTCTGTCGCCAGCAACGTGACGCGCGCGACGAGAACGCGAAACATGTTGATCACCAATACATCCTCTCTTCTGTGCTCTCGCACGCTTCATAACAGACCCGACTGCAGGACATCGCCGGCCAGCCCGGCCACCACCGGAACAATGCCCAGGCACACAAAGGCCGGCAGGAAGCACAGTCCGAGCGGCCCGGCGATCAGCACCCCGGCCCGTTCGGCGGCCGCCGTGGCCGCCTGTGCGGCGTCATGGCGGGACTGGTCGGCGAGCTCGGCGACCCCGTCGGCCAGTGCCGCGCCCGATGACGCCGAGCGTCGCGCCAGTCGCAGCAGCGAATCAATCTGCGTATCAACCGAATCCGGCGCCAGCTCCGGGGAAATCGACCAAGCCACGCCCGGATCGGAGCCGAGCGCCAGCAGGTCGGCGGCCCGCCGTAACACCGCGCCGAGCTTCGGCGGCGCGGACGCCGCGGTCGCGGCCGCCGCCGTCGACACCGCCATGCCCGCCCCCAGGCAGACAGCCAGCACGTCCAAGCTCGATGCGACCCCCAACGGGTCCGGGCCACCCACCGGCCCCAGCTGCGGCAATCCAAACCGAACACGTGGGTGGACCAACGTTCCGGCCCGTGCCCGCACCATCGACGGCCCGGGGCCGATCCACAACGCCACGGCCAGCAACACCGCCGAGGTGCTCACGACGCGAGCCGATCGGTGATCCGGTCCGACCACACCAGCCCGGCGCAGGCCAGCGTGGACCCGATCACCAACAGAGCGCCGCCAGCGTGCCCGCCGAGCAAGAATCTCAGCGGTCTGGCCCCGATCAGTTGACCCAGGAGCACGCCAAGCACCGGCAAACCCGCCAGTACCACCGCCGTGGCGCGGGCCCCGGCCATCCCCGCCGACACTCGCGCCGTGAACCGTTGCCGCTCAGCGATATCACGCTGCGCCGCACGCATCAGGGTGGCAATCGCCAACCCGTGATCGCCGGCCAACTGCCAACACGCCGCGAGTCGGTGCCAATGCGCGGGCAGAACCGATGATCGGGCCGCGCTATGCAAGCCGGCGATGACGTCACCGCCTAACCTCGCGCGGTCCGCCACCGCGCGCAACGACACGGCAACCGTGCCATCGGTTTCGTCGGCGGCGACACGAAACGCGCGCACCGGATGAGAACCCGCGCGCAGTTCTCCCACCAGCACGTCGAGTGCAGTTTCCAGCGCCCGCCCCTCGTCGGCGGCTCGGCGGATACGACAGCTGCGACGGTAACGCCGGCCGACAGTCGTGCCCATCATCGCCGCGGCCAGCACTGTCGTCAGCGGCAACAGCAGGACGGCGGCGACGCCGGCGCAAGCGATGATCCAACCAATCCCGTCCGCGGCCTGCAGCGGAACCTTCCGGCGGGTGGATGCGGCTGGCGCGATCCGGCGGCGCGGGGATCCCGGAACGACGATCAGCGCGATCGACAGCAGCAGCGCCGCGGAACTCGTGCCGCTCATCCCGTCATCCGGGTTCGCAATAAGCGGTGCAGATCTCCCGCATCCTCTGTCATCCCGCCGTCCGCGTGCCATACCGTGACCGCCCGGACGCGCTCGTCAGTTCGGCGCAGCACCGCAATTTCATTCAACCTGCGACGGCCGCCCCGGTCCCGGGCGACGTGCAGCAGCACTTGGACCGCGGCGGCGAGTTGGCTGTGCAGCGCCGCCCGATCGAGACCTCCGAGCGCGCCCAACGCTTCCATTCGCGCGGGAACCTCTTCCGGGCTATTGGCATGCACCGTGCCCGCCCCGCCATCGTGGCCGGTGTTCAGCGCCGCCAGCAGATCAACGACCTCGGCTCCCCTGACTTCGCCGACCACAATGCGGTCGGGTCGCATTCGCAAGGCCTGCCGGACAAGTTGGCGCAGCGGGACTTCTCCGACGCCTTCGACGTTGGCGCCTCGCGCCACCAGCTTGACCAGATGAGGGTGCCGGGGCGCCAACTCGGCGGCGTCCTCGACGCACACGATCCGCTCGCGAGGCGACACCGCACCAAGCATCGCGGCCAGCAAAGTCGTTTTGCCGGTACCGGTTCCACCGCATACGAGAAAGGCCAGCCGGGCGGCGATGATGTCGGTGAGGAGCGCGGCACCCCGCGGATCGATCGCGCCCGCGGCGATCAGCGCGTCCAAGTCCTGTGTGGCGGGTCGCAACACACGCAGCGACAGGCACGTGCCCTGGGGCGCCACCGGCGGTAACACAGCGTGTAGCCGCACCGCGAACCCGCCGGCACCGATGCCGGTCAGCTGGCCGTCCACCCAGGGTTGCGCGTCATCGAGGCGGCGGCCCGCGGCCAAGGCCAGCCGCTGTGCCAATCGCCGCACCGCTGCCTCGTCGGAAAATCGAATCTGGCTGCGCCGCAGACCGTTTCCATCGTCAACCCACACCGCGTCGGGTGCGGTGACCAACACGTCGGTCGTACCGCCCGCACACAGCAACGGTTCCAGGATGCCCGCACCGGTCAGTTCGGTCTGTAACACCCGGAGATTGGCCAGGACTTCGGTATCACCGAGCATTCCGCCCGACTCGGCGCGGATCGCGGCCGCCACCACGTTGGGCCTTAAAGGAGATCCCAGTGGGGCAGACTCGGCTGCCAGCCGTTCGCGCACTCGTTCAATCAGCGGGCCGTTCATGCCGCCCTACCGTTCCGTACTGGCAACAGGGCAAGTATCTGCCGGGCCGCCGTCGCGAGCGCCGATCGCCGTCGTAATCGCAGCCCACCGCGTTCCAGCTGCCCGGCGAGTTGAGGCTCGGCTTTCATCGAGGCCAGCAGCGGCAGGCCGGCGATATCGGCGACTTCTACCGCCCGTAGCCCTCCCGGCGACGGCCCCCGCACCACCAGCCCCAGGTTGGGATTGATCGTTGCGAGCACCGGAGCAATCGACCCGGTAGCGGCACATGCCCGCACATCGCACGGGCTGACCAGAACGACAAGGTCGGCGGTATCCAGCGCAGCCTGGGTGGCATCGGTAAGCCGACGGGGAAGATCGCACACAACGGTGACTCCGCCGCGGCGGCCGGCATCGACGACGGCGTCCACCGGCGCCGCATCCAACTCGTAACCGCGCCGGGTGCCGGATAGCAAGGTGATTTCCCGATGTCGCGGGAGTGCCTCGCGCACGGCTGACCAGTTGAGCCGTCCGCCCTGTAACGCAAGGTCGGGCCAACGCAGACCGGGCGCCGTTTCGGCACCCACCAGCAGATCGACGCCGCCGCCCCACGGATCCAGGTCCACCAACAGTGCCGTTCCCGCCGAGTAAGCCAGGGCGACAGCGAGCAATGAAGCACCGGCGCCGCCGCAGCCACCGATGACGGCGACGACCTCGCCGCGCGGTCCCTGGTCGCGCGCCGCTTCAGCCGCTTCGCCGAGCTCATGGATCAATTCACGTTCCTGCGCGGGCAGCCGCAACACGTGCCGGGCACCAACGGCGATGGCGGCCGCCCAGGTCGCCGTCGTCGGCTCGGCGGCGGTCAGGACGCTGACGTGACCACGCCGCGGCAACGCAGACTCCCCGCACCGCACCGCCGCGGCCTGGTCAAGGACCACCGCAACGGCAGCCGACCAAGTCCTCCTGCTCACCGAAGACCCAACGCCTGCAAGAACTATCCGAACTCCGACGGCCGCGGCCACCCGGTCCAGCTCGTTGCGTAACTCCGAATCGGTCAGCACCGCTAATACGCCCGGGGCGCCCGTCGATCCGGTGCGGGTGCTGGTCATCCCCCCACCGTGGGGGCCCACACAGACGGGACGCCAGTCCCAAAGCTGGATTTGTGGAGGGAGACGCAAGTGTGCACAAGCACCCAGACCGAAAGTTCGGACCGAGGTCGGCGAATGAGTTCTCCGCAACGCGCGGGCAGACGGGCTAAATGCCGTGCCGGCCGGAGAATTTTTGCCCCACAAAAGGGACGACCCCCGCCAGGGGGGGAGGAGGCGAGGGTCGTCGTGCATCAGCCCCGGGGGGTCGGGCTGATACACCCTCGGCTAAGGCCGAGTAATGCTTACTATACACACGACAGTGCGGAGTAACGCAAGTGCTCGTGCAAATCAAAAAAACAGCTTGAGCCGCAACAACGCCACCGGCCCTGTCGGCGACACCCATCCGTGGCAGCGTTTCTGCGGCGCAAGGTCGCGGCCCGATCGAACCTCCGACCTATGCTGGGTCGGTGACCGTATTCGACCCGGCCGCGCAGCAGCAAACCTCACTGCACGCACCGGAAACCACCGTGCCCCACGCGCGCACCGCCGCCTTTTTCGACCTCGACAAGACCATCATCGCCAAGTCCAGCACGCTGGCGTTCAGCAAACCATTCTTCGATCAGGGACTGCTCACCCGGCGCGCGGTGCTCAAGTCCAGCTACGCCCAGTTCATCTTCTTGCTGAACGGTGCCGATTATGACCAGATGGAACGGATGCGCACCCACATGACCAATATGTGCGCCGGTTGGGACGTGGCACAGGTCCGTTCGATCGTCAGCGAAACACTGCACAACATCGTGACTCCACTGGTGTTCGCCGAAGCCGCCGACCTGATCGCCTCGCATAAACTGCTCGGCCGGGACGTCGTGGTGGTCTCAGCGTCCGGAGAGGAGATCGTGGCGCCAATCGCCCGAGCGCTGGGCGCGACCCACGCGATGGCGACCCGAATGGTCGTCGAGGACGGCAAGTACACCGGCGACGTGGCGTTCTACTGCTTCGGCGAAGGCAAGGTGCAGGCCATCCAGGAGCTGGCCGCCCGCGAGGGCTACCCGCTGGAATATTGCTACGCCTACTCCGATTCGGTCACCGATGTGCCGATGCTCGAGGCCGTCGGCCACCCCAGTGTGGTCAACCCGGACCGCGGCTTGCGCAGAGAAGCCGTCGAGCGCGGTTGGCCTGTATTGACGTTCTCCCGGCCGGTGTCGCTGCGAGACCGTATACCCGCGCCGTCGGGAGCTGCGATCGCGACAACTGCCGCGGTGGGCATTACGGCGCTGGCCGCCGGCGCGGTTACGTACTCGTTGTTGCGCCGTTTCGCCTTCTAGCGCTACGCAATACACCGCAATACACCGAGCCTTCGCAATTTTCGCAGAATTGGGCCTTGCCGTGTTAAGGGTCTAGTAGTACAAAGGAGACACGGAAGCCCGGTTAGGCCTAGTTCGATCCGGAAGAGAAGGATCGATCTCCCGATCCGGGCGCCCAGCACGGTTCCCGGCACCCACGCGAAGTCATAGCCGCGATAATGGCAGAAGTGTTGCGGGCCTGCGTAATTGCGAAAAGCGGGATGCGCCGACGACCCTTTGGGTGGGGTTGCAGCTAAACGCGTCGCAAGATCGCCGAGGCCACCCGCGCAACCAGAGATGCACGCATGGTAACCGAGTTCCGTGCTAGCGGGCGGCGGTTCGAATTCTTCGGACCGTCGCCCGCTCACATGGACTCTGCGATCGACAAAGCCTCCTGCGCACCGGCCTGCATCGCCCGGCAACACAGCAGCAGCCAAGCCCCCACACCGTCCGGTGTTCCTTCGGCGAAGCCGTGTGCGGCATCTCGATATTTCGCGGGTTGGCGCATCCAATTCACTTCGGGCACACCAAGTCCATGCGGGTCCAGCCCACTGGCGATGGTCACCAATCGCGAGACCGCCCGGGCGACCACACCGTCCGCGCTGCCGAACGGCCGCAGCGTCAACAGCTCACCGTGGGCAACCGCGGCAACCACAGGCGCCGGCGCCCGCGTGCGGCCGGTCACCACATCCGCCAACAACTCCAGCCGCGGCCCCACTTCGGCATCGGCGCGCGGACGGCCCAGCTGGTCATCATCGACCTGGTCGGCCGCGGCAAGCATGTGCAGCCGCGCGAGCGCCTGCAAAGGCGCCCGCTGCCATATCCCGATTATCGGGCCTCCGCCGCCTTCCAACGCCTGGGCCACCCGCAGCGCCCCGCCGAACACGGGATCGCTGACCACCGGACCGTCATCGAGCACCGACGAGGCCCGCGCCGCACGCAGCGACGCCTCGGCGGCGGTCGCCGGCCAGCCCCGCAGGTTGACCCGGTGCCGATGAACCCGGCCCAGCGCGTCGCGGGCGCGGTCGCTGGCTTCGGCCACGCCGGGCAACTCCGTCAGCGGAGCCAGCGGGTCAGACGTCACAGGTTGCCAACCTATCGGGGCCCAGCCTGCGCGCCGGGAATGGCCTCCAACAACTGCCGGGTGTACTCGTGGCTGGGCCGGGTGAACACCTCTTCGGTCGGCGCGTGCTCCACCGCCCTGCCCGCCCGCATCACCAGGACGTCGTCGGCGATCTGCCGGATCACCGCCAGGTCGTGACTGATGAACAGGTAGCTCAAACCCAGCTCGGCCTGCAGATCGGCCAGCAGGTCCAGGATCTGCGCCTGCACCAGGACGTCGAGCGCTGAGACCGCCTCGTCGCATACCAGCACGTCGGGCCGCAGCGCCAACGCCCGCGCTATCGCGACCCGCTGCCGCTGACCACCCGATAGCTCCCGGGGCAGCCGGCCCAACACCGACGACGGCAGCGCCACCTGCTCGATCAGCTCGCGAACGGCTTGCGCGCGCTGCCTGCGGTCTCCGACGCGGTGAATCCGCAACGGCTCCTCGATAGCGCGCAACACCGAGTACCTGGGGTCCAGACTGCTGTAGGGATTTTGGAATACCGGCTGCACCCGCCGGCGAAAAGCCAACGCCCTATCCCGGTCCAGTGCGCCATCGATCCGGGTGCCCTCGAAAACCACCGTCCCCGAGGTGGGTTCCAACAGACCGAGGACCATCCGCGCCAGGGTCGATTTCCCCGACCCCGACTCTCCGACGACCGCCAGTGTGCTCCCCCGTCGCAGCCGAAACGACACGGCGTCGACAGCGGAGGATTGGGGTCGCCGCTGAGCCCGCGGCTGAGTCCGCCTCCAAGGCGCACCGTGCGGTTCCCGGTATGTCTTCGTCAGTTCCGAGACAACCAGGATGTCGTCCGCTTCGGTGGCGGGCCGAGGCCTGGTCTGTGCCCGATGCCGGGCGTCAAGGGACGGCACCGCGGCCACCAGACGCCTGGTGTATTCGTGTTGTGGATCCTGCAAAATTGACTGCGCGGGGCCAGATTCCACCACCGCTCCGCGGTGGACAACCACCACCGATTCAGCCCGCTCAGCGGCCAACGCCAGATCGTGGGTGATCAACAACAGCGCGGTACCCAGTTCGTCGGTGAGCCGCTGCAGATGGTCGAGCACCTGTCGCTGTACGGTGACGTCCAGAGCCGACGTCGGCTCGTCGGCGATCAGCAGCTGCGGCCGGCCCGCCAGCCCGATCGCGATCAGCGCGCGCTGGCACATGCCGCCGGACAGCTGATGGGGGTACTTACCGGCTTGCTTGGCCGGATCCTGCATGCCCGCCTCGGCGAGCAGCTGCACCGCTCGGCGCCGTGTCTCGCCTCGATCAGTGTTGGCGCGCAACGCCTCCCGCACCTGGAAACCGACCTTCCAAACCGGGTTGAGGTTGGTCATGGGGTCTTGGGGCACGTAGCCAATGCAACGGCCCCTGATCGACCGGAGCACGCGGCGGTCGGCCGATACGACAGCGCGGGTGATGTCGGAACCGTCGAAGACGATGCGCCCGGCGGTGATTCGCCCTCCGGGCGGAAGCAGACCGAGGATCGCGGCGGCCATGGTGGATTTCCCCGATCCCGATTCGCCCACCACAGCCACGGTCTGGCCGCGCAGGACGGTCAGGTCCACGCCGCGGACCGCCGGGGCGTGGTTGCCGAATCTGACTTCCAGACCCTGCACCGACAACAGCGGCGGTCCGGCCGTCCCGGCGGCGCTCATGTTCGTAATGTTCGTGCTGCCGGATCCAGGGCGTCGCGCAGTGCATCACCCATCATCATGAACGCCAGCACCGTAATCGCCAGTGCGCCGGCAGGATAAAACAATATCGGCGAACCTGATCGCAGCCGCGTCTGCGCGAGGTTGATATCGCCGCCCCAGGACACCACCGATGTCGGCAGCCCGACGCCGAGGTAGGACATCGTGGCCTCGGTGACGATAAACAGGCCAAGGGCAATCGTGGCCACCGCGATCACCGGGCCCAACGCATTGGGCAGCGCATGCCGAAGCAGGATCTGAAATCTACTCAACCCCAATGCTTTAGCTGCTAGCACATAATCGCTGGCCCGCACCTCCAGCACCGCGCCGCGGGCGATCCTGGCGACCTGCGGCCAGCCGAATAAGGCCAGGATGGCAACCACCGTCCACACCGTGCGGTGGTGCATGACCTGCATGAGCACGATGGCGGCCAGCAGCAGCGGCAACCCGAAAAACACGTCGGTGACACGGGAGACCACGGCGTCGACCCACCCACCGTAGAAGCCGGCCAGCGCGCCCAGCACACCGCCGACGACGAACACGACGAGGGTGGCCCCCAGTCCGACGGTGACCGATGCCCGCGCACCATAGACGGTGCGCGTGTAAATGTCGTGGCCCTGTAGGTCGGTGCCGAACCAGTGCGCCGCCGACGGTCCCAGCAGGCTCTGGCCCGGGTCGGCATAGGTCGGGTCGGCGCCGCAGAACACCGCCGGAAAGGTGGCGACGACGAGAATCAACAGGATCAGCACGGCGGCCGTGACGAACTTCGGCCGCTTGAGCAGCTCAGCCATAACGGATCCGCGGATCCAGGGCCGCATACAGCAGGTCCACCAACAGGTTGCTGATCAGATAGATCAGCACCAGCACCGTCACGATCGAAACCACCGTCGGCGCCTCTTGCCGGGTGACGGCCTGATACAGCACGCCGCCAACGCCGTGGATGTTGAAGATGCCTTCAGTCACAATGGCACCGCCCATCAACGACCCCAGATCGGCGCCCAGGAACGTCACCACCGGTATCAGCGAGTTACGCAGAATATGCAACACCACCACCCGCGGACGCGACAGCCCTTTGGCGGTGGCGGTGCGCACATAATCGGCGTGCGCATTGGCGGCCACCGCGGAACGGGTCAGCCGCACCACGTAGGCGAACGACACTGAGCCCAGCACAATCCCGGGCAGCAGCAGGCGCGCGAAGGTCGCCCTTTCACCCACCGTGACGGGCGCAATTCCCAATTGCACCCCGAACACGAATTGCGCCAAGAAGCCGAGAACGAATATCGGGATCGCGATGATGACCAGCCCGGTGATGAGCACCGTGGAATCGAAGATGCCGCCCTGGCGCAGGCCGGCGGCCACGCCGAATCCGATCCCTAGCACCGCCTCCACGGCCAACGCGATCAGCGCGAGTCGCAGCGTTACCGGAAATGCATGTGCCAGAACCTCACTGACAGCAAGCCCGGAATAGGAGCGACCCAGATCGCCATGTAGCACACCGCCCAGGTAGCGCAGGTATTGCAGGAAGAACGGATCGTCGAGGTGGTAACGGGCCCGCAGTTGCGCGGCCACCGCCGGAGTCAGCGGCCGGTCTCCGGCCATCGCGGCCACCGGGTCACCGGGCAGCAAGAAGACCATTCCGTAGATGAGCAGCGTGGCGCCCACGAAAACGGGCACCATGAAACCGATTCGGCGCGCGATGTACCAGCCCATCTCAGGCCTTCGCGATGTTCTCGTAATCGGGCAGACCATTCCAGGTCACCGCGACCCTGCTGACCTCCGGCGACCATCCGACGACGCTGATGTTGTCCCACAACGGTACGACGGGCATGTCGTGCAACAGGATTCGCTGTGCGTTGTTCACCAGCGCATCAGACTGCCGCAAATCGGAGGCGGCTTCGGCTGTCATCAGGGCGGCGTCGAATTCCCGGTTGGAGTAGCCGACGTCGTTGGAACCCGCCCTGGTGGCGAACAGGGGGGCGAGGAACTCGATCATTGACGGATAGTCACCCTGCCATGCGGCGCGGAACGCGGTCGTGATGGCGCGGTTGGTTATCTGCGTGCGGAATCCGGCGAAAGTGGGCTGTGGCGCGCCGACGGCGTCGATCCCCAGAGCGTTCTTGATGCTGTTGGCCACCGCGTCCACCCACTCCTGATGTCCGGCGTCAGCGTTGTACGCGATCGGGTACTGGCCGTTCCACGATGAGATCGCGTTGGCTTGCGCCCAGAGTCGGCGGGCCCGCTCAGGATCGAAGTTCAACGCTTCGTTGCCTGGCAGGTTCGGGTCGAAGCCCGGCAGCGAGCGAGCGGTGAAATCGCCAGCTGGACTGCGGGTTCCGATGAATATCTGCCGGCAGATCTGTGGACGGTTGATCGCAGCCGACAGCGCAAGCCGGCGAAGCCGGCCTTCCTCGCCGCCGAAGTGCGGCAACCGCAACGGGGTATCGAGGCTGTGGTTGACCGCCACGGGGCCACTGGCGACGTTATTGCCCAGGTCGCGTTTGTAGATCGGCAAAGCGCTTGGCGGAATTGCGTCCAGGACATCGAGATTGCCCGATAGCAGGTCGGCATAGGCGGTGTCCAGATTGGCGTAGAACTCGAACCGCAGGCCTCTGTTATGCGGCATCCGGTTGCCGCGATAACCGAGGTTGGGTCTCAGATCGATCTTGACGTTGTGTTCCCAAGCGGGACCGTCTGGGCCGTCGGCAAGCTTGTAGGGGCCGTTGCCGATCGGGTTGCGGCCAAACGCCGTCATATCGCGAAATGCGGCGTCCGGCATCGGATAGAACGCGCTATGACCCAGTCGCAAGGCGAAGTCGATGGTCGGCGCCTTGAGTCGCACGCTGAATTCGAGATCACTGACCACGTGTAGCCCCGACATTGTGGTGTGCCCGGGCTCGTCGAACCCCTCGATCGGGCTGAAAAAGTCCTGCTGCAGTTGGGCATTAGTGCTCAAGGCGCCGTAATTCCACGAGTCGACGAACGAGTGCGCCGTCACCGGCGAGCCGTCGGTGAACTTCCACCCCGGTTTCAAGGTGATGCGATAGTTGACGTTGTCGGTGGTCTCGATCGACTGGGCCACCTCGAGCGAGGGTTTTCCCGCGGCGTCATAGGACATCAGGCCGGCGAAAAGCCGGTCGATGATCCGGCCGCCGAAGCTGTCGTTGGTGCTGGTCGGGATCAGCGGGTTCGCTGGTTCCCCGCCGTTGACGAGCACGAGATCTGGGCTCAGCACGCCGCCTCCACAACCGACTGAGAAGCCGGCCACGCACCCGATCAGGGCGAGCAAGGCCGCTTGCGCCAGTACGGCCCGCATCCGAGGCATGACAGCGACCCTAGAGCCTGCGTGAGCCGCACCCGGCTAGGCTCACAGACGGTTGACGAGCTGAAACCGCGATTAGGAGAGAAGCCAGTGACCGAGACCAGTGCGCAAGCCCCTTCGTCGTATCCGCCGCCGGCGCAGTTCGTCGAGCAGGCCAACGCCCGCGAGGAGCTATACCACGAGGCCGAGAAAGATCGCCTCGCTTTTTGGGCCAAGCAGGCCGACCGGCTGTCGTGGGCGACACCGTTCAGCGAAGTGCTGGACTGGTCAGACGCGCCCTTCGCCAAGTGGTTCGTCGGCGGCAAGCTCAACGTCGCCTACAACTGCGTGGACCGCCACGTCGAAGCCGGCAACGGTGATCGGGTCGCCATCCATTGGGAGGGCGAGCCCGTCGGCGACAGCCGCAGCCTGACCTACTCCGATCTGCAGACCGAAGTGTGCAAAGCGGCCAACGCGCTGACCGGCCTCGGTCTGGTCGCTGGCGATCGGGTGGCCATCTACATGCCGTTGATCCCCGAGGCCGTGATCGCGATGCTGGCATGTGCCCGGCTCGGCCTCATGCACAGCGTCGTGTTCGCCGGTTTCGCCGCGCACGCACTGCGCGC
>Ga0182013_10004642_pt1 | contig 16387 bp, 16 predicted proteins | sample 612S2MmetaG_FD_120487 | JGI IMG/M metagenome (GOLD analysis project Ga0182013, IMG submission 120487) | Permafrost microbial communities from Stordalen Mire, Sweden - 612S2M metaG | ecosystem: Environmental > Terrestrial > Soil > Wetlands > Permafrost | place: Sweden: Stordalen | collected...
CAGCTACTCTGTGCCCACGCCCGATTCTGCGATGTTGCCGGGCAGGTGTGGAACCTGGTGGAACAAGAAGGGAGCGAAGCCGCCGAGATGACGGCCCGCGAGGCCGGGCTCTGTCCTTCGGGACGGCTGGTGGTGCGAGACCAGCAGAGCAACGCCGACATCGAACCGGAGTTCACCCCGTCAATCGGAATCGTGTCCGACCCGGCGGAGGGACTGGCGGGCCCCATCTGGGTGCGTGGCGGAATCACCGTGATGTCGGCCGACGGTGAGGCGTACGAAGTCCGCAACCGTGTGACGCTCTGTCGTTGCGGGGCCTCGGCCAACAAGCCGTTCTGTGACGCCAGCCACGCCTCTGTTGGATTCACGGAGTGAGCGGACTGCGCAGGGGGGACCGACCCGCTCGGTAGACAGACCAACTGATTCGGACGTTCTCCCAGGTCGGTCAGGGGTCGGACTTCAGCGAGTGCCTGAGTTGGCGAGCGGAGCGCGGAAATGTCCGTCTATCAGGTAAAACGTTGTCATTCAGACAACACCGTGGAGGCGATGGGACTCGAACCCACGACTTCGACCTTGCAAAGGTCGCACTCTAGCCAACTGAGTTACGCCCCCGAGGGGTGCACGGCGGTGCCCGCCGGACCAGTCAACCGTAGCAGTACGGTCCTTCGAGCCGACCCGACCCGTGCCTCCTGAACCGCTGTCACACGCCTCCCGTACCGTTCTGATCACGGGGCGTCACGCCCGTACCGGAGCGGTCCCCCGCCGTCCCCTAGCTCCTGAGCGGAGCCCCCTCCCCACGGGGCGTCCGTCGATCCGGCCGTCCCCGGACCGCCAGGAGTGCCCATGGCCCCCACTGACCGCGACTCTCTCCTCGACACCCTCACCGAGGGAATCGAGGCCCTGACCACCTCGGACGCCTGGCGCGCCCACCTCGACGTCCAGGGCCGCTTCCACCACTACAGCTTCTCGAACGCGCTCCTCATCTCCCGACAGGACCCCGACGCCACGCGGGTCGCCGGCTTCGCCACGTGGAAGAAGCTCGGCCGGGTGGTCCGCAGGGGGGAGCGGGCGCTGTGGATCCTGGCCCCGATGACCGGTCGGAGGACCCGGAACGCCGAGGGCGAGGAGCGCCGGCCCATCGTGGGTTTCCGGCCGGTGGCCGTTTTCGACGTCGCCCAGACCGACGGGGACCCGCTCCCCGATGTCTGCCGTGTCCTCCGTGGCAGTCACCCGGCCGCCGGCTTCGAGGTCCTCGTGGACCGGGCGACGAAACTCGGGTACGCGGTCGACGTCACCGAGCTACCGGGCTCGACCAACGGCGACTGTTCGTTCGCCCGAAGGCGGATCCGGGTCGAGGGGCGCAACGAACCCGCTCAGCAGGTCAAGACGCTGGCCCACGAGTTGGCCCACGCCCTGCTCCACGAGGGCACCGACGACCGCGCCCTGGCCGAGCTCGAGGCGGAGTCGACGGCCTTCGTGGTGTGCCGGTCGCTCGGCCTCGACACCTCCGACTACAGCTTCGGATACGTCGCCTGTTGGGCCGGCGGAGGCCCCGAAGCCGTGGGCCGCATCAAGGCGTCGGGGTCCAGGATCCAGTGGGCCGCGTCGGCGATCCTGGAGCCCGTCGACGGCGCCGCGGGGCAAGACCCGGCGGCGGCCTGACGCCGGTCCGGCTCAGTCCTGGGTACCCGCCCGTTCGTAGGAGCGGGCGATCTCCTCCCAGGCCGCCTCCACTCCGTCGAAGCCCCGGACCTCGGTCCGCTTGTGGGGCTCGAGGTCCTTGTAGACCTCGAAGAAGTGGGCGATCTCGTGGGTGAGGTGGGGCGGCAGCTCGGCGAGGGTGTGGATGCTCTCCCACATGGGGTCGCCGCAGGCGACGCTGATGATCTTGGCGTCGGGGCCCTTCTCGTCGGTCATCCAGAACACCCCGACCGGACGGCTCTCGACCATGCACCCCGGGAAGGTCGGCTCGTCGATCAGGACCAGTGCGTCGAGCGGGTCCCCGTCCTCGGCCAGGGTGTCGGGCACGAACCCGTAGTCCGCCGGGTAGAAGGTCGCGGAAAAGAGCCGACGGTCCAGGCGGAAGACGTGGTGCTCGTGGTCGTACTCGTACTTGTTGCGGCTCCCCCGCGGAATCTCCACCATGACGTCGATCGTGCGGTCCGTGTCCATGAGCCCGGCCCTTTCCTCGGTGAAGCGGCCCCCCATTCTGACCCATCGCCGCCGGGGCCCCGACCGGACGGGCCGGCCGGTGACCCCGGCCGGGAGGCCGGAGTGCCTTGGTAACGTTGGGGCGTGAGTATCGATCCCGCACCCGGACCCTCGGCCGGCACGGAGGATCGGCAGGGCTCGCGGTACTTCGCCCGGCAGCTCTCCGACCTCGACTTCAACGACCGGCTACTCGACCTGGTCAGCGAGGCCGACCTCCCCCTCCTGGAGCGGGTCAAGTTCCTGATCCTCTTCTCCGAGCGGATCGACGAGTTCTTCCAGGTCCAGGTGGCCGGTCTGCGCCGCCAGGTTGTCGCCGGCATCACCAGCCGGGCCCTCAACGGTGCCACCCCGGACCGGTTGCTGTTCGACGTGCGTGCCTCCCTCGAGCGGATGGTGCGGCGGGAGGAGACCCTCCTGGTCGACAACCTGGTGCCGGCCCTGGCCGATGCCGGCATCGAGCTGTGCCACTGGGACGAGCTGGGAGTCGGCGATCGGGAGTACCTCCACGAGATGTTCGACCGGCTGATCCTGCCGGTGGTGACCCCCCTCACCGTGGACCCGAGCCACCCCTTCCCCTACATCTCCAACCTCTCGCTCAACATCGGCGTCGAGGTCCGCAGCCGCACCGACGAGAGCTCGCGCTTCGCCCGGGTCAAGATCCCGCCGAACGTCGACCGCCTGCTCCCGCTGCCCGACGGGGAGCGCTTCATCCCCCTCGAGCAGGTCATGGTGGCGTTCCTGGACGAGCTGTTCCCCGGAATGGAGGTCGGCGAGGCCTGCGTGTTCCGAGTGACCCGGGACGCCGACCTGGCCCTGGACGACGACGCCGCCGACGACCTCCTGCTCGCCCTCCAAGAGGAGCTGCGCCGCCGGCGGTTCCTACCCGTGGTGCGCCTGGAAATCGACTCGCGGACGTCCGAGACGTCGGTCGAACGGCTCACCGAGGAGCTCGGGCTCGGCCGCGACGACGTCTACCGGTTCGCCGGCCCGCTCGGGCTCGACTGCCTGTGGGCCGTCTACGGGCTCGATCGTCCCGACCTGCACGACCGTCCCTGGACGCCGCTCGTCCCTCCCGCGTTCTCCTCGGTGGAGCGGGAGGAGGGGACGACGATCTTCAGCGTCCTCGACCGCCAGGACGTCCTCGTCCACCACCCCTACGACTCCTTTTCAGCCTCGGTGGAGGAACTGCTGAACGAGGCGGCCGAGGACCCCCACGTCCTCGCAATCAAGCAGTGCCTCTACCGCACGTCGGGGGACAGTGCGATCGTGGCGGCCCTGGTCCGGGCGGCGGAGCTGGGCAAGCAGGTCGCCGTCCTGGTCGAGGTCACCGCCCGGTTCGACGAGGAGGCCAACATCGGTTGGGCCCGCGCCCTCGAAGAGGCGGGCGCCCACGTGATCTACGGCCTCATGGGGCTGAAGACGCACGCCAAGACCACCCTGGTGGTCCGCCAGGAGGGCGACACCGTGCGGCTCTACTGCCACGTCGGCACCGGCAACTACAACCCCAAGACGGCCCGGATCTACGAGGATCTGGGCGTGCTGTCGTCGCGGCCCGAGCTGGGTGCCGACGTGACCAGGTTCTTCAACTACATCACCGGTTTCAGCCAGCCGCCGCGGTACCAGGAGCTGGTGACCTCCCCCGGCGGGATCCGTGACCGGGTCGTCGAGCTCATCGACGCCGAGGCCGCCGCCGGACCCGACGGCCGCATCGCCATCAAGGTCAACGGGCTCGACGACGTAGCCGTCATCGACGCCCTCTACCGGGCCTCCCGGGCCGGCGTCCCGATCGAGCTGATCATCCGGGGCATCTGCTGCCTGCGGCCAGGGGTACCCGGACTGTCCGAGACCATCCACGTGCGCTCCATCGTCGGGCGGTTCCTCGAGCACTCCCGGATCCTGCGCTTCGGTGGATCGGCCGGCCGTCCGGCGCTGTACTACATCGGCTCGGCCGACCTGCGCCGACGGAACCTGGACCGAAGGGTCGAGGCCATGATCCCGGTGGCCGACCCCGATGCCGTGGAACGGTTGGAGGAGATCCTCGCCTTCAACCTGGCCGACGACATGCAGTCGTGGTCGCTGGCCAGCGATGGGATGTGGCACCGGATCCCCACGCTGCTCGGCAACGCCACCCAGGCGTCCCTGGAGGAGGCGGCGCTCAAGCGGGGCGACCTGCTCGACCGGCCCCGGGTCACCCGGGCCTGAGGCGATGACCACGGACGCGGAGGGCAGCGGCGCCTCGGACCCCACGCTCGCGAAGGAGCTCGAACGGCACGAGGCGTTGCTGGCGGGTATCCGGGTCCGGTCCCGCCGCATCGCCATCCTGTACTCGGTCGGCGGCGTGCTCCTCATCCCCTGGACCGTCTACCTGGCGGTGACGCTGCCCCGGCGCGACCTCGACACCCACTACCGGGGCGCCTGGGTCGGCTTCGACCTCCTGCTGGTCGCGACCATCATCCTGACCGCCTACTTCGCCTTCCGCATGGACGCCCGGGTGCAGCTGCCGGCCACGGCGACCGCCACCCTGCTCATCGTGGACGCCTGGTTCGACGTGATGACGGCGGGCCGACGCCAGTCGACGCTCGAGGCCGTGCTCATGGCCCTGTGCATCGAGATCCCGGCCGCCCTCTTCTCCCTCTGGCTGGCGAGGCGGGTGAACCGCAACGCCGGGGTGCTGATCGCCTACGAGAACGTCCTGCGCCAGAACAGCTGAACCGGAGCGGGACGGGTCCGTCCTCAGTCGACCGCGAGGGCGATCCTCCACAGGACGTCGTCGGTCAGCCGGGGGACGACCTCCAGGGACGCGAGGTTCTCGTGGACCTGCTCGACCCGGCTCGCCCCCGTGATGACGGTCGACACGTGCGGGTTCGTCAGACACCAGGCGATGGAGAGCTGGGCCAGGGTGCACTCGAGCTCCTCGGCGATGTCGCGCAGGGCGGCGACCTTGCGGTTGCGGTCGGTGTCGGTCAGCTGGTGGCGTAGCCACTCGTAGCCGGGGAGGGATGCCCGCGAGCCCTCGGGAACGCCGTCGAGGTACTTGCCGCTCAACAGGCCAGAGGCCAGGGGACTCCACGTGGTGAGGCCGAGCCCGATGCTGTCGTAGAGCGGCGCGTACTCCTTCTCCACCCGGTCCCGCCACAGGAGGTTGAACTGGGGCTGTTCGACCACCGGCTTGTGGAGGTTGTGGCGGTCGGCGATGTCCCACGCCTCGCGCACCTCCACCCCGGACCACTCCGAGGTACCCCAGTAGAGGGCCTTGCCGGACGAGATCATGTCCGACATGGCCCACACGGTCTCCTCGACGGGGGTCTCGGGATCCGGACGGTGGCAGTAGACGAGGTCGACGAAGTCGAGGCCCAACCGCTCGAGCGATCCGTCGATCGCCTGCATCAGGTACTTCCGGTTGAGCGTGTTGCGCATGTTGACGTCCGAGTGCAGACCCCAGAAGAGCTTGGTCGAGATCACATAGGAATGGCGGGCCCAGCCGAGCGCCCGGATGGCGTCCCCCATGATCTGCTCCGACTCGCCGCCGGCGTAGGCCTCGGCGTTGTCGAAGAAGTTCACGCCCGCCTCGTAGGCGGCACCCAGGCACTCCTCGGCCAGGTTGCCGGCCAACTGGGGTCCGAACGTCACCCAGGAACCGAAGGACAGCGCGCTGACTTTCAGGCCGGTCCCACCCAGGCGTCGATACTCCATCTCCATGGTGACTCCTCCGTGTCCTGTCCGGTGTCCGGACGTGATCGGACCGCATCCTACGGCGGCGGGCGCCGGGGTGGGCCGGGCACCGGCCCGGGCGTGTTGCGCGAAGCTGACCCGGTGACCGACGTGACCCTGCCGGCCGTACCGCTCGTCCGGCTCCCGCCCCAGCCGGACGGGGTCCCGTGGCCCACCCGGGAGTGGCCGGTCGGCGATCCGCCGTCCGGGGTCGGCCTCGACGACCTGTTGGAGGAGGCCTTCGACCCCGCCGGCCCCCTCCACGACACGTACGCCGTGGCCGTGGTGTCGGGGGGCCGTCTCGTCGCCGAGCGCTACGGCGGGACGCTGCCCCGCTTCGACGGGCCCGGACGTCCCGTGCTCCCCGAGACCCCGCTGCTGTCGTGGTCGGTGGCCAAGTCGATGCTCCACGCCACCGTGGGCATGCTGGTGGGTGACGGCGCCCTCGATCCGGCTGCCCGGGCCGAGGTACCGGCCTGGGCCGGCTCCGACGACCCCCGTCGGGCCATCACCCTGGGCGATCTCCTCACCATGCGGGACGGCCTGGACTTCTCCGAGGACTACGAGGACCCGGAGCGCTCCGACGTGCTCCAGATGCTCTTCGGGAGGGGACAGGAGGACATGGCGTCGTTCGCCGCCGACCGCCCCCTGGCCGCCCCACCCGGGACCCGGTTCGCGTACACGACGGGGGCCTCGATGGTGGTCTCGGGCATCGTGGCCCGCACCCTCGGTCCCGGGCAGCCCTGTCGTGACTACCTGCACGACCGCCTGTTCGGACCCCTCGGGATGGTGACGGCCGATCCGGGCTTCGACGGTGCCGGTACGTGGGTGGCCGGTTCCTACGTGCACGCCACCGCCCGCGACTACGCCCGGTTCGGGCTGCTCTACCTGCGGGACGGCCATTGGGACGGCGGGCGCCTCCTACCCGCCGGATGGGTGGACCACGGACGCTCGGCCCGGTCGGTCGACCCCGACGACGGGAATCTCTTCGGCGCCCACTGGTGGACCCGGGACGATCCCCTCGGGACCTTCTGGGCGGCCGGGCACGACGGCCAGTACGTCGACGTCTGTCCGGCCCTCGACCTCGTCGTGGTGCGCCTCGGACGGACGGGTTCGGACCGTACCCCCTCCTTGCGCGATTGGCGGGACCGGGTGATCGGCGCGTTCGCGTCCGCCCGGCGGGGCTGACCGGCTCCCGGGCCACCTGGGCGCCGTTGCGGAGGATCGGGCCCGGACCTACGGTTGAGGGCACTGTGAGCAGGACACTTCCCGTGCACGACCACCTCCACGACGTCCGCACGGTGGACGATGTCCTGACGCTGGTGCGCGAGCACGGCGGGCGCGTCACGAACTCCCGGCGGCTCCTCGCCGAGGCGCTGTTCGACGGTCCCGGGCACCGGACGGCCGAGGAGTTGGCCGCCACCGTGCAGTCCCACGCCCCGGACGTGGCCCTGTCCACCGTCTACCGCAACCTCGACGAGCTCGAGAAGCTCGGGGTCGTCGTGCACTCCCACCTCGGGCACGGGCCGGCCACCTACCACCTCGCCGCCGGAGCCCACTGCCATTTCGTGTGCCAGGACTGCGGCGCAGCGGTGGAGGCCCCCGACGAGCTGTTCGCCGGCCTCGCCGAGGCCGCCCGGCAGCGGTTCGGCTTCGAGATCGACACCCGACACTTCGCCATCCTGGGCCGGTGCGCGGCCTGCCGGAAGGTGGCCGGCCCGTGACCCGGCACGGCAGCCCGGTCGACCGGACCGCCGAGTGGGACGCGCTACGGGCGCGCTACCTCCGGGCCCCCGGGGCCCGTCCGGCGTCGTCGGCGCGCGGTGTGCACCACATCGCCCTGGTCTCGAGCGACGTGGAGCGGACGATCGCCTTCTACCAGGATCTGCTGGAGTTCCCTCTGGCCGAATTGTTCGAGAACCGGGACTACGCCGGCTCCACCCATTTCTTCTTCGACGTCGGCAACGGCAACTACCTGGCCTACTTCGACTTCCCCGGCCTGGACCTCGACGGCTACGCCGAGGTGCTCGGCGGGCTGCACCACATAGCCATCAGCGTGACCCCGGAACAGTTCGAGCGGCTCGTCGGCAAGGTCCGGGACGCCGGCATCCAGGTCCACGTGGTCAACGGCGACTCGGCCTACTTCCCGGGTCCCGACGGCGAGCGGCTCGAACTGCTGAGCTACCCGCTCCACGACATGTACGGCACCGTCGTCACCGTGTGACCCCTCCGTGCCGTCGGGACGGATCAGTCCCCGATGTCCCAGTCGAAGAACCGCTCGGCGGCCGCCTGATCTTCGAAGAACACCTTGATGCTGGACAGCCGATCCTCGGCGTCGGACTCGAGCAGATACAGATGGTGCCCGCGGTAGATGTCGCCATGGGCCTGCGCCTGGGCGTATTGGAGGACGGTGATGTGGGACTCGCCGACCATCCACTCCATCCACTTCAGGACCTCGAAGGTCCCGCGCGTGAAGTCCAGCAACTTCACGATGTGCCGCCGCACTTCGTCGCGGCCGCGGAAGACCCCGGAGAGTTTGCTCCGGCCGGGTACCGAGTACACGACGTCCGGTGACAGCAGTTCGAGGCCCCCGTCGAGTTCCCTCGCGGAGTAGCTCAGGAAGAACTTCTTGGCGTTGACCACCCGCTGGGACTCCGCAGAGGGCACCATCCGCCGATCATAGGACAGCGACCGAGCGGTCGACCGGCCCCGGAGGGGGTGGGGTCCGGGGCCGGGCGGGCCGGGTGGGTCGCTACCCGATGACCCGGAACTCGACCCGGTGGAGCACCGTCTCGTCGTGGATCGGCCCGGCATGGGCGGCGCGTCGTCGCAGGGCCTCCCGGTCGGTCTCGCCGGCCCGGCGGACGTCCTCGTCGTCGATGAACGCGAAGGGGACCAGTTCGACCGACTCGACCTCGATCTGACCGTCGCCCACACGGTACCGACCACCCGCCTTCACCTGTGGACGTCGCCAGAGCCGGAACGAGACCGTGATGTCACCGGACAGAACGGACGGACGAAGTTCGCGGCTGAACTCCATGGGCCCACGATACGGCGGTCCCCGGCCGATGCCAACGGGTGCGGCGGCGCTTGCCTCGACCCGACGCCTCCAGGGGCTGGAGCAGGGGCACGGCCGAGACTCCGGACGCTCGACATCGGATCTAGGCTTCGCCGACGTGGACGCGGTGGTGAGGGCACTCGCTGATCAACAGGCCGAGACGTCGGCCCTGCTGGACCGGGTCACGGCGACCGAGGCCGATGGAGCGACCCGGTGCGTCGGGTGGACCGTGTCCGATGTCCTCCTGCACATGGCCCAGTCGGATGAGTCGGCGATCGCCAGCCTCACCGTCGGATTCGGCGCCGCCGCCCTGGACAGCACGGGCGGTTGGGGAGGCGGGTCCACCGTCGACGAGAGCGTGGCCATGATGGTCGAGCGGGAGCGGGGTGCTCCCTTCGCGGAGGTGGTGTCCCGGTGGCGCGCGGCCGCGTCGGAACTCGTGGCGATCCTCGACGCCATGGATCTGTCGACCCGGGTCCGCTGGGTGGCCGGGGAGCTCGCGGCCCGTACGCTGGCGGCGACCCGCCTCTCGGAGACGTGGATCCACACCGGGGACATCGCCGACGCGCTCGGGGTCGACCTGGAGCCCAGCGACCGGTTGAGGTTCATCGCCCGGCTGGCATGGCGGACCCTGCCCTACGCCTTCTCGTCGTCCGGCCTCACCCTGAGCGGTCCCGTCGCCTTCCGCCTCACCGGCCCGTCGGGCGAACGGTGGGACTTCGTCCCCGACGAACCCGAGGTGACGTCGATCAACGGCTCCGCCGTCGAACTCTGTGCGGTCGCCGCCAGGCGGGTCGACCCGGCCGCCACCACGCTGGTCGGAGAAGGTCCGGACGTGGCCGACGTCCTGGCCCTCGTGCGGACCTATGCGTAGCCGGCCGTGTGTTCTGGGCCGCGGGGATGCTCCCCAGGCTCATCTCGCAGGGGCTGAGGCCACGCAACGACCTGGCTCGGTCGCGTGGCTTCAGGGATTCCCCTGGCCATCGCCTCACCGAGGACTACCACCGATTTGGAACCTCGCCCAGACCCAGACCAGGTGTACGGCAGGAGTCGGTAACCCTCTTGAGGACGGCCGTGGAGCTCCTGAACGAATCGGTGTTCCAATCGACGGATCCGACGAATAGGCGGCGGGCACCACCGCAGGCATAGTTTGTGCAGCCGGGACGCCAGGCCGCATAGGCCAACATCCACTGGCCTGATTGGTTCCGGAAGAGAGATCCTCCACCTGGGCCCCGAGCCAATCCTGACGACATCAGGATTTGGGTCGTGCTCCCGGCCGTGCAGGCGCTCGTTGGCGAGCTGCAGAGTACGCGGGCTTCAGAGTAGGAATCGGAGTCCCAGAGCCCTGCCGAGAAGAGGAGTACGTATTCGCCGCCTTGCTCGACGAGCTGGGGGTTCTCGACCGTGGCTTCCCAGGGATAGCGGAGACTGTCCTGATTCAAGAGATCGGTCGGCCTCCCCACGAGGGACATGCCATCAGCACTCAGTTGCTGCGACCAAAGAGACGCGCCCTGAGCAGATCCGCCATCGTTCGACTTCCACACCAGATAGGCGATCCCGGTTCGTGTATCGATGAAAGGGCTCGGGTCGATGGCCCCACCCAGCGACGCATCACATACCAGCGGACCCGAAGATGTGTCGGTGAACACCGCGTCGATGGGACTCAGCGTTCTGGCCGTCGCGACGCTCAGGCAGTCGTAACCAGTGTCGCCGTAGTGGCCCTTCTGGGCGGCGTCGTAGTACATGATCCAATGCCCATCCCAGTAGAAGGCACCTGGGGAGCTCTGGGTGTCGACCTGCTCCCAGGACGGCACGACCGGAAGAGCTGAAGACCGGTGGTTCGTTCGCCGCCAACCGGACTTCGACGAACCTGAGGTGTCTACCAGTACCTGGAGGTGATTCCCGAGCGCGGTTCCGGTCGTGAATGCATAGTACGTGGAGCCGCTGGCCACGATGTCGGGGTCCGGCGCGTCGCCGTCGAATACCGCCGCACCAGGTGTCGCCACAGTGAGGCTCCCCGTGTCATGGAGGAGAGCGGCGCCGGCTGTGCCGACCGGTGCGGATGCAACACACGAGGATATGACCCCGAGAGCTCCACAGGCGGCGAACCGGTGCCAGGCCAGGTGGTGTCGCCGTTGGCCGGATGTGAGCCGCCGTTCACCTTGGACTCCCCCGGCAGGTGCGTGTCGAGGGATCCGGTATCTCAGTCGTAGCTGTCGGAAGGCCGAAGTCACCAAGGTGTCCAGACGCAGGGTGCAGGTTCATGTGCACTATGGGGTAGCTCTCTGGCTGCACCTTGAAGGATTGATGAGGAATGGCTGAGTGGGTCCGCGTCGACGGACCTTTCGCCCGGGGCCAGTCGGCGCTATTCCGCCCCAGGAAGTCGGACCGTCACCGTGGTGCCACGATCTCGACCGGAGTCGAGAGTCACGGTCCCCTCGTGCGCAGCCACGATCCCGGCCACGATCGCGAGCCCGAGCCCCGTGCCTGATCGAGTCCTGCTGGCGTCGGCTCGCCAAAAGCGATCGAATGCCTTGTTGGCTTCGTCTTGAGTCATTCCCGGCCCCGAGTCGACTACATCCAGCGTGACCCGAGCTCCGGTGCTGAAGGCACGGATAGTGATCGCTGCCTCCTGTGGTGTGTGGCGCAATGAGTTGTTGATGAGGTTGGCAATGATCTGGCGCAGTCCATTTTCGTCTCCTCTCACCACTGGAGAACCTGAGACCTCCAAGCTGATGCTGCGTAGCGGATCCGTCGCTGCGGCATCATGGATCGCGTCATGGAGCAAGGGTTCGAGAGCTACCGGTCCAGGCTGGAATGACCGACCCTCGTCCAGATGGGCCAGCAACAGGAGATCCTCGACGAGGCCACCCATACGGCGTCCCGACTGGCCCATTCGACGCATGGCATCGTTTCTCACATGGTCGGCCTCGAGGGCGCCCTGTCGCCAGAGGTCGGAGATTCCCAAGATCACCGAGATCGGCGTCCGAAGCTCATGGGACGCGTCAGCAATGAATTGTCGAAGTCGCGTTTCGGTCGCCTGCTGTTGATCGAGCATGATGTTGATCGCTCGGGCAAGGTGTGCGGCTTCGGTTTTGCCGCTCGCGCCTTCGACGCGTCGTGATCGGCTACCGGCGGCAATGGCATCGGCAACCTCGGTTACCTCGGCAATTGGGCGCAGACCGAGCCGGCCCACCCAGAAGCCGGCAGCTACGAGTACGGCGAGGACGAGAAGCCCGGCGCCAATTGCGGCTAGCCGGAGATGTCGGGCCGTAGCGTCCACCTGTGCCAGTGATGCTGCGACCAGAAGCTTCGTCGGTTGGTTCGGCGAGGCGATCAAGATCGCTCGCCATCGCTCCGAGCCCGACCGCGATCCCACCGTAGATGGGGTGCCCGATCGGTCGGGTGACGTTATGTGGAGTGGCAGTTCGGGGACCGAGCCGTTCCCGTCCAGCGGAGTGAACAGGACGTGCCGCTGAGTAGCACCAGTCACTATGGCGATATAGAACTCACTGATTCGACTACTGCTCGAGGGAATCTGAGACGAGGTGGGCGGTTGGATCGGCGTGACCGTGGGCAGGCGGCTGTTGGTCGGCCGGTCCAAGGAGCCAACTACCGGAAGCGCGGTCCTAAGTTGCTGATCGATCTGCTGGAGTTCGGAGTGCTCCACGGAGCGCACCAACAGCACCCCCAAGAGCCCGACGACCAAAAGCAAGGCGGCCGCGGCGATGTAGAGACGCAAACGGAGCGTCAAGGATGGTCAACTCCCGCCCAGCCGGTAGCCGAATCCCCGGATGGTGCGAATCAACGTTGGGGGAGCGGAGTCCACTTTTTTGCGAAGCATCGAGATGTAGGTCTCAACCACCGTCGATTCTCCGTCGAAGTCGTAGTCCCACACGTGATCCAGGATCTGATCCCGCGAGAGTGCCCGACCAGCGTTCCTGAGCAGGAATCGCAGGAGCTTGTACTCCGTGGGGGAGAGCGGGACGTCTTGTCCGCCCTGAGTAACAACGTGAGCCGCGTCGTCTAGCTCGAGGTCGCCGCAAGCGAGCACCTGAGGATCCGTGGTCCGTCCGGTCCGATGCAGTACCACGTTGACCCTGGCGACGAGTTCTTCAACACTGAAGGGCTTGACGAGGTAGTCGTCACCTCCGATGGTGAGACCGCGCACCCGGTCCTCAACGGAGTCAGCGGCGGTGAGAAAGATGACCGGTGTGCTCACTCCGGCGAACCGGAGTCTCTTACACACTTCAAATCCGTTGAGATCGGGTAGTTGGACGTCGAGGACTATGAGTTCATGGGCGTCGTCGTCGGAGGCAAGACGCAGCGCATCCCGTCCGCTCGAAGTCTCACCGATTTCGAATCCGGCGAGCCGAAGGGCCGTGCAAATGACATAGGCCACGTTCTCCTCGTCTTCGACGATCAGGATCCGGGAGCTCATGTCGCAACTCTGCCGACGGATCCTTGAGGGTTCTTGAGAGGAACCTGTGAGTTACCCGTGAGTGGGAAGGTTCCGTGGTCGCTTCGCAACGCCTACGGAGGATTCGGGATCCGCACTCAGGAAACTCGCGGGATAGCCGAATGGAATCCCCAGATCCTGCTGCAACCATGCCTCGCATGGATACGACAGTCCCAACCCACAAGCGCGCGCTCGTCGCTCCCATGCGCCTGGCCTTGATTTTCGGATTGGCGGCATTCGGCACGTTGGCGGCTGCATGCGGGAGCAGTAGCAGCGGTGCCTCGTCGACGACATCTGGGGGGCCTTCGACCGGGGCGAAATCCACGACGGCATTTCAATCGTGTCTGGCCAAACACGGGGTCACGTTGCCGAGCGGGACAAGCGGGGGCGGGCCGCCCTCGGGTGCTACCGGAGGGACTCCGCCCTCCGGCGGCACTCCTCCATCGGGCGCAGGTGGCAGTCCACCTTCCGGCGCCGGTGGGCTTGGTGGCAATTCGAAGTTCCAAAAGGCCATCCAGGCATGCGGCAGTCTCCAGCCCAAGGGTGCAAGAGGTGCGGCCGGGGCCAACAGCACTGCATTTGCGTCCTATAGGAATTGCATGAAACTTCACGGAGTGACCGTCGGTGCCTTCGGTCCAGGGTCATCCAATTCGACCCAGACCACCATCGACACGACGAGCGCTAGCTACCAAGCAGCCTCAGCCGCGTGCAAGTCACTGCTCCCTTCCGGCGGAACTCCACCGACCGGTAGCGCCGCAGGCTGACTAGCCGCCCGATCGCACGCACGTCGGCAATCAACCACCGGAGGGACACATTCATGCCATCGGACGCACGTGAACGTTCACGAAGGAAGTTGATCGGCTACGCCGCACTCATCCTCGCCGTTGTGGTGGTGGCAACACTTGGGCTCACATCGATTTACGGTTCCTCGTCGTCGGCCAGCACGGGCGTCGCCCGTACGGTGACGGTCACCCGAGGGACGGTGCAGGCGTCTGTGTCGGCTTCTGGCAACACGTCCGCGGTGTCGACGGCCAACGAGAACTTCGACACCAGTGGAACGCTCACGGCTGTCAATGTCGCCGTCGGTGACACCGTCACTGCCGGCGAAGTGCTGGCGACGATCGACCCGGCCCAGGCTCAGGCAAACCTGCAGTCGGCGGAGGCCTCGCTGGCCACCGCTCAGACGACCCTCGCTCACGACCGAGCGGGCGGCACCCCTTCACAGCATGCACAGAATCAGGCGTCGCTGGTTTCAGCTCAGCAGCAATTGACATCTGATCAGAACCAGCTGACCGCCGATCAGACCAGCTTGCAGACCGCGCAATCCGCCCTGGCCTCGGACCAAGCGCTCGGATGTCCAGCCTCGTCGTCTACGGGAACGTCGAGCGGGTCGACCACGAACAACTCTGGTGGTGGTGCAGGCACAGGCTCCGCGGGCGGTGCAGCCAGCGCGGATGCCCTTTCGGACGCCACGTCCGCGCCGTCGGTCACCACTGGGTCGGCGGGGTCAACCGGCACCACGACGGTGACACTCAGCGGGTCCGTCAATCCAAACGGAGGCTCGACGACCTACTACTTCTCGTACGGCACCACGACGGCGCTCGGATCCTCGACGTCCTCCGTCGACGCTGGCTCAGGCTCCACGCCCACCTCGGTCTCTGCCGTGGTAAGTGGGCTCATTCCGAATACGTCCTATCTGTTCCAAATCGTGGCGACGAACTCGGCAGGTACCTCAACCGGCGTCACCGTGTCCTTCACCACGGCCCAGAGCTCGTGTGTGACCGACCAGAACAACATCACGACCTACCAGCAGGCTGTGGGAAAGGACCAGTCCACGATCACGGCCCAAGAACTGACCGTGCAGTCGGCCCAAGCCAACCTTCAAATCACCCCGGCCACGATCGCTCAAGACGAGGCGAACGTCGCCCAGGACCAGGTAACGGTGAGCGAGGATCAAAAGGCTGTGGCGGGCACAACGCTGACGGCGTTGATAAGCGGGACAGTTACTGCCGTCAACAATTCGGTGGGTGAAACCGTTAGCGGATCGGGGTCGACGACGAGCGCGTCGACCGGTTCGACGGCGACTTCTTCCACCGGGACGTCATCAGGTACTGCGGGCTCCTCGGCAGGAGGAAGTGGGAGTGGAACATCGACGGCCGGCGGGACTGGATCCTCAGGTGGCGCATCGAGCACCGGAACATCGAGCACCGGCACATCGAGCACCGGTTCCTCGTCGTCGAGCTCATCGTCGACCTTCATCACCATCGAGGGGCTCGATAACCTTGAGGTCGTCGCGAATTTCGCCGAGGCCGACGCGGCAAAGATCGCAGTAGGGCAGCCGGCGACCGTCACGCTTTCCGCCCTCGCCAGCACCGAGGTGAGCGGGGTGGTCACTGCGGTCTCGCCGACCTCATCGGTGGTGAGCAACGTCGTCACCTACCCTGTCACCGTCGATCTGACCAACGTTCCTTCGACCGTCAAGGAGGGAATGACCGCACAGGTCGCCGTCGTTGTGCAGACCGCCATCAATGTCTTGGAGTTGCCGAGCGCGGCGATAACCACGACAGGGAGCACCTCGACGGTGAAGGTGCTCGAACCGAGTGGAACGCAGACGACGACGCCGGTCACCCTTGGACTTGTAGGGAGCTCGTACACGGAAATCGCCAGTGGGCTCAGCGAAGGACAGAAGGTAGTAGAGCCCACGGCGAGCGTGAGTGCGTCGTCCGGGGCATCGGTTTCGGGCGGTGGCTTCCCAGGCGGGGGCGGATTCGGCGGCGGTGCGCCGTGACCGTACTCACGGGCGACGCCCCCCGCGTTCATCGCGGTGACCCGAGTGGGACTGTGGACTCTGGGGCGCGCGCGGTCATCGCCCTCGGAAATATCGTGAAGCGCTATCAGATGGGTGGACACGACGTGTTTGCCACCCGTGGGGTGTCTCTCGTAGTCCCCCG
>Ga0182013_10004646_pt1 | contig 16383 bp, 17 predicted proteins | sample 612S2MmetaG_FD_120487 | JGI IMG/M metagenome (GOLD analysis project Ga0182013, IMG submission 120487) | Permafrost microbial communities from Stordalen Mire, Sweden - 612S2M metaG | ecosystem: Environmental > Terrestrial > Soil > Wetlands > Permafrost | place: Sweden: Stordalen | collected...
CCCGGCGGGACGTGGTGTATTGCTCCCATCGATGCGATGCCTTTCCGGGCGACTCACGGCACGACGTCGCCGTGGTCGCGGCCGATATTCGGGGCCCCGCTCCTGCCGCGCCTCTACGGTGCGGCAAGCCGGCGGAATCGGTCTCTTCGAGGTGGCCGCGAGCGGCGCCAATGACTAACCGCGCAAGTGAGCCACGGCCGCCTCGGCCGCCACGTCGGCCGTGACGTCGTTGATCCCGTACTGCTCGATCTCCAAGTGCCGCACTCGATCTTCAGGCGGACTCGCGATGGCTCCGCCCTTAGAATGCGCGGCTACCCACCGTAACGCCGTACGCCTCGCCTTGGAACGACGGCGCGAAGCACGACGCGTGCCACCGCCGATCACCGTCAACCTACCCGCGCACGTGCAAGAGAAAGATACCATCGTACAACCGTACAACCGCATCGGCTCGAATCCCACACGAACTCACGGAGGTCGCCGATGGCCGCGCTTGCCGCGTTGCGCAAACTCCGTGCGGATTTCGGCTTTGCGCCGCGGCGCGAGCGGGGGCAACACGACAAACGCCGCCCTCGCGAGACGTGAGACGAGGTCGTCGCTGCTCGGCGCTTGCGATCGCCGAAGAAGTCCGCGCGGCACACCCGCGCGCATCACACCCGTACGGCGACGCCGAGGGGCTCGATACGGCTAAGAGCGTTGCCGTGTGGGTGTGGTCGTGCTACGACGGCGGAATCCTCACGCGGGTTCGCGTCGATGAGGCTGTACGCCGCGAGAACGATCGGGAACGCGCCGTCGCGTTCCGCAGAGCGCGTGGAGCGCTCCCCGTGAGTTTTGGCTCGACCAGATACGGCAGCGCCGTGTAGCGGCCGCAAAGCTGCGCGGCTTGGACGTTGCCGTAGACGAGATTGCACGTCTGACCGACGACAATTATCTTGATCGCTGAAATGGCCGCTAGGCGTTGGTTATCTCTGAGCGTGCGAAGGTCGGTCTCGCTGCGCCGTACGCTACGCGCCCGTGTCGTTCCTTACACGAGTGGGATACGCAGGGGCGTGCCGCTCGTGTCTGATCCACGCGTGACGTGAAGGGCTCGCAAAGAACGCGACTGAATTTCTTTCAGGGGCCGATGTCCGGAATGCGCTGCATGATCGTATGAGCGAGTTCGTTCGGGTCCTGCCCCGCGGGAAGCTGGACGGCAAGACGTGGGAATCGTTCTCCGCGCATTTCAATGACGAGGCAGTCCCGCGCGCCGCTCGCATCGACGAAGATCAAGCCTTCCGGATTCGCAAAGAGCCCGACGGACTTGTAGAATCCGGCATTCACGCCTTCGAGTTTGTACTGGAGTTCCAACTCTTCAAACCCGCTGCAAAAGGCGTTGGTCACGTGCGCAAGCGGGATTCGGAACGACCCGTGAAATCCCAGCAATTGATCGACGAGCGAGATATTTATTTCGAGTTGGTCTCCGACGAGCGTTACGTCAGCCACACAGTCCTGCACGTTTTCTGATATCGAGGCACTAGTAAAATTTGCTTCCTGCAATATCACTTAGAATCCCCCGGAAGATACGGCGTCGTCTCAATCGCCCAGCCCGATTCGAAAAGCATACGGCACCGAACCGGGTATCGCCCGAAAGAAAGGGCACTGGCCGATTTGCAGGCCGCCGGGAAGTATGTAACCGTAATCTCCGGAGACGTGCCTGAAGCTGGAATCACCCGGCTCGATCGTCGCCGAGGCCGGCGGCGATCACATGAACGTCGGGCCGCAGCGGCTGCTCCGCGCGGTTTTTGGGCCGAGAACGGCTACCGCGGTCGGCTCGACAGGCCAACGGAGAGGCATGCGCACGACTGAGCGACATAGTTCGCTGATGAAAGCACTCAGCGATCAGGGGGAATTGAGGCCTGCCGTGCGCTTCACAAAGACGCGACAGCTCCGACTCGTTTTAGTCTAGAACGGATGTATCGCGCAGAGCGCCTAGGGTCACGCCGCGATGATCGCAACCGCAAAATGCCGGCACATGCCGGCCCGAGCCTGCGGGATTCTTCGTGCGCTTACATGGCCGATCGAGTCCCAAAAGTGCGCCGCTCCGCGGTTCGGGAGTTACCGGACCGCGGAGCTCCGCTCCGCGCAATTCCGCGCTGAGTCGGAGGATGCACCAAGGGGAGCCGAGGCATCCGTCTGTCGCCATTTGCTCGACAGTCGGACAACCTGCTAAGCGCGATTTGATGAGGGGTCCGAGGAGCCGTTCGACGTCGCCCCCACGGGTTGCGTACTTGGAGCCGGCGATGCCGCGCTCGTCGTGGAAGACGCCGTACCCGCTTCAACCGGGTTCGGCGCCCCGGCCGACGTGATCTGGATGCGCCGCGGCTGCGTTTCCGGGCGGCGTGCGAGATTGAGCGTCAACATGCCATGGTCGACGTTCGCTGTTATGCCGTCCGGATCGATCTCCTCGGGCAGCATCAATTGACGGGTGAAGTTTCGGCGATCACTCTTACCGGAAACGATCAGGGTGTCGTCTTGAAACGTGATGTCGATTTGATCCGGACGAAAGCCCGCGACGGGAATTTCGACGACGTAACCGTTGTCCGAGCGCGAAACCTCGACGCCGAACGCGCCCGACGCGTTTGCGAACGAGGGAAAAGCGCCGCGGAACGGGTCGAAGCCCAGCAGATCGGAAAAGAGACCACCGACCGACCGCCGCTGGCTGGGCGGCGAACCCGAACCGCTCGTCCCTTGACGGATAGGAAGATCGTTTGACATTTCGATTGCCCCCTTCGATTCGTTGACAGTTTGCAATGGTGTCCATCGTGCAACGACGGCAAAACCGCGCCGGGAACCCGGCTGCTTGTCCTGTGCTCATCGCGCCCACCGGGGTCCGTGCTCCGAAGTGCGGCGTGGTTCCGGCGGCAGGGGAGGTCGTGAGGCACTCCCCGAGCCGCGTTACGGTATGTACCCATCTTTCGTTTGCATTTGCGACCGAGCGCCGGCGGTGCGCATCTGTGAACCCGTGACGGCAGCGCTACGTGAGGCCGTCCGTCTCGTGTCCGCGCAACGTTGGTTCGCGCTGGCTACGGTGGACGCGAATGGGTTGCCGACCATTAGCTACGTCCCGTTCGCATTTGCGGGCGCGGCTTTCGGAATGGTCGCCAGCCGGCTTGCCGCGCATACGGCAAACCTCGCGGCGGGTCGCCCGGCATCGATTTTGTTCGTTGCCGATGATGCGCGAGAGCGCGATGCCTATGCTCGGCCGCGGTTCTCGATCGTCGTTGACGCGTCACCCGCCGCGCACGGATCACAACTGGCCCAAACCATCTGGTCGGGCTTGGAAATTCGCCAAGGTCCAACGGTGCGCACGTTACGGGATCTGCCGGATTTCGCGCCGATCGTGCTCGAACCGGTCGCCGCCAGACTCGTGCTGGGCTTTGCAGCGACGCACGACTTCGATCGAACGGAACTCATCGAAATGTTACGCGAGCTGAACGATTCAACCGACTCGACCCGGTAGGCGGTATCTTTGCCCGGTCTCCGATCTCGGCGCAAAGTTAAAGACTTCGCCAAGTCTGCGCGCGCAGTGCGGCATTCGAACGGACTCCCTCGCGGCAGCGTTGAAGCGGCCGTATCGGTGAGGAGACTGTAGCATGCGCGGGTGGCTTTTCTTTGCAGTGGCGAGCGTGTCGTTTGCCTTCGGCTGCGCCGGGTGCGGCGGCTCGGGGAGCGTCGCAACCACGACGTCGACGGCCGGCCTCCGCGTTGTCCACGGCTCGCCGGATGCCGGTGCGGTCGACGTGCGATTGAACGCCGGCGGCGGCGAAGCGATCGCAACGACGCTGACCTACGGCCGTGTCAGCGCATACGATGCGATCCCGCCCGGCGGCTACGCCATCGCGATCCTGCCGGCGGGCGGATCGACCCCGACTTTGACGTGTACGGGTGCTTCGCTTTTGGCGGGAACGAACTACACCGTCGTGGTCGGCGGCCGTGTCGCCAAGGGCATCGGTACGAGCACCGGACTGCAGTGCGAACTGTTCGCGGAACCGACGTTCGCAACACTCTCCGGTGACTACACCCTAAGCGTCCACCACGCATCTCCGGCGGCGGCGGCGCTGGGCGATTCGACGGTCTCGTTCGGAATCTTCATTCCGCGCACCACGGCGTATGACGTGCCGAGCGCAAGCGTGACGTTCGCCGGCCCCATCGGAACTGCGGTTTCGATCGGCACGACCGTCACGTCGAAACAACTCGGCGTCACGGCCGCGCCGGGGGTCGGCATTTGGGTGAGCCCGCCGACGTCAGCTCCGCCGTTCTCCGTGCTGGCGACAATCCTGCCGAGCGCCGGTCAAGCCGGCGCGGCCGGCGTGAGCGGCGCGGCGGACACTGGGAACGTGTTGCCGTTGGGCTCGCTCGTCAATTTTTCGCTGTATCTCATCGACGGTTCCGGCGGCCCAACGACCAACCTCGTCGGCGCGTTCGACTGACGGCGGCGTCCCGCTGCGGTTCTAGCCATCGAAGCCCGCTGCAAGCGCGCGAACCGGTGCCGCCGGCGATTGTCGTCGCAGTGTCGACCAAGCCGTATCCCGCAACGTGCCCAACGCCGTGCGAACCGACCAAACGTCCAGCGTGAGAATACGAACGAAGGCGCCGCTGGATAGTGCGCCGACACCCGTGCGGAGAGCGTTGCCCAGCGCATCGGCGGTGAAATCGAGAGCCTCAACCAGTGGCGCGACGCGCTCGGGCGCAAGTCCGACCACGGCCAACGTCCCGACCGCGTGCGGCGCGGCGGCGCCGGCCTCGAAGGCGTCGTAGAACAGTTCGCGCCCGCCGCGAATCACGCTGGTCCGTACGCGCACGTCGGCCGCGCGCGGGACGGCGGCGATCTCGCCGATCAGAACGATCGCCCCGAACGCCAATCGGACGGCCATCGTCGATTCGTGGCGCGCATCATCATGCGCCACGAGGGGCTCGCCGAGGAGCTCGAGAACCGCGCCCTCTTCGACGGTCCACGTTTGGTGCGAACCGGATTTGCGCGCGCCGCCCATGAGCCGGGTCGCCGCTTGGCTCGTGACGATCAAGTGGGCACCGGCGCGAACGTGGCCGGCGGTCGTCACCGCGTCGCCGCGAACGACTCCGGGACCGAGCTGTGAAAGGACGACGCGCGCCGCGCCGTCCACCGCGAACGCGCGACTGCAGCGCGAGATGCCCTCGTAGCGCACGCGTTCGAGGACCGTGCGCGAACCGGCTCGTCGCGCAGCGATGGTCAGCGACCCCGAACCGAAGCTCACACCGTATCGAGCAGTGCCGCGCGCTCGAGGAAGCGCACGACGTCCGTCACGCCCGTGCCGTCGCGCAAATTCGTGAACACGAAGGGCCGCTCGCCGCGCGCCGCCGCCGCATCGCGCCGCATGCGCTCGAGGTCCGCGCCGACGTAGGGCGCGAGATCGATTTTGTTGATGATCAGCAGATCCGCGCGCATGATCCCCGGACCGCCCTTCGCCGGAATCTTGTCGCCGCCCGCGACGTCGATGACGTAGATCGTGACGTCGGCCAGATCGGGGCTGAACGTCGCCGCCAAATTGTCGCCGCCGCTTTCGACGATTACGAGTTCGAGTTTGGGAAAGCGCGCTTCGAGATCGGCGATCGCTTGTAAATTCATCGATGCGTCTTCGCGAATCGCGGTGTGCGGACAGCCGCCGGTTTCGACGCCCACGATGCGTTCCGCGGGAAGGCATCCGCTGCGCACGAGAATCTGCGCGTCTTCCTGGGTGTAGATGTCGTTGGTGACGACGGCCATGTCGATGCGGTCCCGAAACGCGCGCGCGAGATGCTCGACCAGCGCGGTCTTGCCCGCGCCGACCGGGCCGCCGATGCCGATGCGCGTTGCGTTCACGAGGCGAACAGCCGCGCGGACAGCCGACGGTGCCGCAAGCCGTCGATCTCGCACCCGACCCCGCTGGCCCGCAGATCATCGATTTCCCGAGCCGTACTCGCCCGCGAAACGAATGTGGCGATCGGCGGCCGCAGCGTCCAGCGGATACGCGCGATGTCGCGCTGACCAAGCGGCACCGCGCGCGCGGCGACCGACGCGCATGCCGTCACGATCGTCGTAGCGTGGGCCTCAAGCGCGACGGGCGGCGCTGCGCCGATCGCGCGGTACCCGAACGCCGCGGCGAGCGCGTGAATGCCCGCGCTGCGGCCGGCGGCGATCGCCGCTCGATACGCCTGGATGCCCGTATCGGCGATCCCCATCGCGGCGTACGTGTCGAGCGTCGCGCGCGCGAGGTGCGCGTTGGCGCGGCGGATCTCGGCATTCGGCTGCGCGGCGCACAAACGGTCGTCGAGAGCATCGACGGGGAGGCCGCCGCGCAGCAGCAGCGCCATCGCGGCGCCGTCGAGCGTCGCGCAGGTGTCGAGCAGATAGCTTTCGATCCAGGCGCGCAGCGTGGCGCCGTCGTGCACGCGGCCCTCGGCGATCGCGGTTTCCAACCCGAACGAGTGGCCGAAGCCGCCGGCGGGAAAGGCGGCGTCGGCAAGCTGCAGCAGCGCGGCAAGGTCGTTCATGACGCCCGGCGAGCTTCGAGCCGCATGACCAGCGGTCCGGTCGGCCGCAGCGTGATCGACGGCAGGGTGGCGACGGTGCCCGCATCGCCGCGCAGCCGCCACCGGCGCGCGAGCGTGGCCAGCACCAGCACGCCCTCAAGCCAGGCGAACGACTCGCCGATGCACACGCGCGCTCCGCCGCCGAACGGGAAAAACGCAAACTTCGGCAGGCCGGCCACCGGCCAGCGTGATGGCTGGAACGCATCGGGGTCAGGAAAATAGCGCGGGTTGCGCTGCGTGACGTAGGGCGAGAGAATGACCGTTCCCCCGGCCGGAATCGTACAGTTGCCGATCTTCACCGCGCGCACGGCGGTTCGGCCGATCATCCATACCGGCGGGTAGAGGCGCAGCGCCTCGGCGAACACGCTCGTCGTGAACGGCAACCGGGCTGCGTCTTCGGGCGTTGGGTCGCGATCGCCCAATACCGCATCGAGTTCGGCGTGCAAGCGGACCTCCACCTCGGGATGCTGCGCGAGCAGGTGCCAGGTCCACGCGAGTGCGAGGGCGGTCGTGTCGTTTCCGGCGAGCAAGATCGTCATCACTTCATGGCGCACGTCGCGCGCGCTCAACCCGCTGGATTCGGCGGTCGCGCGTGCACGCAAGAGCAGGGAGAGCAGATCGGCGGCGTCCGGACCGGCCCGCCGCCGCTCGATCATGCAGTCGATGATCGTTTCGAGACGCCTGCTCACGTGCTCGAACTCGACACGCGCCGGGAGAAACGGCGGTAATCGCTCCATCAGTCTGGCAAACGGTGCGAATGCCTTTGGAAACAGTTCCATGATTTGCGCGATGGCATCGCGCACGGCGTCGACGTCTTCGCTCATATCGGTTCCGAACAGGGCTTCGCCGATGATCCGCAGCGCGAGCCCCTGCATCTCGAAGACGACGTCGCGCGATTCGCCGGCTCTCCACTGCGCGCTCAGGCGCTGCGAATGCCGAATCATTGCCGCGCCATACGGCGCGAGCCGGTCGCTGTTGAATGCCGGTTGCATCGCGCGCCGATGGCCGCGGTGAACGGGCTCTTCGCTCGTGACCAGTCCGTCACCGAGAAGCCGGCCGAGCACCGCTGCGCCACGGCTCTTCACGAAGTCGTGCTGACGCGTGACGAGCACGTCGCGTATCAAATCGGCGTCGTCGAGCACGAAAAAATCCGCGAAAAACAGCTTGAAGTGCGTGATCGGGCCGTAGCGGCGCGCCGCGTCTTCCACGAACCGCAGCGTCGGCGCGAATGATGACCCGGGAAAGAAGCGAAACGCCGCAAAACGCCCCGGGCCGGGCAGCCGGCGCGCGTCGATCGCGGGGCCGCCGGGGACCGGCCCGGACGCTGACCGCTCGGCGTGCATCATACGGCGTGCGCTGCGCGATCAGTCATGGGCGTGCGGCGCATGCGCGTGACGGAAGGGCTGCGCGATCACGCGCGCTTCACGCCGCACGCCCACCCGATGTTCGGCGGCGAGCGCTTCGAGCAGCGGATCGTAGCGAACGACGATCGTGTCGCCGTCCGTTTGAATGGGCAGGTGACGGTTGCCCAGCGCGTGCGCCAGCGAGATCGCGGCGTGAATCGATGCCGGCTGCATGACCAGCACATCGTCGGCGCTCACCGCGACCGCGATGACGAGGCGGTCGTCGGCGAAGATGACGTCGCCGTCGCATAGCCGCTCGGGACCTTCGAAGCGCAGACCGATATCGCCGAGGCTCGTTTCGAGCCGCAATACGCGCTTGGCCAAGTCGTCCGACCGCACGGGCACCCGCTCGAGCCGGCGCGCGCCGACCCCAAAGCCCTCAAGGCGACCGACGACGCCGGTGCGCACGACGAGGCTCAGAGCCGCGGCCCCACGGGTCGCCGTCGTGCGGCTTGGGAGTCTGGGGTGAACGTGTCCAAGGCAATCCGTCGTTGCCGTCCGCCGTTTGCGGAACCTTCATACAAAGCGCGAACAACCGGCGCTGGATGCGCACGCGGGCAGTTCGCAAAATCGGCCGCGGGGTTCCCGTTCGCTTGCCGACACAAACGAGGGCAGGGCGCGTGCCCGGGGCGGCACTGAACCGGCGGCCGGGGCGCTCGCCGCTCGAATGCCATCGGCTTGGAGGTAGCGGAGTTGGCGCGGTGTTTTGTCCCAGCTGACAGCGAAGCCGCACGAAGGTGAGGTTGGGATCAAACGTGCGGGTACGTCGAGCATCGCCGGACGAACTGCCGATCGTGCGGCAGATCATCGACGAGTACTGCGATGCGGGTCAAGAGTGGATGCGTCAAAACAGCGCGTAGCGTTGTGCCAGCGGCAGCGTCGTCGCCGGCTCGCAGGTCAACAATTCGCCGTCGGCACGGACTTCGTACGTTCGCGGATCGACCGTGATGTGCGGCGTGGCGTCGTTGCGCACCATGTCGCGCTTGCCGATCGTGCGGCAGTTGCGCACGGCAACGAAGCGCCGTCCGGCGGGCGACGCGGCAGGGAAGCCGTTTGTGAGCGCGAGTTGCGACACGAACGTGATCCCGCCGGCTTGGGGAGCCGTTCCGAAGGCGCCCCACATCGGCCGCATGCGGACCGGCTGCGGCGTGGGGATCGACGCCGCGGGATCGCCCATCGCCGCCCACGCGATGGTGCCGCCTTTGATGACGAGTTCCGGACGGAAACCGAAGAACGCCGGATTCCACAACACGAGATCGGCTAATTTTCCGACTTCGACGGAGCCGATCTCGTGCGCCATGCCGTGCGCGATCGCCGGGTTGAGCGTGTACTTCGCGACGTAGCGCTTCACGCGTTCGTTGTCGGACCCGGAGCGCTCGTCCGCCAGCGGCCCGCGCACGTCGCGCATCTTGTGCGCGGTCTGCCACGTGCGGGTGATGACTTCGCCGACGCGGCCCATGGCTTGCGAATCCGAGCTGATCATGCTGATCGCGCCCAGATCGTGCAAGATGTCCTCGGCGGCGATCGTCTCGCCGCGGATGCGCGAATCGGCGAACGCGACGTCTTCGGGGATCGCGGGGTCCAAATGGTGGCACACCATGAGCATGTCGAGATGCTCGGCCAGCGTGTTGACGGTGTACGGCCGCGTCGGGTTCGTCGACGACGGCAGCACATAGCGCTCGCCCGCCACGCGAATGATATCCGGGGCGTGGCCGCCGCCCGCGCCTTCGGTGTGGTAGGTGTGAATCGTGCGGCCGGCGATCGCGCGCAGCGTTTCTTCCACGAAGCCCATCTCGTTGAGCGTGTCGGTGTGGATCGCGACTTGCACGTCGCAGGCGTCCGCGACGCGTAGCGCGGTGTCGATCGCAACGGGCGTCGAGCCCCAATCTTCGTGCAGCTTGAGCCCGATCGCGCCGGCTGCGACCTGCTCGGTAAGCGCGGCCTCACCCGAGGCGTTGCCTTTGCCGAGGAACCCGACGTTCACCGGCAGGCTGTCGGAGGCGGCGATCATCCGCGACAGGTGCCACGCTCCCGGCGTGCAGGTCGTCGCGTTGGTTCCCGACGCGGGGCCGGTTCCGCCGCCCAGCAGCGTGGTCACGCCGCTGGAGATCGCGGCGTCGACTTGCTGCGGGCAGATGAAGTGCACGTGAGCGTCGATCGCGCCCGCGGTGAGGATCATGCCTTCGCCGGCGATCGCCTCGGTGGAAGCGCCGACGATCATGCCGGCGGTCACGCCGTCCTGCAGCCACGGATTGCCGGCTTTGCCGATCCCGGCGATGCGTCCGTCGCGCAGCCCCACGTCGGCCTTGTAGATGCCGGTGGCATCGATGACGACGGCGTTGGTGATCACGGTGTCGAGCACGCCTTCGTCGCGGATCGCGGTCGGATGCTGACCCATGCCGTCGCGGATGACTTTGCCGCCGCCGAACGTGATCTCGTCGCCGTAAACCGCGTAGTCGTACTCGATCTCGACGACCAGGTTGGTGTCGGCGAGCCGCATCCGGTCGCCCACGGTCGGGCCGTAGAGCCGGGCGTAGGCGGCGCGATCGATCTTCACGTCAGCGTCCCTTTCCCGCGCAGTCCCGCGACGTGCTGCGAGCCGCCGATCGCGACCAAGTCGACCGGCCGTTCGATCCCGGGTTCGAACCGGACCGCGGTCCCCGCCGGGATGTCCAAGCACATGTGGAAGGCCGCTTCCCGGTCGAACGCCAGCGCGTCGTTCACCTCGAAGAAGTGCGCGTGCGAGCCGACCTGAATCGGCCGGTCGCCGGTATTGGCCACCCGCACGGTCGCGCGTTTGCGGCCGGCGCGCAGTTCGATCGTCCCGGCGCCGGGGAGTATTTCACCCGGCGTCATGGGATCGGCTCGTGGATGGTCACGAGTTTGGTCCCGTCGGGAAACGTCGCTTCCACTTGCACCTCATGCAGCATCTCGGGGATTCCGTCCATGACATCGGCGCGGGTGAGGACCGTCCGGCCGCGATCCATGAGATCGGCGACCGACGCGCCGTCGCGCGCGCCCTCGAGCACGAACGACGACAGCACCGCGACCGCTTCGGGATAGTTGAGCTTCACGCCGCGCGCGTGGCGGCGCCAAGCCAATTCGGCCGCGTAGCTCAGCAACAATTTGTCCCGCTCGACGTCGGTCAGGCGCATACGTCAGGGCCGCTCGATTTGATGCACACGGAACTCGACGTTGCAAAGCCGGAATGGTCGAACCTGCCGACCGGCGCGGGTTTTTCGCCGCGGCACGCGCCGCCGGGAAGCCCGACGGGCCGGGCGCGATGGACCCAGCGCCGACCGCTCGAATTGCGCGCGTTCTCGGCCGCGAAAAACAACGCGAAGAAGTCGGCGGAGTTCAGCGACGCTCAGACGCTGAGCAGCGAATGAATGTTGGCCTGGGCGTCCGTTGCGGTCGCGCCTGCCGCGACCACGGTGCCGCGCTGCATCACGTAGTAGCGCTCGGCGATCGACCAGGCGAAGTCCAGATGCTGTTCGACGAGCAGCAGCGCGATGCCCAGTTCGCGCCGCACGGTCTGCAGCACCGCTTCGATTTCCTGAACGATCGATGGTTGGATGCCCTCGCACGGTTCGTCGAGCAGCAGCAGTCGCGGCTCGGAGACCAGCGCGCGGCCCAGGGCGAGCTGTTGCTGCTCGCCGCCGCTGAGCACCCCGCCTTTGCGGGCGCGCAGCCGCGCGAGGGTCGGAAAAAGCTCGTACACTTTGGCGAACCCGCGGGAACTTGCGGACGCGCGGCCGCCCAGCGCGGACGTGCCCATCGCCAAGTTCTCGGCGACCGTGAGATGCGGAAAGATTCCGCGCCCTTGCGGCACGTAGCCGATGCCCAGGCGCGCACGCCGATACGCGGGTAAATCGTCGATGCGCTTGTCGTCGAAGCCGATGCGGCCGCCGCCGGCCGGATGCAGGCCGACGATGGTTCGCAGCAGTGTGGTCTTCCCGACCCCGTTTCGGCCGAGCAGCGCGACGGCTTCGCCGGATTCCACGCGCAAACCGATGTTCGACAATACTTGACTGAGGCCGTACGCGGCGCTGACGTCGTTAAGCGCGAGCATCGGCAGCCTGCGGCGGACGGCCCAGATAGACTGCGGCGACCTGCGGATCGCGCCGCACTTCGTCGACCGATCCCTGCACGAGCATCTGACCCATGTGCAGCACGCTCACCGGCGCGCCGATCTGTTCGACGAAATCCATGTCGTGATCGATCACGATGAGCGCGTGCCGGCCGGCAAGCTGCCGGATGAGCTGCGCGGTCGCCTGGGCCTCGCGATGCGTCATCCCGGCCGCGGGTTCGTCGAGCAGCAGCAGATCGGCATCCGACGCGACGACCATGCCGATCTCCAGCCATTGGCGTTCGCCGTGCGCGAGCTGCGCGGCGGGATAATCGCGCTTCGCGCCGAGGCCGATCATGGTCAGCACCTCTTCGACGCGGGCACGTTCGGCGGGGCTGCGCACGCCGGTGAGGCTGCGCCACGACCGGCGATCGCGGGTCGCCGCGACGAGAATGTTGGCTTCGATCGTCAACTCGTCGAGGACGCCGGGCGTCTGAAACTTGCGGCAAACGCCGCGCTGGACGATGCGAAACTCAGGCAGCGCGCTGATGTCCTCGCCCTTGAACACGATCCGGCCTTGGGTGGGCCGCACGCGGCCGATGATCGTATCGAGCAGCGTCGATTTTCCCGCGCCGTTGGGTCCGATGAGCACGTGCACCGAGCCCGGCAGCATCGAGAAGCACAGATCGTTGAGTGCTTTGAAGCCATCGTAGGACACGGTGACGTGGTCGACCTCGAGCAGCGGCGCGGCCGTTGCGACGGCGGTCATTCGACGAGCGCCGGCGGGCGCGAGCGGCGCAGCATCGGCAGCGAACGCCAGCGCTGCGCGAGACCGACGACGCCCGTCGGCGCGAGCGTCACGACCAAGATGAACGCCGCACCGACGACGTAGAGCCAGAGTTCGGGAAACGCACTGCTGATCCAATCTTTGCCGAAGTTGACCAGGAGCGTCCCGAGCACCGCGCCGATCAGGCTCGCGCGGCCGCCGACGGCAACCCAAATCACCATCTCGATCGAGGGCACGACACCGAACATCGCCGGCGAGATCACGCCCAGGTCGAGCGTGACGAGCGCGCCCGAGAGGCCGGCGAGCATGCCCGCGAAGGCGAACGCGATGACTTTGAACGGGAGCGGATTGTAGCCCAGAAAGCGCACGCGGTTTTCACCGTCGCGGATTGCGAGCAGCAGCGTGCCGAAACGCGAGTCGAGCAGCAGCCGCGTGGCTAGGAAGGCAACGGCGAGCGCGCCCAGCGTGATCCAATACAAGCCCAGTTGCGTGTGCGGATCGGTCAGCGAGAAGCCGAAGACGGAGCCGAAGCCGGTCAGTCCGTTGAAGCCGCCGGTATATTGCTGTTGACTGATGACGAACGTTGCCGCGGCCAGCGCCAGCGCTTGAGTGATGATCGCGAAGTACGCTCCGCTCACCCGGCGCCGGAAGACCAGAAACGCGAGCAAGGCGGCGGCGAGCCCGGGCAGGACGAACACCGCGGCAAGCGCGATCCCGGGCGAACGAAACGGTTCCCACCACCACGGCAGCTTGTCCAGCCCGCTCCACTGCATGAAGTCCGGCAAACTGCCGCTGTCGGCGCTCGCGAGTTTGAGATGCATCGCGAGCGCGTAGCCGCCGAGCGCGAAGAAGACGCCTTGGCCGAGGCTGAGCATCCCGCCCGTGCCCCAGATGAGCGAAACGCCCAGTGCTAATATCGCGAGCGCGAGGAACCGGCCCAGCAGCGAAAGCTCGTACGGCGCCAGATACAACGGCGCCGTGGCGAGCGCGATGAGAACGAGCGCATAGCCGAGCTGCTGACGGTTGCGCATCATCGTCGGGCGGCCGGTTCTTCGCACGACACCCGCGGTACTCGCTTCATCGAACAGTTGCCGTGGTGAATCGACCGGCGGCGAGTCTGTCTGAGGCAAACGCAACTAAGCCTCCTCGAGCGCACGCGAGCGCTGCCACACGATCCCGCGCGGCCGGAATTGCAGAAACGCGATCACGAACAACAGCAGCAGCACGTCGGCGACGCTCACGCTGGTGAAGATTTGCGTTACCGCGGAGAAGATGCCGACGAGCAGCGCCGCGAGCAGCGTTCCGGTAAGGCTGCCGAGGCCGCCGACGATGACGACGAGGAACGCGTACACGATGTAGCTGGTGCCGACCGTCGGCGTGACCGGCGCGATGAGGGCCAGGGCCGCGCCGGCGAGTCCGGCGATTCCCGTGCCCAGCGAGAACACGGCGAGATCGACGAGGCGTGTGTTCGCGCCCAATGCTTCAGCCATCGAGCGATTTTGATGCACAGCGCGGACCAAGAGTCCCAGCCGCGTGCGCGCGAACAAAAACGCCATGCCGCCCAGAACGAGTGCGGCCAGCACGATGATGAACACGCGCACGGCGGGGATCGAGAAGCCCGTGAGCGCCGTCCCGCCGAGCGAGAGCGAGCCGCTCAGCCATGCCGGCGCGGTAACTTCGACCCCGACGGGGCCGAAGATACTGCGCGCGGCTTGCTGCAGGATGAGGCTGACGCCCCACGTCGCGAGCAGTGTGTCCAACGGGCGCCCGTAGAGCCGCCGGATCAGCGTTGCTTCCAAGAGTGCGCCGAAGAGCGCCGCACCCACGAACGCGACGAGCAATCCGATGAAGAACCCGGCGCCTTTGCCGAACATCTGCGTCGAAATGTACGCCAAATATCCGCCAAGCATCAGCATCTCGCCGTGCGCCATGTTGATGACGCGCATGAGCCCGAAGCTCAACGCTAAACCCAGCGCTGCTAGGAGCAGGATCGAAGCGACGCTGATCCCGTTGAAGAGTTGACCGGCTACCAGCGTCGATTCAGACATCTAGAGAACGCAACTCTTGCCGGGGAACGAGAGCGGATCGTACGGAACCGGCGCGACCGGCCCTTTGGATTGCCACAGGATCTTGAACTGGCCGCTGGGCAGAACTTGCCCGACGTACGCGGTCTGGACGAGACTCTGGTTGTTGGCGAACTTGGTGTCGCCCATGCCGACGTTCGAGTAGGGCAGCGTCGATGCGGCTTTGCGCACTTTTTCTATGTCGAACGAACCGGCTTTCTTCACCGCGGCGGCCCAGGCATAGACGTCGAGATAGCCATGCGCCATCGGATCGTCAACCGGTGAGCCCGGATACTTTGCTTGATAGGCGTCGACGAATTTCTTGTTCGCCGGTCCGCCGATGCTCTGGAAGTAGTTCCAGGCCGCGTAGCTGCCTTCGAGCAGCGACGGTCCGATCGATTTCGTCTCTTGTTCGGCGATGCTGAACGACATCACCGGGAGCTTGGACGACGGAAGTCCGGCCGCGGCCATCTGCTTGAAGAACGAAACGTTGCTGTCGCCGTTGATCGTGCTGAAGATGATCTGCGGTTTCGCGACCTTGATCTTGTTGATCACTGCGCTGAAATCGGTGCCGCCTAAGGGGACGTATTCTTCGCCCGCGACGGTTCCCTTATCGTGCTCGATGTGCTTTTTCAGGATGAGGTTCGCGGTGCGCGGAAACACGTAGTCTGAACCGAGCAAGAAGATGCTCTTATAACCTTTTTGTTCGGCCCAATCGAGTGCGGGCAGGATCTGCTGGTTGGGCTGCGCGCCCGAATACATGATGTCGGGCGAACATTCGTTGCCCTCGAACTGGACCGGATACCACAGCAAGCCTTTGAAGCGCTCGAACACCGGAAGCATTGCTTTGCGGCTTGCCGACGTCCAGCCGCCGAACACCGTCACCACCTCGTCCTGCTGGATGAGCTTTTGTGCTTTCTGGGCGAACATCGAAGGATCCGATGCGCCGTCCTCGATGACCGGCTCGATCTTCTTGCCCATGACGCCGCCCGCGGCGTTGATTTGATCGATTGCGAGCAGCGTCGCATTCTTCACCGTTACTTCGCTGATGGCCATCGTGCCGGTCAGCGAATGAAGGACACCGACTTTGACGGTGTCGGCGGCCGCGCCCGACGGCGTGGGAAGCGCACTACATAAAAGCGCCGCTGCGGCGATACCGCCGCAAAATCTCCGCACTAACGCAGATCGTATCATCGACCATCCTCTTCAAGACAAATGGGGCCAGTCTGCCGCTCGCAATCGCGTCGGCAAGTTGGGCTCCATTCGGTGTCATCGCGTTAAGTGAATTAGCCTTTTGTGACGTCGCTGCACGTTTTGCATGGCGATACGTCGGAGGCGGAAACCCGACTGCTTCCAATTAAAAGGGCTTTGGCAGAAATCGATTCTTCTCGCGAATCCGCCCCTTGCTTGGTTGACGGGTTCGTCAATTGATCGTCCTCCCAAGCACTACGTCGATGTTTGAGAGTATTAGATTCA
>Ga0182013_10004647_pt1 | contig 16378 bp, 16 predicted proteins | sample 612S2MmetaG_FD_120487 | JGI IMG/M metagenome (GOLD analysis project Ga0182013, IMG submission 120487) | Permafrost microbial communities from Stordalen Mire, Sweden - 612S2M metaG | ecosystem: Environmental > Terrestrial > Soil > Wetlands > Permafrost | place: Sweden: Stordalen | collected...
GATCACCGCCTTGGGCTGGCTCTTGAACAGCGTGTGCTCGATCACTTTGATCAGCCCTTCGCCGACCACACCGGTCAGCGCCGTCGCCCACACCACCCGCACCGCGAACCGCTGGAACGCGTCCGCCGACGCAAAGTACGTCTGCACCCACTGCTTCCAGAAGTACGCAATCACCGCGAACATCGTTCCGGTATGCAGCATCACCAGCAGCAGCGTCATCTGCGGCGACGAGGGGTCCAGCCCCATCAGCTTCTCCGCAACCACAACGTGAGCAGAACTCGAAACCGGCAGCAACTCAGCGAGTCCCTGCACAATGGCCAGCACAATGACCTGATAAATAGGCATCCCCTCATTCTAAGGGAGGTCACTTCGTGACGCGTATACCGGTCGAGGCAGAATGCATTTCCGGGGTTCTCCCGTTGGTCGCAAGCGAAATTCTGTGCCGACCAATGGGAGCACGATGGGAAGCCCAGCGCGCGTCACGAAGTGATCTCCGCCTCATGCTCCACCGGAAAGTTCACCGACCGCGCGATGAAGCACACCCGGTGCGCGTCGTGGTGCAACTCCTTCGCCTTCGCCGGATCGCCGGCCGCGATGGTCACCTTCGGCCGCAGCACGACGCGCGTGAACTGCCCCGCGCCATCCGGAGTCTCTTCCATCCAGCCTTCTGCGTGATCGACGTAGTCCGTCACCACAATTCCCGCCACGGCGCATAGATGCAGATAAGAGAGCTGATGGCATGACGACAAAGCCGCCAGCAGCAATTCCTCAGGATTCCAGCGTGTCCGGTCGCCGCGAAAGGCCGGGTCGGACGACGCCGCGATCGTCGCGTTGTCCTCCGCCGAAATCTCGTGCGCCCGCGCGTAGTCGCGATAGCCCGATGTGCCCGTCCCGGTGTTCCCGGTCCATTGCACCGTCACCGCATAGTGATGCTCTCTTGCCACGATTCCCCCGAGTCAACTAACAACTGGCAACCTGCGACTACCAACTGTCCTCAATCCCGGTCATTCCCGTACACCGGGATCTGCTGCTGCACGCGATACGCGATGCTCGCCGCGCGTGCCGTGAAGTCCGAATCGGGATAGCGCTGCTTCAACTCCGAAGCCAGCCCCACCGCATTCGCCGCCGCCGCCTCGGACCGCTTCTTCTCATCCTGGATCAGGTACATCTCCACCAGCACGCCCTCGCGATAGGTCGCCTCGTAGAGCGCCTCCGCCGCCTTAGGCGAGCCGGGATACCGCTCCGCATACTTCTCGTACAGCCCCGCCTCCATCTCCGGACACTTAGGCAGCCCCTGCCAGTCGCCGCACAGCTTGTTGTCGATCAGGTCGTACGCGGCCAGCGCGGCAAACTTGGAGTTTGGATACAGCTTCATCACCTTCTGCAGATCGCCCTCGTAGAGCTGCGGGCGCAGATATGCCTCCATCTCCTTGGCCGAGGGCAGCGTGCCGATGTCCGCCTTGTCGAGCTGCCAGCGCACGTCCGCCGAGCGGAACATCGCCCCCGCCGCCAGCGGCGAGTTGGGGAAGTACTCGGCCACGCGCCGGTAGAGCAGGTGGGCCTCCTCGGCCGCGTCCTTGGGAGCGTGCGGCTGCTCCGCCTCCTCCTCCAGGTTCGCCGCCGCGCCGTAGAGGATCGCGTCCCCGTTCGGCGTTGCCGGTGTCACGATCCCTTTGTCGCGAATCCATCCCGACGCGGGCGTTGCCTGGGCGTCCGCGCCAAACTCCGGCGTGTCGCGGTCGGACTGCTCGTCCGGTTTGTCGGTGTTGGCAAACACGCGCACCCACGCGCCATTGCGCTCGATCACCACCACCTCGTGCCCCGGCAGCACCTCGCTGAGGTGCGCGGCGTTGTCGTCGGGCGAGACATACACAATCGCGGGATGTACCAGGGTCGCGCGCGCCGAACGATCGTATCCGGACAGGTTGTCCTTCGACTTTCCCTGCGCATGGGCCGGCGTCAAGCTGCCCAGCGCCATCCCCAGCGCGAATACGACCACCCCGATCTTCGCCCGCATCCGTCTCATAGCTCGATTAGACTCCCAGACGCGCTCGCGCGGAAGCATCCGCCGCCGCGCCTGCCTCGATCTCCCGCCGCAACTCCGGATCGATATTTCCGCCGCTCAGCACCGCAACCATTTTCTTGCAGGCGGGCAACTCAGCATGATGGAACAGCGCCGCGGCCAGCGTCACAGCGCCACTGGGCTCCGCCACCAATCCGGTCGCCGCCAGCATCACCCGCATCGCCGCCAGAATCTCCTCCTCGCTCACGGTCACAATCCCATCCACGAAGCGCAGGATGTGCTCAAAATTCAGCACGCCGACCGACTGGGTCCGCAGCCCATCGGAGATCGTCCGCGTCGTCTGCGCGGCCGACCACTCCACCAGTGTCTTGGTGTCGAAAGACTCCTTCGCATCCGCCGCCAGCTCCGGCTCCGCGCCCCACACCTGAATCTCCGCGCCCTCGGTCCCCGGAGCGCGTTGCCCGCTGAGTTCTGCGCAGGCCAGCTTCACCGCGGTGGCAATCCCGCTCAGCAGCCCGCCGCCCGACACCGGCGACAGAATCACCACACCGCCGGTCCCAACCACCCCCAACTGCTCCAGGATCTCCAACCCGCAGGTGCCTTGTCCCGCGATGATCGCCGGATCGTCGTACGGCGGAATCACCGCATATCCATGCGCCGCGGCCAGCTCTTCCGCCTTCGCCTTGCGCGCCGAGCTCGCCGGCCCCACCAGTACTACCTCCGCACCCAGCGCGCGGGTTGCGTCGATCTTCACCACCGGCGCGTTGTGCGGCATCACGATCACCGCCTTCGCCCCCAGCGCACGCGCCGCATACGCCACCCCTTGCGCGTGGTTGCCGCTGGAGTAAGTAATCACCCCGCGCCCCAGCTCCTCCGCGCTCAACTGCGCAATCCGGTTGTAGGCTCCGCGCAGCTTGAAGCTGCCGATCGGCTGCTCGCTCTCCGCCTTCAGATACAACTCAAACGACAGCTCATCCACCCCCGCAGCCCGCAACCGCTTCAGCTCCACGCGATGCAGCCCCGTCCGCATCGCGACCCCGGCCAGCCGCCGCTGCGCCGCGCGTATCTCATCCAGTGTGACCAATGTCGCCATATCGTTCTCCCATTCTCCGGCGAAGGAACGGGTTGAGCAACTCGCCCGACCTCCGCAGTTTGCCAGTGACAACCTCCGTGCTGGTCGGGTAATGTTACGGATCGTTGAGTCTGTCGCAAAATGGTTGGGCTTCCGGCCGCAACCTTACTCCATCTCTGTTTCCCGAGGACCCGAACTTTGAGAATCGTACTCCGTCTGTCTGCCGCCACTGCGCTTGCCGTCTCCGTCTGGCTTCTCCCAACCCTCGTCCGGGCCCAGCAACCGGCTTTCAGCCGCTACGATGCCTACGTGGGCTTCGCCGTCATAGACAGCCCCGCGCTCGGCCTCGACGAGCACAACGGCTTCCATGCGCAGGCCGGGATGAATCCGCGGCGCTGGCTCTCTCTCGGCGGAGACTACAGCGAAGCCTCCGGCTCGGAGATGCTGACCACCGATCTGCTGCCCGCCGCCACCCAGGCTATGGTCAACGCCGCGCAGCAGCAATACATCAACTTCGGAGTCATCCCCGCGAACTACCACCTCGCCGTCCCCACCGACGCCGCCACCCAGACCTTCGCCTTCGGCCCGCAACTCGCGTGCCGGCATTATTCGAAGGTCACCTTCTTCCTGCGGCCATCCCTCGGCGCCCTGCGCGAGCGCGCCGTGCCCCACCCTGCCGATGCCTTCCAGACCGTCATCGTCGCAGGACTCGCCCCCGCCGGATTCAAGCTCGACTGGACCGGCTTCTATGGCATTGGCGGCGGCGGCGAAGTCGCCATGAACAGGCACTTCGGTCTTCGCGCCCAGATGGACTTCGTCTACAACCATCCCTTCAACGACATCCTCGCCAATGGCCGCTGGACCTTCCGCTACTCCGTCGGCCCCAGCTTCCACTGGGGCTCCACCGCAGGCAAGAACAAGAAGTAGGTTCTTCGCTTATATCGGCGGATCGCGGGCATCGATTCCCGCATCGAATGATGCTAAAATCTATGCAGGGAAAGAGGTAGAGCCGATGCGAACCACGGTCACTTTGGATGATGAATTGCTCACTACGGCCCAGGAGTACACCGGCGTCGCTGAAAAATCGGCCCTGATCCGCGAAGCCTTGACCGCACTCGTTCAGCGAGAGGCGGCCCGCAGGCTCGCCGCGCTGGGTGGAAGTCAGCCAAACCTCAAACCGATCCCCCGCCGCCGTCCGGCAAAATGATCCTCGTCGATACTTCGGTCTGGATCGACCATCTCAACAAGGCCGACAGGGCGCTCAGCGCGCTGCTGCTGGAGAATGAGGTTCTCATGCACCCGCTCATCATCGGGGAACTAGCGATGGGGACCCTGCAACCCAGGGAAAGCATTCTGGCAACTTTGCGTTGTCTCCCGAAGATCGCGTCGGTCAGTCATGACGAGGCACTGCACTTCATCGCCCGCCATCGTTTGCATGGTCTCGGTATTGGTTATGTTGACGCTCACTTGCTCGCTGCGGTCCGGCTCACTCCCGGCTCTGCTCTCCGGACTCGCGACCGGCGCCTGCGCGAGGTTGCCGAAAGACTTGGCTTAAGCTTCAAACCCTGAGCTCTTGCGACCAGTCCTACTTGCTCTCCGCCGCATTCATGATCAGCGCGAAGAAGTGGACCAGCCGCCATTCGTCCATGGCCCCCGGCTTCGCCTGCAGGTCGATGTGCGACAGCACCGGGCTTACCAGCACCGCCTTCAGGTCCTCCTGCGGCAGCTCGCTCGCCATCCACAGCGACTCCGCCGACGGGATGATGTTGTCGGCCTCGCCGTGCAGCAGGTAGACCGGCGTGTGCAGCGTCTGCAGCCGCCCCAGGGGCGACACCGCGGGAGAGTCGGACGCATGCCGCTCAATCGTTGCCGCAATCCCGGCCCGGGTCGCCGGAAGGGAAGTGTCCATCAGCGCCAGCGCCTCGCGCTTCTGCGCCTCATTCAATCCCAGCTTCGCACTTGCCTCGGACTTCCGGTCCTCGTACAGATGCGCCCGCAGAACCGCGCGCACCGGCTCCAGATCCCCGGCCGGAACGAAGTCCTGGAGATACTCATACTCCAGCACCAGTGGGCCGTATTCATGCGCCTGCAGCACCTCCACCGATCCGTCGGGCCGGACATCATGGTTCGACAGATAGTACTGGGTCACGCGCAGCATCGAGTCCTGCGACCCCACCGCAAACACAAACTTGAAGTCCGCATGATAGAGCGGGTCCGCCGCCGCCACCAGCGCCAGCCCGCCGGAAAAGCTCAGCCCCATCACGCCCACTGGGCCGCCGGTGCGCGCCGCATACCACTTCGCCGACTCGCCGATGGTCCGCACCGACTCCTCGCTGACGTGGTAGTCCTTGATGCCGGGCAGCTCCGGCGTCAGCACCTGCATGCCGCAGCTTGCCATCGCCGTCGCAAACGCCGTCAGCCTGGGCTCGTCGATGCCCAGATGATGCACCCCGTGAAAGAGTACCATCGCCGGTGCGTTCGCTCGGCCTTGCGGCAGGTACAGGCGCGCCCGCACCATCTGCGGGCCACTCGGCGCATCCACCGCGAAGTCAAGGTCCTCGGTGGTTACCTGGACGGTCACGCCGCGGGCGATCCAGGGCACCGGCTCACCGCCCGCCTTGTGCAGCACCGCGACGGCCTGCAGGTGCGCCTTGGCGAACGGCCACGCCAGCAGGCACAGCAATAAAATCCCCACCCCCACGATCGCCGCAGCCGCTGCAATGCGACCCAGTCCACGTTCATCGTTCGACGATCGCCGCATCTGCCTCACTGACTACTAGCAACTATCTTTACGCCTGCGGCCCCAGTCTTTACGCCTGTGGCCCTAAGGGCTGGTCCTTCGCGTCGCCCAACGTCACTTTGAAGTCCATCCGCTTGCGTCCGCGGAAGACCGTCACCGTCACCGTGTCACCGGCGTGCTTTGAGTTCATCGCACCTGCCAGGTCCTGGGCGCTGGCAATCTCCTGGCCGTCGAACGCCACGATCAGGTCGCCGCCCAGCATCAGCGGAGTATTGCCCATGTAGGCGCGCTCGGTGCCTCCATGCAAGCCAGCCTTCTCCGCCGCGCCGCCCGGCAGCACGCGCTCGATCAGGATGCCGTAGTCGGCGGGTAGCCCGATCTGCTCGGCGACATCCGGCCCGATGGGCAGCGTCACAATATCCAGCGTCGGCCGCCGCACCCGCCCATACTTGGCAAAGTCGTCCAGCACAGCCTTGGCGGTGTTGATGGGGATGGCGAACCCGATCCCCGAGGATTGGTTGGCGCCGTTGTTCGCGATCATCGTGGTAATCCCAATGACCTCGCCGCGTGAGTTCAGCAGCGGTCCGCCGGAGTTACCCGGGTTCACCGACGCATCGGTCTGGATCGCGTCCTCGATCAGTCCCGCGCCATTCTCCGGGCTGGCTACCGACCGGATCGCCGAGATAATACCCCGGGTCATCGTGCCCGACAGCCCGAACGGGTTGCCGATGGCATACACGCTCTGCCCCACCTTCAGGTTGCTGCTTGTCTCGGCCAGCGTCGCCGGCACCAGATTGGGAGCATCGATCTTTAGCAGCGCCAGATCGTGGCCCTTGTCCACCGTCACCACGGTCGCCTTGTACTTGTGCTTGTTGGAGAGCGTCACCTCAACCCGTTGCCCGTTCTCGATCACGTGGTTGTTGGTCAGGATCAGGCCCTCCTTGTTCAGGATGAAGCCCGAGCCCTGCCCGGTCAGCGGTACCGGCCCGTAAAAGAAGTCGAACCGCATCTCGGTCGAGGTGATGTTGACCACGCTGGGCAGCGCCTTCTCGTAAACGGCGATGTTCTGCTGCTCTTCGCTGTCGAAGCCCGGCGAGGCCGCGGCTACGGTCAGGTCGAATGCGCCATTCGGCCCGCTGACCGATTCAACGCTGGTCCCCGGCGCGCCGGGTGCATGGACCGCGTTCAGCAAGGGCGCCAGCGCGCCCGTCGACGCCAGATGCGTCGTTGCGTAATAAAACCCGGCAAGCAGCAAAACCACCAACAGCACACGACGTAATTTCATTCGCAAGACTTCCTCAGTGCACTCTCACTGCCGAATGGGTACGTAATCCACATCTTATTCGTTCGCGCCGACCGCTGGGAACCCACTCGAAGGCCGCAATGACAGCGGTCAGCTCGATTCTTTTCCCCGTCCAAGCCGGTCATCCGGCATTCCGTCAGGCCCGCGCGGCGTCCTTCAGCACCGGCCACAACGCGTCCACCTGCGCCTGAAACTCCGCGACGGACCCGTCGTTGGTCAGCACATAATCGCATTGGGCCGCCTTGCGTTCGTCGTCGATCTGCTGGGCGAGCCGCCGTCGCGCCTCGGCCTCCAACCCCTGCCGCGCCTCATCGCCCAAGGTCCTTCCCTCCGCCGCGCGCGCGATGAACCGGGCAATCTTCGTCTCCTCCGAAGCCCTCACCAGGATCACCTTATCGAAGCGGCTATGCCATCCATCCCCGCCGCCAAACTCTGCTTCCCCGTCGCCGTATTTCGTTTCAAAGATCAGCGCCGACTCCACCATCGCAACCGCGTCCGGGTCCCCCCCGCCGATCTCTTCGATCAGCTGCGCCTGCCGCGCAATCACCGCTGGATGCACAATCGACTCCAGCTCCGCAATCCGCCCGGCGTTCCTAGAGGCGCCAAACGCGATCCGCGCCAGCGCGGCACGGTCCAGCTTCCCATCCGCAGCTACCACTTCCGGGCCGAAGTGCTCGACAATCGCCGCGTACACCGCCTGTCCCGGCTGCATCATCTCGCGGCCGATCTCGTCGGCCGAGAAGACGTAAGCTCCGTGCGCCGCAAACATGCGCGCTGCGGTCGACTTCCCGCTGCCCAGCCCGCCGGTAAGGCCAACCCGCAGCATCTAAGCCTTCACCGCTGCGGCCCCGCGCCTCGCCTTCGCTGCCTGCACCGTGTTGTGCATCAGCATGGCAATGGTCAGCGCGCCCACCCCGCCGGGCACAGGCGTATAGGCTCCCGCCAGCGCAAACGCCGCCGGATGAATGTCCCCCACCAGCGTCGAGCGTCTCTTTTCGAACTGAGCTGCCCTCTCCAAATCGCCGGGAAAGAACCGCGCCACCTCCGTCGCGTCTGTGATGCGATTGATCCCGACGTCGATCAGCGTCGCTCCCGGCTTCACCATCTCTTCCGTCACGAATCCTGGCCTGCCGATGGCCGCCACCAGGATGTCCGCGACGCGGGTGTAGCGGCCAATGTCCACCGTCCTGCTGTGGCACACCGTCACCGTCGCCGAGGCGTTCAGCAGCAGCATCGCCACCGGCTTGCCCACAATCTGCGAGCGACCCAGCACCACGGCATGTTGCCCGGCTATCGGCAAGTTGCTGCGCCGCAGAATCTCCATAATCCCCGCCGGTGTGCATGGCACCAGCGCCGGATGGCCGCTCTGCAAGCGCCCCACATTCACCGGGTGGAAGCCGTCCACATCCTTCTCCGGCGACACCGCCTCCAACAGGCGCGGCGTATCCACATGCGCCGGCAGCGGCAGTTGGATTAGGATGCCATCCACCTCATCGCACGCATTCAGCTCCGCGATCAGTGCCAGCATCCCTTCCGTGGTCACCGTCTCCGGCGGGGTCAGCATCTCGCTCCGAATGCCCAGCTCGCCCGACGCCTTCACCTTACTGCGCACGTAGATCTCCGATGCCGCCACGTTCCCCACCAGCACCACCGCCAGCCCCGGCCGAATGCCCGCCTGCGCCAGCGAGCGCACCTCGACCGCAACCTCCGCCTTGATCTCCGCGGCGATCTCGACTCCATTCAGTACTCGCGCTGCCTGTTTCATCTCGACTCCCATGGTACCGCGCACGCTGGTGCCTGGCACCCTGCGCCTTGTACCTTATCCCTATGCCCGTCCTCAAATCCGACGATCTGAAGTGGCTGGTCTGCCCCGTCTGCCACCAGTCGCTTGCCCTGGAAACCGAAGCCGTCCGCTGCAATGGCTGCGGCCGCCGCTATCCCGTCGTCGACGGCATTCCGGTGCTGCTGGCGGACCGGGCGTCTTGAATCGGGACTCCACCCACAAAACCTGCGGCCTCATTTTGCGTTCCGCACTGAAACTCATCCCGGAACCTTCCGATATCTAATCCACGTAGCTTTGGATGGCATGAAAGTGATGAGGCGCCAATTTGGGCCACGCGAAGAACAGCAGAGCAACTTGCCCAGCCACATCGCGTCTAACGGCATAGGTGGTTTCGCAACGCCGTTTCTGCGAAGGTCGATGCCGTCGCGGTCCAAAGCAACGGAAAGGAGGATGGCCATGGAGCCTTGTTTGCCCGCAAATTGCCCCATCGAAAAATTTACCGTGACCGATCTCTCCTCCCTGCGCGAAGAACTCAAGCAATCCGGCCTGGACTCGTGGCAGGCCGCGGAGCTGGTCAGCGCATTCCTCAACGCGCGCGGCTATGGCGTCTCCAACCACGCCGCACGCCACGCTGTCTCGCGCATTGAATCCTTCGGCTGCTCGCTGAAGTCGATGCAGGAAGAGCTGGAAAAGCTCGCCCTGGTGATGTGATTCCGCGATGTAACTCGGGGTGGGTTACCATCCCATCCTCGCATCGCCGCGCGTGGTGTGGACGGCGGACTTCGGTTAAGCTAAGGCCATGCCCTTCGGCCTTTTCTCTCCCGCTCGTGCAGCGCTCATCGCTGCGTTTGTCTTCGCGTGCATCCCCCTGCGGGCCCAGCAGCCAGACCAGCTTTCCGCGCCGCAGACCACCACCCTTTCCTCAGGCATCAACCGCATCGCCGGGATCGAACCCTCGTCGCAAATCCAGTACGTACGCCTTATCCTCAAGGGTTCGCTGCACGCCGCGGGCAAAGGCGTTCCCGATCCGGCCGCGCCTGACCCACCACCTCTGCTGATCGCCCAGTGCACGCTCCGTCGCAACGGAAAGCATCTGTTCGAGATCTTCACTTCCTTCGGAGGCCCAGCCGACCTGGCGTTCTATCCTCCCTGGAAGTCCTCCGGCCCGGACGATCTCTTTCCACCGCGCACGGACAAGGTCACCATCACCATGGATTTTCTCGGCTACACCCACGTCAAGCCCTTCCGCCGTCAGTGGGAGATTCCGGTGGAGGAGCCGTCAGTTTATCGCTACAACCCGCCCGGCTCCGGCTCCCCCAATCTGGAAGAAGTCTCATACTTCCTTCGCTATCTGCTCGCACTGCCCACCTTGCGCCTCACCCTGAACAATCTTTCCTCCGAGTTCGTCACTACCCAGCTTCTATCCGGCATCCAAAGCGAGCCGTTATGCCAGGCGGCCAGCCTTTAGCCGGATTCCCTTCAGTCGGTCCGCGCTCAAGCGCGCTTCTGGACGTTCCGCTCAGTGCATAATCGGTTATGCCCTCTCTCTGGACCCCTCCCAACTGGCCGCAGCGCCTGGCCGAACTCCAGGCGCCCACCGGCGAGCTTAAGGAAGCTCCTCTGCGCCGCGATGTGCGTTCGCTCGGAACGCTGCTCGGCGAGGTGCTGCGCGAGCAGGCCGGCGTGCCCGTCTTCGAGGCCGTCGAGGAGCTGCGCCAGACCGCTATCGCCCATCGCGAGACCGACCCCGCACTGGCCGCGGAGCCGGGCGTCCCATCGTCGCGCTCAAACCCAAGCGCCAAGCCGGGCAAAGCGCCGCGTACTTCGCCCGCCGACCCTCTGCAGCACGCGCTGCGCTGCGTCGAGGCGCTTAGCGAAGTCTCCGCCTACCAGCTTGCCCGCGCCTTCGCCTTCTACTTTGAGCTGATCAACCTGGCCGAGACCAACCACCGCAAGCGCCGCCGCCTCTCCAGTCAGCTGCATCCCGACACTATCCCCCAGCGCGGGTCGTTACGGGGAGCCCTCAGGCAACTCCGCCTGGCCGGCATCGGCGCGGACCAGGCCCGCGGCCTGCTCGGCCGCATCTGCATCTCGCCTGTCTTCACCGCGCACCCCACTGAGATCGCCCGCCGCGTGGTGATGTTCAAGCGCCGCCGCATCTCCGACCTGCTGGAGCAGCTCGACCGCATCCCCGTCCCCGAGGCCCAGCTCGAAGCGCTGGAGCAGGACGTCATCGCCGAGATCACCGCGCTCTGGCAGACCGACGACGTCCGCCAGACCCGCCCCGCCGTGCGCGACGAGATCCGCATGGCCCTCGACTACTACGAGTCCTCCATCTTTGACACCGTGCCCGTCCTCTACGCCGAGATCGCCTCCGCGCTGCGGTCCGAGTTCGGCCTCGCGCCCGAACCTGCCGAACTGCCCCAACTGGTCAGCTTCGGCTCCTGGATCGGCGGCGACCGCGACGGCAATCCCTTCGTCACCCCCGAGGTCACGCGCGAGGCGCTCTCCATGGCGCGCGGCCTGCTGCTGACCCACTACCGCCGCCGCCTGCAGAACATCTTCGACCAGCTCGCCAGTTCCACCCGCCTGGTTTCGGTCTCGCCTGAACTCACTCTGCGGCTGGACGGCTACCTGGACCAGCTTCGCGCCGCCGGCCAGACCGCCTTCGAGAATCGCATCCCCTTCGAGTCCACCCGCCTGCTGATCGGCTGCATCATGATGCGCCTCGGCGGCCCGCCGCACATCTCCGTTGCACTGCCCGAGCAGCCCGCGCTGAAGCCCTACACCCGCGCCGCCGAGCTGCTCGACGACCTCAGCGTGGTGCGCTCCTCGCTCATCCGCAACCGCGGCCGCCGCTTGGCCCGCATGTTGATCGATCCGCTGCTGCTCGAGGTCCGCACCTACGGCCTGCATCTGCAAACCCTCGATATCCGCCAGCATGCGCGCGTCCATGCGGCCGCCATCGCCGAAATTGCCAATAATGTGGGTGCCCCACATCTCGCTTCTGAGATGTGGGATGGTCCCGCCCTCCCCCCGGCGCTCACCCCGCAGACCACTGAGGTCCTCGACACCTTCCGCGCCATCGCCCAGCTCAAGCGCGACTACGTCCCTGAGTCGCTCCCGCGCTACATCGTCAGCGGCGCCACCTCCGCCGAAGATTGCCTCAACGTCATCCGCCTGGCGCGTCTCGGCGGCGTCCGCGTCGAGGGCTCTGTTGGCGACCCCAACTCCTCCGACCCTGGCCTCCAGCCCGTCCCGCTCTTCGAGTCGATTGAGGACCTGCGCAACGGCGCCGCCATCATGCGCGAGCTCTGGGCCTCGCCCGCCTACCGGCCGCTGCTCGAATCCTGGGGCTTTCAACAAGAAGTCATGCTCGGCTATTCCGACTCCAACAAAGACGGCGGCATGTTCTCCAGCACCTGGGAGATATGGAAGGCGCATCGCGCGCTGCACCAGGTGGCCCGCGAAGCAGGCGTCACCCTGCGCCTCTTCCACGGCCGCGGAGGGACAGTAGGTCGTGGCGGCGGTCCTACCCATCGCGCCATCTTCGCCCAGCCTGTGGACAGCTTCTCCGGCGAGCTGCGCATCACCGAGCAGGGCGAAGTGCTGAACTGGAAGTACTCCGACGTTGTCCTCGCCGAGCGCAATCTGGAGCTGATGATCGCCGCCTCGCTCGACGCCCTCGCCCGCCCCGACGCCATCCTCCAGCACCAGGCTGCCGAATCAGCCACAGAAAAAGATCGTGTCATCCTGAGCGAAGGCGTAGCCGGAGCCGAAGGACCTGTGGGTGCTTACACGCCTCACCTCACCGGCGAGATCCTCCCCGAGTGGGAGGCCGCGCTCGATCAGATCTCCGCGACCTCCTACGCCTTCTACCGCAAACACATCGCCGAGGACCCCGACACCTTCACCTACTTTGAGCAGGCCACGCCCGTCGCCGAGCTGGAGCACGCGCGCATCGGCTCCCGCCCGGCCAAGCGCACCGACGCCAGCGCCCAACGCAAGCGCAGCATGGAGGACCTCCGCGCCATCCCCTGGGTCTTCGGCTGGATGCAGTCGCGCCACGTCGTCCCTGCGTACTTCGGCGTCGGCCACGCCCTCCAACACTTCATCCAGCACAACATCCCGTCCACTGGCGCCGTCATCCTGAGCGAAGGAGCTCGCACCGCGAGCGCCGGAGTCGAAGGATCTGCGGTGTCGTCTGGACCGCCGCAAAGCTCCCACCCCTTCCAGGACATCATCTTCAACGAAGCGACCAACCCCAGCGTCTCCGGATTCGGCCTAAACATTCCCGCGTCCGACAACCCCGCTGCGCCATCTTCTCTCGCCGAGGAAGGCCCAACAACCCTATCCGCCCCCGCCGTCATCCTGAGCGAAGGCGGCGCAGACGCCGAGTCGAGGGACCCCCGCATTTCGTCCCAATCGCCTCAACCCCCTGGAAGCGTCATTCTGAGCGAAGCTCAGAATCTCGGTAGTTCGTCTTCCGGCGAGACCCAGGCCGCCCGCGAAGCCGCCAACCTCGCCCAGCTCCGCTCCATGGCCCGCAACTTCCCGCTCTTCCTCGACATCATCCGCAACGTCGAGATGGGCCTCGCCAAGGCCGACTTCTCCGTCGCCCGCCTCTACGCCGACCTGGTCGAGGACAAGGCCCTGCGCGACCGCGTTTTTTCCATCCTGCTCGCCGAGTTCGAACTCACCCGCCGCATGGTGCTCGCCGTGCTCGGCCAGTCCAGCCTGCTCCAGACCAACAAGGTCCTCGAACACTCCATCCGCCTGCGCAACCCCTACGTCGACCCCATGTCGCTCATCCAGGTCGAGCTGCTCCGCCGCAAGCGCACCGTCCGTGCCACCGGCGCCGAACCCTCCGCCGAACTCGACCGCGCCATCACCGCCACCATCAACGGCATCGCCGCCGGCCTCAGAAACACCGGTTGACGTTCCGCCACGCCGGTTGAACCGCAGTTGCAGTTGCCCTTTGTTTGTCATTCCGCAGCGTAGCGGAGGAATCTGCTTCTGCCTTTGTTTTGCGCCGTCATCCTGAGCCAAGCGCGTAGCGCGAAGTCGAAGGACCCCTGTATTTGTCCTCGCTTGTCATTCTGACCCTGAGCGGAGCCGAAGGGAAGAATCCCCGCATTTGCCGTGTCTCCCAGGGTCTCGAAATCGACGCGGTATAATATATGTTACTATTGATCAATGATCCAGGTCCGCGAGTACGTCGACGACGGCGGACGGAATCACTTCGGAGCATGGCGGGTAAAGCTTGACCCAACCACGCGCGCGCGGATAGACGTTGCTTTGGATCGCCTGGAACGCGGCAACACGTCGGCCATGAAGGGTGTTGGTGCCCGCGTCGCAGAGATGCGGTTGGACTTCGGCCCCGGCTATCGCATCTACTGCGGCGGGGATGGGGAAGCGTTGGTTATTCTGCTCGCGGGCGGGACCAAGCAGCGGCAACATGCCGACATCGACTTAGCAAAGACGCTTTGGAAGGAATACAAGCAGGGGAAACGGAGCTGAGATGGGCACAACCAAGGACTTCAACGAAACCGTGCGAGCTGACCTGCAAGACAGCCCAGTCTATCGCCGCGCCCTCCTGCGCGAGGCGGTCGGCTGTGTCGTCTCCGGAGATGTGGAAACCGGAAAATCCGTCCTGCGCAAGTACATCAATGGCACCGTCGGCTTCGTCGCGTTGGGCGAGGCCGTCGGGCGTTCCTCCAAGACCCTGATGCAGATGCTCGGCCCCAAGGGGAACCCCACCATCACCAACTTCTTTGAGATCGTCACCTACCTGCAAAAGCTGGAAGGCTCGGCCTTAGCGGTCATCGATGCGCCTGCACTGCGCCCGCGCAAACCCCGCCTCGGCAAATCGAGGCGCCAGGCAGCCAACTCATCCGCAACCCGCAGGCAAGCCGCGTAGGGAAGCCAGACTCACCCGCCCGCGCCCCCTCCTATAATGTCCTTCAGGCGCATCGCGTCTCCCGGAAGGCACAATCATGGCGCAACGCGACGACCGAAAACGCCTCGGCAAGAAGCATCGCCAGGCCTCTACCCGCCCCAAGAAGGGTCGCGCCCCGCGCGTCACTCCCACCACTGGAGCCCAAACGGGCAATGTAGCTCCGCGCAAGCGTAAGGTGCTCGCCACCAAGCGCGCCGCGCTCGAGAAGAAGCGACGCACCCCCACTCGCTCGCCCGAGAACGAATCCCGCCGCACCGTCGCACCCAAATCCCCAGGCTCCCGCCGCACCCCTGCGCCGAAGAGCTCGCATTCAACGGACAACGAACAACGTACAACGAACGACGCCCAAATCGCCGGCCGCCAGACTCCGCACTCCTCCAACATCGGCCGCCGCAACCCGGATGCCGATACCGACTCCGCCGCCGAACTCCGCGCCTGGCGCGACGCCGAACTCCTCGCCGCCCAGCTTGACCTCGCCGTCGACTCGGCAGCCTCCCGCGCGCTACCGCTCATCGCCATCTGCGGCCGCCCCAACGTCGGCAAGTCAACGCTCTTCAATCGCCTCACCGGCTCCCGCCGCTCCATCGTCGGCGACGAGCCCGGCATCACCCGCGACCGCATCTATGGCCTCATCGAGTGGCAGTCCGCCGACGCCCGCATCGTCGACACCGGCGGCATCGTTCCCGACGACCCCACCCTCATCCCCGCCGAAATCTTCCGCCAGGCCCAGGTCGCGCTCAACGAGGCCAACGTCATCATCATGGTGGTCGACGGCCGCACCGAGCTCGCCTCCTCCGACCTCGAACTCGCCCGCCTCCTGCTCCGCGGCGGCAAGCCCGTCTTCCTCGCCGTCAACAAAATGGACACCGAAGCCCTCCAGCCCCAGGCAGAAAACTTCCGCCGCCTCGGCTTCGCCAACGTCCTCGCCATCTCCGCCGAGCACGGCTCCGGCATCGGCGACCTGCTCGACGAGGTCTTCGCCGCCCTCCCGTTCCCCGTCGCGCGCGTCGTCCCCCCCGTCGCCTTCCTCACCGAATCCGACGAGCTCGACGAGGACGCCACCGGCCCCGACTTCAGCGCCGCGGCAGGCTCAGATGTAGCTCCCCCCGCCACCGAGCTAGACCTCTCCGACTCACCACTTACCACTCACCACTTACCACTTACCACCGATCCCGACCGTCCCCGCCGCCTCCGCTCCCACGGCTCCTTCGTCGAGCACGAGACCAAGATCGCCATCATCGGCCGTCCCAACGTCGGCAAATCCACGCTCCTCAACGCGCTCACTGGAACCGACCGCGCCATCGTCAGTCCAATAGCAGGGACAACTCGGGATGCGGTCGATGAGGTCGTCACCCGCGCCGGCCACGACTTCCGCTTCGTCGACACCGCCGGCATCCGCCGCAAGGGCAAGACCAAGCTCATGGCCGAGAAGCTCTCCGTCATCATGGCCCGCAAGCACCTCGAAGCCGCCGACGTCTCTCTCCTCGTCCTCGACGCC
>Ga0182013_10004652_pt1 | contig 16359 bp, 13 predicted proteins | sample 612S2MmetaG_FD_120487 | JGI IMG/M metagenome (GOLD analysis project Ga0182013, IMG submission 120487) | Permafrost microbial communities from Stordalen Mire, Sweden - 612S2M metaG | ecosystem: Environmental > Terrestrial > Soil > Wetlands > Permafrost | place: Sweden: Stordalen | collected...
CCGTCCTCGATCATCCATTTGCGCAGCGTCTCCCGCGACACCAAGCAGGCATGGTTCTCTTGGAGCTTTTCCGCAGCCAGGGTCGGACCGAAATCCGCGTAGCGCTCTTTGACCAATGCCATCGTCAGCTCGCGGACGGCTTGGGGAAGCTTATTGTTGCTGGGCTTGCCGCGGCGATTGGACGCCAAGCTAGCTGCGCCATCAACTCGAAGGCCCTTCAACAGGCGGAAAACCTGTCGGCGCTTCAATTTGAGCAATTGCGCCGCGTCGTCGATCCGTAGCCGACCGGCTTGCGCGTCCATCAAAACACTGAGCCGCGAAAACTCTTTCTCGCTCATCGACACCACCATGCCCGCCGTCTCCAGTTGAGGGACTCGCCCGGGCGAGCGTCATCTCAACTTTGTGGAGGGGTGTCTTTTCTATATTGCGGCTACAGTTGCGATTCGCATAATCGTTCTTATGGAACTTAAAAGCCAATTATATCAAACAGTTAATGAACCTTTCTATCAAATCTGCGGCTTTATGTAAACTGCCTGATGCCAGCGCACTTAAATGTCCGGTCGTCAGTCACGCGCAGCCCGTCGTTTCTGCGCTGGTCTAACCCAGCCGCGATTCAGGCCCTTAAATTATAGCGTCATGAACTCGCCCCGCCATCCCTCCTCTTTATGGAGGGTCTTCGCCCGAAGGGGTATGCTCATTGTAAGCTTCGTGCTACATATTCAACCAATCTGTAGCGCGAAGGTTTCACATGCCCACACCACACAATCCTCCCTCCGCCGTGCGGCGCGTCTTGCGCAAGCTCGGCGCCGATATCCACGATGCCCGTCGGCGTCGGCGGCTGCCAATGGCTGTCGTGGCGGAGCGCGCCTTCACGTCCCGCTCGACGCTGCAAAAGGTCGAGGCAGGGGACACCAATGTCAGTATCGGCATTTATGCTGGCGTCCTTCAGGCGCTCGGCCTGCTCGACGGTCTGAGCCAGATCGCCGATATCGGCAACGACCCTGTTGGCCAAGCGCTGGCCAGTGCCGAGCTGCCCAAACACGTCCACCTCAAGCGGACAGCCGGATCATCTCGCGATGGCTGACTTCGAGGTGCATATCGACCTGGACGGCCGCACGCGCCCCATCGGACTGGCGAGGCGCAATCGCGTCCGCGGCACGGAGACCATCCTTTTCGAATACGATGGCGCGTGGCTCGCCGATCCGGACCGGTTCTCGTTGGAGCCTGCCCTTGCCCTGACCCGCGGCGCCTTCGCCCCCCCTGCTGGACTGTTCACTTTCGGCTCCATCGGAGACTCCGCGCCTGACGCATGGGGCCGCCGTCTTATGCAGCGGGCCGAGCGCCGTCTTGCCGAACGCGAAGGTCGCGCCGTTTGCACCCTTGCGGAAAGCGATTACCTGCTCGGCGTCGCCGACGAGACCCGCCTGGGCGCCCTCCGATTCCGCTGGGCAGGCGAAGAGGCGTTCCAGGCGCCAATCCGCGCCGGCGTTCCCGCCCTGATCGAACTCGGACGGCTGCTCCAGATCACCGAGCGTATTCTCCGGGACGAGGAAACGGACGAGGACCTTCAACTCATCTTCGCACCCGGTTCCTCGCTCGGCGGCGCGCGGCCGAAAGCATCGGTCATCGACCAGCACGGACACCTCTCCATCGCCAAGTTCCCGAAGGAGACCGACGATCACAGCATGGAGACCTGGGAGGAGATTGCGCTGCGACTGGCCGACCAGGCCGGCATCACGACCCCGCACCATCAACTGATCGAGGTCGCAGGCAAGGCGGTAATGCTGTCGCGGCGCTTCGATCGCACCGGCGCGATCCGCATTCCCTTCCTGTCGGCGATGGCGATGATGGGCGCCAAGGACGGCGAGCGCGGCAGCTACCCGGAAATCGTCGATGCGCTGGCGCAACATGGCGCACAGGGGAAGACGGATGCACATGCCCTTTATCGGCGCGTCGTCTTCAACGTGCTGATCTCCAATGTCGATGACCACCTGCGCAACCATGGCTTCCTTTGGCGCGGCAAGGCGGGATGGTCGCTTTCCCCCGCCTATGACCTCAATCCTGTGCCCACCGACCTCAAGGCGCGTGTGTTGACGACGAATATCGACCTTGATGAGGGTACCTGCTCGCTCGACCTGCTTGAGGCGGCTTCGGAGTTTTTCGGCCTCACGTTGCTGCAAGCCCGCGCGATCATCAAAGGGGTCGCGACCGTGACCGCGACATGGCGCGACACCGCCAAGGCGGTCGGTGCCCGCTCCGCCGAGATGACCCGGATGGCCAGCGCCTTCGAACACGATGATCTGGAACGGGCGCTGGCGTTATGACCCGGACATTCATTTACAGCTTCACCCCGCAGCCGCTCGACCCGTCCCCCGGCGCGACTATCGCGCTGGACGTCTCCGAGATCGAAGACGCCGGCATTCGCGAAGTGCTTCAGACGCCGGGCACGGCCTATGGCGCATGGTCGATACTGGACGTGCTGCTGGCTCCCACCGGCGCGGGCACGCCCTTCATCTTCAGGCAGCCGCTCGGCCAAGCGCGCGAAGTGAAGGTCGCCTTGTCTGGCCTGTTCGGGCGGTTTGTCGCCCGCGCTTATCTCGAGCGATATTTCGACCTCGCCATTTTCGCCCATCTTGGCAACCGCGTGATCGATCTCGACCGTCGTACGCGGGCCAAAATCAAGCGCCTCGCCCGAGGGGACCTCCCTGATTGGATCGCTTGCAAATCCGACCTGACTTCGCTCACGGTCGCGGAGGCCAAGGGCTGTCATGACCCGGGCGGACCGGCGAAAGCGCTCGCCCGCGCCTGGTCGCAAGCCGGACGCATCGACGTGATGGTCAAAGGCCGAAAAGTCACTGTGAAGCGGATCGCGGTCGCCAGCCGCTGGGGCGTGGCCAATTCCGTCCTCGCCGACGCCTACCTGTCGGTTCGCGATCCGGTTGACAAGGGCGAGCCTATCGATCCGCAAGACAAGGACGCCCCCTTCGTCGGCCTGCTTCGCCTGCATGTCGCCAGCATGATCGAACACCTCGGCCATGCCGAACTGGCCCAGGCGCTGCGCGCTCTGACACGCCAAACCTTTCAGCGACCGCTCCGGGACGCCGCCGCTCGCGCCCGCGCCGTCCTCGACAATGCGCCGATAGGGCAAGTGGAGAAGACCTACGACATTGGCGGCCTGGTGGGCGGCATCGTCACGCGGGCGGGCCCGATCAACGATGCGATTGCCAGCACCGTCGATCAAGAGGCTCTGGCCCGGCTCAACCTTCGTCCGGTTTTCGTCGGAATAGACCGGGATCTTATCCGCGCGGCAATCGACGGCGAAGCGGAGACCATTCGCGGACGCCTGGCTGAAATGGTGAGTTCCGACGAGTTCGCGCGACCGGATCGCGCTGGCGGCTGGATCATCCCGCTCGGCACGGAACGACGCATGGTTGGAGGCACCTGACGGGACACGGCCGGGTGAAAAAGTCAAGAATAGCTGGCTACTTCGAAGTAGGGCAAAATGGGGGGAGCCCATGACGATGGACGAACAGAGTAGTGATCTCTCGAATGACGCCGCAGCGCTTTCCGATATTCTGAAGTGGTCGGCCGACCTGCCCGGCTGGCAGCGTGACGCCTTGCGCCGGCTCTGCGGCCAGACCAAGCTCGAGCTCGTTGACATCACAGCACTCGTCGCCGTTTGCAAGGGCGAAAACCCGACTGCTCCGCTGGACGCCAGCCATATTCGCGACCCCGCCGCGAGCCATGCCGTTGTCAGCCTGGGCGCATTGCATGGCCTGTCGAACGTCAACGCCCTCGCGTCGGGCGAGCGGCTGTCCTTCGGCAAGACCGGCCTCACCGTGATCTATGGCGACAACGGCGCCGGCAAATCGGGATACGCCCGCGTCCTCAAACAGCTCTGCCGCGCGCGCTCTCCGAAAGGCGACGCCATCCTCCCGGATATCTATGCGGGGTCTGGCGGCGCACCAACCGCCAGCATCGACTTCTTCATCGGCGGGCAGAAGCGCAGTGCGACGTGGAACCAGGGCGGATCGGCCGACCCGATGCTGTCGGCCGTCAGCGTCTTCGACTCGCGGACGGCCAACGTCCATGTCGAGAACACCAACGATCTCGCCTATACGCCACTTCCCTTGCGCATTCTCGCCGGCCTCGCTCAAGCGTGTCAGGATGTGAAAGCCAAACTGTCGGTCGAGATAAAGACGCTGGAACAGCAGACGCCGGCTGTCCTGTCGAAACCCGAGTGCAAGCCGGACACGGCGGTTGGCAAGGTCATCGCCGGTTTATCCGGTAAGACCAAGCCTGACGCCATTGAGAAATTGGCAGGCCTGAACGCGCAGCAAGAGGCTCGGCTTCAGACCCTCATTACCGATCTCGCTGGCGATCCCGCCCGGACCGTCCGTCAGCTCCAGGCACAGGAAACGCGCATCACGACCGTGATAGAGCGGATCGAGCGGTTGACCGCCGCCGCCAATGACGAGAACCGGACCACGCTGCGCGAAGTCCACGGCCGTCTCGCCACGGCGCGCACCGCAGCTGCGGCCGCCTCTGCCAGTCTCTTCGCCGAAGAGCCGCTGCCGGACATCGGCTCGGACATCTGGAAGGCTTTGTGGGAAGCGGCCCGCGCCTATTCGCGCGAAGCGGCCTATCCTGAACAGCCATTTCCGGTAACAGGCTCTGGTGCCCATTGCGTGCTTTGCCAGCAGCCGCTCGGCGAAGAAGCCGCCAGGAGGCTCACCAGCTTCGAAGCATTCGTCCAAGATGAAAGCAAGCGTCGGGAACAGGACGCCGCTGACACCTATGACGAGCTGATCGAGCAGCTATCGTCTCAGGTCTTCCTGATGAAAGGTCTCCCGGTGTTCGCGGCCCTGATCCGCGACGATATCGGCGAAGCCGAGCTGGCGCAGGCCCTTCGCCGTCAGATCGTCCAATTGTCCTGGCGCCTGCGGGCGGTGCTTCGAACCCATTCCCGCGAGGTCCTGCCGACGCTGCCGCCGGCGGCCGTCGTCTCGCTACACGGGTTGCGCGGCATACTGGACGGGATTGCCACCCGGATCGAGGGCCTGCAATCGGAGGTGAACTCCCCACAACGCGCCGCCCTTGTCGCCGAGCGCGACGGCTTGGCCGACCGCAAATGGCTCGGCGTCGTGAAGGCCGACCTGCTTGCCCAGATCGAGCGCGCGAAAGCCGTCGAGGCGCTTGAGAAGGCCGGCAAGACACTGCCACGAACAAGATCACGACGCAGAGCGCGCGGATCGCCCAGGCCCTGGTTACCAACCGCCTGCGCGGCCGCTTCGCAATCGAGGTCAACAAGCTCGGCGTTGCAGGCCTCGCGATCGAGCTTCAGCAGGCCAAGACCACCGCCGGCGTCCCCTTCTTCCAAGTGCGTCTAATCAACAACCCGACCGAACCCGTCGGCAAGGTTCTGAGCGAAGGCGAGCATCGCTGCGTCGCGCTCGCCGCCTTCCTCGCCGAGCTGTCTACCATCGACGCGCAGTCCGCGATCGTCTTCGACGACCCGGTGTCCTCGCTCGACCACCTGCACCGCGATCGGGTCGCCGCGCGTCTGGCCGAAGCCGGCGAGAGCCGCCAGGTCATCGTGTTCACCCATGACATGGCCTTCCTGCTGCTGCTCGACGAAGCCTGCCGGGCGACAAAGGATCGGGCGGCAACGCCCGTGTCCTACCGGCTGATCAGCCGCGGCGCGGACCATGCCGGCTTCTGCCATCAGGATCCGCCCGCAAACGTCATGCCCCTCGACAAGGTGATCGACGGCATGAAGGCGCACCTCGCCAATGTGAAGATCCATCACGAACGCGGCGACCAGGCGAAATGGCAGTGGGAGGTAACATCCTTCCAGGACCAGCTTCGCACCACCTGGGAGCGCGCGGTGGAAGAGGTGGTAGGGCCGGTTATCCGCCGACTGTCCCGCAAGGTCGATACGGCGGGTCTGATCAAGCTCACCATCCTCACCGACGCCGACTGCACGGTGATGCGCGCAGCCTTCGGCCGCTGTTCGGCGTTGCTTCACAGCCAACCCGGAGAGATCAATCCCCGCTTGCCCGTGCCGTCGGTGATCGAGTCCGAGATCGACGCGTTGGCGACGTGGATCGCCGACATTCGCGTCCGGCAAGAGAAGGCAGCATGACGATCCTTTACCACACAGCGCCGCTTTGCTGGAGAGGTTTGCGCTATGCTGAAATGGTCTGAGCTGAAGCGCACATCCGACGTGGTTCTGGCGGTCTGGCCCCATTATCGGCCGTTGTTCGAGTGCTGGTTCATGCAGGAGCTGGTCTACGAGGACGACCTCATGCCGGCCTGGCGCGAGCGCATGGTGCCCAGCGATGGTGATACGGTGCGCTCCGAGCATTATCCGGACAGGGACACGGCGATCGCCGCCGCGAACGCGCTTAATCCGACGCTGAAGCAGGCAATCACCGCCCAAGCGCCAGACCCCGTCGCCAGGCGGTCTCTCGAACTGAAGGTCGACAAGGCTCTGCAGGCCAAGCAACGTTTGCAGGAGGAGGAGGCGTTTATGCTCGCCGAAGCCTTGCGCCGTCACGCGGGTGACGATCGGCCAGACGCCGTATCGCTCAAGCTCGCACCCGAGGCCGAGCGCTATCGCCAAGATCTCGCCGAACAGCTTGCGGCAATGCCTTATCTGAAGGTCGCCAAGGTGGGTCGATCAAATAATCGCTGGACCCATACCCTCCTTTTCCAAGGCATCGATGCCGTCTGGTCGAAACCCTATCACGCTGGGGAAAAGGCTGCTTTAACAGCCGAGCGCGCCAAGATCGCGAACGGGTTCGATCTCAGCGCCACAGCGCATTGGGGCAAGACGAAGGCCAGGATTCGCCAGATCCTTCTGCCTCGCGCCAACCAACTGCTCCAACTTGCCAGCGTCCAGCGTTTACTCGCCGACGCCCTGGCGCGGGGCGAACGCGTGCTGGTCTCGAACGGCATCGTCTTTTGGTACGAGGGCGACGGGATCGGCTGGCAAATCAAGGAAACGTCGGCAACGCGCGAGTCCGATGGCGCGACAATCTGGAAGGAAGGCACGATCCTGTCCACCAACCACGGTCGTTTGGTGGTGCTTCCCTACATCAAGGAAAGTGGCGAGCATGTGCGTGGCCATACCAAGAACGGGCCGAATGACGGAGGCGCCCTGCCTCGCCATCACGACCACTATGTCGAGATCCCGTTCTCGCTTTACGAAGGTGACCTCATGATCGGCCTGTTCGGCGAGTTGCCATACGAATGAAAGCGCCGTGATGACTACCGAGACATCCGATCGAACGATCAACTTGCCTATGCTGCGTGGTCCCGTGCCACAGCGAGCTGACGACATCATGTCGATCTAAATCGGTTCGTCAGAATCCGCGGGGAGAAGTGCGTCTTGTTTGCAATCGCGATGTTGTTGGATTGAACGACACACCCAACGAACCGTCTGGCATGCCCTCGGTCTGATCTTCTTTCGACTGCGGACCTGCGTCGTCGCGAAAAGACTTTTTCCATTCATGCGCTCATGCGCCAACGCCCTCAGCGCTATATTTGGGCGCCTGAAACAACAACATCGGTGCTGGCGACGGCTGGTTGGCTCGCCGTGCTTGAGAGCGGCGAGGCGGCGGATGCCGCCGATGTCCCGGAGCTTGGAGCCCCGGCGATCAAGCCGCCGGTGGCGGGGGCTGGCGACGGGCAATTTATCGGCTGAGTCGGAGACGCCTGATTACCGTTGCTGCATCCCGAGGCGTCGATCTTCTTTTGAATAACCTGCCCCCAGGAACAGATGCTCTGCCAGTTGCCGTCCAGATTTGCGGTCCCGTTCCGAAGCGTCGCTCCTGTAGCGCGAACGCCTCCGTTACCCTGGCTCGGGCATTGTCCGGACGCGTTGAGGGCCGCGAGGTCCTTTGAACAGATGAGCGCGCCAAATTGGGCGCAAGCCGCGGCGGTGCCGGAGGTTATCGGATAGCCGTTGACTGACGAGCCAACATCGCCATTGACCGTGTTGAAAGCCCGGCCCCGCGTGGTTGGTCCGGCTTGTTGAATCCAAATGTCGACCTGCTGTTGAAGGGACATGTTCAAATATTGGCTCGAAGTGACGCCATCGGGCAGATTGTTGTTCGTAACCTGTAACACGCCGAAATTATTGCCATTCGAGCTGCAGGTGTTTCCACCCGACTCAGCCTGCGAGGCGCCACCCCACGAACAAGAACTGCTTTTCAGCGCGTCGCTGGCATAGGGAGAATTCTGAATGGCTTGGCTGACCTGCGCAGCGTTGTAAGTGGCGCAAGCAAGGGCGATTGGGGGAGCGGCAATGATGAGGCCCGCAATGCAAGCCGAACGCGCGGAAACGGGGTGTCGCATTGGAATGCTCGCCTATCGCAATTTGATGGGTGTTTCGCTGCTGGTCTCGCCGTCGTAGGTGACCTTCGCAGCGATTTGCTGATCGGCCGGATCGAAGGTCAGGACGGTCATGTATTGCGTGTTGCTGTTCGTCGAAGCGTCGAAGCCAGCTTCACCGCGCTTCGCCGAGATCGGAAAATCGGTAACTTCCGCAAGGAGCCGGATCTTCCTGCCGCGCAGTTCTACGACGCGCGCGGGGCATTCGAGCTTGAACGGCGTGTCGTGTGACGAGGCACATTGATAATGCACGGCGGAAACGACGATGGTTCGGTCGCCGTCCTTGAAGGAAGTTGTAAAGGCCGTCGTGGTGAGTTTCAGATTGAGGTTCGGGACCGTGCTGAGAAGCTGACGCCGGTTCGCGATGATTGCGTCGAGCTTGTCGCTCCAAATCTGAAGCTGCACGTTGCCCATCGGCGATTGGGTGAGGTCAAGTTTTTCCGCGAGTACGCGATGCGCCGCTGATTGAGCGGCCGTCGGCGCGGTCCCGAGCGTCGCGAGGATCAGACATGTTGCGACCCGGCACATTGCAAACCTCCCGAGAGAATTTGCAGGGGACCGGGCCTCGACCCGGCGGCGCGTCAAGGCCGCGCGATGCGCGCCCGCAACGTCACCTTGACGAGCAACTGCCGGTCGGGGCCAACCCGAACCTCGATGGGTTTGCGTTTGCGGCTCGTCGCGCATGTTCGCTCCTTCGTGATGTGGTTCACGATACATAGTTTAGCGAAGCATATGCGAAGGCCGGAATCGGCGCAAGTCGGGCTTGGCGGCGCGCCTACCCACGAAAATTGGCCTCTACGTCGGCCCTATCATTAAGCTAGCGCTTTGGTTTCGACGAAGATTTAGCGAACAGCGGTGAGGTCGCGCGCCGGCTTCGCGCCTGCGCCCTCGCGCTGCCGAGCTTCTGAAAAGTCGTTCATGCCGCCTCCCGGCGTCGCAATTGAGACGTCGAGGGCCGGGCGCGCTTCCCTGAATTTCTCCGCGTAGAGCAGACCGGGCGCGTCATCGTCGGCGAAGATCGTCACGCGTTTGACCTCGGTCGGGAACAAGACCTTCAAATATCGTTTGTTTCCAAGCGCCGCCCAAACGGGCATGTCGTGCATGAGTTGCGCCGCCCATGCCGTCTCGAAGCCCTCAGATAGGCCGATATGTTCCGCGACCGGCGCGAGGCGCAGTGCGCCGGCGCCGAGCAGGCCGATGGCGCGGCGCGGCTCGGGAACATCGGCTTTGCGTTGTCCGCCCGGGTGAAGAAAGGTCAGCTGCACGGCGACGATTTCGCGCGTCGGGGCCTGAACGGCGGCGATCATACAGGCGAAGGATTTCCGGCTCGAATAGGGATAGCGCGACAGAAACCGGATCGTCGCGGGCGGCGGCTCGGTGAAGCCGCGCGCGCGAAGATAGGTTTCGACGGGAGTGCCGGCGACGGGCTGTGCCGCGCGCCAGAGGTCGAGGGCGGCGGCTGTCGTCGTCATTCGCTTTGCGCGCGCCGGCGCGGGGGACGCGACGAGGCGCGGCGCCGCGTTCACATCGAGCTTGTCGATTGCGGCGCGAACGTCGCGGGGGTCGCACCCCGCAAAGCAATTGTAGATCAGGGCGCGGTCGCCATCGCGGACGGCGAGCGACGGGCGCAAATCTCCCCTACCCTTGCCGTGGCTCGGCACCGGGCACCGACACAGAAATCCCCCGCCGGCGGCATGGCCTCCCAAGAGTCGCGCAAGGGCCTTCGCTTCGATCTGCATGGTTCAACATTCTGCATAGGACGTAGGGGAAAGGAAAGCCGCCCGCGCCCTGGGAGAGCCTTGCGCGGGAAGCGGATGCTTGGGGCGTCGGGGATGGATGGCCGGCGGCGAGGGGTGGGGAGGGGCGAGGGGAACGCGGCGCGCGGTTCCCCCGGGCGAGCGCCTGAGCTCGCCTCCCCCTTACAGCAGCAAAGCCATTTGCTCGCCGGGCTGCATCGCCGGCGGTGCATAGGCGTCGAGGCGCCGCCTTTCCTGCGCCTCGCGCTCGCGCGCCGCCTCGAAGTCGATGCAAACGATCTCGCAGAGGGGCGCGTCGTCCTTCCAATCGTCGCGGTGAAAGTGGGTGTCGACGCCCGCGCCGATGTCCATAAAAGCGCCTGTCGCGCGCTCGAAATCGACGCCACGCCCGGAAGTGCGGCGGTCGAAACATTGGCGCCCCGAATAGCGGAAACTCGCGGACTCCTGCGGCACGATGAACGCGCCGCGCTCCGCGAATTCGCGGGCGATGTCCATGACATGAAACTCGAACTCGGGGCCGCGATAGCGCGGCGCGTCGCTCGGACGCTTGATGCGACCGAACGGCGGATTGGCAATCGCCACGTCATAGCGGCCAAGATCGAACCTGCGCCAGTCGAAAACATCGGCGTTGATCCAACGCGCCTGCGGCAAGAGTTTTTGTCCGACCGCGACATAGCGCGGATTGATCTCGACGCAGGTGATCTCGGCGAGTCGTTCGCCCCATTTGCTGCGGTGGTGGATGATGTAGGACAGAACGCCGATACCGGCGCAAAGGTCGATGACGCGCCGTCCTGCCCCGTCGAGCGCGAAGTCGCAAGCGAGGCCAAACGGCGTGAAGAACGCCCCCGCCGCGCCGTTCTCATGCGTCGCGCCTTCGTGCCAGTTCTGAAAAACGAAGTCCCGCTCGTCGTCGGTGATGCGGTCCTTGGTCAAGATCGCCTCGGCCTCGGCATGGGCCTTGCGCTGCTGTTTGGTGAGTTTCGCCATGGCTGCAATCCTTCGGTCTTGGAAATGGGGGCCGCGCGCAAAGCGCGGCCCTGTGCGGTCTATTCGGCAGCTTCCGTCAATTCGCTGGCGTCGCCCGGGCCGTAAACGCTCTCAAGCGCTCCCGCCTCGTCGTGGCCATAATCGGCAAATTCGCCGGGCCCCTCCCCCTCCGGATCGCCGGCGGGCGTCTCGTCCTCGAAAGCCTCGTCGTCCTCGATGATAGCGGCGGCGGTCGGTGCGAGGGGGTTGCGCAAGACAGGCGGAAGCCATGCGCGGTCCTTCATCGCCTCCAGAGCGATGGTGACGGCTTCGGCTTTCGAGCCGGCGCCAATCGCCTTGAGGGCGTCTTCCGAGCATCCGGCCTCGCGCGCCGCCGCCGCGATCGTCTTCTTACTGACGCGCGACAGGAAGCCCTGCGAGACCCGCCAATGCGCCGCCATGTCAAAATTCATGGCGAGGGCCATCTGATCGGCATGAGCAATCGCCCCACCGCGATGATCGCGGTAGCTCGCCTCGATCTGGAAGGCCACGCAAAAGGCCAGCAAGTCGAGCAAGGTCTTCTCGTCCTGCAGGATGAGCCAAGCCCAGAGGTCGGCGTAGCGGTTCGGCAGCCGCGAGGCCAAAACGACATGGCGCTCGTCGAAAGCCGTGAACGCCGCATGATTGTCCTCGTCCGGCGCCGCCTGCCGCTTGTCGTGAGATTGCGCGGTGATCAACAAACAAGAGCCGCCGGCCGTATAGTCGTAGGGCTTGCCATTGCCGCCGCGATAAAAGACGGGCTCCGCCAGCTTATGAATAATGACGTGAAGCGCGACATTGGGGCGCCGGCTCAATTCGAGGGCGAGCGCCTTGGTGCGCAGGATGGTCAAATCCTCGATGACGGCTTGGCTGTAGCCCTCGGCCTCGATTTCGGCCGTGGCGGCGGGGGTGTGAACGGCGCACGGCGAAGCCCCCTCGCCCTGCCCTTCCCGTTCGCCGGGCTCCTCCCCGGTCCCTTCCCCAAGTCCCGCCGCTTCATTCGCCGCGCGCGCCGCCGCCTGACGGGCGCGCTGCAAGGCGGCGAGGTCGTGGGCTTCTTCCTTGCGATAGAGCCCGCGCTTGATCGACACCTCGCCCGCATAATTGAGGGAGACGATGATCCCGGCGAGCGGGATTTCTTCCGCGTCGAACACGATGCAAGAATTGGTGATGGCGTCGTGGCGCACGCTCTTGGCGTCGAACTCCTTGACCTCCTCCTCCGTCATCTGGCCGCTGTCATAGGCCGCCTCGTGCTCGTCGATATAGGCCGCGAACGCGAAAAGCTCCTCGCGCTCCTCCGCCGTTTGTTCGCGCTCATGGGTCGCCAGCCGCGAATAGCCGCTGCGGCTCTCGTGCTCGGCGAGATAAACCTCGAACCATTTCCAGCCCTCTTGGCTACGGGTCTCTTCGGCGATGGTCTCAAGCTTCGCCGTCACCAGTCTGACGACAAGCGGCTTGTCGTCGAGGAAGATCGCGTCTTCGTCGTCTTCCGAGAACAAATCCCGAGTGATCGTCCCGCCCGCTTGGCTGTAGGCCTCCACCCCGACGAATTGCGCTAGGCGGTGGCTGGCGGCGATCTTTTCGTTTGCGAGCCGCGCGCGGATCGCCTCCGGCGTGCGGTTGTATTCGGGCAGGCCGTCAAAAGTCGCCTCCTGCGCCTTGTGGTCGTCAGACAGCGCGAAGGCCTCCAGATGCTGCAAGGTCACTTCCCCGGCCCGGAAAGCCTCCATGATGCGCGGCGACACCTTCGCCAGCTTCACCCGTCGCCTGACGGTCATGGGAGATTTGCCGAAACGATCCCCCACCTGTTCGGAGGTCATGCCGTCGTCTTCGATCAGCTTGCGGAAAGCCTCCACCTCGTCGGCGGTGTGCATGTCTTAGGTTTGGCGGCAAGTGTCTTTTTGATGTGGAGGGCCTTGTAACGCTTGGGCTTTAGTCACAAGGACAGTTTCGGAATGTCCTGTCAGGGCGTTTCAGGGCAGGTTTTGGGCGGCAGGACGACGGGTCTGCGCAGCTTCGCCAGCTCGCGCAACAGCCTGGCGTTCTCGGATTCTAGCCGCTCGGCCCGTGCCTCGGCGTCGAGGGTCCGCTTGAGCAGACCAGCATTTTGGCTGGCGAGTTGGCGCCGCTCCTCAACGAGACGCGCGATCGCCTCCTCCTGGTCGCGCCGATGATGCTGAGGCGGCTCTGGGGGCGCCACGGCCAGTCGGGCGGCCTGGAGGCTCGCGAGCGCCTCCAGGTAGTCGCGATGATTAGCGTATATGGCGTTGCGGCCGATGCCGGCTTCCCGAGCGAGCGCGGCGACAGTCAGGTGGTGGGCTGGACTTTCGAGCATCCGTTCGAACGCGCCCTGGAGTTTGGCCGCGGTCGCCTCTCGGCGACGCTGAGCCGGCGTTGACGCCTCATCCGCCATGGGAGGCGGCCTGATCAGCAGCGAGCGCCTTCAAGATCGTGTCGCATTCTTCGAGCCGGGCCCGAGCAAGCGCCTGGCTGGCCGGATCGAGGCCGGGGTGGCGAAGGAGCGCGAGGTTGCGCTCGCTCCGCGACGCCCAGACCGGACGATGCTTGTCGCTGACGGCGAAGTTGGCGCAGGTCACGCACGCACCCTGGGTCCGCAGCGCCGGATTGGGGCCGTCGCGGTCGCCTTGGCAAGCGGAGCTTTCCTGGCGATAGACGCAGTAACCCCAGTCGCAGACGCCAAGGCGCATGTCGGTTTCGTTGAGGATCTGATCGATATAGGCGCGCACCTCGGTGTCGACGGTGCGACCGCGGAAGCGCGAGCGCTCGGCGATGCGCCGCCCCGCCCTGCCGGCTAGGGCCTGGGTGGTCAGAAGATCCTCCAACACCGAGCGCGTCTCCTGCAGGGTCTGGGCGTCGATGAGGTCAACCAACTCGAAGTCCGTGCCGACGTAGCCGCGGTCGGTCATCACCCGGTTCACATGCCCGAAGTGGTCCCTCAAGGCCTCCAGGCCCGTTCGGTCGCGCTTGCCGACGAAGCGAGCGAAGGTCTTGCGACCCTGGTGGGTGTTGAGCCGCCAGGGCCGGCCGCGCCAGTCGGGCAGGCCGATGAACGGCGCGAACAGCTCATTGAGCCGCCGCCCCACGACGGCGCCGCGGAGTAACGCCACGCGCGGCGCCGGCCCGATCAGGCCCGTGCTGGCCATGATCAGGAACAACTCGTTTCGGCCGGTGTGGCGGCGTAGCGGCTCGGACAGGCGCTCCATCACCTCGACCGCCCTGACGACCGGCGCCGGCGCGACCCAGCGATGCGGCCGGCCCTGGCCGTCGGGCGACGTCTTCCAGATTCGTCCCGCCAAGTAGGCGAACCGCTCCTGGCCGTCAGCGGACGGGTGGGATTCGATGCAACCCGCGGTCAGGCCGACGATCTCCGAGAGCCGCGCCCCGACCAGATAGGCGATGACGATGAAGCAGGCGTCGTAGACCCGGTCGAGGCGATGGCGCAGCTGCTTGGTGCTGGTGACGGGCTCGGACCCGCCCGCCAGGGTCATCAGACTCTCGCCGGCCATTGCGGCCTGAACGACGAAGCCCGCTCGGGTCTGGCTGCGCCCGCTCTCCAGCGTGGCGTCGTAAACACCCTGCGCCCGGTCGCGCAACGCCAGCGCTTCATCCGCCGGTTCGCCGATCAACCACAGCGCGGCGGCGAGCAAGGGCGCGGCGATCTCGTCAGGCGTGTGGGCCCACGCCGTGGCGCCGCTGCGCGACAGCCCCGCGCTCTGGCCGGGGAACGGCTCTTCGACCATGGGGTGGGCAAGCTTGTCACCCTGTTGGTAGATCAGCCGGATCACCCGCGCATGCATGCCGCGGGTGACGGCGCCGATCAGCTTGCCTGAGGTGGAGCGCCGCACGGCGATGACGTCGATATAGCGATCGGCTTCGCGCTCGGTCAGCGCGCTGAAGGTGGTCAACTGATGGGCCGCCATCCAGCGGATCAGGACCCTGAGCGATCCGAAGAGGCGCATCACGGTCGCATCCTGGATGCGAGCGAGGCCAGCGGGCGGATCGATCTTGAGGCTCCACAGGAAGGTTTTGGCGTCGGTGCGCAACACGCTCCAGGCCGGGTCGGTGAAGCTGCCGGCGTCCCCAAGCGAGAAGCTCCAGGTCAGCGTAAAATCGGCGCGGTTAGCGCCTGGCGTGACGCCGTCAAGCCGCCAGACGTCGTCCGACCACAGACTGGTGGAAGACACGCGGACCTCTGCCGTCTTGGACGCCTGGCCGGACAACGGGGTCGCGCGAGACATGAGCTCACTCCAGGTCTGGCAGCGGCGCCAGGGACGGCATGACCGCATGCGCCTGGGCGTAGAGGCCGACGGGGAAGTCCGGCAGGATGGCCTCGTTCAAGATCGCCAGGCTTGGCGCATAGAGCAGGCTGAACCGATGCGGATCGACGCGCCGGCGGGCGGCCTCGAGCTGGCGCTTGGCCATCAAGAGCCGCGCCAGGTGCTCGGCGTCGACCGGCACGACCAAGCCCGGACACACCAGACATCCGCCGAGATGCGGACAGACCTCGCCGTGGCTCGAGCCGGGCGTCGCGCCGGCCGTGGGGCGCAGGCAGTCGTGGGCGAAGCCCGTGGCGCGATCAACAGACGCCGTGTCCGGCGACGCCGCCGGCTCGCCGCCGATCCAGGCCACCATCAGCGCCTGCAGTCGGGCGATCGTCGCCTCCCGCATCGCCCGCGCCTCGGGTCCGCGCACATAGATTTCGGTCGTGGCGAGGCTGGCGTGGTTCAGCACGCTCTGGACCGCCACGATGTCGCCGCCCGCGGCGCGGAAGTGCTCCATCGCGACCGAGCCGCGCAGCAGGATGGGGACCAGGTCCGGCAGAGCTTCGCGGCGCCGGGCGGGATTGGCCCGGTTCCAGACCGCGGTCTTGGCGTTGGCGCGCGCGACCAGGCGCCGGATCGCCGCGTGCAAGGTTCCCATCGGCAAGGGAGCGACCGCCTTGTGCTTTTCGCTCTTGTTCAGGAAGAGGCGGCCGCGATCGCGCGGGGCGGCCTGCTCGGCCAGCGGCGCCGTCATGGCGATCAGTTTGGTGATCAGATTCGGCGCGGCATAGGGTCGGCGCGTATCGAACGCCCGGCGCTGGGCGCGTTTGGTTTTGGCGCCGGCCCGAAGCTTGGACCAGTCCACGACAACCATCTCCTCCTCCAACGGATGAGCGACGAGGCAGTCGCGTCGCAGC
>Ga0182013_10004654_pt1 | contig 16356 bp, 13 predicted proteins | sample 612S2MmetaG_FD_120487 | JGI IMG/M metagenome (GOLD analysis project Ga0182013, IMG submission 120487) | Permafrost microbial communities from Stordalen Mire, Sweden - 612S2M metaG | ecosystem: Environmental > Terrestrial > Soil > Wetlands > Permafrost | place: Sweden: Stordalen | collected...
ACCCCAAAAGAAACCTGCTTATCAGTGAAAATGCTGCCTGGCGGGGTGGTCTACTTTTACTCCGCCACGTCACGCCGCTAACGCGGTGTCACGTGGTCTATTTTTGCTCCGGCGCGTACACCCTCGGCTGCGCTCGGGATGACAACCGCTTGCGCGACTGTTTGCGGCGCTTTCGGGAATACTGTGAAGTTTTGAGGGCCTTGTATGTGGATTTTACTTCCACCCCAACGACGAAGACCTGTCATTGGGGACCCCGGAGAGGAAAAATCTACTCAGCAGTTGCGGCTTCGATCTACACCATTTCCGAAAGCGCTATAGGGGCGACGGGCCATGCGGAGGTTAACCATCCGCGAACATCGCGTGCGACCGGCCGCCTGCAGGGGCGGCCAAGTGCAGACCCGCACGGCACGCTGGCGCGGCCTTGCATCGGTATGATATTTTTTCCGTGAACATCCCAACTTCTGGTACGTGAGCACCAGAAGAATGATAGGGGTTTGCCGGTTTCCGCGCTTGTCACAAGCGGTTTTCTTTTCAGCCGATTACAATGCGGTATGCCGCATAGTTTTTTCGTATTTTTTGCTCGGTTCCCATGCCGCCACCGTCCCACCTGCGCTATAGTGAGATTTCGGGCTTCCCTGTCCACTGGCAGAGCTTTATCGAAGAGCGTTTCTTGTACATCACCCATGTGACCGCCAGCACACGCGGCGCATGAACAACGAAAGCCGGGATTCGTTCATGGCGCAAATCTTCGACCGCAGCTCCAATGCACTGGCACGCATGGGCCTGGTGCTGTCGGGGTTGATCGTCATTGCTTTGGGGGTCACGCTCGACGAGCTGCAGCGCTCGCCGTGGGTCACGCGGCAGGGTCAGCGTGCGGAACAGCCGGTTCCCTTCAGCCACAAGCATCACGTGCAGGGCCTGGGTCTGCAGTGCCAGTACTGCCACACCACGGTGGAGAAGTCGAGCTACGCCGGCATTCCTCCCACGCGCACCTGCATGAACTGCCACGCGCAGATCTGGACCAATGCTCAATTACTGGAGCCGGTGCGCGAGAGCTGGGCGACTGGCGAGTCCATCCCGTGGATCAAGGTCCACGACCTGCCGGATTTTGTTTATTTCAGCCACGAGATTCACGTTGGTAAGGGCATCGGCTGCGAAAGCTGCCACGGCCGCGTGGACCAGATGCCGCTGATGTACGCCGAGAACACGCTGCAGATGGAGTGGTGCCTGGATTGCCATCGCAATCCGGCCAAAAATCTGCGGCCCACCGGCGAGATCTACAACATGGCGTGGGAGGGACCGACCGAGGACCGGCCGGTGTGGTGCGCGGCGGCGGACAAGTCGGATGTGCCCACCGCCGAAAGCGTGAGCTGCACGACGAAGGATCCGAAGAGTGTAGCTGCGCTGACTTCGCCGGCTCTTCTGGAGCCGGCTTCGTTGACCACCAGCCCCTCGCCCGCGGGCAGTTCGCCGGCGGCGTCGCCGGTTCACAAGTTCACCAGCCAGGAGGATTTGGGCAAGTTCCTGGAGGTGCACTACAAGATTCGCACCCCGAAAGACCTGACCAGTTGCGAGGTTTGCCACCGATGAGCAGCGAGAGAAAAAACGCGACCGGGCAGACCGCGGAGAATCCAATGGGAAGCGCCGTGAACGACAAGCACGAAAATACGGCCCTGGTTGCGCCGCCCGAGAGCTCTGAGCCGATGACGCTCGAACAGGTGCGGAAGGCGCTCAAAGCCTCGAAGGGCAAGAAATACTGGCGCTCGCTCGACGAGCTGGCCAACACGCCCGAATTCCAGGCCGCGGTGGAGCGCGAGTTTCCCTCGGCGGCGCAGGAGTGGGTCGATCCCGTCTCGCGTCGCGGTTTTTTGAAGTTAATGGGCGCGTCGATGGCGCTGGCCGGCCTGGCCGGTTGCACCAAGCAGCCCGACGAGCCCATTTATCCCTACATCAAAGCGCCGGAAGATCTGGTCCTCGGCAAGCCGATGTACTTTGCTACGGCGCATCCGTTTGCGACCGGCGCGGTGCCGCTGCTGGTCAAGAGCGACGAGTTCCGGCCTATCAAAATTGATGGAAACCCCGAGCACGCCTACAATCGCGGCGGTTCCGATCCCTTCTCGCAGGGCACGCTCCTCGATCTCTACGATCCCGACCGCTCGAAGCACGTCAGGTACAAGGACGACAACCGCGAGTGGGCCGAATTTGCCGAAGCCTTTCGCGACAAGGTGGTTTCGACCAAGGACGGAACCGGCATTTATTTCCTGAGCGCGACCATTACTTCTCCCACGCTGGCGCGGCAGTGGCAGGAAGCGCAGAAGGCGTGGCCCAAGGCGAAGCTGGTGCAGTACGATCCGGCAATTGCGGGAACGTTTCTTGAAAAAGGGTTGAATGTTCAGTACGACCTGAGCCAAGCCGATGTGATCGTCTCGCTCGATGCGGATTTTCTTTCCGGAGCCGCCTATCCCGGTTTTCACAAATTGGTGCGCGACTACGCGGCGCGGCGCAAGCAGCCGGAAAACGGCATGAACCGGCTCTACGCGATCGAGTCGACGCCAACCACGACGGGCATGAAGGCCGAGCATCGGCTGGGATTGAGGGCGAGTGAGATTCCGGCGTTCGCGGCTGCGCTGGCGCAGGCGGTCGGCGTTTCCGGCATGAGCGTTCCAAGCTACGCATGGACCGCCGAGCAGCAAAAGTTTCTTGCCGCGCTTGCGAATGACCTGAAAGTCAACGTCGGCAAGTGCGCGGTAATTCCGGGGCTCTATCAGCATCCAGCCGTCGCCGAATTGGCGCTGGCCATCAACAACGCGCTTGGCAACGTGGGCAAGACGGTCCTCGCTGGCTCCGAGCCCGCGATTCCGCTGCCCAGCGACCAGCTTGGCGATCTCAAGTCTCTGGTTGCCGATCTCAATGCGGGCAAGGTGGATTGGCTCGTCATTCTCAACTCGAATCCGATCTACGACGTGCCCGCCGATCTTGGATTCTCCGCGGCTTTCGAGAGGGTGTTTAACGCGAGCATCGGCAATACGAAGACCGCGGTACATCTCGGCACGCATTACGACGAAACCGGCCAGCGGTCTCACTGGCACATTCCCGCCGCGCATTATCTTGAGTCGTGGTCCGACGCCCGCGCCTACGACGGCACGGTTTCCATTGTGCAGCCGATGATCGATCCGCTCTATGGCGGGCGCTCCGCGCATCACATCTTCCAGGCGCTGCTCAACGAGCCGATGGTGAGTCCCTACGATGCCGTGCGCGAGACCTGGAAGCCCGTCATCAAGGGCGACTTCGAGACCGGCTGGCGCAAGGCGCTGCACGACGGGTGGATTGGGGATACGGTTTTTAGTACACGCGATTCAGGGGGCGTCGGGCCTATAAGCAACAGAATCCCGATTCCGACGCCGAAGGATTCGATTGAGATCATCTTCCGTCCCGATCCGAACGTCTACGACGGCCGCTGGGCCAACGTGGGCTGGCTGCAGGAGCTGCCCAAGCCGGTCACCAATCTGAGCTGGGACAACGCCGCCATCGTCTCCGGCGCCACGCTCAGCAAGTGGGGCCTTGAAGAAGACGACATTATCGAGATCAGCGTGGGCAACGGCCGCGTGAAAGCGCCGGTGATCGTTGCACCCGGCCATCCCGATAACTCCGTTACGGTTCATCTTGGATATGGGCGTCAGATCGGCCGCGTGGCCGGTGGTGCGGGGTTCAATGCCTACCTGATTCGCAACACCTGGGCGCCGTTCTACGCGACGGGCGCGGTGAAGAAGGTCGATGGCAAGTGGGGCATTGCCATCACCAAGAGCCACTTCCAGGACCATCGCGGCGAAGCCTTCGGGCAGCCCAAGGGCCAGAACAACAACTCGCTCGAAGCCGATGAGGCGATCGGCGAGCGCGGGATTATTCGCTACGCTTCGCTTGACGAGTTCAAGGCCAACCCGAACTTTGCGCACGAGGGCGAGGGCCGCGAGACGCCGTCGAACGGCACCACGCTCTTCCCCAACTGGGAGTACAACGAGGCCAACGCCTGGGCCATGTCCATCGACATGAACAGTTGCACGGGCTGCAACGCCTGCATCGTGAGCTGTTATGCCGAGAACAACATTGCCGTGGTGGGCAAGCAGCAGGTGCGCATCGGCCGCAACATGCAGTGGCTGCGCATCGACACTTATTTTGAGGGCGGCCTGGCCGCGCCCCGGGCCCACTTCCAGCCCATGGCCTGCCAGCACTGCGAGAACGCACCCTGCGAACAGGTTTGCCCGGTGGGCGCCACCGTGCACACGCCGGAAGGCCTGAACACCATGGTCTACAACCGCTGTGTGGGCACGCGCTACTGCTCCAACAACTGCCCCTATAAGGTGCGGCGCTTCAACTTCCTGCTCTACTCCGATTACGAGACGGAGAGTTTGAAATTGATGCGCAATCCCGACGTGAGCGTGCGCTCGCGCGGCGTGATGGAGAAGTGCAGCTATTGCGTGCAGCGCATCTCGGCGGCCAGGATCGAGGCCGACAAGGAGAATCGCAACATTCGCGATGGCGAAATCGTGACCGCGTGCCAGCAGGCGTGCCCGGCCAGCGCGATTACCTTCGGCAACATGAACGACAAAAACAGCCAGGTGACGAAGCTGCGCGCCCAGCAACGCAGTTATCAAGTGATTGCCGACATCAACACCCGTCCGCGCACGACTTATGTTGCGGAAGTTTTGAACCTGAACCAGGAATTGGAAGCAGCACCGACGGAAATCGCGCCGGCCAAGGGATAGAAACAGGGACCAAGCCACCCCAGCGAGCTCAGACCGCTCGCCGGGGGCCCGGCAGGGACCAAGGGAACAAGAACGGACCATGGCGACCAAAGAAGTAAAACCCGCTGACCATTGGGTCGATCCCGCGACGGGCGAATATCGCGTGATTGCGCCGGGGCAATCCTTCCGGTCGATCACCGAGAAGATCGTGCGCATCGTGCTCACGCCGCACACGCCCATGGGCTGGTTTGCTCTGTTCACCTTTGCCGGCGGCGGCGCCACGATGCTCCTGGTGGCGGTCACCTGGCTCTTCCTCAAGGGCGTCGGCATCTGGGCCATTACGCAACCGGTGGCGTGGGGCTTCGCCATTATCAACTTCGTCTGGTGGATCGGCATCGGCCACGCCGGCACGCTGATCTCGGCGATTTTGCTGCTCTTCAAGCAGGGCTGGCGTAACTCCATCAGCCGTTTTGCCGAGGCCATGACGATCTTTGCGGTCTGCTGCGCCGGCTTGTTCCCGCTGATTCACGTGGGCCGTCCCTGGCTGGCTTACTGGATGCTGCCTCTTCCCTTCACCATGACGGTGTGGCCGCAGTTCCGCTCGCCGCTCATGTGGGACGTCTTCGCGGTCTCCACCTACGCCACCATCTCCGTGGTCTTCTGGTACATCGGCATGGTGCCCGATCTGGCCACCTTGCGCGACCGCTCGCAATCCAAGTTCGCGCAGTATTTTTACGGACTGCTGAGCGTGGGCTGGCGCGGCTCGGTGCGCCACTGGATGCGCTACGAAACGGCCTCGCTGCTGCTCGCCGGCCTGGCCACGCCGCTGGTGCTCTCGGTGCACACCGTCATCAGCTTCGATTTCGCCGTAGCGGTTCTGCCCGGATGGCACACCACCATCTTCCCGCCCTACTTCGTCGCGGGCGCCATTTACTCCGGCTTCGCCATGGTGCTCACGCTCGCCATTCCGCTGCGCAAGTTCTATCACCTGGAGTCGCTGGTCACCGGGCGCCACATCGACAACATGGGCAAGGTCATGCTGGTCACCGGCTTCATCGTGGCCTACGGCTACGGCATGGAAGCCTTCATGGCCTGGTACTCGGCCGATCACTGGGAGGCATTCGCCTTCTGGAATCGCGCCTTCGGGCCCATGGGCTGGTCGTATTGGGTGCTGATCACGTGCAACCTGGCGATTCCGCTGACCACGCTGTGGTCGCGCAAGCTGCGCACCAACATCGCGTACATGTTCTTCATTTCGATTGTCGTGAATGTGGGCATGTGGTTTGAGCGTTTCGTCATCGTTGTGACCAGCCTCTACCGCGACTTCCTGCCCTCGTCCTGGGGAACCTATCGCGCGACCAAGTGGGACTACATGACATTCGTGGGCACGCTCGGCTTCTTCACCGCGCTCTTCCTCTTGTTTGTGCGCTTCCTGCCCATGATTCCCATGAACGAAATTCGCATGATTCTGCCTCAGGCCAAGATCAAGCCCAAGGCCACTGTGGAGGCTGGTGACTGATGCCCGCACGCGAAGGAACCTACGGCCTGCTGGCCGAATTCGAGACGCCGGGCGATCTGGTGAGGGCCGCGCGGCAGGCGCGCCAGGACGGATGGCGGCGCATGGACTGCTATACGCCCTATCCCGTGGAAGAAGCGGCCGAAGCCATCGGCTTCCATCGCAACAAGGTGCCGCTCGTCACGCTCATCGGCGGCCTGATGGGCGGCGCGGCCATGTTTCTGCTGGAAGTCTGGATCACGGTGCTCGCCTATCCGCTGAACATCGCGGGCCGCCCCATGTATTCGTGGCCGGCCTTCATCGTGCCGGCATACGAGTGGACGATTTTGTTTGCCGGTTTGTCGGCGGCCTTCGGCATGTTGGCGCTCAACGGTTTGCCGGCGCTCTATCATCCGCTGTTCAACGCGCCCAACTTCCGCGACGGCGCCACGACAGACAAGTTTTTCCTCTGCCTTGAGGCGCTCGATCCCAAGTTCGATCGCGCCCAAACCAGAGCCTACCTCGAAGCGTTCAAGCCGACATCGGTGGTGGAGGTGGATTACTGATGAAAGGCAGGGAACAGGGAACAGGGAACAGGGAACAGGTGGCCCGTCATCACATCGGCGTGTGCTCCACCACAAATGCTGTCATCCTGAGCGAAGCGAACCCTTCACGCAGTGAAGGGAGAGCGGAGCCGAAGGACCTGCGGTTGCTTTTCCGTAAGTCGCTTGTCCTCGCCGGAATTGGCGGTTTACTGCGCAAGAACGTGAGCATCCCGCGCCCCATTCGGGCTGCGATCGGTGGGATTGCTTTGAAAGGGCACGACTTTAGTCGTGCCGTAAGAGCCCAAGAGAAAGGCGCGGCTTTAGCCGCTGGGGGAATGCGCGCGCCTGGCAAAACCCTCCCTCAGGGGCTAAAGCCCCGGGCATCGAATCGGCCTTATAGCGGCACGACTAAAGTCGTGCCCTTTCAAAACCGCGTGCACGGAATCACCGCCAGGGCCGCTGCGATTTCGACCCCGTGCCCCATCCTTTCGCGCACTTTGCGAAAGGGTGGGAGACCGGCTCTGCAAAGGACTCCGTGCCCCATCCTTTCGCGTACTTTGCGAAAGGGTGGGAGACCATTTGCTCTCGCCGGAATCGCTTGCCTTGTCTTCCTCGCCGGATGCCGCCAGGACATGCAGGACCAACCGAAGATGCAGCCGCAGCGCGGCTCGGACTTTTTCGCCGATCACCGCGGGGCGCGTCCGCAGGTGCTCGACACCGTGGCCCGCGGCCAGCTCCACGAAGACTCCTACTTCTACACCGGCGTGGTGCAGGGGCCGAATGGCTACCGCCAGGAGCTCGACTCACTGCCCAGCGAGATTCCGCTGACGATGGAAGTGCTCGAGCGCGGCCAGGAGCGCTTCAACATTTACTGCACGCCCTGCCACTCGCGCGTGGGCAACGGGCTGGGCGAGATCGTGCAGCGCGGCTTCAAGCCAGCGGCCAATTTTCACGACCAGGTGCGGTTGTCGCAGCCCATCTCGCACTACTTTTACGTGATGACGCACGGCTACGGCGCCATGCCGGATTACTCGGCGCAGTTGACGCCTTCCGATCGCTGGGCCGTCGCGGCCTACATTCGCGCCCTGCAACTCAGCGAGGCAGCCACGATCAAGGACGTGCCGGCGGGCGTCCAGATCAGGAGCCTCAAGGATGTTGCCACCGCCGAGGGGCATCCGGAGTACGCAGCGCCATGGCCCATGCCTTCGACGGCGGTCCAGGCCAACAAGCCGATCGCCAGCCAGGGAGCGCCGGGCATGGCGCCGGCTTATCCCGCGGACCCGAAGATTTCGATTCCCAGGACGGCGCTGCCCGCTGCGGGGAAGAAGTGAAAGGATCTAGTGATTAGTGGGTATCGATTAGTCCGGGGGCATTCGAGGACGGGGAGTTTTGAATCACGAACTGCGAATCACGAGCTGTGAACTACTAACCACTAACCACTAACCACTAACCACTAACCACTAACCACTAACCACTAACCACTAACGGACCTTGAGGTAAGAATGGCTCACGATACCAACCCGGCTTCTCACGCGAAGCAGCTTCCCGCAGATCTCGCCGCGCCGGCTTTTGTCGACGCCTGGAAGACGCGCGCGCTCGTGGCCGGAACAGTCTTTGCCGCGATCGCGGTGATCCTCGGATTCCTGGGGCAGTCTCAGGACGGACTGGGTTGGGATCATCTGCTGCGCGCCTGGACGCTCGGCACCCTGTGGACGTGGGGCCTCGCGGTCGGCGGATTGGCTCTGCTTATGGTGCAGTACTGCTCCGGCGGCAAGTGGGGATTGCTGCTGCGCCGCCCGCTCGAAGCCCTGAGCCGCACCCTGCCGGTCATCTTTGTTTATTGGCTCGTGATCGCGATCTTCATGAATCGGCTTTACCTGTGGGCGCAGTACACCACCGCGAGCGACACCGCGACAGCGCTCAAGAATGGCGTCATCAGCGAAATTCAGGCGCACTGCCTCAACTTCAAGCGGCCCATGCTGAACCCCGCGGCTTTTGTCTGGGTCGGCCTGCTCTGTTTTGCCATCTGGTTCTTCTACACGTGGCGGCTCAATTCGCTGGCCCTCACGCGCGAGGCCGACCGGCCCGGCAACACGCCCTACTGGATCAAGAAGTTTGAGAACATCAGCGGCCCCGGCATACTGATTTACTCCATCACCATGACGGCGTGCGCCATCTACTGGGTCATGTCGATGGATGTGACCTGGTTCTCGTCGGTCTACGGCCTGTTGTTCCTGGTGGGCCAGGGTTACCTGGTGCTGGCGTTCTCGATCATCGTCGCGATTTCGCTCTCGAAGGCCGAGCCCTTCAAGACCATCCTGCGCCAGACCGAGCAGCACGACCTGGGCAAGCTCGCCTTTGCCTTCGTCATGCTCAACATCTATCTGAACTTCGGCCAGTTCCTCATCATCTGGTCCGGCAATCTGCCCGGCGAGATCAACTGGTACCTCGACCGCATCCGCGGCAACTGGGGCGTCATCATCACGCTCGATTTCCTCTTCCACTGGGTGATTCCGTTTTCGATGCTGCTCTCGCGCGACCTCAAGCGCAACAAGAAGCGCCTGCTGCGCGTCTGCCAGTGGATGGTCTTCGCGCGCGCCTTCGACATGTTCTGGCTCATCGAGCCCAACTTCAAGGACGCGGCGCGCAATCTCCACTTCAGCTGGGGAATTCTCGAGTACATTGCCGTGCCGGCCGCGTTGTTCTCGTTCTGGCTGGCCTATTTCTGCATCTGTTTGGGTAGGCGGCCATTGGTGCAGGTGAACGATCCGCATCTACAGGAGATCCTGGAGCCTGAACATGTCAACGCATGACGAACATGGGCCTAACGAACACGGGCATAACGTATTTGAAGGCCCGGATCGCGACAAAGTCGCCCCAGAGAAGGTCGATGCTGCGCTGGGTTACGAGGCGAGCGACGTCGGGGTGACGGGCATTGTGGTCTTTATCACCGCGCTGGCTATCTTTGTCGCGGTCGCCGGGGTGCTCTGCTACGGCATCGGCAAGGTCCTGAATGCGCGCATGAACAAGGAAGACGGGCCCAACAGCAAATGGACGAAGACCGCGGACGTGCGCCAATTGGGCAACATGCCATCGAGCCCCGAATTGAAGGACAAGATGGCGGAGATCACGCAAAGCTTCCCCACGCCGCGGGTACAGTTCGACGACGGCAATCAGGATATCGCCGACTTGCACGCGCGCGAGGATCTGCTGCTCTCGAACTACACGTGGGTCGACGAGTCGAAGGGTGCGGTGCGGATTCCCATCGAGCGCGCGATGGAATTGATCGCGCAGCGTGGATTGCCGATGACGCCCGCATTGCAAACGCAGGCGCAGATGACCGGCGACAGCACGCCCAAAGTCGCCGTGCCGCTGACCAATGGCTTTGCCCGCACCGCGTATGAGCAGCAAGAGGCGGCGGAGAAGCAGGGAACAGGGAGTAGCCAATAGGGAACAGGGAACAGGGCACAGGAACGAGGGACTAGGGACTAGGGACTAGGGACTAGGGACTAGGGACTAGGGACTAGGGACTGGAACTGGCTGCATCAATTGCCGCGAAAGGGCACGACTTCAGTCGTGCCGAAAGAACGCCAAAGGAGTTTCGGGGCTTTAGCCCCTGAGGTACGTTTTTCAATCGGTTCCAATGATTTATGCAACCACTTTCAGGGCACAGGGAACAGGGCACAGGGCACAGGGAACAGGGCACAGGGAACAGGGAACAGGGCACAGGGAACAGGGAACAGGGAACAGGGAACAGGGAAACGCACCTTCGTGGCAAGAACGGCAAAATCGCGCCGGAGGCGCAGAGGTTGTTAGCCCCGCGCTTTAGCGTGGGGATAGAAGGCCAACCAATGCGGTGAGTCCCGTAGGGACGGTGTTGGCGGATGTATCAAGGCAGCCGGAGCCGGGGCTTTGTATCAGGGCACGACTTTAGTCGTGCCGAAAGAACGCCAAAGGAGTTTCGGGGCTTTAGCCCCTGAGGTACGAATCCAGCCCGATGAACGAACCCAAGGGATGGGCGTGGAACAAATTTGGAGCGTAGGACTCCACAACATACAGCCGGAGGGTCCGGAGAAAGGAGAGAACCATGAGCCATGCAATCCGCAACGCACGTTACGCGAGAGGCGCGGCGCTGATTGCGGTTCTCTCGCTCGCCGCGCCGCTCCTTTCCGCGCAGGTTTCGAGCTACGGCGACAAGCAGGCCGGCCAGACGAACGATCAGCCGCCGTCGATCCTCAACGGCGTGGGCATCGAGCAGCGCTTGAACACCCAGTTGCCGCTCAACCTCACGTTTACCGACGACGCGGGCAAGCAGGTGGCGCTCGCGAGCTACTTCGGCAAGAAGCCCGCGATTCTGGCGCTCGTTTACTACCAATGCCCGATGCTTTGCTCCGAGGAACTGAACGGCCTCACCAGCGCCTTGCAGATGGTGCGCTACACGCCCGGCAAGGACTTCAACATCATCGTCGTCAGCATCGATCCCACGGAGACCACGGACCTGGCCGCGGCCAAAAAGCGCACGTATCTCAAGCGCTACGGGCGGCCGGAGACCGCCAACGGCTGGCACTTTATGACCGGCACCCAGGCCAACATCGACGCGCTCACGCAGGCGGTCGGTTTTCGCTACGTCAAGCTCAACGTGCCGGGCTCGAACCAGACGCAATACGCGCACGCCAGCTCGATTCAGATCGTCACGCCCGAGGGCAAGCTGGCGCAGTACTACATGGGCGTCGAGTACTCGCCCAAGGACCTGCTGCTGGGCCTCGACGAAGCTTCATCGAATCGCATCGGGTCGCCGGTCGATAACATTCTGACCTACTGCTACCACTACAACCCCGCATCCAACAAGCACGACCTCATCATTGCGCGCGTGGTGCAGCTCGGAGGCTTAGTCACAGTCGTGCTTTTGGGCGGCTTTATGCTGCTGATGTTCCGCCGCGACTTCAAGCACAGTCACGATGGTGTGAATGGGCTTCACGGGACAGCAAAAAAGGTGAACGGATAACGGAATGGACCATTTCAGCCCAGTACTTTGGCAGTTTCTCGAAAAGTGGTTGGAGCACTTCGCGCTCTTTCCGCCGGAGGCGTCCACGGTCGCGCCTCAATCGGACGCGCTCTTTTTCTTCATGGTCCTGGTAAGCCTGATCGGGTTGACGATCGTGGTGTTGCTGATTGTGGCCTTCTCCATCCTGTATAGCAAGAAGCGGCATCCGCAGGCGGTGCAGATCGAGGGCTCCACGATCCTTGAAGCCACCTGGACCATCATTCCCCTGGGCCTCTTTCTGGTGATGTTCGTATGGGGCGCATTGCTCTATTTCCGCATCTACACGCCGCCGGCCAACGCCTTGAACATTTACGTGGTGGGCAAGCAGTGGATGTGGAAGGCCGAGCACGAAGGAGGCCAGCACGAGATCAACGCCCTGCACGTGCCCGTGGGCCGGCCCATTCAAATCACGCTCATCTCGCAGGATGTCTTCCACAGCTTTTCGATTCCCGCCTTTCGCGTCAAGCGCGAGGCCATTCCGGGCCGCTACACCACGGTGTGGTTTGAAGCCACGCGAACCGGGACCTTTCACCTCTTCTGCACCCAGTACTGTGGCACCGACCACTCGCAGATGATCGGCGACGTGATCGTGATGACGCCCGGCGACTACAGGAAGTGGCTGGCCAGCTCCACCAGCGGCGACTCGCTGGCGCAGGATGGCGAGCGGTTGTTTGCGAGCCTCAGTTGCAGCGCCTGCCACAACACGCGGCCCGACGCGCGCGGCCCCAGTCTGGCCAATGTCTACAACGCCAGGCTCACGCTTTCCAGCGGCCAGGCCGTCACGGCCGACGACGCCTACCTGCGCGACGCGATTCTGAATCCGTCCGAGCATACCACGCAGGGCTACGCGCCCATCATGCCCACCTACCAGGGACAGGTCAGCGAAGAAGGCGTGATCGCCCTGGTGGAGTACATCAAGAATCTCGATTCCGATTACCGCGTCCAGCAAACGCTGAATACCACCGAACTCGCACCCAATATCGAGGAGAAAGCGGCGCCGGCTGCCAAAGCACCAGCGGCGCGGAAGGGCGTGACCCCATGAGCGCTGCCACCATCGTCAGTCTTCCCGATCAGTCCACGGCCAGGATTCCCAAGATGAACTTCCTGACCAAGGAGAACGGCCTGCTGAGCTGGCTGCTGACCAGCGACCACAAGCGCATCGCCACGCTCTACCTGATCTCGATCACGTTTTTCTTCTTCATCGGCGGCGCGCTGGCGGGCCTCATCCGCCTGGAGCTATTGACGCCGCAAACTTCGCTGATGGCCGCCGACACCTATAACAAGGTGTTTACCATGCACGGCATCATCATGATCTTCTTCTTCCTGGTGCCGTCGGTGCCCGCAACTCTGGGCAATTTCCTGATCCCCATGATGATTGGCGCCAAGGACCTGGCGCTGCCCAAGGTCAACCTGTTGAGCTGGTACCTCTATATCATCGGCGGCGCCATGGGCGTTTATGTGATGGCCAGCGGCGGCGTAGATACGGGTTGGACCTTCACCACCCCGCTCTCAACTCATTACGTGAACACGCATGTCATCTCCACCGCGGTGGCCGCGTTCATTGCCGGCTTCAGCTCGGTCTTCACGGGGCTGAATTTCATCGTCACCATCCACAAGATGCGCGCGCCCGGCATGACCTGGTTTCGGCTGCCGCTCTTCGTGTGGGCAAACTATGCGGCCTCGATCCTCATGGTGCTGGGCACGCCGGTTCTGGCCATCACTCTGGTGCTGGTCATCCTGGAACGCACGGTCGGCATCGGCGTCTTCGATCCGGCCAAAGGCGGCGACCCGCTTTTGTTCCAGCACTTGTTCTGGTTTTACTCGCACCCCGCCGTCTACATCATGATTCTGCCCGGCATGGGCGTCATCAGCGAGGTGATCTCCACATTCAGCCGCAAGCGCGTCTTCGGCTACACGGCGGTCGCGTTCTCTTCGGTGGCCATTGCGGTCTTCGGCTTCTTCGTCTGGGCCCACCACATGTTCATCATGGGCATCTCCAACTATGCGGCCCTCATCTTCTCGCTGCTCACCATGCTGGTCGCCGTGCCCTCGGCCATCAAGATCTTCAACTGGACCTTCACGCTCTACAAAGGCTCCATCACCTTTGAGACGCCCATGCTCTACGCCTTCGGCTTCATGGGCCTGTTCACCATCGGCGGCTTGACCGGCGTCTTCCTCGGCACCACGGGCACCGACATTCACCTGACAGAAACCTATTTCATCGTCGCCCACTTCCACTTCGTGATGGTGGGCGGCATGTTGATGGCCTTCCTCTCCGGCATCCACTTCTGGTGGCCTAAGTGGACGGGGCGCATGTATCCGGAAAAGATCTCGCAGCTCGCCGCCGTGGTCACCTTCATCGGCTTCAACTTCACCTTCTTTCCGCAGTTCATTCTCGGCATGTTGGGCATGCCCCGGCGCTACGCCGCTTACCCGCCGGAGTTCCAGGCGCTCAACGTCTTCTCCACCGCGGGCGCAACCATTCTCGGCGTGGGCTATCTATTGCCCATTCTTTACCTCACCTGGTCGCTCAAGTACGGCGCCGTCGCGGGCGACAATCCCTGGCAGGCCACCGGACTCGAATGGCAGACGCAGTCGCCGCCCTTGACCGAGAACTTCCCTGAAACTCCCATCATGGATCACGAGGCCTACGACTACGAGTGGCTGGAAAAGCAGAATATTGCCAGCCAGAAGCAGAAGGAGGTGGCGAGTGCCGGATAGTTCCGCAATCGTTGAGGGCGGCCACGCGCTTTCTAACTCCGCTAACTCCGCTAACCCCGCTAACCCCGCTAGCCCCGCTAACACCGCTAGCCCCGCTAACTCCGCTAACTCCGCTAGCCCCGCTCACGGAGAGCATCCGCCCTATCAGCGCCATCACTTTGCCTCTGTCGAGCAGCAGGCAGACACCACCAACTTCGCCATGTGGCTCTTCCTGCTCACGGAGATCATGTTCTTCGGCGGCCTCTTCACCGCCTATCTGGTTATGCGCAACTGGTACTACCCGGCCTTCGTTGCCGGCTCGCACCAGTTGAGCATCTTCTGGGGCACCGGAAATACCGCGGTCCTCATCGCCTCCAGCTTCACCATGGCCATGAGCGTCTGGTCGGCGGAGGTGCGGCGCAGGAAGTCGCTGGTGCTTTACCTGAGCCTCACGCTTCTGTTTGGCCTCACCTTCCTGGGCATCAAGGGCATCGAGTGGCACGAGAAGTGGGAGAAGCACCACATCCCCGGCATGCACTATAGTGTGCAATCGTTCGTCAATCCGCAATCGGACCCCGAAGTTTACAAGGAGTACCAGGACAAGCCGCTTGCGCCCGACATGGCGCAGAAGACCGAGGAGTATTTCTTCCTCTACTTCGCCATGACCGGCATGCACGCGCTGCACATGGTGATCGGCGTCGGCATCCTGATCTTCATGATCTTCCGCGCCAAGGCCGGGGCGTACACCACGGGGCACGTCACGTTTGTCGAGAACTTCGGCCTCTACTGGCACTTTGTCGACATTATCTGGATCTATCTCTTCGCCCTGCTGTACTTGATCAGCAGGCATTGACGGGAAACAGCGGAGTTAGCGGCGTTGGCGGGGTTAGCGGAGTTAGATCGGTTCCGTTAGGTGACCAAGATTTGTGCGCGGCGGATGGGAAACGCCGGTGGACGGTAATAACGTTTGGCAAGGTCTTTCTTTGAAAGGGCACGACTTTAGTCGTGCCGAAGGATGAACCAAGAAGGAGTTCGGGCTTTATTGAATACGGCATCGGTAACGTCCTGTCGGGCGCGCCGGAGGCGCAGCGTTTGTTAGCCCCGCGCTTCAGCGTGGGGAGATGAAATTGCCCAACCGCGCTACGGAGTCCCGTAGGGACGGTACAAGGACATTTCATTTGCAGGAATCAATAGCTTCCGAGAACCAAACGGAGCAGCACGAAGTGTCAGGGCACGGCTTCAGCCGTGCCGCAAGACGAGCCAAAGGATTTCGGGGCTTTAGCCCCTGAGGGACAAAGCACCCGCGGGAGAAGTCGCATGAGCGAACAACACGAACACGAACACCATGTCGTCAGCCCCGGAACCTACATCGTCATTCTGCTCGCGCTGCTGGTGGGCACGGCGTTGACCGTCCTCGCTTCTTACATCGACCTCGGCGAGTGGCGCATCGCCCCCGGCCTCACTCTGTTCTGGAATCCCGTGGTCGCGCTGGCTATCGCCACCACGAAGATGATGCTGGTGGTGCTCTTCTTTATGCATGTGAAATACAGCACCAAGCTCACCAAGCTTACGTTGGCTTCGGGCCTGTTCACGTTTCTTGTGTTGGTGGGGATGACGTTGGCCGACTACTTCACGCGGGCGTGGGGACGGTGGTGAAAAGCAGCTATCAGCTTTCAGCTTGAAAGGCCGCCCGCGGGCGGCCTTTGACGTTTGTGCGCCCAGCATGGGCGCACTCTTACGGGTGCAAGTCCCGTCACAAGCTGGTCACAGCGAGTGAAGTGAAGCGCAACTGCACGAGGGCGACCGAGTGTGGGGAGGAAGCGCGGAGCG
>Ga0182013_10004660_pt1 | contig 16342 bp, 13 predicted proteins | sample 612S2MmetaG_FD_120487 | JGI IMG/M metagenome (GOLD analysis project Ga0182013, IMG submission 120487) | Permafrost microbial communities from Stordalen Mire, Sweden - 612S2M metaG | ecosystem: Environmental > Terrestrial > Soil > Wetlands > Permafrost | place: Sweden: Stordalen | collected...
AGCGCCTTGTCGTGGGTGGCCATGACGACCGTCGTACCGGTTCGGTTGATTCGCTCCAAGAGCGCCATGATCGATTCGGAGTTCGCCGGATCGAGGTTGCCGGTCGGTTCGTCGGCGAGCAGGATCAACGGACGATTGACGAAGGCGCGCGCGACGGCGACACGCTGTTGCTCGCCGCCGGACAGTTCACCGGGCAGACTCTTGGACTTGTCCGTGAGTCCGACGAGATCGAGGATCTGGGGCACCTGGGAGTCGACGGTCGTACGGGGACGCCCGATGACTTCGAGCGCGAAGGCCACGTTCTCAAAGACGGTCTTGTTGGGTAGTAGCCGAAAGTCCTGAAAGACACAGCCAATGTTGCGTCGAAGGTAGGGAACCCGCCACTTGGGCAGTTCACCGATGTCGCGTCCGGCCTCGAGGATTCGACCCTGATCGGGCAGTTCCTCTCGAAGGAGGAGTCGTAGGAATGTTGTCTTGCCCGATCCGGAGGCACCGACGAGGAAGACGAACTCCCCCTTTTCGATGTCGAGAGAGATGTCCTTGAGTGCCGGCGTTCCGTTCTTGTACGTCTTTGAGACATTCTCAAAACGAATCACGCAACACCCCCTCGGGCAACTAGTGGTGGTGCTTGGGCACCGCGATGTACGTGAACCATTCTAGTTTGGCGAAATCACGATGTTGTGACCGGAAAGCCTTGCGTTACAGGGCTCTCAAGATTCTTACGATGTGGATCGCTGACGTCGCAGTTCCGCTTGCATGAAATCATCGAGGTCGCCGTCGAGAACCGCGTCGACGTTGCCCGTCTCGAAATCGGTGCGGTGGTCCTTCACTAGTTGATACGGCGCCTGTACGTAACTTCGAATCTGCGATCCCCACGCGTTGTCACCGCGATCACCACTGAGCGCGTTCATCTGCGCCTGACGCTCGGCGCGGGCGCGCTCGGCCAACTTCGCCTCGAGGATTTGCATTGCTCGCGCGCGGTTCTGGTGCTGGCTTCGTTCGTTCTGGCAGCTGACGACGATGTTGGTCGGCAGGTGGGTGATGCGAATCGCCGAGTCGGTCTTGTTGACGTGCTGGCCACCGGCGCCCGACGAACGGTACGTGTCGATGCGCAGTTCCTTCTCATCAATCTCGACCTCGGACGCGTTGTCTTCCAACAGTGGCGTCACGTCGAGGCTGGCGAAACTGGTCTGACGTCGAGCCTGCGAGTCGAAGGGGCTGATGCGCACCAATCGGTGCACGCCTCGCTCCGCCGACATCCAGCCGTAGGCGAAGCGACCCTTCACGATGAACGTCGCCGACAGGAGCCCGGCCTCTTGGCCCTCGGTCGCTTCATCGACTTCGACACCGAAGCCTCGTCGCTCGGCCCAGCGCGAGTACATGCGCAAAAGCATCTCGGTCCAATCCTGCGCGTCCGTACCACCGGCGCCCGCGTGCAGTTCCACGATCGCGTCATTGGCATCGTAGGGACCGCTGAAGAGACTTTGAATTTCGAGTGCGGCGAGTTTCGATTCGAGAGCGGTGATGGTCGTGGTGAGTTCATTGAGTAGTGACCAGTCGGCGTCACCCGCGCTCAGCGCCTCGCGAGAGAAGTCGGCCAGGACGACACTGTCGTCGAGGGCCGCGCGCAGTTCATCGAACTGTTCGAGGTCGTTGGAAAGGCGCCCGAGTTCGGTCGTCACCTCTCGGGCGTTGTCCTGGTCGTCCCACAGGTTGGGATCGGCCACGAGTTCGCCCAAGACAGCGTGTCGCTCTCGACTGGCATCGATCTTTAGGTAGTCGCGCGCGGCACTCCACCTCGACTCGAGGTCCTCCAGCGTGCTGAGGGCCTCGCGAAGGGTGTTTTCGGCCTTAGGGTCGGCCATGGCACTGCTTGAACTTCTTGCCTGACCCGCACCAGCACGGATCGTTGCGACCGATCTTGTCGCCCTGCTTGGGAAGTGGCTTGGCTGTCGGGCCGTGCGCCGGCAACTCCGTCGCTCCAGGGGCGACCGCGTTGACGTTCGTCTGCGCTCGTTCGAGACCACGATCGTTCTCCGGCTCGGGCGTCACCGCCTCGACGTGCGTGATGTAACGCACGAAGTCGCGGTCGACGTTGTTGAGGAGTTGCTCGAAGAGGAGGTAACCCTCCTTCTGCCACGCCGTCAGCGGATCTTGTTGGGCGACTTGACGAAGGTGGATGCCGTCACGTAGGTAGTCCATGTCCGAGAGGTGGTCGCGCCAGCGTTGGTCGAGAATCTGGAGCATGACGTCGCGCTCGATCTCCTTCGCGGTGTCGATGCCGCCAGGGAAGCCTTCACACTTCGCTTCGTACTGCCCGATTGCTTCGTCGATGACGACGGCGAGAATATCGTCGCGGTCTTCGTACTCACCGAGGGCATCGGCGTTGAGGGTCGTCGGATAGAAGTTCGTTAACTCGGTGATGAGCGCGTTCAGGTCCCATCCTTCAGCGAACTCACCTTCGAGTTGTTCGTCGACGACGTAGGTGAGAATCTCCTCGATCATGACGAGCGTCGCGTCGTGCATGTCCTCACCGTCGATGACCTGTTGACGGCGGGCGTAGATGACCTTGCGCTGTTCGTTCATGACCTCGTCGTACTTGAGGACGTCCTTGCGGATCTCCGCGTTTCGACCCTCGACGGTGTTCTGGGCTCGCTCGATCGCCTTCGAGACCATCTTCGCTTCGATCGGCAGGTCGTCGGGCATCGTGCGGTCCATGACCCACGACACTGCGCCGGTGGCGAACAGTCGGAGCAGTTCGTCTTCAAGGGACAGATAGAAACGACTCTCACCGGGGTCACCCTGACGACCGGAGCGTCCGCGGAGCTGATTATCAATACGGCGAGAGTCGTGTCGCTCGGTGCCGAGCACGTACAGTCCACCGAGTTGACGAACTTGGTCGCCTTCTTCGTCGCAGACGGGCTCGAACATCGCGAGCGCGGCTTGGTAGGCCGCGTCGAACTCTTCGGAATCGGCCGCGAAGCCCCGACTCTGTGCTTCGCGACGAGCGAGTCCTTCGTAGTTGCCACCGAGCACGACGTCGACGCCACGTCCGGCCATGTTGGTGGCCACCGTGACGGCGTGCTTGCGTCCGGCCTGCGCCACGATCTCGGCCTCGCGAAAGTGCTGCTTCGCGTTCAGGACCTCGTGGGTGATGCCGGCCTTCGAGAGTTCGCGAGAGAGGAGCTCGGACTTCTCCACCGACGCGGTACCGAGCAGCACGGGTTGGCCCTGGTCACTGCGTTCGCGCACGTCGTCGACGATCGCGGCGAATTTCGCGGCCTCGGTCTTGAAGATCAGGTCCGGCTCGTCCATACGAATGAGTGGCTGGTTCGAGGGGATCGGCACGACCGAAAGTTTGTAGGTGTTACCGAACTCCGCCGCTTCGGTCTCCGCCGTACCGGTCATGCCGGACAGCTTCTCGTAGAGGCGGAAGTAGTTCTGCAACGTGACGGTCGCCCAGGTGTGATTCTCCTCTTGGATCCGCACCCGCTCTTTGGCTTCGACCGCCTGGTGCAGTCCGTCGGACCAACGCCGTCCGTCGAGGGTGCGGCCGGTGAACTCGTCGACGATCTTCACGTCCCCGGCGTCCACCAGGTAGTCCTTGTCGCGGTGGAAGAGTTCTTTGGCGCGCAGCGCCTGGCCCAACTGATGCACGTAGTTCGTCGCGACCGCGTCGTAGAGGTTGGAGACGCCGAGTTGTTTCTCGACCTTCTCAATACCGGCCTCGGTTGGTACGACGGTCTTCTTCTCTTCGTCAACCTCGTAGTCAACGTCACGAGTGAGCGACCTCGCGATGGACGCGAACTGGTAGTAGAGCTTGGTGACGTCCGACGCCGGACCCGAGATGATGAGCGGGGTGCGGGCTTCGTCGATGAGGATCGAGTCGACCTCGTCGACGATCGCGTAGTGGTGTCCGCGCTGGACCATGTGCTCACGACGTGACGCCATATTGTCGCGCAGGTAGTCGAAGCCGAACTCCGTATTCGTCCCGTACGTGACGTCGCAGTTGTACGCCTCACGCTTCTCTTCAAAGTCCGAGAGGTCCGGACCGACCCGCCCAACGGTCAGTCCGAGGAATCGGTGGAGCTGGCCCATCCAGTTGGCGTCGCGCGTCGCGAGGTAGTCGTTCACCGTCACGACGTGCACGCCCTTACCGGCCAGGGCGTTCAGATAGACCGGCAGTGTCGACACGAGGGTCTTGCCCTCGCCGGTCTTCATTTCGGCGATCCAGCCGAAGTGCAGCGCCATGCCACCCATTAACTGGACGTCGTAGTGGCGCTGTCCGAGGACGCGCGTGGCGCCTTCTCGTACGACCGCGAAGGCCTCGAGGAGCAGATCGTCGAGTTCCTCACCCTGGGCGAGGCGCTCGCGGAACTCAACCGTCTTGGCGCGAAGTTCCTCGTCGCTGAGCGCGGCCATCTCGTCGGCCAGTGCCCCGATCGGTGGGACGAGTTCGGCCAGCTGGCGTACGCGCTTGCCTTCACCGGCCTTCAGAATCTTGCTAAATACACTCATGTCTTGTCGTACCCTACCGGTCTCAAACGCCTTTTCATTTGGGCTGCGAGTGCTGACCTGGTCTTTTACCCCACACTTGCCTGCAGCGGTGTCCGTGCGACCCGCCAGCAGCACGAGGCTCTCCAGCGAGGAATTCACACACTTCACCGGCTCTCGGAGCGACCACTCTGGCCACCACGAGGCAGGACTTACTTCTAAACCGCGCCATGCTCAGCGTCCTATGACGCCTTACGTGGGTCGTTTCGCCCGCGACTGGCATCGACTTTCAACCACAAACCACTCGCAGCCCAGGAAACATTGTAATCGGCGCCATGATCACGTCGTGGGGCGGAGCACGAGAACCACGCAGAGACGTAGCCCCAACACCAGGAAGGCCAGTGGCGCCAGGACTCGACGCCATCCTCTCGCTGTCTGCCATTCGAAGCGCAGGGCTCCTCGATGATGCGCGATGAGCATCGCCCGGGGCGCGCGAGCCCGCGACACACCCTCGATGTGCGTCACCAACGCGTCACGAGACACGCCAACGCCGAAGCCGAGTTCACGGACCTGCCAACACAGCGCCATGTCCTCGGCGAACATGAAATAGCGCTCGTCGAATCCACCGACGGCTTCGAAGACCTCTCGCCGTGCGAGGAAGAAGGCCCCCGACACCCAGTCAACGGTCCCGTCGGCCCTCGGTGAGCGGTATTTGCGGGTCGCGGGGTTATTGGGCCACAGCGGCGCCAGTAACGCGTGCAGACCGGCGAGCCAGATGTTGGGGAAGACGCGCTGGGAGGGATAGACAGTGCCATCGGGTCGCACGATCTCGGGGCCGACGATCGCCACGTTTGGGTGCTCGTCGAGGTAGTGCACGAGCGCGTCGACCGCGCCCGCGTGCACGACGACGTCGGGGTTGGAGACCAGTAGGTACGTCCGCTTCGGTGCGGCCGCGACCCCGCGATTCATGCCACGCCCGTAGCCGAGGTTGAGCTTCGGTACGACGAGGACGACGTGCTGACCCGAGAGCGACGGCAGCGTCGAACCCTCTTCACCGTTCTCGACCACCACGATGTCGGTCACTCCGTTGGCGTGGAGCGAGTCAACACAGTTGTCGAGCGCGGCGCCCGCGTGGAAGTCGACGATCACCGCGGCGACGTCCGACGCGACGTCGCTCATGGCCGTTCCCTGGGTGCGTCGCGGTCGCGCACCAGGCGAGTCACGCCGTCGTGCCACGCGGGCATGGCCTGCCACGCGGCATCAAACTTCTCGGTCGCGAGGTCACTTCGAATTGGTCGCGTGGCCAGTGGCGTGGGATCGAGTTCGCTGGTCGCGATGGCGCTCGCGAAGTCGTCGCCGCGACCACAGAGTTCACCCACGAAGTGCGCGACGTCAAACCACGTCGTGGTCCCCGCGTTCGCGACGTGCCATGTCCCGCCCGGTCGCTCACGCACGAACGTAGCGATCGACCGGGCGAGATCGCTCGCGACGGTCACCGTGCCGGTCTGGTCATTGACGAATCGAACGTTCGCGCCCGACGCCGCACGCTCGGCGATGACGTGCGCGACGTTCTTGCCGCGTACGCCCATCACCCACGACGTGCGCACAATCGTGTCGCCACCCGAACAGAGCAACTCGCCAGCCCGCTTCGATGCTCCGTAGACGTTCAGCGGATTGGTGGCGTCGTCCTCGACGTAACTCGTGCCCTTGTTGCCGTCAAAGACGTAGTCGGTCGAGATGGAGATCAGATGTGCGCCAAACTCCTTGGCGGCGAGTGACATGGCTTCGGTTCCGGCCGCATTGACCGCGAAACAAAGGTCCTCTTCTATCTGCGCGCGGTCGACGGCCGTGTACGCCGCGAGATGGACAATGACGTCGGGCCGAGCGGCGCCCACGGCGCGACGCACCGCGTCCGCGTCACTCACGTCGAGCTCGTGGTGGTTCAGACCGAGCACGTCGAACTCGTCCTCTTCGATAGGGCGCCCGTCGGGTTGAAACATCGGATCGCCCCCGAGTGGCGTCAGCCCCGCCAATACATCCAGGACATCGACGCCGACCTGCCCCGAGGCGCCAGTGACCATGACGCGCGTCGCCCGGGTCACGTCGTCGACCCACCGTCAGGTCGCACGTGGATGACGTCGCCCACGGAGAAGGCGATCTCGTCCCCGTCGACGGTGAGGACCAACTGGCCGGTGTCGTCGATCGATGTTGCGGTGCCGACGACGACACCACTTCGTTGCTCGACGCGCACCTTCTGGCCCAACGTCGCCAAAGCCCGTACGTACTCCTCGCGTATCTGGTCACGACCCTCTGAGGAATCAAGTCGTTCCCGTCGTGGCTCGAGTTCGTCGAGCAGTATGTCGAGCAACGCCGGGGCGCTGATGGTGACGCCCGACTCGTTTCGAACACTTGTGGCCAGCACGTTCTGGGGCCCCTCGTACGTGAGGTTGACCCCGATGCCCACCACGACGGCCAGTCGTTCGTCCACCGAGACGATCTCGGCCAGGAGACCGGCCAGCTTCGCGTCACCGACGATCAAGTCGTTGGGCCACTTGAGGTCCGGTCGAACGCCACTGAGGCGCACGATCGCGGCTCGAGCGGCCAGGGCAACGCAGGCCACGACCAATTGCAGTTGATCGGGACTGACGTCGGGTCGCAGAAGAATCGAACAGAGCAGCGACGAATCACGAGAAGACTCCCACGTGCGCTCGAGTCGGCCCCGTCCCGCGCTCTGAAAGTCGGCGAAGGCCACCAGCCCTTCGTGAGCCCCTTCGCTCGCCTTCTGCGCCACCCACGAGTTGGTCGAATCGATCTCGTCAAAGTGCTCTATTCGCCAGACGATTGAATTCACTGTTTAACAATAGAGTTTTGGGTACGAGTGCTAGAAAATGACAGGCCCGGCTTGGAGGTTTGCGTGGTAAAGAAAGTCCTGATCGCCAATCGCGGTGAGATCGCGGTGCGAATAATGCGCACCTGTCGAGAGATGGGCATTGCCACGGTCGCCGTGTACTCAGAACTCGATCGCAATGCCCTGCACGTGCGATTGGCCGACGAGGCGTACGCCCTGGGCGGCCAAAGCGCCGCGGAGAGCTACCTCAACACCGACGCCATCCTCGATGTACTGCACCGCTGCGGCGCGGACGCCGTGCACCCTGGTTACGGATTCTTCTCGGAGAACACCGACTTCGCTCGCGCCATCACGTCCAAAGGAGTGACCTTCATTGGTCCCCCGCCCGAAGCCATCGAGGTCATGGGTGACAAGATCTCGTCTCGTCTTGCGGCCGCCAAGGTCGGCGTCGAAGGGGTGCCGGGCCGAAACGATCCGTTGACAAGTGCCGACGAAGTGATCGCCTTCGGTAAGGAGTTCGGATGGCCGGTGGCCATCAAGGCCGCCTACGGCGGCGGCGGACGCGGCATGAAGGTCGTGGAGAAGGCCGAAGACGCCGCCGAAGCCCTCGAGAGCGCGCAGCGCGAATCACAGAGTTACTTCGGACGACCGGAGTGCTACCTCGAGCGTTACCTCACAAATCCCCGCCACGTCGAGATGCAGGTACTCGCCGACACCCACGGCACCACGTTGTGGCTCGGTGAGCGCGACTGCTCGGCGCAGCGTCGTCACCAGAAGTTGATCGAAGAGTCCCCCGCGCCGAACTTCCCCGACGACATTCGTAGAGCCATGGGCGAAGCGGCCGTCAAGGTGTCCAAGGCCTGCGGCTACGTGAACGCCGGCACCGTCGAGTTCCTCTTCCAGGACGGTGAGTTCTTCTTCCTCGAGATGAACACACGACTCCAGGTCGAACATCCGGTCACCGAAATGGTCACCGGACTCGACCTCGTCGAGTGGCAACTACGAATTGCCTCTGGCGAGCCCATCACCTTCTCCCAGGACGACGTGAAGCGCGACGGCCACGCGATTGAAGTACGAATCAACGCGGAGGACCCCTCGGGCGGGAGGTTCCTACCCTCACCGGGCACGTTGACGCGCTTCGACCAACCCTCGGGTCCCGGCGTTCGCCTCGACGCCGGCTACAGCGCCGGCGACACCGTTAGCCAGTACTACGACAATCTGATCGCGAAGTTGATCGTGTGGGGAGCGGACCGCGAGAAGGCCCGTCGACGGATGCTCCGCGCCATCGAAGAGACCACGATCGAGGGTGTGTCGACCACGTTGCCCGCCGACGTCGTCATCCTCTGCGACGAGCAGTTCGTCAATGGCACCCACTCGACGAATTGGGTCGAGAACGATCTCGACTTCTCGGAGCTCGCGAGCGCCCAACCCGTAACCGTGTCGGTCGGCGATGGGCAGATACGCAAGGACGTCACCGCCGAAGTCAATGGTCGACGCGTTACGGTGGCACTCTGGATGCCCGAGTTCAGCGATGACGGACTGCCCAGAGCGATCAGTACGGCCGCCAAACCCCGCCGCCAACATCACGCCGGGGTAGTCGGAAGCGGCTCGGGCAACGTCGTCGTCCCAATGCAAGGCACAATCGTGAAGGTCAACGTCGAGGTCGGCCAAGAGGTTGAAATCGGTGACACCGTCGTCATTCTCGAGGCGATGAAAATGGAGAACTCGGTGAACGCCGAGAAGTCCGGCGTCGTGACCTCGATCAGTGTCAGTGCCGGTGACTCCGTCAGTGCCGGTGACACCGTCGCGGTGGTCGAGTGAGCACCTCCGACACCGCGGCCGAGGCCGTTCGCGAGCACTCTGACGATCTCATCGCGCTCAGTCACTTTGTCCACGCCCACCCCGAACTCGGCTACGAGGAGTTCCTCAGTTCAGCCGCGGTCGCCGACGCCGCGGAGGCGGCCGGCTTCCGCCTCGAGCGGGGCATTGCGGCGCTACCAACGGCCTTTCGCGCCACGATGGGCAGTGGCGCCCTGCACGTCGTGTACTGCGCGGAGTTCGATGCCCTTCCCGACGTCGGACACGCGTGCGGCCACAACATCATCGCCGCCTCGTCGCTCGGCGCCGCCATTGGACTGGCATCAGTCGCCGAAGAACTCGACGTGACCGTCATCCTGCTCGGCACACCCTCCGAGGAGGGTGGTGGCGGAAAGATCGACCTCATTAACGCCGGCTACTTCGACGACGTCCACACCGCGATGATGGTGCACCCCTTCCCCTTCGAACGACTGGACGCACACTGTCTCGCGGTCGACCACTTCGACGTCACGTACGTGGGCAAGGAAGCACACGCGGCGGCCGCTCCCTGGGTGGGCATCAACGCCCTCGACGCGTTGACGATCGCGAACGTCGCCATCGGACTTCTTCGCCAACAATTGCCCCCGGGCGACCTCGTCCACGGCATAACGCTCGAAGGCGGCTCGGCGGCCAACATCATCCCCGCGCGGGCGGTCGGACGCTACATGGCCCGATCCGAGACCAGCGAACGTCTCAGCGATCTTCGAGTGCGCGTCAACGCCTGCTTCGAGGCCGGCGCCCTCGCAACCGGCGCGTCACTGCACTTCGAAGAGATTGGCAGTGCGTTTTCACAAATGGAGGCCGATCACGAAATCCTCGCCCACTACCGACGCGCGGCGGAAGGGCTCGGTCGAACCTTCGAGCTCGATGACGAGGGCGTCGATCGTCCCATGATCTCGACCGACATGGCGAACGTGTCGCTCGTCGTGCCGTCCATCCACCCCATGATCGCCATCCCCACCAACGGCGCCGTGAACCACCAACCACAGTTCACGCAGGCCTGTATAACGCCCGAGGCCGATCGCGCGGTCCTCGATGGGGCGATCGCTCTGGCGCAGACCGCAATCGGCGTCGCGCAAGACGGACCGCTCCGCGCCCGATTACTGTCACGTTCATGAAACTCGAACACGTGCTGTTGTCAGTGACACCCGGTCGCGAAGACGAGTACGAGGCGGCCGCGAGGATGGCGTTGCCAATTCTCGACACGGTGCCAGACTGCTTTGGAGGAGAGATCCGTCGTCAAGAGGAGAACGGCTCGATCTACCTGCTCCTCATTCGATGGGACTCGATCGAAGCGCACATGGCCTTTCGAGAGTCCGAAGCGTTCGAACGGTGGCGTGCATTGACCCATCCGTTCTATTCCGAACGACCGAACGTGACCCACTTCCACGAACCGATCGAGTACTAACTCGGCTGGTAGAGCCCGAACTCGGAGCGAAAGACATCGGCCACTTCGCCGAGTGTCGCGCGACGAGCGAGCGCCGTCTTCATTGGATAGAGCACGTTGGCCGAACCGCGCGCCGCCGTGGCGAGGTCGTCCAGCGCCACACGAACACCGTCGTTATCGCGGGTCTGCTTGAGCGACGTCACCCGTGCGATCTGCTCGCGCTGCTGTGCTTCGTCGATCGGGAACACATCAGCCTTCGTCGACGCACTCTCCTCGAATCGATTGACGCCGACCACGACCTTCTCGCCGCGATCGACACCGCGAGCGAACTCGTACGCCGCGGCCTCGATCTCGTCTTGCATGTAGTGCGACTCAATCGCGGCGACGGCTCCCCCCCGTTCATCGATGGCCTCGATGTAGTCGCGCGCGAGTCGTTCCACCTCGTTCGTCAATGACTCGACGTAGTACGAGCCCGCGAGTGGGTCGACGGTGTCACCAATGCCCGACTCGAAGCCCAGGACCTGTTGGGTGCGCAGGGCCAACTTGGCCGCCCGCTCCGTAGGTAATCCGAGGGCCTCGTCGAAGCCGTTGGTGTGCAGTGATTGAGTCCCGCCGAGCGTCGCGGCGAGGGCCTGAATCGTCGTGCGCACAATGTTGTTCTCGGGCTGCTGGGCCGTCAAGGTCGAACCGCCGGTTTGGGTGTGGAAGCGCAGCATTATGGATTTCGGGTCCTGGGCGCCAAAACGCTCGCGCATTATCGAGGCCCAGAGTCGACGCGCCGCGCGGTACTTCGCCACCTCTTCGAAGAGGTTGTTGTGCGCATTGAAGAAGAAACTGAGTCGGGGCGCGAAGTCGTCCAGCACGAGGCCCGCGGCGAGGGCCGCCTCCACGTAGGCAATACCGTTGGCGAGTGTGAAGGCAATCTCCTGCACGGCCGTCGATCCCGCCTCGCGAATGTGATACCCCGAGATCGAGATCGTGTTCCAATTCGACATCTCCTTGGCGCAGTACGCGAAGGTGTCGACGACGAGACGCATGGACTGGCGCGGTGGGTAGATATACGTTCCTCGAGCGACGTACTCCTTAAGAATGTCGTTTTGGATGGTGCCACGCAGTCGCTCCCCCGCGACGCCCTGCTCTTCCGCGACCAACTGATAGAGCAGCAGCAAGGTCGACGCCGTCGAGTTGATCGTCATCGAGGTCGTCACCTCATCGAGCGGCAAGTCGGCGAGCAGGTGGCGCATGTCCTCGATCGACGAAATGGCGACACCGACCTTACCGACCTCGCCCTCAGCCCGGGCGTGGTCCGAGTCAAAGCCCATCTGCGTCGGCAGGTCAAAGGCACAGGACAGTCCGGTCTGTCCCGCATCGAGGAGGAACTTGAATCGCTGGTTCGTGGCCTCCGCGCTGCCAAATCCGGCGTACTGGCGCATGGTCCAGAGTCGACCGCGGTACATCGTGGGCTGCACCCCACGGGTGTAGGGATAGTCCCCGGGCTCGCCGAGGTCGAGTTCCGGGTCAAACCCCTCAAGGTCATCGGGCCTATAGACCGGTCGAATCACGATCCCGGAGTCGGTCGTTCGTTCGTCGGGCGTCACGAAACCACGATAGGCGTTGTCGTGGCGACGACGAATGTTTCGGGAGCGTGAAACAATGCTCGTCGACTCGCGAGCGCCGCCCTCGACCGACCAAGATGGACCGGTGAAATGCTCCAGCTGTGGTGCCTACGTCAGCGGTACTACCTGTAATTCGTGCAACTCCGCCGTCGCGACGCTCGGTGTCGAGGACGAGGCCACCGGACTACGTCTTGGGGGTTGGTGGCGACGAGTCGGCGCGACGTTCTCCGACAACGTCATCATGTTGCTTCCCTCCTACGCGGTCTTCGCGCTCTTCGCGGCCCTCGCCGGCGTGGTCGTCGGTGTGCTCGCTGGCATCGCAGCCCAGGGTCTCTATCAAGTTCGCCTGCTCTCGACGCAACGCGGCCAAACCATCGGCAACCGCATCGCACTCACTCGCGTCCGCGATGAAGTCACCGGAGGCCCGATCACGCGCAACGTCGCCCTGAAGCGTTGGGGCTTCGTCGGCGTGTACCAAGCGGTCGCCACACTGCTCACCGGTAACTTCGCTCTCTACGTGTTGATCGCCATCACTTTGATCGATGGTCTCTATCCGCTCGTCAATCCCCGCAAGCAGTCGCTGCACGACCGATTCGCCGGCACGATCGTGGTGATGGCTTAAACGCTGATCGGGTGGGGCATGCAGAGGTCGTCGTACTCCGCGATCTGAATCGGTCCCGCGTCCTCGCCACAGGCCGGACACGACGGGTCGCGACGAACCTTGAAGGTGCGAAAGGACTGTTCGAGGGCGTCGTAGGTCAACAGACGCCCGACCAAGGGATCGCCCAACTCCAAGAGGAGTTTGATCGTCTCAATGGCCTGGATCGAACCGATGATCCCCGGCAGCACACCGAGCACGCCCGCCTCGGCGCAGCTCGGCGCCAGTTCCGGCGGTGGCGGCTCGGGAATCATGCAGCGATAGCACGGTCCGACGTAGGGATTGAAGACAGTCGCTTGACCCTCGAATCGAAAGATCGAGCCATGGACGACGGGGATCCGCTTGAGCAGTGCCGCGTCGTTCACGAGGTAGCGCGTGGGGAAGTTATCGGTGCCGTCGACGATCACGTCGTAGCCGTCGATGATGTCGAGGATGTTGTCCGCGCTCAGTCGAGTGTCGTAGGTGATCACTTTGACATCGGGGTTCATGGCGGTCAGCGTGAGTTTCGCGCTCTCCACCTTGCGCATGCCCACGCGGTCGAGGTTGTGGAGGATTTGACGTTGCAGATTCGAACTGTCAACGACGTCCATGTCGATGATGCCCAGAGTGCCCACGCCGGCCGCCGCGAGGTACAACGCGGCCGGAGAACCGAGGCCGCCGGCGCCCAGTAGCAGCACCTTCGAGTCGAGGAGGCGCATCTGACCCTTCTCGCCGACCTCGGGCAAGAGGAGGTGTCGGTGATAGCGGATTCGCTGGTCGGCGCTCATCGTGAGCGGCGTCGCCCAGGGAAGACCCTCGTCCTTCCATTTGTTGAAGCCACCGACGATGGAGACGACGTCGCTGTAGCCGAGGTCTTGGAGCGTCTTGGTGGCGAAGGCCGAACGGACACCGCCAGCGCAGTAGATGGCGATCGGAGCGTTCTTGTCGGGGAGGCGGCCCTCGACGGAGAACTCCAGGTTCCCGCGCGCCACGTGGACCGCGCCCGGCACGGCACCCTGTTCGTACTCGTCGGGCTCTCGGACGTCGAGGAGCGTGTAGTAGTCCAGGCGCGCCGCGACGTCATTCGGATCAATTTCACGAATCTCCGCTTTGGCTGCGTTCAATAAGTCTCGAGGCGTCGCCACCTGTCTCCTTCGTTCAGGTGAAATGTTACCTGGAGAGTCAACATTCGCGAGCGCCGACTCTGGTAGACCCCTTGCGTGGAACTGCGCGAACTCCTGGCCGCCCGACGGATGGTCCGGTCCTTTGACGGAACCGGTGTTGACGAGAGTCAACTGGGCGAACTTTGCGCCCTGTCGCTCTGGGCGCCCACCGCGGGAAACGCCGCCGGCGTGCGGATGCACATCGTGGGCCACGAGTCGGTCAGCGCCTACTTCGAGGTGGCGACCGACGAAGAGTGGCGCAACGGTGCACGTCGTGCTCCCGGCCTCCAGCGTGCCGGTGCCGTCGTCCTCGTCACGTCCCAGCGCTCCGCGTACCTCGATCGCTACGGCGAAGACGACAAATCGTCGTCCGGACTGAGCGACGAGCGCTCGTGGCCGGTCCCCTACTGGCACACCGATGCCGCGATGGCGACGATGGCACTGCTCTTGTTGCTCGAGGAGCGTGGCCTGGCAGCGACACTGTGGGGGAACTTTCGCCGCGAAGAAGAGATTCTCCGGTGGGCTCATATTGACGGCGAAGACCTCTTCGCGTCAGTGCTGCTCGGTCGCGCCGACGGGAACGACGTCGCTTCGGCGTCGCTCGATCGCGACGTGGCGCCGCGTTCGTCAAGAGTGAAACTGGTACAGCCCTAACCTTCTTCGATCTCGTGATCGTGCTGCATCGCCTCCTCGGCGACCGCCTCGAGGAACTCCACGATCGTTCGCGCACCAAAGGCCGTTGCCCCCTTGGTCGCGTACCCGCGGGCCGAATCAGATCGCGCCGGACCCGCAATATCGAGGTGGGCCCACGGTCGTCCGTCGGTGAACTTCTCCAAGATCAAGGCCGCCACGATGGTGCCGCCAACGCCGACCTTGCCGACGTTCTTCATGTCAGCCACATCGGATTCGACCTGCGACCAATAGCTCGAATGCAGGGGCATTCGCCAGAACGGTTCGCCACTACGGTCACTGGCATCGCGGAAGTAGTTGGCGAGTTCGTCGGTGGAAGCGAAGAGCGCACCGACTTCGTCGCCGAGCGCGACGACCTGAGCCCCGGTCAGCGTGGCAACGTCGATAATCGCGTCGGGATTGGCTTCGACCGCGAGGCTGAGCCCGTCGGCGAGGATCAGCCGCCCTTCGGCGTCGGTGTTCAAGACCTCAATCGTCATGCCGTTACGGATCGTCAACACGTCACCCGGCTTGGTGGCACGGTCGCTCGGCAGGTTCTCGGTCATGGGTGCGATGGCGGTGACCTTCACCGCGAGTTGCAACTGACTCGCGATCGAGAGCGCGGCCATCACAATGGCCGCTCCGGTCATGTCCGTCTTCATCGTCATCATGCCCGGCCCGGTCTTGAGTGACAGACCTCCCGAGTCGAAGGTGACGCCCTTGCCGACGAGGGCGATGTGCGGCAGCACCTCATCGGGGCTCGGGTCGTAGGTCGCGTAGACCAATCGCGTTGGCTGCGCCGAACCCTCGCCAACGCCGAGCAGGCCGCCCAATCGCTCCTCGCGAATGCGTGGCTCCGTCCAGATCTCGACGCTGACGTGGGCGTCGTCGTCGAGGCGCGACTGCACCTGACGGGCGAGTTCCTTGGGGGCCATGTACCCCGCGGGCGAGTCGACGAGGAACTTGGCCCAATTCACACCCTCGGCCACGGAGGCACCACGCGCGACACCATCGGTCACGTCGTCGTGCGTTTCCACCGACGGCAAGGGCGTGCCCAGTGGGACCACGTCGAAGGTCGTGACCTTGTCGTTCTTCTTGTAGCTGTACGTGGACAACAGCGCGCCCGTGACGAGTGCCTGCGCCGCGTCGCGAGGGTCGTCGATGCCGTCAGTGGGCATGAAAAAGGCCACGGAGCCGTCGCCGGCCGCGCGAGCCGCGGCGGCGCCGGCGAGGCGGTAGGCCTCGAGGGAGTTGTACGTCAAGCCAATGCTCACGAAGGCGACGTTCGCTTCATCGAGGGAGCGAAGTATCGCCAGGCTCCCGGCGTCGCCCTTCAGTCCCTGCTTGGTGCACCACTCCTTGGACAGGGTCCGTGGAATGGTTTGTCCGGCGAGCGTCAGCGGTATCGACTCCGCAATGAACGCCGCCCCGTCGTCAAAGATGACTGGAACGACGAGTGTGGGCTGGTTCGCGGCTTCGATGGGCGTCGCGATTCGAGCGATGCGGGTCATTCGGTTCCCTTCTCGTCGTGAATACGAGTTGTTCGGTGATTGGGACCCTCCGCGAATCGGGCCATGGTCCATGCCAGGTCACTCAGTCGATTGAGGTAGGCGACGACCAAGGAGCCATCGAGGGGATAACTCACCGCCACGCGCTCCGCTCGCCGGATGA
>Ga0182013_10004664_pt1 | contig 16333 bp, 13 predicted proteins | sample 612S2MmetaG_FD_120487 | JGI IMG/M metagenome (GOLD analysis project Ga0182013, IMG submission 120487) | Permafrost microbial communities from Stordalen Mire, Sweden - 612S2M metaG | ecosystem: Environmental > Terrestrial > Soil > Wetlands > Permafrost | place: Sweden: Stordalen | collected...
CCGCCAGATCGCCGTCCGGGCCCAGAAACCCGCCGACATCCTCGGCGTCTACGTCTACCTGCCCGCAGCGGGAGGCGCCGCGTCATGACCGCGTTCAGCTCCCTGAAAATCGTCGGCGGCCTGCTCCCCGCCGACCTCCTCGGCCGTGTGTCCGCCGCCGACCCGCAGGTGCCGGGCACCGCACCGCAGACCTACGGCCTCGAGCGCGGCGAGTCCGTCCGGCGGCAGGCGTCCCGGTCCTGGCTGTACCTGCTCGAGGTCTGGCAGGACTTCAAGCGCCGGATCGAAGACCCCGGGGCGGCCGAAGCCGTGTCGGCGCGGGTCACCAGGGAACGGTGGCTGCGCATCCTCCTGCGGGAGCTCGGATTCCACGAGATGGCCGGGGGCGGCTTCGAGCTGGAGGGCAAGAGCTTCCCGGTCAGCCACCGGGCCGGGCACGTACCGGTCCACCTGCTCGGCTGGGCCACCGACCTGGACCACAAGACACCCCACGTCACCGCCCGCGCCCCGCAGTCCATGCTCCAGGAACTCCTCAACCGCGACGACGGCTATCTGTGGGCCATCCTGTCCAACGGCGCCACGCTGCGGCTGCTGCGCGACTCGACCGCGCTGGTCAGCTCCTCCTACGTCGAGTTCGACCTTGAGGCGATCTTCGACGGGGAACTGTTCTCCGACTTCGTGCTCCTCTACCTGACCTGCCACGAGTCCCGGTTCGCGATCCAGGGCGACGGCGGCCCCGCGTCCTGCTACCTGGAGCAGTGGCGCGGGTTCGCCGCGCAGCAAGGCGAACGTGCGCTCGATCAGCTCCGCAACGGCGTACAGCAGGCCATCGCCATCCTCGGCACCGGGTTCCTTTCCCACCCGCGCAACCCGCACCTGCGCGGCCGCCTCGATCCCGGCAGCGCGGACCTGAAGCTGGACGACTTCAACCGGGCGCTGCTGCGGCTGGTGTACCGGATGCTGTTCTGGTTCGTCGCGGAGGACCGCGGCGCCCTTCTGCAGCCAGATCCCGACGACGCCGACACCGCGACCAAAGCGGGCCTGCGCGAGGCGCGTGACCGGTACGCCGCGTACTTCTCCTCCGCCCGACTGCGCCAGCTTGCCCGCAGGCACCGGGGCAGCAGGCACGGCGACCTGTTCGACGCAGCCCAGCTCGTCTTCGACGCGCTCGGCACCGAAGGCGGCGTCCCCGAACTCGCCCTGCCCGGCATCGGCGGCATCTTCGAATCCGCCCGCGACGACGGCACACCCCTCCCGCTCGACGAACCCCTCGCCGGCGCCCGCCTGTCCAACGAAGCCCTGCTCGACGCCATCCGCGCCCTGTCCCTAGTCAAGCCCCGCGACGGCGGCGCTTGGCGGCGAGTGGATTTCGGCAACCTGGGCGCCGAAGAACTGGGCAGCGTTTATGAATCCCTGCTCGAACTCATCCCCCGCTACGACGCTGAGCAGCTCGCCTACACGCTGGAGACACTGGCCGGCAACGAGCGGAAGGGGTCTGGCTCCTACTACACGCCAACGTCGCTGGTCGAATGCCTGCTGGACTCCGCGCTCGACCCCCTCCTAGAGGAAGCCTGCGCCCTCGAAACACCCGAGCAACGGATATCAGCGCTGCTGGACATCACCGTCTGCGACCCCGCCTGCGGATCGGGCCACTTCCTCGTCGCCGCCGCGCGGCGGATCGCTAAGCGCATCGCTGCCGAAGAAACCGGCGAGTCCGAGCCACCCGACGCAATCGTCCGGGCCGCGCTGCGCCAAGTCACCGGCAGGTGCATCTACGGCGTCGACATCAACCCCATGGCCGCCGAACTCGCCAAGGTCTCCCTGTGGATAGAAGCGCTAGACCCGGGCAGGCCACTGTCCTACCTCGACCAGAACATCCGCGTCGGCAACTCCCTGCTAGGCGTCACCCCCGCGCTCCTAGCCGAAGGCCTCCCCGACGCCGCCTTCGCCCCTATCGAAGGTGACGACCGCAAGGTAGCGGCGGCCCTCAAAAAGCAGAACGCTGCCGAACGTGATCAAGGCCAGTACGACCTTTTCAGCCAGTCCGGCATCCCCGTCACCAACGCCGTCCTGGCCAAACGAGCCGTCGAGATCGCCCACGCGCTTCCCGACAGCCTGGAAGACCTGCACATCCACCAGCAGCGCCAGGCCCTGGAACTCGCCGAATCACCAGAACACCGCATCCAGAAACTCATAGCCGACGCCTGGTGCACCGCGTTCGTGCAGCCTAAGACCGCCGTCACCCGCGGCACCGCGATCACCCAGGCGGTCCTGGAACAGTTGAGCTCGGACGCAGGCACTCTAGAACTAGCCGCGGCCGAGGACCTGGTCATCAACCTCACGGGTCAGTACCGATTCTTCCACTGGCACGTCGAGTTCCCCCACATCTTCCGCGTTGGCAACGGCACCACCGACATCGACCCCGCCAACGGTTGGGCAGGCGGTTTCTCCTGCGTCATCGGTAACCCGCCCTGGGAGCGAGTCAAGCTCCAGGAACGGGAGTTCTTCACCGCTCGGCGCCCTGAGATCGCCAACGCCACGAACTCGGCGGCACGCAAAAAGCTGATCGCCGCCCTTACCGACAGCGATAGCCTCGCCGACCGGACGCTGTCCGACGAATTCGAGGCCGAGCTGCGCAAGGCCGCAGGGTGGAGCCACCTGCTACGCGAATCAGGCCGCTATCCGCTGACCGGCCGCGGCGACATCAATACCTACACGGTCTTTGCAGAAACGGTCCACTCGGTCATCGGCTTGCGTGGCCGTAGCGGCCTCGTGCTCCCGACAGGTATCGCAACCGACGCTACAACAGCCTCGTTTTTCGCTGACCTTGTTACTAGCAAGAGCCTGGTCTCCGTCTACGACTTCGAGAACGAGGAGAAGATCTTTCCGGCTGTCACTAACAAATTCCGGTTCTGCCTACTCGCCGTAGCCGGCCGCCGGGTTAAAGTTAGTCATATTCGTCTAGCCTTCATGCTCCGTCAGGTGCCTGAGATAAAAGCGAAGGAGTTCACCCTTACGCCTGATGACATATCCCGACTCAATCCGAACACGTTGACCTGCCCCGTTTTGAATTCACCCCGAGATGCTCGAATTGTCATAGGCATATATCGACGCGTCCCCGTCCTTTGGCGGGAAATGCCAGAGGAGAACCCGTGGGGTCTTTCGTTCGGAACAATGCTTCACATGGCAAACGATTCAGGGCTGTTCCACAACGGCGACGAACTGAAAGCTAGTGGCTGGCACCTCGTCCGGAACATCTTTATGCGAGGCAACAAACGAATGCTACCCTTGTACGAGGCGAAAATGATCCACCACTTCGACTCGCGCTTTTCAACATATGAGACTGCGACTCAAGCGCAAGTCAATAAAGGTACGTTGCCACGTCTTACTCCAAGTCAGCATGACGACCCGGCGTTTCTGCCGACTCCTCGGTACTGGGTGGACGAGACTGAGGTCGATAAGCGTCTAACGCGGTATGGTTGGCGCAAGTCTTGGCTGCTTGGATGGCGCGATATTTCCTGGAGTGCTAACGAACGAACGCTGATCTGCAGCGTGCTGCCGCGTGCAGCCGTGGGACACACCTGTCCGCTAATATTCTCAGCGTCAAAGCGTCTTGGCTGTCTATATGCTAATCTGACATCCTTTGTACTTGACTATTTGGTTCGCCAAAAAATGGCGGGATCACATTTGACGTATAACTACGTCAACCAGTGGGCTGTGCTTGCGCCACATACCTATGAGCAACCTCCTCCGTGGGACGTCGCAGGCTCATTGTACTCATGGATTGAGTCACGCGTTCTTGAACTAAGCTACACGGCATACGATCTTACGCCTTTCGCTGTCGATCTAGGCGATGATGGGATGCCGTTTAGATGGGATGAAGAGCGGCGGTTCATAATGCGGGCAGAGCTGGATGCCGCGTACTTTCACCTTTACGGAGTAAACCGTGACGATCTGGGTTCCATCATGGACAGCTTCCGCGCATTCCAGAACAATGACCGCGCGCGCTTCGACCGCACCAAAGAGCTGATAGTGGAGGTCTATGACGCAATGGCCGAAGCCGTTCGAACCGGCGTCTCGTACCAGATGATTCTCGATCCGCCACCCGGACAGGGGCCGCGCCATGTCTGACGAGCCACTCAGATGGGGTCTCCTGCTTAAGACGACCTTGGAGATCCTGCGCGACTCAGGGGCCAGGATGTCGAAAACGCAGGTGTTGGACGAGGTTCGCCACAGGATTGTGCTGACCCCGGCGGAGCTGAGCGCGGGCAAGGGCGGGGCGGCGCGATTCGATACCGCGCTCGGATTCAAGATCGGCGACGCAGCCACGATCGGGTGGGCGTCCAAGATTGGCGGCTGGTCGATCACGGACGCGGGTATCGAGGCGCTGGAGACGTATCCGGATGCGGACAGCCTGTGGTCGGAATTGAACCGCCGCTACCGGGAGATTGATCAGCGTCGCAAGCTGGCGCAGCAGGCGCTGAGCGACGTGCAGCAGTTCGTCGCAAGCGCGCTGCAGCAGGTGGAGCCGGGCTCCTGGACGGCGCACGACGATCTCGCGAGGCTGGCGGACACCACGGCCAGTTCGGTGGCCGACTTCCTCGCGGGCGGTAAAGTCCAGTTGCCCAACGCCTACCGTGTGCTCAACGCGGACGGGAGCGTTCCTGCCGAGGGGATGCTGAACTTTAACTACCGAGGCGTTGACCTGCGACAGCGGCTCGCGCGTGAGGGCATCGAGTTCGACTCGGACGGCCTGGCCGACCAGCGTCAGCGCGTCACTGCGGATGCGCTGAAGGAACTGCTCGACGCCCGCATCGAAGCAGAGGATCTGCCGCCGACCACGAAACGGGCCTGGATGGTGCGCGGGACCAACGTGGACGGGTACAACCTCGTCCCGGAGTGGTTGAGCGACGGGTTTGTCTCGCTTAGCGCATCACAGCTCCGCGGCCTCGATCCCAGGGTTGGCTACGACGAGCTGAAGCAGGCCGTGGAGACCGGGTACCAGCACAAGTCGTACGCCTACCGCGGCCAGCGGCTGGAGGAGTTCGATCGGTTCCTGCGCCGAATGGGGATAGGCGACTTGGTGCTCACGCCCATGCGGGGGGAGGTGATCATCGGGGAGGTGACCGGGGCGGCGCACTTCAGCGACTCCAGCGCGCCGCATTCAAACTTGCGGCGCGAAGTCCGCTGGCTCAACCCAGACGATCCCATCGACGGGAGCGACCTCCGTGCGCCAGTGCCCGCGCTGCTGCAAAGCCAGGCCTACGTCGTCGACCTCACCGAGGCGTATGACGAGCTCGCGGACTTGGTCCTAGATCGCGTCACTGAAGACTTGGGGCAGATTAGGAAAGACCTGCGGGCCATGATGACGGTTCCGGCTAGGCGTGAGCTGGCATTCAATCCGGTCACGCCGGAATTCGCCGCAGAGCTGCTGATGGACCATGCGGAGCTTGCCAAGATCACTGACTTGCTCTGGGAACGGAAGCAGGTCATTTTCTATGGGCCGCCCGGAACGGGCAAGACCTACCTTGCCAGCAAGCTGGCCCGTCACTTGACCGAAGACGGCGCGGTCAAGCTCGTTCAGTTTCATCCTTCGTACACCTACGAGGATTTCTTCGAGGGATTCCGGCCGGAGCCAGGCGGCAGCGGAACCCTGACCTTCACACTGCGCGCCGGTCCGTTCCGCGACTTTGCCGAGGTGGCCGCCGCCAACCCGAGTACTGCGTACATCCTGATCATCGACGAGATCAACCGCGCGAACCTGGCGAAGGTGTTCGGCGAACTGTATTTCCTTCTGGAGTACCGCGATCAGTCGATCAGCTTGCAATATTCACCGGACAAGGAGTTCATCCTTCCGGAGAACCTGTTCTTGATCGGCACGATGAACACTGCCGACCGATCGATCGCGCGGGTCGATACGGCCATGCGCCGCCGGTTTGTGTTCGTTGAACTGGACCCGCGTATCCCTCCCGTTCAGGGCTTGCTCAGGCGCTGGCTGACCAAGCATCGGCTGCCTCTAGACGCCGCGCAGCTGCTTGATGAGCTGAACAGGCGGATCGCCGACTCCGATGCGGCGATCGGACCCTCGTACCTGATGGACAAGAGGATTTACCAGCGCGCGGACGGGCTCGACCGGGTGTGGCAGTACTCGATCATGCCGCTGCTCGAGGACCTGTTCTACGGCCAGCGTGACCTCAACGAGCTCTACGGCCTGACGAGCCTCCGCAAAGCCATCGCCGCCGCTCCTGCCGAATCGTGAAACCCGTCGAACTCGACGAGCTGGGGCCAGGCGTTGAGCGGCTGCTCACCCCGGAACAGGGACGATCGCTGGCCGGCTCCGGCGTGGTCACCGCTGCGCCATCCCCTTACCGCCCGGGAGCCTGGCAGATCGGTCCCGCCGGAAAGGTCGGCGCGGCCAGGGTCGGCGGCATCGAGATACACATCAAGCCCAAGGTCCCCATCGCCCGGCTGCTGTTCCTGGTGGGGTACGCCCGGCACGCGGCCGCCTGGCGGCCGGAGACAGTGCCGGTGGCCCAGGCCGCGGACCTGGTTCCGGTCGTGGCCCAGGCGTTGTGGCGGCAGACAGAACGGGCAACCCACCAAGGCCTACTTCCCGGGTACATCCTCGTCGAGAAAAGTTCCCAGGTTCTGCGCGGCAGGCTGCGCGAAAGCGAGCAACTGCGTCGGCATCATGGACTCCCGCTGCCGCTGGAGATCCAGTACGACGAGTTCACCACCGACATTCCGGAGAACCGGATCGTGCGGACGGCATGCGAGCGGATGCTCGCGGTCCCGCTCGTGGATGCCGAGTCCCAGCGTAGGCTGCGGCGCCTGCTCCGTGAGTTCAGCGACGTCACGCCGCTGCACCACGGCGAGCAGATCCCCGGCTGGCAGCCGACCAGGCTAAACGCCCGGTACCACGCGGCGCTGCGGCTGGCCGAACTCGTCTTGCGCGCGACGTCCGTCGAGCATGAATCAGGGACCGTGGCCGTGAACGGCTTCCTGCTGGATATGCCAAGGCTGTTCGAAGACTTCGTCACGGTTGCCTTGCGCGAGGCACTCGAATCGGCGTACGGCGGGCGCGTCGATGATCAAGACCAGCATCACTTCGACGAGGCAGCGCAAGTGCGCCTGCGGCCCGACATCGTGTGGAAGATACGCGGATCAGCCGTCGCTGTCATCGACGCCAAGTACAAGGCCGAGAAACCAGCCGGATACCCGAACGCCGACCTGTACCAGCTACTGGCCTACTGCACCGTCCTCGGCCTGCACAGCGGCCACTTGGTATACGCCAAAGGCAGCGAAAAGCCTGCACGTCATGTGGTGTGTCGTTCCGGCATCGAGATCTTCTGCCATGCCGTTGATCTTGACCAGCGACCCGACAGGCTGCTAGCCGGTATGACCGACCTAGCCGAACGCATAGCCATGCATGCGCTTCAGCCCTCTACTTTGTCAGCACCATCGGATGACGTCGATAACCACCCAAAATCAGTTACCTGAGGTCAGGGGAACTAGACAGTTGTTCCAGCGCTGCTGATCTGGCGGAGCCTGTGCTCTGCCGAAACTCTTCGCGTCAGGGTCAATTATGGTCCCGAAAAGGAGAGCGATGCGCCGTGACGAGCCTTAGGTAATTGAGGTCTGGACTGCTCATCTCCTCCATCAGGCCATATCGACGGCATAGGGCAATACTGCGTTGGTTGTCTTTGTGGACGATGCCAAAGACACGGGAATCGCGAGGTGGCACGCGAGCGGAGACATCGGCCATAACAGCGGACATCAGTACGTCGCTGGTCCGTTCGCCGGTGCGGAAACAGCAGCCTTGCCAGGCCCTCGCTATAGCAGCGACTTCCAATTTCGTAGCATTGAACTGGTTACCATCGCTGCCTTGAAATATTACCCGTTCATGGGCAGCCACGCCGAATAGCTCTCCAGTAGCCCGGACCAAAGCCAACAATAGTCGTGGGTCATCACCTGCCGCGCCCGGCGCTGAAGCCCAATCGATCAGTTGAGTGCGAATAAACCGCTCTACTTCGACCTCGAATTCGACCGCAGGGTTCGCGCAATCGAACGACGAGAGCAGGCCACGATCGGCAAGCCCCCCAGAACGGATGCGCCAATCGGGCTCGCTCATTCCTCAATCAGCACAGGCACAAGAATCCGCAGAGGCTGAGGCTCCCCAGCCAATAGAAGCTCGTCCGCTTCGGTTATGCTAAGTATTCGTGGATCGCCGCGGCCGAATGGGCTGAACCTGCCAGTGCCGGTGTGGTCATCGACGTCAATGGCTGGAACTGCCTCGACAACAGCACGACCGTCGTCGAGTTTGTCCATAACAAGCGCAAGAAGCGAACCGACCGTGTCACGTTGCGCCGCGACAGCCATCCACCGGGGAACCATAGTAGCTGGGCCACCCACCCGCACTAGTACCACGTATCCCTTGTGTACCTCTGCGATCCGGCCCGTGATCACTTCAGCCAACGTCGTCAAGGTCAACTCACTCGTACGCCACTGCTCGGTACGACGAGCGACCGCCTTGAGTGCCTCAGCCAGCTCTGCCGGGGCGTCTTCAGGCATTACCCCGTCAACCACCTGCTGAGCGTCGTAGCCAGACAGATAAGACATGATGTGCCGGAGTTCGGCGAACTCCGGTCCAGCTTCCAGTTCCTCGGCTGCACAGGCTACTCTGGCCGCCTCAGCGGAATTCCCGAGGCGCGCCAACCTAGCCGACTCGACGTTGAGGGAACTGAAAAGTGTCATCTGTCCTGCCATGCGCCTACCTGAGCGGCGCGTTACGCGTACTCCAGAGCTTGCCCACTTGTGGCCTCGGAGGGTCCGGAACGGACCCTCCGAGGTTGAGGGCTCGCCAGGCTTGTAGGCGTGGACGACACGGCGCCTATTTACGACTGGCCACTCAGCGATGGTCATAGCTCCATTCTAGTTCCTCCGAGACGTCGAAACAACGCCTCGTAGCCGACGTTTCATCGAGGGATGTGGTTCGGTACATGTGCTCGTCACCAGTACCAGAACCAGCCTCCCGCCATACGGGGCGGTCCATCTCGCCGCTAGGGTCGCTGGCCACTCCCCTGCCTGCTCGCACTCGCACTGTGGCCACCTTGATCGCACCGCTACTCGAACTCAGATCCACCAATCTCCACGGGGAAAGAAGCAGGCAGGTATCGAAGCACAAAGCGATGGCCGCCATAACCTTGCCAGCTCCAGGCGGCCCGGAGGCCGTGAGAGCCATAGATGGGAGCCGACGCAGGTGCGCCACGACACCGACTGCTCGCGACAGCGGTGAGGGCGACCCCGGACACCTTTGCGCTTACGTCACGACCAGCCCACGACGCTGAGCCATAACGGCAAGCGTACTCACACCCAACGCACAATGCTGTGACCCGGGACGACGGGAATACTGCGCCACGGCCGGAGACCGCAGATACCGGCTTGGCGGCAGGCCCGGAGGCGCTCTAGCTGTCGAGCAGGTCCTGTGCCCGGGAAATCCGCTCACGAAGACCTTTCTGGAAGGCCTCGTCCTTGCGACGCGTCTCGACGTGCTTGGAGATCGCCGCGCGGATCACATCGGAGACCGGCTGATCGTCGACGGCAGCGACCAGCTCAAGTTGTTCCGCCTGCTCGGCGCTGAGCCGGATCGTCATGGCTTTCGCGGGTTTCACCAACTCAGTGTGCCACCGTTCAGTATAGTGTTGCAAGTATATTGGTGACTCGGTATCTTGATACCAGGCAACCGAGAGGGGATGCGATGAGCGAGATGCCAGGCCAGCCCAGGCAGGAGTTCCATATCCAGATTGACCGTGAGCACTTCACGGTGTCCGAGCCCGCGCTGACGGGTGCGCAGCTCCGCCAGCTTCCGAACCCGCTTATCGGCCCGGATCGGGATCTCTTTGAGGTCGTTCCAGGGCGCCCAGACCGCAAGATCGCCAACGATGAGCTCGTTGAGATGCATGACGGGCTGCGGTTTTTCACGGCGCCCGCGGTGATCAACCCCGGCCGCTGAACGTCTTACACCCATGCGAGGGCCAACCCAATGCTGCTTCCCGAGCGCGACATCCGCTATCTGGCCGACCGCGGTCTCAGCTACGAGATCTCCGTCGATCAGAGCATGACCTGTCTTGTTGTAAAGGAGTGGCCACTGCCAGCAGGGCTGAGCCCAGGCCAGGTCGATCTGCTGCTCCGGCTGGCGCCTGGCTATCCCGATATCCCGCCGGATATGTGGTGGTTTAGCCCCCATGTCATGTGTCACAGCGGACTGCCCATCCAGGGAACACAGGTAACGGAGGGGTACTTGGGTCTGACCTGGCAGCGCTGGTCACGGCACCTACCAGCCGGGGTCTGGCGTTCCGGGGTGGACGGCCTGGAGAGCTTCTTCGCGGTCATCCGTGCCGACGTCGCGGCTTGCGTCGCTGGGGCGCCAGCGTGAGGGACGCGACCCTGGTCCTGCCCTTGCGCCTGCACGCCGAGCTAGAGGCCGCCGCCTCGGCCAGCGCTGAGGTCGGCTTCGTGCTGCTCGTCAGCGTGGCGGAGCAGACTGGGGCGGTGCGCCTGCTGGGCCGTGAGCTACACCCAGTCCCAGACCGGGGTTACCTCAGCCGCGACATCGACGGGATGACCGTGACACCAACCGGCTACTTGGCCGCCCTGGCCAGGGCCGAAATACTCGGTGCTGCGGCGCTGTGGGTTCACACCCACCCGGGTCCAGGGTCATCACCACGGCCGAGCGACAAGGACGCACAAGTCGACCGCCAGCTCGCCGATACCTTCCGGATCCGCACGGGCCAGCCCTGGTACGGAGCCGTGGTGTTCGCGACGGACCAGGAGACCCGCTTGACCTTCAGCGGTCATGTGCAGCGCGACGCCGGTAAACCGATACCGGTCGGCCGCCTATGGGCCGTGGGTGACCGGCTCTCCCTAACCATGTCGTCCGGCACGTACGCGGGGGAAATGCACGCGATGTGGGACCGCAACGTGCGTGCGTTCGGCGCTGACCTACAGCGTGCGCTCGGCGAACTACACGTCAGCATCGTGGGCTGCGGTGGCACCGGATCGGCCGTGGCCGAGCAGGTCAGCCGCCTAGGCGTGCGGCACTTGCACCTTATAGACCCCGATGCTCTGTCGGAGTCCAACCTAACTAGGATGTACGGGTCAACGCCAGCCGACGTCGGCCGTCCCAAGGCGGAGGTCCTGGCGGCCCACGTCCGCCGCATCGCTCCAGACGCCACGGTCACTACCACCGTCGGGATGCTCACCATGGAGCCGGTCGCCCGGCAAGCGGCAGCCTCTGACGTCATCTTCGGCTGCACCGACGACAACGCCGGCCGGCTTGTATTGTCGCGGCTCGCTGCCTATTACCTGACCCCTGTATTCGACTGCGGCGTGCTGATCAGCAGCACCAGTGCCGGCCTTATCACCGGCATCGATGGCCGGGTAACAGTCATGACTCCCGGCCAGGGCTGCCTAGTATGCCGCGACCGGGTCGACATGCAGCGCGCGGCGAGTGAGCTGATGACACCCGCCGAGCGGAACCGGCTGGCAGCCGAGGGCTACGCTCCGGGCCTGCCCGGAATCGAGCCGGCAGTCATCACCTACACCACACTCGTCGCGGCACTGGCCGTCGGGGAACTGCTTGAACGGCTAATCGGCTACGGCCCCGTCCCGGTCCCCGGCGAAATCCTAGCCCGCTGCCACGATCGCGAGTTGTCGGGCAACATCGCCAAGCCACGGGCCGGCCACTACTGCGACCCGGCGGCCGAGCAGTTCGGCCGAGGTGACATTTCGCCGTTCCTAGGACAGACATGGCCCGCCTGAACCCGCCCTGGTGGCCGGACCGCCTCAAGCCAAGTCGCTGGCTGACCCGGCGGTTGCCCGCGCGCCGTTGGCGGATCGTGGCGCATGTCGAGGAAGCCGACCTCATCCCTGCACGGCTGCCGCTCCGCGGAGCCGCGCTCGCCGGACCGCATGGCGCACCAAAATGGCTCGCACTTGACTGCCCGTGCGGCACCGGGCACCGGCTACTGGTCAATCTCGATAGCCACCGCCGCCCAGCTTGGCGTCTGGTTGGCACCAGGCCACTCACCATCCAGCCGAGCCTTGACATCATCCGGGACGGGGCCCGGTGCCACTTCACCATCACCCGCGGAGCGGTTCACTGGGCCGGATCCGGCCACCAGCCCCGGACGACATTGCGGAATGGTCGCCCAGAAAGTGAGAGACGATGACTAACCGTGGCGACACACAGGCAAGCCCGGAGCCAGAAGGGAAACACGAACATCCGACCGCCCCTTCGTTCACAAAGACCCCAACCTTCGCCGCCCACAATGCGGACCGCTACCAGCGCCGCCAGCTCGTCACCGACGTTCAGGACCTGACCGGCAGAAAACTGATCTGCTACATCGACACCTCAGACGAGGGCATCAACCGAGACGACACCATGGGTTTCGCCGACCTGCTCCACAACGCGGTCAGCAGTCAGCCGCTCGATCTTCTCTTGCACACGGGCGGCGGCGACATCGACGCCGCCGAGAAGCTGATCAAGATGGTCCGGGCCGTGGCCGGGAACGCTCCATTCCGGATCATCGTGCCCGACATGGCCAAGAGCGCAGGTACGCTCATGGTCCTCGCCGCCGATCTGATCCTGATGAGCGACACCTCAGAACTCGGGCCGATCGACCCGCAAATCCTCCACGTTGGCGGAAACGGAGAACGGCGCTGGCTGTCAGCCCTGACCTACATCAAGATCTACAACGAGCTGAAAGAAGCCCTCGACGCGAACGGGAACGACGTGACCGCCCAGATCATGATGAGCAAGCTTGATCCGGCTACTCTCCGGCACTACCTATTCGTCGCCGACCGCGCCCGGAACCTGGCCGAGAACCTGCTGAAGCAGGGAATGTTCCGCATCGTTCCAGGCAACTACACCAAGATCCCCGCAGACCTCATGGACACGGACCAATGGCAGACCCACGGCCAGGTCATCGACGCTCAGGACGCGCAGCGCATCGGCCTGAACGTCGAGATACTCGACCGCCGCTGCAAGCTGTGGGACGCCATCTGGACCCTTTATACCCACCAACGAATGGCGCTTGGCGACAACAGCAAGCTCTTCGAATCCGAGTATGTCTGCCTACCTATGTGACCGCCGAGCGCCGACTCCTGGAGGCAATACGGTGGCTTCGCTAACGCAAGCGATCCCCGCCGCAAGCGATGGGACGCCTGCTCAGGCAGGTCAGTGAACGATTGCTCGAGGAGGCTGCACATGTCAGGACGGCGCAGGTCGAAATCGCGGCATCAGCGCACCCCGCCACGGCACCGGCCGGCTGCCTTCCCCCGCCCCGCTTCCCGGGCGCATGGGCAGCCGGCCGAATCCGCGCGCCCGTATGTCACGAGCAGGATGAGTTTCATGATGGAACCGGTATTCGACCCAGCGCCCTCCCCTCCTCCTCCTGGTGCGCCCGCTCCGACCGGGTCGCTCGGAATCTACAAGCTCACCTACGTCCTCGCTGTCCCGGGTCGCGCGGTGGTCCAGCACGAGGTGAACTTCGCCAAGCTCGTCCAAGTCGGCGACAGTCTCCTGGAAGTACAACCCGGCACCCAGCAGCTTCGCATCGACCTGGACGACGACGCAGGTCGGCAGCAAGCCATCGCCCACGTCAACGCTGACCGCCGCCTCCGCGATGTCGAGCTAGAGATACGGGCCGAAAGCTTCGCCGAGGCGGCCTCCCGCGGGCATGACCTGGTAGCCCCGCTGCTAAGCCGTTGGGCCTTCCTGCACGATGTCGCGATCACCACCTCAGCTGTCCAGATCATCGAGGCCGCTACGCAGGTCCACCAATGGTCGCAGCTCATGACCGGCGCGGTGAAGACCTTTTCCGACACCACCGGCGTCAGCGACCCAGACCACCGAATACTGCTGTCCTCTTACCGTGAGGGCATTAGCTCCACCGAGCCCCTGTGGCAGGCCCTATCCCTGTTCCGGGTCGCCGAGGGCGTTCTCCAGATGCGCAAGGCACGCAACGCTGCGGCCCGGGCCGCTGGCCAGATACCCGCCGAACCCTCCGAACGCGTGCCCGCCGATCCGACTTCGCTCGGGCCGCCTAACGACGCTGGGCTCGAGGAATCCCTGCGACCGCACGTCGGCCGCAAGTTCACCGCCGTGCTCGACGACATCCGCCCCGCGCTGCGCAACGCCATCGCCCACCTTGATCCCGACGGCACCCCGCTCATCCAGGACCGGTGGGACGATCTGCAGAAAGTAGAACAAGCTCTGCCCGGGCTCCGGTGGATCGCCCGGCAGCTCCTGGATGCGGAGGTTCAGGAGCACTAACGCCAGCCGAGCGCAGGAGCTGAAAGCATAGCGTACTAAAGGGCCGGCCGACCCAAGGGACCTGTTCTGACCTTTGGACTCAGGCGCTCTCAAAGGTGCTGCTGCGAATCAATCCGTCGAGGATCCGCTAGGAATCTTTGTTACTCTGATGTTCTGTTTGGATCCCTTCAACCTCTCGACATGAGCCGGAAAATCTATATTTGCCAGACTTTCGTGTGAGCTCCTAATCTTGCGGTAATGTTCGTCGAACCTGGCGTCGAACTGATTTCCGGGCAATAGAAGATCGCCGACAGCATTAGCCAGGTCTCCGGCGATAGAGTCCTGGAACCGCAAGGCGAGTGTATTAGTAGTCCTCAGGCGTTTCGTCAGCTCAGACGATATTCTACCGTCATCTGTTAGCCCGTATACCCATTGACCATGAGCAAGCTTATTTCTGATTTCAATCATTTCGCGAAGGTCCTGGCCAAGAACTTCTAGGAGCGTTTTATACCGCGAAGCGGCGCTGTGGTCGAGTTGATCCTCAAGAGGAACCGTGCGCTTTCTTTTTCCATATTTTTGGCGGAACCCAGTCTCAATAATTCTCTGCCACATCTCGAAGCGGGTTGAGGCGCTTTTTACATATTTGCGTTGTCTATCGTTGAGCCAATCGGGTGTATATATTAGTCTTTGCAAGCGCGCCTCAGCTTTAACGGCGACTAGCAACATCTGTGTCATAGTGAAGGCTTCCGCCGCTGGAGAGTCGCCACGACGCAGCGCATCGTTCGCCGCTCGTTCAATCTGAGTCAATGCATGTGAGACGCTCAGGTAATTTGCTTTGTGCCTATCATATAGCGATGCGGGCATTCGACTTTAAGGAAAGCTCCTCGCTGGGTTCCTTTCCTAGTCCTTTCAAATCGAGACATGAGGTAAGCGTTACCTTATACTGCCCCGGGCGAAGCCGAGAGGAGATCCGGGCCGTCAGAACTGCGGTTGGACGTCCGCTCATGCATGAGTCTGCGTTCAGATAACGTCGCCTCGCCGCCGCTTCCGGTGTCATCGGCTAGCGTCTTTCCAGACGACGGGCAGCGGACGCGGAGGAGATACTGTGATGACGAGGCTGGAGCCCGGCCGACCCCGGGATGAGTTACCTCGCCGAGGGCGACATCGCTTGGGAGAGGCAAACACCGGCCAACCGCCGTAAGATCCTGCGTCTGGACGAGGATCAGTACGTGGCGATCGTCCAGTGGGACGCGGGGGCGAACTGCCCGGACTGGACGAGCACGGCGGCGAGGAGATCGTTTTACGTGCTCCAGGCACCTTCACGGACCAGTACCGCGGTTCCAGGCCGGTCACCCATATCCGCGGCGAAGCGGGCAGTTCCCACCGGCCCGGCACCCCGGACGGCGTCACCTTCATGGTCGTGCGCTCACTGGCTCCCGGCGGCCACTCCTCAGCCCGGCTCGCTCTCACACGCGGTACCGACCTCGGCAGCATCGATATTCGAACATGTTCGCCAGCCTGTCACCACTGAAGACCGGACGATGCCGAGACCCCGCGATGACCCTTAGTGATCTTGCCCGCCAGGGCAGCGCCATCAGCCGCGGTCCCCACTGGGAGGTTCCGAACCGAGTTGCGCTCGGAGGACAGCCGAACTAAGACTGGTTGTGAAACCGTGACCGCTGACCACTACTGAGTCGGTTGGCTGACCCCTTTATGACCTCCGATAGGTGCCGACCCGTGATGTTCTGTCCCGACTGTGGCGAGATCTTGGACGACGTGGACCCAGCTGATCCATGTCCTGGTTGCGACGGAAACCGGAGGTCGGCCAATGTCCCGGCCCAATCCGCAATGGGGAGCGTGGCCGCACCCCAGCCGACGATCATAACTCACTCTCGCCCAGGCGATATCGGAGAGGAAATCAATGTCGGCGCGCCCAGGTACCGATCATCCAGCACTGCCGACCCTAAAGGCGGTCGTCAGGTCTTTGATGGGGAACCTCCACGGAACGAAGAGGATGTC
>Ga0182013_10004665_pt1 | contig 16328 bp, 15 predicted proteins | sample 612S2MmetaG_FD_120487 | JGI IMG/M metagenome (GOLD analysis project Ga0182013, IMG submission 120487) | Permafrost microbial communities from Stordalen Mire, Sweden - 612S2M metaG | ecosystem: Environmental > Terrestrial > Soil > Wetlands > Permafrost | place: Sweden: Stordalen | collected...
GGGCTTTCATGCGCTTTCCTACGAGCGTCTGCGCTTCATGTTCCGCGACGCTTTCGGACTGATCGTAAGCGAGGGCGCGCTCATGAACATGTTCATCCGCTCCCATGCGGGGTTCAAGATCGAAGCCGATAAAGCCAAGGCCGTTCTTCGTGAGGCCCGGGTTGTCGCCAGCGACGAAACCGGCGTGCGGATCGAAGGGACCAACTCCTATCACTGGGTGTTTCACTGCAAGGACGCCGTGGTGCATCAGCCCGATTATTCGCGCGCCGCCCGTGTCGTGGAAGAGATGATGAACGGCCATACACCGAACGTCTGGATCTCGGATCGTTATTCCGCGCAGCAAAGGCATGGCGCCGCGCATCAAACCTGTTTGGCGCATCTGGCGCGCGACACGGCCTTTGCGCTGGAGCATGGATCGGACGATCTGCCCCTGCGGTTCAAGCTGTGGTTTGGCAAGGCCTTCGATCTGGCCAGAGATATCGCCAGTTTCAAAGCCTCGACGATCGCCAGCAAAAAGCGCGAGCTTGAAAAGCAACTCGCGGCCCTTCTTGCCGCGGCGACAGGATGCGACCTCGCACGCCAGTTGCAGGCCAAAATCGGTCGGGCGCAAGACCAGCTTCTGATCTTTTGCGACTATCCTGGCGAGGTCGAGGCCACCAACAACGGCTCGGAGCGAAAGCTCCGGCCCTGCGTGATTCAGCGAAAAGTCACAAACGGCTACCGCGCCATGTGGGCCGCCCAAGCCGAAGCGGATGTGCGCACAACCGTCGACACCGCAAGGCTCAACGGCGCAAACCCCTTCCAGACAATCCTCGACACACTGGTGTGAAGCCGCAAAAACCGCGCCCTAAAGATCGGGGTGGGTAATTGCGCGAAAACAGCGCGCCATGGCATGAAAACCGCGGCTTTAGCTAGAGCTTCACTTTATGAGCGGCGTCTCGCTTGATGGTGGCTTAAGCCCGGCGTCGACATCGCGCCCGCGCTGAAACGTCGCGACTCAACGCCGCAGGCGGTTCAGCGCCGCACGTTCAAACCTCGCGGGAGCGTCTCTCGTCCCGTTCCCTCAGCATGTCTTGCCGCAGCTTTTTGAGGCCGGTCAGTCCGACGGCCTTTTTTATGGCGTCGTCGTCTTCCCTCGTCGGTTCTCCCTTAAGCTCGCGGGCTTTCTCGATCGCCAGGCGCAAGGCTTTCTTGCCGCGGTATTTGCGGAAGATGGCGTTGATTTCGTCATCGGGCCCAGGGCCAGGGCGCTCGAGCGCTTCGAGGCGCTTCCAAAGGCGGGCGGGCACTTTCATGAGCGTTGCGCGGACGCCGCCTCGAGCGCCTCCAACCTGCGTTCGAACTCGCGCAGCTCGCTCGCCGCGATGAAATTATGCAGCAGTTTCGCGACCGCCTCGGCTTCGGCCGGCGTGATCTGTCCCTGCGCCACCGCGGCGAGAATGTCCGCCGAAGCCTTGATGGCGTCGTCGGCGCAGGCGATCGGCCGCAGCGCAAATGAAATACGCCGATCACGCGGGGCCGGCAGCAATCGGTCGACGACGAGCCTCGCCGCGGCCATGTCGCCCGAGCTCGCCGCCTCGATGATCGCCGCGACAACCGTTTCGAGCCCGCCCCGCAGCCGCCGCTCGGCCATGACGATCGCGCGGTCGCGCGCGCCGTTTGGCGGGCGCCGCGCCTGTGCGTCTGGGCGGGGCTCTAGCTGGACCTGACGCGGTCGCCGTTTCGGACGTCGAAGGGTCGCCGCTTCGTCCAACGCGGTTCCGGCGAGGGAAAAAGCGCCCATCTCGGCTTTGAGTCCGCTATCGCGTCGCGGCGTCATTGGCGGCTCCTCGGCGAATTTTTGCGCTCACAAACCCTGCCCCGCCTCGCTTCGCCGGGTTCATCGAGCTTGCCCAAACGGGACAAGCGCTCTCGCCCTGCCCCTTGGGGCATGGACAAGCGATCTAAATTACGTATCGCGGTCTTTCGCCGCGACAAGGCGCGCCGCTCATAGCGATCGAGCCGCGCTAATTCCGCACCCAGCGCCTCAATCCCTTGTTCAAGCGTCGTCGGGGCGCTTTGAGCGTTCATACTCTTCGGGGCGAGCATGACCGCTTCCCCGTTTTCGTTCACCTCGCCGCCGCGCAAGAGTCTCTTGGCCACGCCGATCAGTTGGCGTGCGTTCGGCTTTTTCACGCGCAGGCTCGGATCGGCCAGCAAGGCGCGGCGAGCGCGACGCACCCGCAGCACGTCGATTTGCGCTTCGGCGACGCGGCTGGCGCATTCAAGACGCGAAGGATCGGCGTCCCGCCCGGCGATGACCAACGCCAATCGTTCGATCTCCGCGCCGAGAGCCGGATCCACGGCTACGGGGATGGCGAGACCGTGACGGAGCGCATTCACAGCGACGCGCGCTTTTCCCGCCGGCGTTTTGGGGCCGGCGCTACGACGCGCGTTGCGACGATTGGCGAGGGTGCGCGCGGAAGGCCTCATGCGGCGTCGGCCTCCGGCGCTGGCGCCGCGATTTCTGTGAATTGGGCGTCCTCGATCGCCGCCGACGCCTCGCGCAGGCGCCGCGCCAGAGCGTCGCGATGGCGATCGATCTCGCGCAAGATCATGTTGCGCCGCGCTTCGGTCTGCATGATCATGCGGTCGATCCGCTCAAAGGCGTCGAGTTTGACCGCCAGCGTCTGCGCCGCGATCGCCTCCTGGTCATCGAGACCCGCCTGCTTGAGCAGCGCATCGACCTTCTTTACCGACTTCTCGTCACGACGGGCCCAGGCGTTGCTCAGATCTTGATGCTCGAGGATTCCGGTCAAGGGCCTCAGCAGCTCATCCAGTCCCTGATGCGCGACGGCGCGCATCAGCTTCGCCTTGAGTCGCCTAAGGCGCAGTGTCTCCCATAGGAGATCGAGCACATCGCGCACCCATATCTCTTCGATGACGTCATTGGGCGCGACCGCCGAGCGGATCCGACCCTTCAGGGCCTCGTAAGCGCTGGCGTCCTCGCCCTCGAGCAGCGGCGCCGGCCCAAACAGAGACTGTAGATCAGCATGAGGTTCGGACCGCAGCGGCTCGGTGGGCGCGAGCGGACGTGTTTTATGCGACATGGGTCCACTCCGACGCGCTGCTCATGGATTGGTCTCGATCTCTTTCTTCGCCGGGCATTTGCGAAGGCTGGAGTTATCTCTCGCGGGCGCTTTTACTCCCGCGGCGCGGCGCGGCGCAAGCGAATGCCGGGGCCGTCCTCCGGCGTGCCGATGAATTCGACGCCGGCGGCTTCGAGGGCTTTTTGCACATCGAGAAGGGTCGACGATCGACTAGGCGGGACGCCATCCACTTGCTCAAAGCGGGCAATCGTTTTCATTGCAACGCCTGCCTTTTCGGCCAACACGACAGCTGACCAACCCAGCGCTGCTCTGGCTGCACGAATTTGTAGCCCCGTCAGCATTGATTCTCACCTCATTGTCCATTATATGGACTTTATAGTCTCATAATGAGATGCTCCGTATGAAAAACACAGTCTCCCATCCAGCTCAGCACCGCAAGGCCGCCAACTTCAAAAGTCGAGGTGACGAATGGCGCGCCGCACTCGCTCGCCTTGAGGGTGCCTACGCCGAAAGTACGCTCCGGGCCTATCGAGCGGATATGCAAGCTTTCGAGGATTGGTGCCGCAAGGCGCGGCGGCGGCCGCTTCCCGCGACTCCGCAGACTGTTGCCGCCTTTATCGCCCACGAAACGGAACGCTGCTCAGCCGCGACCCTCAAGCGCCGTCTGGCGGGGATCCGCAAGGTCCATAGGCTTCTTCGGATGGAGAACCCGGTAACCGACGAAGAAGTGGTGATTGCAATGCGGCGGGCGCTCCGCGCCAAACGCGCCCGGCCGCGCCAGGCGCTCGGGCTGACCAACGATCTACGCGATCAGCTGATCGAGGCGCGCCCGAACACGCTCGCCGGCAAACGCGATCGCGCCATGATAGCATTAGGCTATGACACGCTTTGCCGACGCGCCGAATTGGTCGCGCTGCTTGTGGAGGACCTGCGGCCGCCTGCCAACGGCTCGGCTCAAATCCTGATTAGACGATCGAAGAGTGACCCTTACGGAGAGGGAAGGCTTGGATATATCTCGCCCGAGAGCTTGAAATTGGTTCACGCCTGGCTGAATGCGGCAGGGATCGACGCAGGCTATATTTTTCGCGCAGTTCGCCACGACCGCGCGGGCGACCGGCCGCTCCATCCCTACTCCGTCAATCGGATTCTAAAACAAGCCGCGCGGGCAGCCGGTCTATCGGCGCAAGCGATCGAACACTTGTCCGGTCATTCGATGCGCGTCGGCGCCGCGCAAGACCTGATTGTGTCGGGGCTGGGCGTATTGCCAATCATGCAGGCCGGCGGCTGGAAAACGATGAATGTCGTGGGGCGATATGTGGAGAATGCGAATCTCGCCCCGCTACTGCGAAGGGCGCGCGATGGCCGCGCCCCTCAAGCGTAAGTACGGCGCAAAAATGCCATGATTAAAGGCTTTGGTGCTGTTGTAAGAATTTTCTAGATGCTTAATTTTGGGGGAACGTGAGCCTATAAAACGTAATTATTTCGGCACTGACGGCATCCGCGGCAAAGCCAATGAAAAGTTAACCCCTGAACTCGCGCTAAAAATTGGTCAGGCCACAGGGATAATTTTCCGCCGGGGCGAAGCTCGGAATCGAGTGGTCATCGGCAAGGACACCCGTCTCTCGGGATATATGATCGAATGTGCGCTGGTCGCCGGCTTCACTTCGGTTGGCATGGACCCGCTGCTGCTCGGCCCGATGCCGACGCCGGCCGTGGCCATGCTAACGCGCTCCATGCACGCCGCCGCCGGCGTCATGACCTCGGCCTCGCATAATGCTTACGAAGACAACGGCATCAAATTGTTCGGCCCCGACGGGCGCAAGCTGTCCGACGACATCGAAATGGAGATCGAGCGGCTGCTTGACAGCGATCTTGCGCAAAAACTCGCAGCCCCGCACGAACTCGGTCGCGCCCGCCGCGTCGACGACGTGCGTGCGCGTTACGTCGAATTCGCGAAGCGCACCTTGCCGCGCAACATGACCTTCGAAGGGCTGCGTGTCGTTATCGATTGCGCGAATGGCGCCGCCTATAAGGTGGCTCCCGAAGTCTTATGGGAGCTTGGCGCTGAGGTCATCGCAATCGGCGTCGAGCCAGACGGCTTCAATATCAACCGCGACGTGGGCTCCACTTCGCCTTTGGCGTTGAGCAAGAAAGCACGCGAATTGCGCGCGGATGTTGGCGTCGCTCTCGATGAGGACGCCGACCGCGTTATCATGGTCGATGAGTTGAGCCATTCCATTGACGGCGATCAGCTCATGGCTGTTGTGGCGGAGAGCTGGCGCGAGCAAGGACAGCTGGCGAAGCCTGGCGTCGTGGCGACCGTAATGTCCAATCTTGGCCTGGAGCGGCATCTCGCCTCGCTCGGCTTGAAGCTCGAGAGAACCGCGGTCGGCGACCGTTATGTGATCGAACGCATGCGTCAGGAGGGCTACAACGTCGGCGGCGAGCAATCAGGTCATTTGATCTTGTCAGATTTCTCCACCACGGGCGATGGCCTCGTCACTGCCCTGCAGGTTCTTGCAACGGTGAAAAGCCGCAGTGGGCGCGTCAGCGATGTTTGCTGCCGCTTCGAACCGCTCCCGCAGATTTTGAGGAACGTGCGCGCACAAAAACGCCAACTCGAAGAAATAGCCGTCGTTACCGCCATTGACGAGGCGCGGCGCCGGCGGTCGGCTAATTATCCGTCCCTCCGGCACTGAGCCGGTGATCCGCATCATGGGCGAGGGCTCCGAAAAATCGGTGGAATAATTTTGGCGCTCGGAACCTCGAGAGGCCTCTTGATGCGCGCGAAGGTTCATTTCCGCTCATTGACAATTTCGTAATAGGCGGCGAGGGTTTGCTCGATCACGACGCGCTCGTCGAATTCGGCCAGCGCCCTCTCCCGTGCGGCTTCTCCCAGGCGCCGGGCAAGCGCTGGGGCGTCCTGCAGCCTTGCGATCGCTTTGGCGAGCGCTTCACCGTCACGGACTGGAACCAAGAGCCCATCTACACCATGCGTGACCACTTCTCGGCAACCCGGCACATCCGTGGTTATCAACGGCCGCGCGCAGGCCGCCGCTTCAATCAGACTTTTCGGGAGCCCTTCACGATAGCTGGGCAAAACCACAATGTCAGCCCCGGCCAGCAGGGTGGGCATGTCGGCGACATGGCCTAGCCACTCCACAAGCCCCTCCGCTTGCCACCCAAGTAGCGTTTCCTCCGCTATCGCAGCCGGATTGCCAGGGTCGGGAACGCCAGCGAGAACGAAGCGAAGCTGCCGGCCCTCGGATTTAAGGAGGCGGGCCGCATCAACGAACTCGCCAACGCCCTTGTCCCACAACATTCGCGCGGCGAGCACAATACGCAATGGCCCCCCATCAGGGGCGCGCTCGTCATTCGGCGGAAGAAAGCGCGAGCAGTCAACGCCTGAACTGCGCACCAGACGAATCTGTTCCAAAGGGATGAGGCGGGCCCTTTCGAATAATTGAACGTCATCGGCATTTTGTAGGATTAAGCTCGCGCGATCACCCCCGAGCGCGGCGCGCATCAATAAACGTAACAAGGGTCGCAGCAGCTGCGCCTTGAGGGAGGGGCTAATGAAAACATAGCCCATGCCGGTGACCGCGTTGACCCGGCCCGCTTTGACGAGACGTCCCACAAGCCCACCGTAGACGGCGCATTTGATGGTAAAGCTGTGTACGACATCGGGTCGCTCTTTGCGCATCAACCGCCACAACCAGCTAAGCAAAGCCAATTCGCGTAGCGGATTGAGGCTCGTGCGCTCCATCGGCGCCGCTATCCATCGGAAGCCGAGAGACTGCAGCTTCTCGCCATAGGGGCCTGGCGGTGACACAAGCAGAATTTCATGCCCCTTCTCACGAAGCGCGACGGCGAGTGAACGTCTGAAATTGTAAAGATACCAGTCCGTGTTTGCGAATAGGATGCACTTCAAGAGAAACGACTCCGTTGCCCGAGATCGCTACGACCTACATGAACCGGCGTTGGGTCAATCGGGCGCATGCTACTCGATTAGCCTGCTCTCATCCTCTTGCAGATCGGAACGTGAGCTATTACCAAGCTTCGCCTGGCGCGTCTGATCCCAAAGCTGACGCTTCTTTGGGAGTGGGCTGCGCCGATTGCGTCGTCCCGTTGGAACGAGGATGTGAATTAGCGCGTCCCTGGACGAAACCCGCACAATATTCGGCCTGCGTTACGATCGCCAGACTTTTCGACTCGCGAAGCTGGGATGCGATTCGTAGCACGCCCTCGAACAATTCTAACGTGCCTGGACCGTCGATCAGATTATGTGGATGCAAATACAACAGAGCCACCCGGTCATTCGCCACAGCATCGATGAGTATCGATCGCCATCGCATGAGCGTCACCGCTTCGGGTATCACCCGCCTCAAGCCCTGTCTCCAGTTCAGGAAGTAGCCCCCGGGAATGCTCACGAGACCCGATGCCGAAGGCTCTGGATCTTGCGAAACTTCCCGAATGTTAAATTCTCGGGCGAGATTGCCAAGCCTTCCATGACGCCCGACGATGGGATGGGCGTTCCGGAACCCGGCATATCCTTGATCGGCCAGGAGACCGAGGTGCCCGACACAGTTTCTCGGGAATACGAACGTATTCAGATCGACGCCTTTGCGCTTGGCTAGTTCCGTCGCGCTGCGCAATTCATAACCGGCCTCCTCGCTTCCCACTTCACAGTTCCCGAGCGGAATATGCCTGAACCCATGACAACCGATTTCGTGCAGGCCGCTATCCCGAGCCAAATCGAAAGCCTCAGGACAAAACCAACCGTCTAGATCTCCCGCCGCCTCCGCCCGACGGAAATTGCGCATCCAATTTACGCCCTCAACGTGCACGTCAGTCAGCCGGGGCATCCAATCGTCAAGTTCGTTCTTCGTCAAGGTGAGCGCCATAACAAACGCGAAGGTCGCCGACGCTTCGTAAACTGACAGGACGCGCAGCAACGACTCATAGGCCCTAATTAATGCGCTTCTTGTGATAAAGCCGCTTTCGATCCTGTTGTCACGATCCGCAATTCCCCATTTGCCTTCGCAATCCAGCGAAATGATAAAAGTTCCTGGCATGGTTCACTCTCTCTCTATCACAGCGCGTTGGAGCCTAGCCCATCCTATTCATCACGGCCTTCGATTTTTCGGGCATCGGGCGCTTTGTGATCCGAGGCGTGCGGGATGGTTCGGCCTTTTTGCCGTCGTTCGGGCTATGACTTTTGCGAACGCGCAGGAGGGAAAGGAACGGGCGGACGGGGCGGAGGCCCCGGCCTTCACGGCCCCTGCGGCGCGAGCGCTCCGGGCAGGCCGCGGAACAGGTCGGCTTCAGGACAAGCGGCGGCGAAGGCGAGGCGCACCCGGCTGCCTGTCTCGATGACGCGGGCGGCGATCTTGATCAGGCGCAGGCGCAATGTCGCGAACTCGGCCTTCGCCAGGTCGCGCGTCGTGGGGATGGCGTCGCGGACAGTGAGCATCAGCCAATAGGCGCCAGTGTGCAGGACGAGGCGCACCTGATTGGCGACCGGCGACCGACACGACGTGCGATCGGAGGCGAGTTGCGATTTGTGCAACTTGATCAGGTTCTCGGCCTGACCGCGCGCGCAATAAAGGCTGTCGTAAAGCCATTCCGCCGAGCCATGCGCGAGATTGGTGACGACGAAGCGGATGTCGAGGCCGAGCCGCGTCGCCTCGATGGGGGCGATGGCGCGCCGTTCTCTGTCCCAGGATTTGGCCCTGTGCCGCGTCTCGGCGTAACCGCGCACCACATCCTTGTCGTCGATGGCGCGCTCGGTGCGAACGGCGTCCGCCGTTTCATCCACCTTCTTCGACAAGGGCTTCGTGCCGGGAAGGCCGAAGACGTAATCGACGCCGTGACCCTCGCACCAGGCCATCGCCTCCGGTCGCGCGTAATGCCCGTCGCCCCGAAACAGGATGCGCGTCTTCGGCCAGCGCTTGCGGATATGCCGCGTCAACCGGCGCAGATGCGCGCGAACCTCGACACCGGACGGCGTCTTGCCGGGACGCAGCACGACGGCGACGGGCCGGCTTCTGTCGGTGTCGTAGACATGGATTGGCAAAAAGCAGCGCTCGTCGTAGTGGGCGTTGAACAGCGAGAGTTGCTGATGCCCATGCACGACATCACAGGTGTCGTCGATGTCGAGAGTGACGGATGCAGGCTCGCGGTCATACGAATCCATCCATTGGTCGACCAGCGCATAAGTCAGCCGGATCGCATCCTTCAACGAAGGCGCATTCTCCAGCCGCGACAGCGTCGGCTGTGAACAAAGATCGCGGCCCGTATCGGGCAACCGCCCGCAGGCCAGCTTGAACGCTGGATCGGCGCGCAGAAAATCCAGATCGTCGGCGTCCTCGTAGCCGCAGGAAATGGCGAAGATACGGGCGCGGATCATATCCGCGAGCGTGTGGGTAATCCGCGCGGGATCGCGGCGATCCGGAAAGCAGCGCGCCAATCGTTCGGCGACGCCAAGGCGTCGCTCCGCCATCGACAGCAACATGACGCCGCCGTCCGAGGTCAGGCGACCGCCGTCAAAATCGGCTGTGACTTTCTTGCGCGCGACGGATGGAAAGGAGAACGGCAGGAGATTATCGTCTGTCATGGCGGGCGTGGCTGGCGCGTTGCGGGCAAAGGACTGGCTTCGACACCAAAATCCTACGCCACTTCAGTGCCTTATGCTACGCTCGCCAGCCTCGAATTCGCGCTCATGAATAAGAACGGCTAGGCCTACATCGTATCAAAAGCTCCACCGAACAGCGACCATGCTTTCGGTGAAAACGGATTGGCCGAATAGCACCGCCAGCTCAGAGTGCGACTGATGAGCGCTGTTCGGCGAAACGGAATAAACCCGCGCCAAAACAGTTGCTCATTGGGATGATTGTTTGTCGATTTCGCGACCATGTAGCGAGCGCCTTTATGCCTGGCCCAACTAATCGCGGCGCTGATCACCGCTTTGCGGTTGTCCTCGTCGGAGGTGATCGTCTCGACGAGAGTAGCTTTCATGCCCAGCCTCGACTTGCGAAACCCACAGAGCGCCGCGCCGCGACGACCTCGATCTTCTGGCAACCGGACGGCGTAATATTCGGCGTCGGGGACGCTGCGATAACGGTAGTTCATCCACTGCGCTGTGCGACTAACCTGCCAGCTTCGTTTAAGCGGAGAGAGCTCTTCGCATTGAAGGCCGAGGTCGATGGGACAGTCACGTTGGACGGTGCACCCTGATAGCCTTGAATCGGCGCTGTCGCAGATCCACCTGTCCCCTTGTTCGATCCAGCGCACATTATGGTGCGACATCGGCGCAAGCGGACGCAAATATTCGAGAATATTGCCAACGTGACACCAATTCAGCGCTCCGACGTTGCCGGCATACGCCGCGCGATTGGGCGCTCCAAACATAACGGCGAGTTTGCCTTTATTGGAAAGCTCGTAACAGCGGCATGCCAGTTCCCGCAGCATGCCTTTCCCTTGGAAGTTGGGATGAACCATGCTGTCGATAGGCTGCCCGCCCATGACCTGCTCCTGCCCATCCGAAAATGGCATGGGCCAGACCATGTAAAAACCCACGATTTGCCCCTCGCAAAGCCCGACGACACCGGGGCAAACGCCCGTTAGGGTCTCGTTCCAATGCTTTGCGTCGCATTCGTCGCTTCGGTTCGCTCCCCAAACAGTCTTGAAGAGTTCGCGAACTTGCGTGAAATGGGAGGGCTCGTACTGCGAGTAGCAGAGATCGTGCAGGCTAGGTAGTGACATTTTTGGTTCCCGCTGCAGGCGCCAATCCGCGTCGTCGTCTAGGCCATGTTGACATGGCTGCCGCAGCGAGAGCCGGGCTGCGGAGATGTGAAAAAGCCAAGTCGCGGTCCGCAAGGAGAACTTTTAGGTCGCGTGCGTCTTATTCATAAACGCCCCGCCTCCTTTGAGATCATGCGTTTCGCCGCCTATGAGCGTCGTAATAATGGAGATAACCGCCGCATTCGCGCTGCGAAAGATTCTGATCGACAAGCGGCATCCACTGAAAGGGCCGCTTTGGATTGCGCCTCGAGCTTCCAATCGCTTTGTCAACGCAACCCGGCTGCGGAGCTGCTTTGTCATCACCGCCTCTTCGACCGACGGACTTTTACCACCACACGCTGTAGGGTTCGTAGCATCGCGGATATAACGCGGAAAACTCCACCCAAGTCACCAGAAGCAACGCCTCCGCCGCGTACGGCGCAAAGGCTGCAGTAGTTGAATATCGACCTGTTACGAGAAGAGGCAGACGAGCAAGTATAACCAGCTGGATCGGATAAAGATAATATCCGAAACGATCGCCGATAACCGACCAAAAGAAGGAAAGGGGAAGCATCGCCATCATCATATAGGAAGATAAGCGGACCAGCAGGTAATCCTTAATGGATTGCTCTCTCCATTTCCGCGCAAGAAACAATAGAAAAATCGCCCCAGGCAACGCCAAGAAGGCGCTGCGGAACGGCGCTCCGGCAGCAACGACCGCCGACTGCCCAGCGTATTCTTTCAAATAGTGGTCAAACGTCCCGCCGCTCAGGAGGAAATAGGCGCCAGGCAACGCCAGCAGCCCCGCTAAAACGATCTTCGCTCGCGAGACGGCGCCCCAGGCAAAAGGCGCAAGCGTCAAGAAAGTGAGCGCGCTATGGTGGAATTGGGCTGCGAAGACGACAAGCAGGACGTAGCGCACAGGACGTCGGTCGACAAAGGCGTTGTAAGCGAAGCACATAATCCCGACAGCGATCCCCTGGCGGATACCAGACATCGCAAGATTCAGGATCAGAACCGGAAAGGCGAGGATCAGAACGCCCAGTCGATCGGGCTGGCGTCTCGCCAAAGCATTTAAACCGAGGAAGAATCCCGCGGACGCAATGACGTTAATATAGGGATATTCGAGTTCGTAATAGTGGAGAAACACGTTTACGGCGTCGAACGCCGGCTCACCTGTTTGTAATGACATCTCCAGTGTGTGACGTCTTGTTGTGTTGAAAATGTTTAGGTATCCGTCCCAATCGCAGCCAACTTTATATCGAAATCCGACAAAGAAGAAGAGGCCGACGAGGCATAGGTGGTAGAGCGCGACTCTATTCGAGGGGCGGCCGCTCGAGAGCAGTCCGCACAGCAATAGGCTAGCATAGACGAGATAATAGGTCACGGAGCTCCGGACGGAAACGGTTGGAGAGGAAACGAAACGGGTGAGCCGTTGGTTAGGCGCGCGTCGGGTCTCTCACCGCATTCCCTCACGGGCGCTCCGCGTCGAGTTGTAGCGGAGAAGCCAGGATTGCATCATGAGGATCGTCCAGAGTCGCCATCCGGCATTGTCTTTCTTGGATTGATGATCTCGCCACAGCGCCTCGACCTTGCGTGCGTCGAACACTCCCGTCGCAGCGATTTGCTTGGTAGACAGAAGATTCTCCGCCCAATCGCGCAGATCGCCCCGCAACCATCGATCTAGCGGAATCGCGAACCCCTGTTTGGGACGCTCCACCAGATTGCGAGGGACATGGCGATAGAGAATATCTCGAAGAATCCGCTTGCCGGTGCGCCCTCGGATCTTGGCGGCGAGCGGCAGCCGCCAAGCGAGCTCGACCACCCGCCGATCGAGAAATGGCGCACGCGTCTCGAGCGATGCGCTCATAGCGGCGCGGTCAACTTTGACGAGTATATCACCCGGTAGATAGGTGACGGCGTCCGTCGCCATCATCCACTCCTCGTGACCGAGAAGCATGTCCGCGGCGGAACTCAGGTGCGCGCCTTGCGCTTCGGCGACCGGCTCCAGGAGAACCGCCGACGGGTCTGGAAATGTGCTGACAATCTCGCGATAAAGCCCCTTGAAGTCTTCCGCCCGGCCAATGGCCCCCCCGAATTTTGACAGCTTGTCGATGGTCGTGACTGGCAGGCCGAGATGGCCTGCGGAGGAGCGCAGAAGCGAGCGTTCGTTGATAGCAGCCGCTTGCAACGCCGTGATCGCATGTCCAGCGACCCTGCGGCCTACCCTTGGCATCGCAGCGGCGAGCCGCCAAAGGCCCGGGGCGAAGATATAGCGGTTGTAACCACCAAAGACCTCATCGCCGCCATCGCCCGATAGCGCCACTGTCACATGTTGTCGGGTCAGGCGTGATAACAGTATGGTTGGGATCTGCGAAGGGTCCGCGAACGGCTCGTCGTAGATTTTCGGAAGGTCCGACGCCAACGACAGCGCGTCAGCCTCCGTAACGATGAACTCGGTGTGTTCGGCGCCGAGGTGCGCCGCCACTTGGCGCGCGTGGTCCGCCTCATTGAAGCGCTGGTCATCAAAGCCCATCGTAAACGTACGTATTTTCTGGCGGGACACACCTTGCATGAGCGCCGCAACGAGCGAAGAGTCGATGCCGCCGGACAGAAAACAGCCAAGCGGGACATCGCTGAGCATTTGCGAAGCGACGACCTCCTTGAGGCAAGATTCCACTTGGTCGCAGAGCACGGAGTAGTCGTCTTCTAGCCGCTTGTCGGAGCCCTCCAGGGCCACAGCCTCGAGCGACCAGTAGGCCTGGGGCGCTGGCTCGTCCGAGGCGGACATCAAGAGGACAAGATGACCGGGTGGGAGCTTGCGGACGCGTCGAAAGATGGTTGCGGGCTCCGGCACGTAAGAAAAACGCAGAAAGGCGGCGATCGCTTCGCGATCGATTGCATTATCGAAACCAGGATAGGCCGTAAGCGCCTCGAGTTCGGAACCAAAGAGCAGCGCTCCGTTAGACCATCCGTAATAGAGCGGCTTCTCGCCGAGCCGATCGCGGGCCAACGTCAATGTGCGCGCGAACCGGTCCCACAGCGCAAAGGCGAACATGCCGCACACCCGTTCTAGCGCGCCCTTGACACCCCAGGCCATAATGGCGGCGAGCAGAGTCTCGGTGTCGGAATGACCGCGCCAAGCAGGCGCAGCGCCTTCGTCGTCGAGGCTTCGCCGCAAATCGAGATGGTTATAGATCTCGCCGTTGAAAACTATGACGAAACGTCCGGATATGTCCTGCATGGGTTGGTCGCCCGCGGGCGACAGGTCAAGAATTGCCAGCCGGCGATGTGCGAGCGCGACTCCGTTCTCGTTGTCGGTCCACAAGCCGCACCCGTCCGGGCCGCGATGGGCGATCGCGTCAGCCATAGAGCCGACGATGCGGCGGGAGTCTGAGTTCAGCAGTCCTCGAGTAGACCAGATTCCCGCTATGCCACACATTAATATCGCCCATTCCGTGTCGCTTGATTCAAGAGGCGCATGGCCTTGTCGTGTCTGTCGGAGAATCGAGTTGTCGCAATTCTGTTGACGGCTGCATATCGACGACTCGAAATATCGCGATCAAAATTCAAGACGCGAGCCTCAGGCGCCCGCGTCATTGGCGACCTCTCGCAGAAGAGCGGCGAGGCGAGGGCCATGGACATGCAAAGAGTATTCGTTCACGATCTTTTGTCTGCCGTGCGCGCCCATATTACCACGAAGCTCCCTGCTCGCAGCGAGACGGCGAATGGCGGCCTCCCATTCATGCTCGCTGCATGCCAGGTAGCCATTTACTCCATCATTCACGATGTCGGAGTTCACGCCGACCGGCGAAGCGATCACCGGAATTCCGCAGGCCATGTATTGAATTAATTTATAGCCACATTTTCCGCGCGCCCATGGCTCATTGGGTAACGGCATGATGCCGATGTCCATCCCCTGGATCGACGTGATTTCCTCGTCCTCCGACCAATCGAAAAACTCGAATGGCGAGTGAGTCGCATTTGCTCGTCCCGCTCCGACGACGCGAATAATCAGATTTAGTTCTTGCGAGAGGCGCTCGAGGAGAGGGATGAGCGGCTTAACGAAGCTCCATGTGGACGGTGAACCGATCCAACCGACGGTTACCGGCCGCGCCGGGTCTCGGGGCTGGACGGTGGGCTTATAAACGTCCGTGTCGAGCACCGTCGGAACGATTTCGGTGCGACGAGAGAAGCGATCGGCATACGCTTTAAGATAGCTATTGCCGCAGACGCAAAGCGAAGCTCCTCGCATCAGCGGCTGCAACTTTTTGCCGAGAAAGCGGCGAACAAGAGGATTGGAGTGCGTGTCATATTGATGAAAGATCGCGTCGTCGAAATCATATACGACAGGCTTGCCGCTGATCACGGTGAGACGCTCAGCCAGGCCGGGCATATAAGGAAAATTTTCGCAATGAACCCAGATCAAGTCGAAACCGCTTGCGCCGACCAAGAGCTTCACTCTGGAAAGATACGACCCGAGAATTGAGAATATTGGACCCGCATTTCCGCGAAACGTTTGTTCCAGATAGTCATTATCCAAGAGAGGGAAGAATTCTGTCTCGATTCCCTGATGGGAGAAGTGCTCACGGTATTGAAGCAAGCGTTGCCGGGTGCTGGCCGCCTTGTTTCCGTATTTCATCAGCGCCAACATTTTCATCAGCAGGAGCCCCTGATCCAAACGCGAGAAATCACTTTTTCCGACCCACGGCGCACCAGTAGGGCTCCCCCTCCAGGAATTCGACATCGACTAGACCCGTGCGTCTCATCATCGCTTCGATTTCCGAGCGCGTGAACCGCTGCTCTAACGGCGTTCCGAATCGGTCCCGGCTGTCGGTTCGCATCGTGTAAAAGGATTTGTCACGGTAGAAGTAGAGCGGCATAGCGTTCATCTTGAGGCCGAGGCGCTCCCCCACCAAGGCTAGTCGCGCCAGGGGAAAATACACGAGCAGCGCGATCATGTCGGTGATGAGCGGCTTCAGCCGAGACGGCAATCGGCTGACGACGACGCGCAGGGTTTCGCTCGCCTGCCAAATCAAGCGGAACCAGCTAGGCCGGTTGTCGAACCGGTAGTAAAGGTAAACGAGTAAAGGCGCGCCAGGCTTCAGCAGGTCGACGCAAGCATGTAGAGCCGCTTGGGTATCTGGAATGTGGTGCAGCACGCCGAGAGAATAACCAAAGTCCTGGCTTGCCTTCGGCAGGGGCGCAGCGTTGGCGGTCGCATGAAAGAAGCGGATGTTGTCATGGTCCGCAAGTGTGCGTCGCGCAACTGAAAGCGCCTCGGCGGAGGCGTCGATGCAATTCAGCGTGCCCACCCTGGGGGCCACCAACTGAGCCCAACGCCCGGAACCGCACCCCATATCAAAGCCTTCGGCGTCGTCCGGGAGCGCGTCCCACGGGAAAATTTTGAAGTAGACCGAGAAAGCGCGGGCGAGTTCCGCTTTCGAAAGGGCGGAC
>Ga0182013_10004672_pt1 | contig 16305 bp, 2 predicted proteins | sample 612S2MmetaG_FD_120487 | JGI IMG/M metagenome (GOLD analysis project Ga0182013, IMG submission 120487) | Permafrost microbial communities from Stordalen Mire, Sweden - 612S2M metaG | ecosystem: Environmental > Terrestrial > Soil > Wetlands > Permafrost | place: Sweden: Stordalen | collected...
GCCTAAATCGCTGTCGAACTGTTCGCCGCGATGGAACGATGGGCTGGGCGAAACTTCCCAGCTTGCGAAAATCGCGACGATCGTCATAACTGTAGGTCTCGCATCGTAGTTGTATTCCGCTTCGTCGTAACCCACCCAGTTCATCAGCGGGTCAAGGGTGCGCCACCCGCCGATGGATTTCGTGCGCAGCGGGGCCTTCATCGCTCACCGCCGTTTCGATTGTCTTGGGGTTTCAGGCCGCACGCCGCCAGCGCGCCGCAACGTACAGGACACGGGGCCGTGCCAAGCCGTTTTCTTGCTAAAGGGAGGGGAGTCATCGGGTTACCCCTTCAGCAACCGCAGGTTGCTATTAGAGTAACCCGATTTCTGAGATTTTTCCTCTTAGCCGCCTGTTTTCTGATGGTTCCCGCTCCGGTAACCTTCAGCAACTTCGCAGCAACCCGCGCGGGGTGTTGTGTCATGCCACTCCCGACGCCGTAAGGCGGCGTGCTTCTTTTCGGCGGCTACGACAGCAGCAAGGGAGGCAGATGAAGATCACAGGTCAGGCAGCCGGGATAGTCTGAAAACCCAGAACGGAGCATGTTCCGGCACCCTCGCATCAGACAGTTCTCTGAACTCGATTGCATCTTGCTCCGACTTTAGAAGCCCGAAGTCGTTGATTCTGTCCTGCCACTTGGGCCTCAGTTCTGCCCGTTCTGCCTCGCTGTACCCGCAATTCGACAGGCCACTCCAAAATCCAGAATCGGCCACGTCGAAACCCAGACAAATGCTCCGGTCAAGTACGTCGACGGGTTCCGTCGCCGAATAAATGTTTGCGGATGCGAAATCGGAAAAAGTTATAGACTCCGGCGCAAGTAGCTCCACGGCTATCAAAATTGCAGTTCGCCCATTTTCCGTCAGTACCCTACGCATTTGAGTCAGATTTAGCCAAAAATCACTCCCGCTCTCTCGAGGGGTCTCAATTAATGGAGGCTCGCGAGCAACTGTGCGAAAGTGCGGATAATATAGGAAATGGCTTGGCCATATATTCGTGTCTACTGAAAGCGGCATCTCTATCTCTGGCCGCAGCAGCATCACCTCCCGTACATCGGCAGGGATTGGGGTCTTCTTGCCGTCCCCCTCATCTTCTCGCGCATCGAAACCGAGAAGCCTCCAGGCCTTTGACATCATTCTTCGACACCTCCTCCCGTACATGCAGTCGTGTCTACGTCAAATCCGGGGGGCGTGCTACTCACACCAGCTAAATCGCGTATCTTGTTCCATCTGCAGACACAGCCTTCAGATGGCCCCGTCTGGTTGCATTGAAAGAGATGCCAATGGGTTTGGCCCGCTGGAATTAACGTCTTAGTTCCCTTTACGTAGTGAGGGCTTTTCTGACCAATGTGGAGTTGATATCCGTAGTCGCCTGCCTCAACCGGCGGATCACATGGTTTGCATTTACGAGGTCTGCCTTTCGCCGAACACAACCCCGCAGGCACGATGTCCTTGTATTGCAAAACTCCGAGCGCGTTTTCTGCATTTCGAATGTTGACGGCGCACGCGTACGCATCAACGGCGGCCACCGCAGCCACAGCAATCTGCAACGTAAGCACTACGGCCTCGCCGAGGGCACCTCCAATTGCCGGGCGCCCAGGAGCAACCGCCTCCCCGGCTCGACCACTGGGATCGGCAAAATTTATCGGATCGCCACCTGCGTAAATGTACTTGTGCAAGGTCTTCGGATCGGTATTGATTCCGTCCTCAGGATCGCGGCCGAGGAACCTTCCGGTCAACGGATTCATGTACCTTGCCCTGAGATAAACGAGGCTTAAATCGGGGTCCCACTCCTCACCCTGATACAGCATGTTGTTCGGCGTACTTCCATCGACCGTCCAGTGGTTTCCATACGCGTCGTATTCGTAGCTGTCGGTGACTGTGCCGGAGATGCCGGTTAGATTTCTTACATTGCCTCCGCCGTCGTAGCCGTAGAAGCTCGGCGTCCAGGCGCTGTCGATGAACTGGCGTTGGCTGATGCGCTGCAGGCCGTAGGTGTACTGCCGTTCTACGGCTCCATTCGCGGCGAGTTCCTCTACCACCTGCGGATAGCCGGTGGGGTTGAGGTCGTCGACCAGATAGTATGTCGCAACGCCGTTCACCGTTTTGCCGACGCGGTTTCCATCGCCGTCGTAAAGGACGCCGACGGATTTTCCCGTCGAGGTCATCGACATCAGGTGATTTTCCGAGTCGTAAGTGAACGCCTTGCCGCCGGTTGAAAGCACGTTGCCGTTCGCATCGTACGTTTCGCTCGAAACTTCATCGTTGGAGTTATAGCCCCAGCTTCCCGACGAAACTTCTCCAAGAGATGAGGCGACGGAGTCGCGATTGCCGACGGGGTCGAGGGTGTAGCTCGCTGCGCCGTTGTCGCCCGAGGGCGCGCCTGCGATGGACTCATTGGTCAGCCGGTAGATGCCGTCATAGGTCCAATTCACGGTGCGGCCGTTCAACTCAAGGGCGCTGGTGAGGTTACCCGTCGGTCCGCGCCCGTAAGTATAGCTCGACACCTGGTTTGAGGCGGTCGCCACGCGGTTCAACAGGTCGTAGGTGAACTGGGTCTCGATGCCGTTCGGATACTTGACTGTCCCAAGGTTATTGGCGCTGTCGTAGCTGTAGGAGGTGGTGCCCGAGCCGCCCAGATTGGAGTCTACAACCGAGGTCAGACGATTCAGATCGTCGTAGCCGTAGGTGGCCGAGACTCCGTGCGTGTGATTCGAATTCATCAAGGCAAGATTTCCGGCTGCATCGTAAGTGTAGCTCAGAGTCCCTTCCGGAGTCGCCTTGGAACTGAGCCTGTCCATCGAGTCGTAAGAGTATGTGGTGGTGCCCGAGGCGTCGGTCATCGTCTGACGCTTGCCGGTGGCCGTGTAGGTGAAGCTGACCGTTGTCTCACCCGGCGTGGCGCGGCTCAACAACCGATTGAGGGCGTCGTAGGAATAGGTGGTGGTGACGCCGTTGAAGTGGGTGACCGATTGCAGGTTGCCGTTCGAGTCGTAGGCGCGGCTCTCGGTGTGGGTGGCGTCGGGGAGCGTCTTCTGCGTCAGCTCGTTCAACACGTTGAAGTACTGGCCGGTGATGTGGGTGTTGGCGTCTTCGAGCTCGATGGGGTTGCCGTTGGAGTCGTAGCCGTAGACGGTGGTGTTGGCGCTGGTGTTGGGGCTCGAGAGCTGGACGACGTTGATCAACTGGTTGGCGGCGTCGTACGAGTACTGGACCTGGTGCTGGGCCTGGTCGGTGACCAGGGCCAGGTTGCCGGGGCCGTCGTAGGCGTTGACTTTGGTGGTCTGGTCGGGATAGGTGGTGACGGTGAGCCGCTTGCGGGCGTCGTAGGCGTAGTGCGTGGTGTTGCTGTTGCCGTCGGTGACCGAGATCTGATTGCGGGCGTTGTCGTAGGCGTAGGAGAAGTTGCCCTTGACGCCGGAGGTCGAGCGCAGATTGCCGGCGGGGTCGTAAGTGTAGGTGGTGGCGTGGCCGAGGGCGTCGGTCTCGCTGGTCTTGCGGCCGGCATTGTCGTAGGCGTAGCTGGTGGTGGTGGCGTTCGCGGTGCCGTAGGCCTGGGTAACGGAGACCTGGCGGCCGGCGAGGTCGTAGACGTGCAGCGTGACGTTGCCGTTCTGGTCGGTCTCGTGGACTACGTTGTTGCGGAAGTCATAGAGGTCGATGGTCTTCTTGCTTCCATCGGGGTAGTCGGTCTCGACGAGCCGGTTGAGGGCGTCGTACTTATAGTTGGTGACGTGGTCGCGGGCGTCGGTGTCGGAGAGCTTGTTGCCGTTGCTGTCATAAGTGGACGAGGTGGTGCGGCCGAGAGGCGCCTGGGTTTCAATGAGGTTGCCGAAGGCGTCGTAGGTGTAGGTGGTGGTGGCGGCGGCGGCGCTTGATCCGGCCGGTATGGGCTCGGTCATGGTGGCCTTCTGGCCGAGGGCGTTGTAGGTGTAAGAGGTGGTGCGGCCGAGGGCGTCGGTCTTCGAGGCAAGATTGCCGTTGGCGTCGTAGGTGAACTGCGAGGCGCGGGCGGGCGCCGGGGTGATGTCGTAGCCGATGGCCCCGGCGGCCATGGTGCCGTTCCCGTTGAACTGGGTACTCATCAGCGCGCCCAGCGAATCGGTGACGCTGGCCGGATTGTAGCTGGCGTCGTAGTTAAATGTCCGCACGTTGCCCAGCTCGTCGGTGGTCGCGGTGGGCTCGCTGTACTGGTTGTAATAGGTGGTGCTGGTGGTGTTGGTGCTTGTGCCCGTCGCGGGGTAGGTCTGCGCAGTCTTGTTGCCGTTTGGGTCGTAGGTATAGCTGGTGCTGTGGCCCAGCGGGTCGGTGGTCGAGAGCAGGTTGAAGTTCGCGTTGTAGCTGTTGGTGGTGGTCAGGCCGAGCGGGTCGGTCGAGCTGAGGACGTCGCCGTTGCTGTCGTAGACCATGGTCGCCGTGCCGGAGTTGTGGTTGGCGTCCGGCGGATAGGTAACGACGGTGGTGTTGGTGGAGAGGTTATAGACGTAGCTGGTGATTTCGCCCGCCGCGTCCGTGACGCTCTGGAGCTTGCCGGAGACGGAGTTGCCGGCCTGATCCGTTTCGCCGCTCGCGTAATACTGTGTCGCCGGGAGGGGGTCGCAGCGGCCATCCGTGCCTCCAGCGTAGAAGTGGGCCGGGGCGTTTGGATATTCGGCGTTGGGATAGTAGCTGTACTGGCTGGTGTTCGGTGCGATTGCACCGGAGCAGGTTTGACTGTTTTGGGACGGCGGATAGGTGACGGTGGCAAGGTTGCCGTTTGTGTCGTACTGGTAGAGGTAGACTTCCCCCTGCGGATCGGTGATCTGGGTGATGCGGTTCTGGCTATCCCTGACGAAGGGCACGTTGAGGCCGGTCGTGCTGGTGATGCCGCTGGGCGTGATGGTGAGGCCGTTGCCGTTCTTGTCGGTGACCGATTGTAGCGCGCCACCGGCGCTGATGTTGTAGGCGGTACCGTTGGGATCGGTGTAGACGTAGCTGGACGGCGCATACAGCCCACCGCCGTTGTAGCACCCCCAGAGCGAACCGGACGGGGCCACGATGTCGAGCGGGCAGTTCGAGCCGGAATCGGCGAGAGTTCCAAAAGCTCCCGGTTGGGGCGTGAAGGCGACGAAGTAATAGGGGAAAAGGCAGCCTGCAAGGGTGCAGGATGGCGCTGCCGGGGTCAGATTGAAGGTCTTGCGCTGCCCGCCCAGGGTGAAGGTGACGTTACCGCTGGAATCAACGACGAGATCCAGGTTGATGCCGAGATTCCAGCCGTAACCGAAGTCTCCGATGGTTGACGCGTTGAGGCTGTCGTAGGTGCGTTGAATCTGGATGGACAGACCGGTGGCAGGCACAACCAGGTCGGTGACTGTGGTCGTCACGCGGCCGGGCTTGTAGTTGCCGCTGACGGTAATGGGGATGAGGCTGTACTCGGAGTTGCCACTGGTATCGGTGGCCTGCATCTGGATCCAGTAAGGACCATTTGGCAGGGCGGTAGTGTCGAGAATCCCGATCTGGCCTGAGCCATTGACGTTCTGATTGATGACCGTAACGCTGTTGGTGTTGTTCGCGGGCATGTAAGACAGAGTGCCGCTGGCGAGGGTGACCCCCGGAGCTAAGTTGATCGGAACAATTCCCGTGACCGCAGAGCCGTAAACCGGATTTCCGATCCATCCCTGCGAAGCCAAGGCCGTGGCCGGCGGCTCGACCGCCACGGTGAACTGCGCCCAGCCGGTATTCACCGTATCGGTGGCGTAAAGCTGAACCACGTAGGTGCCGATCTGGCTGAAGGTCGCCGCGGAGGTCGGCTGGTTAGCGTTCGAGAAGCTGACGGTGCCAGGGCCGCTGATCTCGGTCCAGGTGACTGTGGGGCTCGCGCCGGAACTGTCAGTGACGGTTCCATTGAGTTGCAAAGCGGTTGGCATCGTGACGGTGGTATCAGCACTAATGCCGATTGAGATTGTGCCGCCGGTGCCGGTGGGCGCTCCATTCAGCGTCCAGGTACCGGTGTACGGCTGCGTGACGATGACGTTTCTATCGACCGAGTCGACCGCAACGACACTGTAGTTGCCGGATCGAGTGTGGTTGTAGACGTAGTAGGCCTGGCCGATGTTGTTCGAACTCGCCGACGTCTGGAAGTTATCGACCCCAGTGACAAAGAAACCAACATTCTCATTGGGGAGCGCATTGCCGGACGCATCGCGGGCAAAGGAAGAGAAGCTCTGCGAGTTGACGTTCGTAACGATCTCGTTGAGCGAAAGCGAACCCACCGGAGGCGGCGTCGGGTAGTTTGTCCAATTAATTATGGTCTGGTTCGATGTGAGCGTGCCCTGGCCGCTGAGCGTTGCCTGCGCCTGCAGGCTGTCGTTGGCTGCGTACTGACCGCTGTAGAGGAATGAGGCGGTTCCTGTCGCATCGCTCGTTGCCTGGTATTGCCCCGGGTTCGCTCCGGAAATGGTGAGCATTACAGGAGCATTCGGGATAGGAGCGCCGGTGGCGTCAGTAACCACTGCGAAGACATCGATCGGCTGGTTCTGGGGATATGCTGTTCCCGTTGTGTAGAGGGTCGGGAAGTATGTGCCCAGGTACAACTGAGTACCGGTAATAAAGCCGGTTTCACCGTTTGCATTTACCGGCGGGCGAATTCCGTAATCAGTCGATACAGTTCCGCTCTGATACGCGACGGTTATAGCTTGTCCCGCGGTGAGGCTTGCCGCGGCAATCACCGGGCTGGCGCCGTCGTTGATCCCGTACTGGAAGCTGTTGTTCAGGCCGCCGGTCTGCCAGTTCCACGGCATTGACGTCGGAGGCACATTGATGTTGGAACCGTTGACGGCAACGACAAAGCCCACGCCGCCGTTGTCTTCGTAGTAGTCGTCGTTGATACCGAGTTGCAGGCGCGTTGCGCCGGCTGGAATAACGAACGTCCTGGCCGCAGTGCCAATGACGATGGGTTCAACCACATCTCCGTTATTGTCGGTAAATGCTCCGACAAGCGCGCCTCTGCCGGGAGAAGGTTGCGGCAACAGAGTGATGGTGGGCGCCTGAGCAGGCGGAGGCGTGAGCCATGCCGCGGTCACGGAGTTCGAAGTGAGAAGTGCGCCGTTCACGCTGGCCGCGGCCTGCACGGTGTCCGATCCGCTGTTGGAGCCGGTGTAGGTGAATGACGCCGTCCCGCTGGAACTGGTCGTGACGCTGCCGACGGTGGCGTTGACGCCGGCGACCGTGAAGTTGACCGTCACGCCGATTTGCGGATTGCCTTGCGGATCGAGCAGCGTGGCGGTGAAGGATTGTACGCTGCCCACTTGATAGGGAGACGAGCTCGAAGCAACAAGATTGAGCGGCTGCGGCGTTGTCTGCAGCGTAATCTGGGCGGACCCGAGGCTGGAGCCAGTGGACTGGCTTATGGCGCTGACGGTAATGCTCTGCTGGCTCGAAATAGGTGAAGGCGCCGTGTACAGACCGGATGAGGTGAGCGTGCCCGGAGAGCCGGCCGGTACGGACCAGGTGATGGTTGCGTCACAGGTACCCGGAACCGTGAACTGCTCGCTCTGCGCTGCGTAGAGGCCGATCGACGACGGCGCCACCTGAATCGCGTTGGGCGAATAGAACGTGTAGAACGGGGAGGGCGAGCTCTGGTTGTTGTACTGGGTCTGGATCCAGTCGCTGGAGCGCGCCGTGCTCGACACGCTGATCTCGTCGATTTGTCCGGGCAGGTACTTCCATGGCTGGGTGTCGAGCGATGAGGTATCGCTTTCAGCGTCCTCAGTGCCCACAAAATAGGCATAGTTCGGGCTGTAGCCGAAAGTGGCTTGGGAACCTGTGGCGATCAACTCGCCGTCGGCATACAGATTGTTTACGCCATTCTCGAAGGTGACCGCAGCGTAGTGCCAGTTGTCGTCGTTGTACACCTTCATAGAGGGCCCTACACCTCTACCTTCGAGATAGCCGTCGAAATTGACATCGAGTAAACTGGCCCAACTGCCGTAAGGGTTGGTGCCCGGTTGCTCCGGCGCCGGGAACAGGCAAATACCCAGGAGCTCACCGCACGAATCCCCGGCCGTCTGATTGAGCAATCCGCCCCAGGATGAGGTCTTGAACCATATCCCGAAAGTTGCAGTAAAAGCCGTATTGTTCCACGTCGTGTCTACACCAATGTTGCTATAAATGCCGGTGGGATATGACGGGAAGGCCGTCGACGGAATCTCAAGGAAGCTTGTGGCCCCATCGAGCGCTGCAGACCCATCAATCTGACCCGGCACCGCAGTCAGATTAGTAAACGACGCATTGTTGGCGTAGTTCGTCGAGTCGGATGCAAGCAGTGTTGCTGGCAGACTGCCGAGATGGTAAACAGCCTGGTAACTCGAGTCCCACACTCCGGCCGGGTTGGCCTGCGAAGTGGTGATCGCAGGATCGCCGTAAAAGACGTAGATAATCGTGTCCGACGAGTGTGAGAGGGTCGGGATTCGCATCCAGGCGACCAGTTGGCCGGTTGCGGGGTTGTACTGCTCGATTTCGAAATCGAGCCTGGTTTGCCCGTTGGGGTCGGTACTGAAGATAATGTCGTAGCCGTTGGGATTCGCGACATGGCCGCCATTGTTGACAGTGGCCAGATCGGGATCGATCGAGTTGAACAGGAACGGATAGTTGATCTGGTCAGTGTTGGGAACCTTGGTGTGATCGATGACAAGGATGCGTTGGTAGCCGTAGCCGGCGGAGTCGCAGGTGTTTGGCGATAATGTGACCATTGCTGACGCAGATTGTGTGGTGTCCGCCTGGCTGGTTGCGGTGATGGTAGCACTTTGTTGAGCCGTGATACTCGCGGGCGCAGTATAGAGGCCGTTGGTACCGATCGTTCCCGCACCTGCGGGGCTGACGGACCACGTAACCGCCGTGCTGATCTCGTTGGTGACCGTAGCCGTGAACTGCCAGGTCTGGTCCGGTGAGAGGGTGGCCGCCGTGGGATTGATGGTGACTGCTGAAGAAGGCGTTACGGCTATACCGAGCGTCACCGTTGCTGATGCAGACTGAGTCGGATCGGCCACGCTGGTGGCGATGATGCTGACGGTCTGCTGTCCGCTGAGTGTGGGTGGAGCGGTGTAAATTCCCGTGGTGCTGATCGAACCCACGCCGACAGGATCCAGTGTCCAGGTTACAGCCGTGTTAGTGGCGTTGGCGACCGTAGCCGCGAACTGCTGAGTTCCTGCCGCCGGTAGAGACGCCACGCCGGGGACAACCGTTACGGCCACGGGAGGCATGAGAGTAACCGTGGCGCTGACCGGCGTGGAATTGCTTCCGAGCGTGGTGGCGGTGACGGTCACCGCATGTTGTGTATTGATGGTTGCGGGCGCGGCATAAAGGCCGGTGGAACTGAGCGTGCCGGGACCGCCGGCTGGCATGGACCAAACGGCATCGCCGGCACTGCACAAGCCGGTTTGGACCAGCGTGAACTGCTGACTTTGCAATCCGTAGAGAATTACGGCAAGCGGATTGAGGCTTGGAGTGGCGCCAGCCTCCGTCCCCAGGGTAAAGAAGGTCGACGGAGAGCTCTGGTTGTTGTACTCGGCTTGTACCCAGCCGCTGGAGCGGGCGATGGATGAGACCTCGACCTCGTCAAGCGACCCGTTGAAGTAGAACCAGCCGTTAGTGCTGGTGCTGTTGGTTCCGGGCCAGAACCCAGCCTGCGAAGATCCGACATTCCCGGTTCCGAGATAGTAGGAGTAGGCAGAGGCATAACCGTCGGGCACGGCGCCGCTCTGCGAGCCCATCACCTGCCCATCGACGTACACGGTTTCAATGCCGCTGGTGGTTGAGGTCACCGAGTCGTTGATGCCGATCGTGTTCTGGGTGGCATTGGTCTCGAATGTGAGCACTGCATGGTGCCAGTTGTTGTCGTTGTACACAGACGGCGAAACAATCTGCTGGGCATCCTGCAGATAGAGGAAATTCGCTCGCAGATAGCCGTTTGTGTCGATGTAGAGCGCAGGCACGTACCCGGCTGGACTGCCACCGGGGATGGAGGAGCTGGTCTGGCCGAGGATTACACCGGACGAGGCGCTCTTGAACCATACTCCGAACGATGCGTTGAAGACCGCGACGGCAGCGCTGGAGTTCGGAAAGGAAGCAAAGTCGCTCGTGGGAAGCGCGATGTAGCTGGTCGCTCCATCAAATACGCCGGCCGCACCCGGCTGGCCAGTGGTCTCCTGCACGTTGTTCGACGACGCATTGTTGCCGTTGATCGTGGAATTGAGCAAGGTGACGTTCTGCAGGTTCTCAAACTGATAGACGGCCGTATAGTTGGAGTCCCAAACGCCGACGGGGTTCTGCTGCGGTGCGGTGATGGCTGGATTGCCATAGAACATGTAAATGACCGTGTCCTCGGAATGCGACAGGACAGGCACCCGCACCCAGGCCGCGATCTGGCCTGTGGCGGGATTATATTGTTCCAGATCGAAGGAGAGTGGCTGCAGCCCTGCCGGATCGGAGCTGAAGACAATATCGTTGCCTGCTGTGCTGGTCACATGCCCACCATTGCCCGCAGAGGCCAGCAACGGATCTGTCACCGCGAAGTAGAACGGAAAATTGGCTTGATCGGAGCTCGGTACCTTGGTGTGGTCGATTACGATGGAGCGCACGTAACTGTAAGCTTTAGCGGGGCATTGCGCAGGCAACAGAGTGATGACCGCCGAAGCGCTGATGGACGGGATCGCCTGGCTGGCCACCGTAACCGTGACGTTCTGTTGCGAAGTGATGCTTGGCGGAGCAGTGTAAAGGCCGGTTTGGTCGATAGTGCCCGCTCCCACAGGGCTGATTGACCAGCTCACCGCAGTGTTGCTGCTATTATCGACAACCGCGGTGAATTGCTGCCTCTGATCCGGATAGCCCGTCACCGACCGCGGCGTGACGCTGACCACCGGCGCGAGAAGGGCGATGGTTGCCATGGAAGCAATCGCGGAATTGGCGATATCGGTGGCTGTGACGGTGACAGTTTGATTGGTCGCTATCAATGGCGGCGCTTTGTATATGCCAGAAGAGGGGATGGTCCCGGCGCCGGCAGGGCTGATGGACCAGTTCGCAACGGACTGGCCGTCGCTCTGACAACCCGAATTATTGGCGCTCGTTGCCAGGCACACGTTGAAGGCCTGCGATTGCCCACCGATGAGCGAAACCGCCGAAGGAGTCACGGCCTGCATGATCGGCGCGTATAGGTAAACCTGGGCGGCATAGGAGGCATTCGGATCGGCCTGAGCGGTCGCAACCACATACGTAGGGTTAAATATACCTGCGAAGGGTCCGTTGATCGGCACCGTGTAGAGCCCGGTCTGGTCGATGGTTCCGACGCCGCCCGGGGCGAGCGACCAAACAACTGGGACATTCGCGGCGAACCGGTAGGAAAATCCGCCGAAAACGGAAGTGTACGAAGGAGTCACAATGACCGGCATCAACGTCAACGTCGCCGATCCCGATTGCGTCGCGTCCTGCACGCTGGTTGCGGTGATTGTAACGGTTTCGAACTGGCTGAAGGATGGCGCCGTGTAGAGCCCGGTTTGCGTAATCGAGCCCATGTTCGCCGGGTTGATGGACCACGTCACGGCATTATTCACCGCATTGCTGACCGTGGGCGTAAACTGGACCGTTTCCCCGAAAACGTATAACGTTGGCGCTGCGGGGATGACGCTTATCGACAGGATCGGATCCAGCGTGATCACCGACGTTCCGATCGTGGATCCATCCGTCCGATTGGTGGCCGTGATGCTCACAGTCTGTTGCGTTGCGACGGTCGATGGCGCGATGTACATACCGCCGGTTGTTAATGTGCCGGGGGATCCGGACGGGATGGACCACGAAGCCGCCGCCGTTTCGCAACCCTTCAAGGCGATGAACTGTTCTGATTGAGAAGAATAAAGCGTTAGCGCAGAGGGAACAACTCCTTCGAAATTCTCCGCATACAGCTGATAGAAAGTCGATGGCGAACTTTGATTGGCGTATTCAGTGGCGATCCAATCGGAAGAACGAGCGATGCTGGAAACTCGAACTTCGTCGATCAATCCGTTGAAAAGCTGGCCGCCATATCCGAGACCGATTGCGGCGGAGGCTACGCTGTTCCCGTAGGAGGAATCGTTCCACGGTTCGCCGCTCTTGACGCCATTCAAGTACATAGTCGGGCCGTTGGTGTCCCAGGTGGCGATGATGTGATTCCAACCTGCTGGAATGAGGGCCGATGGAATCAGCCACGGCATGCTGTTGCCAATGACCACGCCGACTCCACTCCCTCCTTCAACATAAAGGCCCCAGGTGTTGGAGTTCTTTGCATCAAAGTCGACAATTGCCGGCCAGCCGCTCATCCCGGATACATTGACCCAGGCTTCAAGTGTGAATGCACTCGGAGTTGTCGTAGCCAATGGAGTGGATGAAAGATTTATATAGCCGGAGGTGCTGCTGGGGTTATCAAGTCCTCCATCGATCATTCCGGTTGTTGCTCTGGCACCGATCAGACTGCCATTGTTGCCATTAGTCGTTGAGTCGCTTCCGGATAAGACAGTTCCATTCGGCAGGTGCCACACCCCCATGTAGTTCAGATCCCAGACAGCCGACGGGTTCTGCTGCGATGTCGTGACGTTGGAATTGCCGTAGAAGAGATAAATGACCGTGTCGGATGTGTGCGAAAGACCCGGTATCTGCACCCAAGCCACAACCTGGCCCGTCACGGGATTGTATTCCTCCATCTCGTATCGGAGCGGGTTCTGACCGGCCGGATCGGAGGTGAAGATGATGTCGTATCCATTGGGGTTCGTCACATGGCCGCCATCAGCGGTCGTCGCCAGCAGCGGGTCGGCCGTATTGAACAGGAATGGGAAGTTGACCTGATCCGTGTTTGGAACCTTGGTATGGTCGATGACGACTGCCCGCACGAAACTATAGCCACTGGAGGCGCAGGTCGGCGGAGCCCCAACGCTGAGTGTAATGACAGCTGACGCCGACTTCGTTGGATCGAATTGGCTCGTCGCTATGACAGTAACTGTCTGCTGGCTGGTAATCGAACTTGGCGCTGTGTAGAGTCCGGTCTGATCAATCGTGCCAACGCCCGACGGGCTCGACGTCCACGTCACTGCCGAGTTGCTGGAATCGATAACCGTAGCAGAGTACTGTTGCTGCTGACCCCCGATGGTCAGCGTCGCCGTAGTGGGTGTGACGCTCACGGCCACCGGCGGCATCAGCGTGACCGTCGCAGAACCCGTCAGGCTGGAATTAGTCTGGCTGGTGGCCGTAATGATTACCTGCTCCTGCGAACTGATTGTGGCAGGGGCTGTATAGAGGCCAGACCCATTGATACTCCCGACACCCACGGGATTGATTGACCATGCGATAGGACCGTTGCCGGCGCCTACTACCAAGGGTCTAAGTTGCTGCGTCTGGCCCGAATAGAGGGCAGTGAACTGCTGCGTCTGCCCTGAATAGAGCGTGGCGCTCGTCGGGCTTACGCTAATTCCGGTCGGAGGCGCTCCAGGAGAGCCTACCATTCGGACCCGATTGTTGCCTTCATCAGCGATATAGAAGTTGCCGCCGGCATCCACGGCGACAACATTTGGGCAGTACATTTGCGCATCTAGGGCAGGTCCACCGTCTCCCGAGAATCCAGGAGTGCCATTGCCCGCAACCGTACTGATAATTCCCGTAGATGCGTTTACCATGCGAACAACATTGTTGGACACGTCCGCGATGTACAGATTTCCAGCGGAGTCTAATGTGATCCCGTAGGGCCAACTGAGTTCCGCGGCAGTAGCTGCTCCACCGTCGCCGCTGTAGCCTGCGGTTCCATTGCCGGCGATTGTCGTGATGATTCCCGTCGAAGCCGCGATCTCCCGAATAACGTTGTTGTCCGAATCCCCAATGTAAATATTTCCGGCGCCATCAACCGCGAGTCCCAAGGAATTACCCAGCTGAGCGCTGGTGGCGGCACCGCCATCTCCTGAATAACCCGTCATGCCGTTTCCGGCGATAGCGGTGATAATTCCAGTCGAAGCCGTCACTTTGCGGATGAGCGCGTTCCATCCGTCGGCGATGTAAATATTGCCGGCAGTATCGACTGCGATGCCAGAAGGTCCATTCATCGTCGCGCTGGTGGCGGGACCGCCATCGCCTGTGCCGCCGGCAGTTCCGGTACCAGTCACGGTGGTGATTACACCAGTGGAGGCAGTGACCTTGCGCACTACGTTCCCGTCTGCGATATAGAGGTTAGCATTCGTGTCAAACGCCATTGCCAGCGGACTCGATAGCTGGGCGCTAGTTGCAGGGCCGCCGTCGCCCGAGTAACCTGGGGTGCCATCTCCGGCTACCGTTGTAATGATTCCCGTCGAGAGCGTGAGCTTGCGAACGACCCCGAAATAGATGTCAGAGATGTAGATGTTACCCGATGGATCGTAAGCTACTCCCCAAAGCCGACCAAAGGTTGCGTCAACACCCAGGCCGCTGTCGCCTGAGTCTCCCGAAAAGGCATTTCCAGCGATCGTTGTAATGATCCCCGATGTCGGGGCTATAGAGACCGTCAGCTTGACGGTCGCAACCGCAGTCGTGTAATCCGTCATATCGGCTGGTGTGAAAGCCGCCGTGAGCGTGTACCATCCAGGTCCGAGGATCTCGTTGACCGCCGGCGTATATGTGAAGCTTCCCGGCACATTCGCGGTTGCGTTGAATTGAGCGCTGCTCAGACCGATGCCATATGGAATCGGCGCCGGTGTCGGCCAGGTGATGATCGGCGTAGCCTGAGTTACCGTGAGTGGGACCGTTGCCATTGCGGTACTGTAGTGTGTCGTGTCAGTAGGCGAAAACACTACGGTGAGCGAGTTCACTCCCATGGTTAGAAGTGTTCCGGCCGCGGGTTCATAGGTAAAGGTTCCCTCAACGTTGGCGGTTGCATTGAGTTGAGTCGAGCTTAATACAGTGCCGTATGGAATCGTCGCCGGCGCCCCCCACGTAATGACTGGCTCGGAGGTGATGGGTTCGACCACGCTCGAACCAACCATGCGAACCCGCAGGTTCCAGGAGTCGGCAATGTACAGATTTCCGAGTGAATCGACAGAGATACCTGCCGGCGCACTGAGTTCGGCACTTGTTGCAGGACCACCATCTCCGGAGAAACCCTGGACGCCGTCTCCTGCCACTGTGGAGATGGTTCCCGAGGGGCTCACCTGTCGTTCGACCTGGTTGCCCGAATCCAAAATATATAAATTGCCCGCAACATCCAGCGCCACCCCGTACGGCGCGTTGAGTTCCGCGCTGAGGGCCGGCCCGCTATCCCCGGAGTAGCCAGAGGTACCGTTGCCGACGATGGTTGTGATGATTCCTGTTGCCGCGGTGACCTTTCGGATTACATTGTTGTCGAAATCAGCAACGTAAATGTTTCCGAGTGGATCAACAGCGATTCCGTAGGGCCAGTTTAGCTCCGCGCTAGTAGCCGGCCCGCCGTCACCCGAATAACCGGCAGTTCCATTCCCAGCCACGGTGCTGATGATTCCGGTGGCTGCAGAAACCTTGCGCACAACCATGTAATACATGTCGGCGATGTAAAGATTGCCCGCTCCGTCAAACGCGATACTTAACGTATAACTAAGCGAGGCATTCGTAGCCAACCCGCCGTCGCCGCTATATCCCATCCATCCTTTTCCGGCAAACGTGGTGATGATTCCCGTCGAAACATTGACCTTGCGGATGACTTCGTTCCCATTGTCGGCGATATAGACGTTTCCAGCAGGATCAAGCGCAATACCTTTGGGCCCCAGTAATTGAGCGCCGGTTGCTGGTCCGCCGTCTCCCGAATATCCTCCTGTACCAGTTCCGGCTAGGGTGGTAATGATTCCGGTTGAAGCATTGACCTTGCGCACGACCGAACTATTCGTATCGGCGATATAGAGATTCCCAGCAGCGTCAACGGCCACTGATTGGGGATCTTCAAACGCGGCATCGATGGCTGGGCCGCCATCACCGGCATAGCCCCATGAGCGGCTCCCACCCACAGTGGTGATAATTCCCGCTGCCGGCGTTGAGGACACAGTCAACGTAACGGACGAGGCGGCGGTACTGTAGTCCTGCGAATCATTTGGGGTAAACGTCGCGGTGAGCGTCTGTTGGCCTGGGCTAAGAACGGTCCCGGCTGGGGGGCTATATGAAACCTGAACTATGCACACGGCCATTTGGCAACCCCTGAGAATCCTGTTTTACAACAGTAGGGACGCGAAGTTCGCAGCTTCGCGAACCAATTCTCAGAGGTCACCCAAATGGTGAGCAATGCAA
>Ga0182013_10004677_pt1 | contig 16297 bp, 16 predicted proteins | sample 612S2MmetaG_FD_120487 | JGI IMG/M metagenome (GOLD analysis project Ga0182013, IMG submission 120487) | Permafrost microbial communities from Stordalen Mire, Sweden - 612S2M metaG | ecosystem: Environmental > Terrestrial > Soil > Wetlands > Permafrost | place: Sweden: Stordalen | collected...
ATCTTCGACGGCAACATCCAGTCTCTGGGCGGCGATTTCGGCTATGACGGCACAGTCAATCGTGCAGTGGCGGTCAATAGCGGTGCGTTGCGCGAAGCGCTGGCGAAGATTTACCACGCCGATCGGGTGGTAACGGAATTGAGCCGGTAAGCCGAAGAACGGGCATGACACCAGACGCATTCCATCGCGCGGCGCTGGGCCTCAAGGCCGTGACCTGCGACGTGAGATGGGGGGCCGATCAGGTCTACAGCGTCGGCGGAAAAATGTTCGCTGTTGCCGGGCCGATCGGTGACCCTGATCTGACGTATGCCTTCAAAGCTTCGGAAGTAGCCTTCGAAATGCTCACTCAATCGGGCATCGCCAGGCCGGCCCCCTATTTGGCAAGGGCCAAATGGGTGAAACTGGTCGCCGCGGACACGCTTCCCGACGACGACCTTAAGGCCTATCTCGGTCGGGCGCATAGCATCGTCGCAGCGACTCTCACCCGAAAACTTCGTGCTGAATTGGGCCTACCGGTTTGATCAAAACCCCACGGAGCGGCTATTCCCCGTCCTGAAATTTCCCGCTGACGGCACCATCGAATTTACGCACCTTGGCCGCAGCCAGGACTTCCAGGTCCATCAACCGCGCATTCACGCCCATACGGTCCCCGAAAGGCTCCCGTATGTCTTCCCAGTGAGTGAGACAACCGCAGATCTTGCAGTGATGGAAGGCGATCACCCTGTCGCACCAGACATAAGGGACCGTCGCATCGGACGCACAGCGAATGGCTACTTGGTCGGGCCGGTAATAGGCCCACAGCACACCCAATCGGCGACAAATCGAACAGTTGCAATCGGTAACAGTGGCCGGGGCGTGGGCAGTTTCCAATCGCATCGCCCCGCAATGGCAGGACGCGGCGATCATAGTATCGAACCCTACTCTATTTTGCGGCGCAGCTGGCGCAAAGGCCTTTTAGCTCGATTGTCTGGCGAGTCAGGGTAAATCCATGGCTTTGCGCCCGATCGCGCAGCAGTGCAGAGACGCTTTCGTCGGTCAGCTCTTCGGTTTTTCCGCACTCGGAGCAGATCAGAAACTGCCCCTCATGCGCGTGGCCCGAATGAGTGCAGGCCACAAACGCATTCAGCGATTCGATCCGATGAACCAGCCCCTTGCCCTGAAGGAAATTGAGCGCGCGATAGACCGTCGGAGGCATCACCCGCGTACCCTTGGCCTGCATCGCCTCAAGAAGGCGGTAGGCTCCGACAGGCTGTCCGGCTTTGACAACCAGATCGAACACTTTGCGACGCGTGTCGGTTAGCCCGATACCGGAATAACCAGTGTCGTTAACTGCATCAGGCGACAGCGCCCTGGTTGCCTTGTGCATCAAATTCTCCCTCTTTTGCGTCAGATTTACTCCACCAAAAGAAAACTTAAAAGTTCTTAATAATACCCGCGAAAAAGCCTCGGCGCGGCCCGAATTGCGGCGCACCCACTCCAACGCCGGTTCCATCTCGTATTTCATAACTATCATCGAATATATTCACGATGTCGAAGCGTATTGTGGTCCCCGCGAAAGCTCCGCTCGCTTCGATATCCTGGGCAAAGCCGATATTCACCTGAGTATAGCTGGGCAGTTTTTCTCCGTTGGGCTCGACAGCATTGAGCGGGCTGCGCCGCAATCCGCTGCCGAAAATCACGTCGAGGCTGGTGCGAACCTGGCCAACCGCGTCGGACAAGGCATAAGAGGCCCCGCCCGAAATCGTCCAAGCCTGATCGTGGTCGGTGTAAATGGCGTTGTTGTGAATAAAGGCCAGTTCGGCCGGCGTGAAAAAGAACTGGCTGGAGATGATGTCCTTACCCTTCTCCTGGCCATAGGCGACATTCGCATAGGTGCCGAATGGGCCGTTATGATAGGAGCCGGTCGCCTCGACGCCGTAGGCGCGGCCGAAACGATAGTTGAAGGGCGATTGGACGAGCGATTCGCCGAACTGTCCCTCGTCGATCAGATTGCGCTTCAGCTTGTAATAACTGTCCAGCCCGATATCGAGACCGGGCAGGACAGTTCGAACGATGCCGGCATCGAAATAATGCTCGCGTTCCGCCCGCACCGGCGCGTTTAGCAATACCTCCGGCTGCTTTGTTGTGCCGATCAATTCACCGATCGATTGGCTGCCCACCAACTCCTGCGGCGGCGGGGTAAAAGTTCGGGCATAACCGATGTGGAGTGTGGTGTCCGAATCCGGTTTCCAGACCAGATTGACCCGGGGGCTGATCTGATTCTCGTCTGTATAGGCATTCACGACATCGAACCGTCCGCCGAAATTCAGCGTCAATTCGGGCGTTATTGTCCATTCGTCCTGCAGATAGAGGCCGTAGAGATATCCTGTCTTGCTGTTCTGGTCATAAATCCGCACCGGCTGATCGTTGATCTGCGCCCCGAACGGGTCGACCGGGAATACGTCGGACGTTACTTGAGTAATCGTGCGTTCAGCGGACGTGAATATGCCGGCGCGCAACGTGTGATCGTCAGTCAACTTGTAGCTGGCGTCGCCCTGAATGCCGGACGACCAGCTGGAAAGCTGTGATCGATCCGAAAATCCGTTAAAAATCAGATCACCAAGCGGGTCGGGGCTGAATTTCGTTTCCGAATAGCGCGTGAAAGGTGCGATCTGATAGTCTAACCGGTCGCCTGAGACTTGAAAGGCAACGATCGCGTAATGATTGATCTCGCGCTGATTCTGGTTCAAGTCGCGGGAGTTGAAACTCGATAGGCCCGCGTCGGTAAATTTGGGTGTCTGTCCCGGATTATCGGGGATCTGAAAATAACCGATCGAGGTCCCGAGCATTGCCGAAATCCGGGCATCCGTCGTCGGGATATAGGAGAGATAGGCAAAACCGTGGGCCTGAGTGGTGTGGTCGTGGATCGCATCGCCCGAAGACGTCGGATTCTCCACGCCCAGGTCGTTCTGCAGGTAGCTGCCCGACAGGTAGTAATTGAAGGCGCCGGACGATCCGCTGGCGGTAATGGAGGGCTCGAAAGTACCTCGGCTTCCGCCATAGAGGCTGACATCACCGCCCTGGTCGAACGCGCCGCTCTTGGTGGCGATATCGACAATGCCGGACGTGCGGTAGCCATACTGTGCGGGAAGCGTGCCGGTTATGACATCGATCGAATCGGCAAAGCGTGGATCGAGTGCCTGACCGAAGCCGGAAATGCCTTCGGGTAGTATGATCCCGTTAATGCGATATTGCAGATTACCGTGTTCGTTTCGGACATGAAGCTGTCCATAGCTGTCCTGGGAAACGCCGGGGGCCTGCAAAAGCACCTGATTGAAACTGGTATCCACACCCTGCGGCGTATTCTCGATCGCCTTGCGGTCGATGACATAATCGCTAGCCCCCAGACTGGGCGCGATTGCGTCACGCGCAGTATCGAGTCGCTTTGCGGTGATGACGATTTCTTCAGGCGTCGCATCCGATGATGCCGGCGCCTGTGCAAAAGCCGCGCTCGTAACGGAAGCAGTCATGCCTATCAAAAGCGACAGGCCAAATTGGCGGACAAACATTAAAGAGACTCCAAGAGCCTAAGCCGATCATAGGAGAGGACACCGGCCGGCAGCGGTCAGGTCTCATCGATTTGATTAAAGCGAGCGGCTGAGGTCAGAGTGGCGGCGCGTGCGCCCGAAAGCCGAGACGATCGCTCAGCCGTTCGACGGTGCTTTCGCAGACCGTCCAGAATGTCAGGAAAAATACGACGAGGGAAAGCGGGGGAACGAAAGCCACCAAGTCCGCAGCCCCTGTCGTCGGCAAGAATGCTGTGCAGGAATCTTCCCCGCACTCCATATGTTCCGGCGCGATGTAATGTTCTATGCGGTGCGCGACTATGCCCAACTGAGCGATCAGCAGCACAAGCGCGAAAAACCTTACCAGAGCGGCAATGGTGAGACTGCCACGAGGCGAGGCGAACATCGGCGATTCGGCCAAAGCAGTTGCGTTGAGCGCATATCGCCGTGCCATTCAGCCGCCGATAATAATTAGAAAGTGTGACAAGGTGATCTTCGCTGCAGTTGCGAAGGCGGTATATCATACGCAATGCGCTTAGGGGAGAGTCTGCGAATCCGTGAAGGGATTGAATTTTTTCTCAGCGAGGGCGGCCCAGGCTGTGGCAGCAAGATGAGGAAGGCGATAGTAATAACGCTCAGTCTTCGGATCGCTGGCGCTGCCAAAGCCGGTGGCCAGTTGCGGGCCGGCCGTTGCATAAATTCCGCCCGAAGGCGCCCATTGCGTGGCCACAGCCGTTTCCAACGCAGCCGCCTCCAGATCGTGACCAAACAAATGTTGAGCCAAAGCCGCCTGCGCAGTGCCTTCGGTCCACAGGCCATGGTCGGCGTAGCTGTAGGCATAGCCATCGGCGCCCCGCAATCGCGCGCCGATCGTGGCAATGACCTGACCGGAATGCGCGGCTGCCATCCCAGGCAGGGCGATTAGGGGCCAAATTTCGGCATCCAGCGCCAAAATCTTATTGGGCGTCACGCCATCCTCGGTAGTACCGACGGCGAAGCAGGCGCAGCCATCGTCCCACATTGCGGCGACGAACCGTGCGGCATGTTCGGCTCGATCAGCCCAGACATGATCCCCAGTGGCACGCGCCAGTAGGGTAAAGGCCGCGGCCACATCGGTATTGTGCTCAGTCGATTTCCAGGTCAGCACCGCCGGCGATGGCTCCCAATCGCTAAAGCCGCCGGTGAAGCCGCCGGCACCCCGGTCGTCGGATCTGCCGACAAGCCATACGCCGATGCGCGTGGCGCCGGTGCGGTAACGAGGGTCTGCCGTCGCATGGTCGAGAGCGAGCAGCGCCAGCATTGCCCAGGCCATGTTGCCGCTGTCGCTGCCAACCTGATAGCCGTCCTCAAGCCATCGATTCTGCCCCTTGTCCCACCAGCCACCAAGCTTGACCGGGTATTCCTGTACCGGTCCGGCAGCATAGGCGTTGCGCAGCCTCCCATCGTGCCAGGCCCGATCATGATCCAGGGCGGCCAGAATCGCATCGCCGATGCGTCGAGCCGCACCTGTGTCACCGCAGCCGACGAGCGCAATCGCCGTAACCGCATCATCATAGAGAAAGGCAGCGCTGTGCAGCGGGCCTTCCTCCACCGTCGGGTATGACGGCAAAAAGAGCGGACCGCCATCCACCGGTATAAGGCTTGCCAGATAAACACAGGCGTCCGCCGGCGCTTTGGCCGGCTGGGCCCGAGCAAACGGGACAAGGGCCAGAATTAAATATGCAGCGAAAAGAATGCGCGGAACGTTCATGCCTCACCCAAAGGGATCGCTCGGCGGGCAATGACACCGGAATCTATCGTCCGGGGTAATGTCCCAAAAACGCCACCGCCATCGCCGGAAAGTCGCGAGGCGCAAAACGCATCGGCGATTTCCGCCGTTCCATCCTGGATCAGGAGTGCGCCCTGCAAAGCCAGAACGAGCCTTTCGACCAGGCGGCGCGCCTGCCCTTCATTTGAACCATCATCGGCAAAATCGCCTTCAAGTTCACGGCAGAATTGATCGTATCTGCGATCCGCGCCTTGCGCGTTCTTCAGTTCGGACATTACAGCCGTCAAAGCATCAGGCGTTCGTCGAGCGGCGCGCAAGACATCGAGGCACATGACGTTGCCAGACCCTTCCCAGATCGAATTGACCGGCATCTCGCGATAAAGCCTCGGCATGATGCTATCCTCGACGTAGCCATTGCCGCCCAACACTTCCATCGCCTCCGCAGCCAGAACCGGCCCGCGCTTGCATATCCAATACTTGGCGGCCGGCGTTACGAGCCGGGCAAAGTTCGCTTCTAAGTTATCGTCCGGCCGGTCATAGGCGCGCGCCAGCCGCAACGCTAGGCGCATCGCCGCTTCCACTTCGACCGCCATGTCCGCAATGACATTCTGCATCAGGGGTTGATCGATCAGCTTGCGCTGGAAGGCCGTGCGATGGGCCGCGTGATGCGCCGCCTGGACCAGGGCTTGGCGCATCAACCCGGCAGAGCCCAAAGCACAGTCCAGACGAGTATAGTTTGCCATTTCGATGATCGTGGGGATACCGCGTCCCTCCTCTCCAATCATCCAGCCTGTTGCACCGGCAAATTCGACCTCGCTCGAGGCATTGGATCGGTTACCCAGCTTGTCTTTCAAGCGCTGAATTTGGATCGCATTGGGTCGGCCGTCTGGGGTCCAGCGCGGCATAAAAAAACAGGAAGGCCCGGCTCTTGTCTGCGCAAGAACCAGGAACGCGTCGCACATTGGGGCAGACAGAAACCACTTATGCCCGACGATTCGATAGGCTTGTCCGGGACCGCCGGCGGAAAGCGGATCTGCGCGCGTCGTGTTGGCGCGCAGGTCGCTACCGCCCTGCTTCTCGGTCATGCCCATGCCGATCAGCGCACCGGCTTTCTGCGCTCCAGGCGCGAAGCTCTGGTCATAGATGCGCGAATAAATACGCGGCAGCCATTCCGCAGCTATTTCAGGTTGCCGCTTCAAGGCCGGGACTGCGCCATAGGTCATCGTGACAGGGCACTGAACGCCCGCCTCGACCTGGCACATCAGATAAACCCCGGCTGCCCGGGCGACATGTGCGCCGGCCTCGGGCTCAGCCCAAGGGGCGCAGTGCAGCCCCTGTGCGACAGCCAAAGTCATAAGTTGATGCCACGCGGGGTGGAATTCGACCTCGTCCCGGCGCTGACCGTACCGGTCGAAGCTGTGAAGTATCGGCGAGTTGCGGTTCGCCAGCGCCCCCAGAGCAAAGGTCTCGGCCCGACCGAGCCGTTGTCCGAATTCAGCTAGCGTCGGCACTGCCCAGCCCGCGCCCTCGCGCGCAACGGCCATCGTTAGAGCAGCGTCGGTTGAAAACAGGTCGTAGTCTGCCAGGGGCGGTGGCTGATTGAAGACCGCATGCGTATCGCCTGACGCGGGCTGCTGGTTTAGTGTCTGAGACATTGGTATTCGGGTGGCATACAAGGTCCGTAGCGTCGTCCGGCAGTTTTGCCAATGCTTAGTGATACTTAGTTAGTCTTAGTTTTTAATGTTTCGAGACGTCGGAATCCTTTACACTTCTCCGCGATCCATTCCGAGAAGTTTCACTAAAATGTTGAAAAATAGAAGTATTTTTGTCTGGCACGAGATTTGCTAGTATCGACGCGATTAACGTTATGTCGTGATCGTGCGCGACAGGGAGCCTCGAGATGTTCAAATTTTTGAAACTTGCAGCCATCGTCGGTGCGGGCGTTCTGCTCGCCGGCGGTTCAGCGCAAGCAACCGCGGTTCCGGCAGGTACTTTGAGCATCGCCTTCCTAGGCGACCCGACTGTAAACAACACCGGCGGGACGATCACTGCGTCAGTTCCAACTGCCTACTTCTCTGGTACCGGCTCATTTGCTCCATTTACCGGTAGCGGCAATTTCACGACAAGTACCTTCACGTTTGCTGAAACAGTCGGTGCACTCGTCAACTACTCCACAAATTCGATCGCTAACTTCTTCACCTTTACTGGCGGCGGTGACACATATACGTTCAGCCTCGACCAAAGCATCCAGACCGTCAGCTACAGCTATAACTCCACTCTGGGTACAGGCCAGGTAGGGCTTTACATTCTAGGCGATCTGACCGCGACGGGCTCGACCCCCTATACCACACTGACGCCGACCGCTTTCTCTCTGACGCTGAATGATACCGGCGGGTCGGGCTACAGCGCTTCGGCAACTCTCGCCAATCCGCCTCCTGGATCGGGCATACCGACGCCGGAACCTGCCAGCATGACGCTTCTGGGCGGTGGCCTCGCCGCGCTCGGCTTTGTCCGCCGTCGCCGCCAGCGCCGCCAGTAAATCTTTCTCGATATTAGAAAAGCGGCGCCTTGTGGCGCCGTTTTTCTGTTGCGCCCGGTGTTTTATATCGGTCCACTCTCGGCTTTCTGCCGCTTCCTAGAGGAAACTGACCATGTCGCGCTCAACGGTTACCGTCGATGATCGCCTCGCTGCATATCTGGACGATACCAATCGCCCGGAATCACAGGTTCAGACCCGTCTGCGCGAGGACACCGGCCAGATGTCCAACGGCGGTATGCAGATCGGCGCAAACCAGGGAAGTTTCATGGCCTTTTTGATCGGGCTGGTCGGCGCGCGCAACGCGCTCGAGATCGGCACCTTCACCGGCTACAGCGCGCTCAGCGTCGCTTCCGCCCTGCCCGCCGGAGGCAAACTCGTCTGCTGCGACGTCAGCGCGGAATGGACGAACATAGGCCGCAAGGCATGGTCGCAGGCCGGTGTAGCGGATCGGATCGAGCTCAAAATCGGCCCTGCCGCCGTGACCTTGGACGCATTGATCGCAGATGGTCAGGTCGGCCGTTTCGACTTTGCCTTTATCGACGCCGACAAAGAGAATTACGATCGATATTACGAGCAATGTCTTGTGCTGGTGCGCAAGGGCGGCTTGATCGCCGTCGACAATATGCTGTGGGACGGCGCAGTTGCTGATCTAACAGATCAGTCTGTCTCAACCACGGCCATTCGCGCCCTGAATTTGAAGCTGCGAGGCGATCCGCGTGTCGATTTCTGCCTGATCCCTGTTGGCGACGGCATCGCCCTAGCGCGACCGCTTTAAAGAACGATCCCTCCGGCGCTTCTGCGATGCAAATCCCTGACGCGCAACGCCAGCGCGATCAGGCCCAAACCAAAAAGCAGAGCATAGATAGCCACAGACCAGGATATGAAGACGATTCCTGCGGCAGGACGCGCGATGATTACGATGCCGAGCGCAAGCGATATCAGTCCGATTATCACGAATAGCCATTTCCCTGCCCGGTTGGGCAGCACCCATCCTGGTATCAGCATCACCAAGCCCGTCGTCATCGCCCATACCGCGACCAGAATGGTCAATACGCCGGGGACTAAATAGACGATTGTCCCGGCGATCAGATCGGCAATACCTTCGACTGCAAAGGGCCACCAGGGCCGGTGGCTCTCGGCCGCACGTACACCCGCGACAATCGCAAAAAAGCCGTCCAACACCAGGTAAGCAGCGATAAAAATGGCCAACAACAGGAACGTTACCGGTGGATAGGCTAAAGCCAGCACGCCGAACAGAACCGCCAGCAAGCCACGCAGGGCCAGCACCCACCAATGTCGAGTCACAATGGGAATCATCGACGTCTCCCGATATCGCCTATTCGCACAGTCCAACGGCGATGCGTATACGCCATTCCCGGCCCTGAACGACAGTTATTGAAAAGCAATCGGCTCAGATAGCCAAATCGACGGTGGATCGTCCGGTCACGAGCCGCTAAATGTCACGGCTATGAGCAGCGACCGTCTCCCTACCGAATTCTGGGTTCAGGCCCAACTCCGGCGTTTCAACGCTGCCGGAACCGGCGCTTATTTGCTGCGCAGAGGCGATACCGAGCGCGGAACCATTCTGGTCCGCCTTATAGGGCGGGAAGGTACTCGGATACTGATCCAGGTGCGCGACCTTGAGGGCAAACTGGCCTGGATGGGTGTTAAGGATGGGGCTGTGCTGAACAACGAAGACGCCGACAGCTATGTAACTCGGGCCGTCGATCGCGATTCAGACCTTTGGGTCATCGAAGTCGAGACCCGAAATGGCGAAAACCCGTTCGAAAACGAAGTCGTCGGCCTTTAGCCTACAGTTTATTCTGCCAGTACCGGCACTGGTCGCGTGACCTGCCAACAGACGAACAAAGCGCCAGTGACGAACAAAGCCGACAGATAATAAGGTGCCCCGGGCAGATGCACGGCCGCAGTGACCGCGATGCCGGCGGCGAAGACCTGACTGAATAAGAGCGGGCCAACCATATCGGCAATCCCGCCAAGGCTGGACTGAGCTCCTTGCAACTGTCCTTGCTCCCTCTGGCTGACCTGCCGGGTCGCCAGACTTTGAATCGCCGGATTTGCCAAACCCCACAAGGCAACGAAGGGCAGAGCCAGCATGAAAATCGTGCCGTTCGGCGCATATCCATAAAGCGCAAAGCCGACTGAGCCGCTGAACAGCCCAAGCATCATGGCTCCACGTTCACCGAGCCGGGCGATCGCCGGCCGCACGAGCCCGCCGGAAACGATCATCTGCGATATCCCGACCGCGGCCAAAGCAAGACCGACCGTCTTTGCACTCCAGCCATAGCGATAATCTGCGTAAAGCACGAACATACTGGGCAGAGAGCCATGAGCAAAACGCTGCAGAAAACCGGCCAAAGCAAGGCGCGTCAGCGTCGAACTCGAACCAAGCAGCCTCAATGAACCGATCGGATTGGCCCGGCGCCAGGAAAAGGCTGCACGGCGTTCACGCGCCAGCGATTCGGGCAGGACTAGCGTGCCATAGGCTGCGTTGATCAAGCTAAGAACCGCAGCACCCCAGAACGGAAGTTTAAGGCTAACCTCCCCCAATAAGCCGCCGACAGCAGGTCCGATTACAAACCCTAGCCCGAATGCAGCACCCAGCATGCCGAACCGGGCAGCCCGCTTCTCTGGTGCGGTTACATCCGCAATATAGGCGCCGGCCGTGGAAAAACTCGCAGCCGTGATGCCGGAAATCAGCCGCCCCACAAATAGGAACCAGATGTTCGGCGACAGAGCCATCAAGATATAGTCGAACCCCAGCCCGAGGTTGGACAGGATGATTACAGGACGCCGGCCAAACCGGTCCGACAGCGCTCCCAATACCGGCTGAAACACAAACTGCATAAACGCCCAAGCCGCCCCGAAATAGCCCACAACATGGGCGGCGCTGGCGGTATCCCCGCCCATAAATGCCTTGATCAGCTTGGGCAAAACCGGAATGACGATGCCCAACGCCATCATATCGAGCAGAACGGTGACGAAAATGAACGCAAAAGCAGCGCGCCCCGGCCCGCCGCTGGTTGGGACCGGATTGGTCTCGTCGGTCATTGGTGATCGTCTCCATCGTCCCCGGGAAGCAGCGCACGCGGATTGAGCAATCTGTGAGGATCCAACGCTGCCTTGACGCGTTGCATCATATCCAACTCGACGGGACTCTTCACCTGTCGCATCTCATCCCGCTTGAACCGACCGATCCCGTGTTCGGCACTGATCGAACCACCTAGATCAAGCGCAATCTCATGGACGATGCCGTTCATCGTCTCCCATTGCGCGAGAAAGTCCGCCTGGTCTGCGCCTACCGGCTGCGTCAGGTTGAAATGGATATTGCCGTCGCCGACGTGGCCAAACGGCACGGGTCGAATACCGGGCATCGCCGCCTTGACCGCAGCGTCGGCCCGCTCGATGAAATCCGCCACGCGGCTTACCGGAACCGAAATATCGTGTTTGATCGATCCACCTTCGTACCGCTGGGACTGCACGATCGCCTCGCGGATGAACCATAGGGCGTTGCGGCGCGCTTCACTTTCCGCAAGTGTCCCATCGGTGACGAGACCGTCGTCGATGGCAACCGCCAGCGCCCCCTCGATCGATTCGCGCAGCATACTGCCCGGCGTGCCAGCAGTGGCCTCGACTAGAACGTACCAAGGGCTGGGTGCCTTCAATGGATCGACCACGCCGGCAATATGTTTCAGCGCAAACTCGATCAGCATGCGGGGCATCAATTCGAACCCGGACAATGCGTCGCCGGTTGCCGCCCGCAAGCGTGCGAGCAGTGCAATGGCTGCCGTCGGGTCGGGCACGGCAATCAATGCCGTTTCGATCTGACGTGGACGCGGAAACAGCTTCAGCACCGCCGCGGTCACGATTCCCAGCGTACCTTCGCCGCCGATGAACAGGTGCTTCAAGTCATAGCCGGTGTTGTTCTTGTGCAAGCGCCGCAAGCCATTCCAGACCCGTCCATCCGGCAGTACGGCCTCGATACCCAAAATCAACTCGCGCATATTGCCATAGCGAATTGTCATCGTTCCGCCTGCATTGGTCGACAGCAGCCCGCCGATCGTACAGCTCCCCTCCGACCCCAGACTTAGTGGGAAAAGGCGATCGGCATCTCCGGCCGCTTGTTGGACATTGGCCAAGATGCAGCCGGCTTCTACCGTAATGCTGTAATCGAGCAGATCGAGGTCGCGGACACGGTTCATCCGCTGCAGCGAGAGCACGATCGCCCTCTCGCCAGGATATGACATAGAGCCTCCGACGAGGCCCGTATTGCCGCCCTGTGGCACGATCTGAACGCGCGCCTGCCGCGCGGCAGCAACAACGGCGGCAACTTGTTCAGTCGATGACGGGCGTACGACAGCTAGCGCGCCTCCCTGAAATCGGCCGCGTTGCTCGTGCAGAAAAGGCGCCATATCGGCGGGCTCGTCGATCCAGCCCGCCGGGTCGACTGCATTGCGCAATGATGAGAGTGAGGCGTCAGCCATGCTCGCCTCCTTCTGCACCATCATCCGCCGGAGCGGCCGCGCGTTGTAAACGGTCATTAATCGCAATGCCGAGACCAACATACGGAATGGACATCACCGCGATGCCCCGGTAACCACCGGCGTCGAGTGTCCGCAGCATCGCGAACAGATTGGCCGCTGCTTCGTGCAGATCCCCCGTCTGCGACAGGTTCAGAACCCTTTTCGCAAGGCGCCCGGCGAACGGATCCGGTCCGAAAGCCAACAGCGCTTCGCCCGGGTCAGCCATCGCTGCATTGAGCCTAAGCTTGGTCGCGGGGGCATAGTGCCGTCGCAATTGTCCCGGGGCATTGGGACGATCCGGATTTCCTTCTGCGACGGCAATCTCGCCGATTATCGTGGAAATCTCATCCGCACTGACTGCGCCGGGACGCAATAGGGTCGGATATGCGCCCGAAAGGTCCAGGATCGTCGATTCAAGGCCGAGCGTGGTTTTCCCGGCTGCCAGGATCATATCTGCCCGCGCGCCGAGTTCCTCTGCAACGTGGATCGCCGTCGTCGCGCTGACCCGGCCGGATCGGTTGGCGCTGGGCGCGGCGATAGGCCCACCGGCCGCGGAAAGCAGAGCTCGGGCCACCGGGTGGGACGGCACGCGAATCGCAATGCTGTCCAACCCGGCAGTGACTAGGTCGCAAACCGGCGATCCCGGCTTTCGCTTAAGAATGAGCGTCAACGGCCCGGGCCAGAAGCGCGTCGCCAATTCTTCTGCCCGAGCGTCGAAAATCGCATGCTCCTGCGCATACGCCACACCTGGAACATGCACGATCAAAGGATTGATAGAAGGACGCCCCTTCGCAGCGAAAATTGCCGCCACCGCATGTCCGTTCGTGGCGTCCCCTCCCAACCCGTAGACAGTCTCGGTCGGAAAAGCGACCAACCGCCCCTCGGCGATCATGGCGCCGGCACGCGCGATCATATCGGGGGTCGCGGGCACAATATTGGCCGCTGCCACATAGCGCTTATGTTGCATTGCAATATAGCCCTTTCCCATAAACCGGAAAGGATGCATGCTCGACCAAGCGTAACAGGAGGCAAGGAATGACCGGCAAGGTCCTCACGATGGCCCAGCAGAAAGGCGGCGCTGGAAAAACGACGCTAGTGGCGCAATTGGCAGTCGCCCTTTCGGCGCGCGGCCTTTCAATCGGTCTGCTTGACATCGACCCACAGGGCAGCCTGACCCAGTGGTTCAGAATTCGCGAAGCCGCCGGGATAGCCGGTCGCATGAGCCTGACGACGGTCACCGGATGGCGCGCACAAGCGACGGTCGATAAACTGAAATCCTCATGCGACCTGGTCTTGGTCGATTCTGCGCCCCATGCCGAAATCGAGGCCAAGATCGCGGTTCGAGTTGCCGATCTGATCCTCGTGCCCATCCAGCCCAGCCCGCTCGACATCTGGGCCACCGAACCAACACTGGCTCTGGCCAGATCGGAAAAACGGAAGGTTTTGGTTGTCATCAACCGCGCCCAGACGCGCGTGAAGCTTGCCGAGGCGCTATACGCACGCATAGCCGAACTGGGAGGAGACGTTGCCGAATCGACTATCGGCAATCGCATCTCCTTCGCGGCCTCGATGATGGAAGGGCGCGGCGTCGTCGAAACAGCGCCGAAAAGCAAAGCTGCTCTCGAAATGCTGGCGCTCGCGGACGAAATCACGAAGCGCCTGCCGTCCGGTTAGACGGCAAAGAGCCCGGGGCGGCAAAGAATTCCCCTCCCGGCATCGGCAGTGGCACACCCGTCGTCTTCGGTAGGCTTAGCGGTAAACCCTTCAATGAACGCACAGCGAGATAGCCGAAAGCCTCGGCTTCCAACGCATCGCCGCGCCAGCCGACTGTCTCGACAGGTCCCACAACAATGCCAGGCAATATCTTGGACAATCCCGCCATCAATGCGCGATTGAGCCGCCCTCCGCCACAAACCAGCACCTTAGTCGGAGTCCCTACCTTCAATATCGCATTCGCAGCTGCCTGAACCGTAAATGCTGCCAATGTCGCCGCGCCGTCGGGAATCGAAAGTCCCGCGATGCAGGATGCGTCGAAGGTGTTGCGGTCGAGAGACTTGGGCGGCGGCTGTTCGAAAAAGGCGTTATCCAATAGCCGCTCAAGCAGAGTTTCGTCGACAGAGCCGGAGAGGCTTAGTGTGCCGGAAGCATCATAGGGAAGCCCTGTCCGGGCATGAACGAAATCATCAATCAACGCGTTACCCGGACCGCAATCGAAGGCGACGATGTCGTCCTCCTTGTCGCTTCCCAGCCAGGTGACGTTGGCGACGCCACCGATATTCAGCACCGCAATCGGCTTTCCCAGATCCGCTGCACGGGCGGCATGATAAAGCGGCACAAGAGGCGCACCTTGTCCCCCTGCCTTCACGTCCGCGACGCGAAACTGGCCGACCACATCAATTCCCGTGCGCCCTGCGAGCAGCAGGCTGTCGCCGATCTGCCACGTGAAGCCGTCAGCCGGATTGTGAAGCACGGTGTGGCCATGAAAGCCCAATATGTCGATACTGCCTTCGGTCAGTCCCGTGCCCGCCAAGAGCCGCTCAACCGCTTCCGCATGAGCCAGTGTCAGGTCGCGCTCCACGGCCTGCGCCTCTTTCCTGTCCCGCCCGCCATCCATGACCAGGCGGTGCAGCCGTTGGCGCAGAGAGCGGCGGTAGGGAACCGTCAATGCCGCTCCGGTTTCCACGAATTTCAGTCCGTCAGTTCTCACCACCGCGGCATCGATTCCGTCCATCGACGTGCCCGACATCAAACCGATGGCGGTGAGGACGCCCTCTCTCTTCATTGTGACACTCATTTGCCCGCCTGTCGGAATGTGTTAAGCGACCCCGTCGCCCCCCAAACCGCTGAAACAAGTATCATGCCCGCATTTCGATCCGATTTGCTCAATGTCCTCTCCGAAAGGGGATTCATCCACCAATTGACCGACGCGACCGCGCTCGATAAGCGCGCGGCCGAAGGCACAATTACAGCTTATACTGGATTTGACGCGACCGCGGACAGCCTTCACATCGGCAGCCTCGTACAAATCATGATGCTCCACTGGCTGCAAAAGACCGGACACCGCCCGATCGTCCTGATGGGCGGCGGAACGACCAAGGTGGGCGATCCCTCAGGCAAGGACGAAAGCCGCCAGCTATTGAGCGACGGGACGATCGCGGCAAATATCGCGGGCATCAAAAAGAACTTCGAACCGTTTCTAACCTTCGGCAATGGTCCGGCCGATGCGTTCATCGTCAATAATGCCGATTGGCTCGACCGGCTGGCTTATGTGCCGTTCCTGCGCGATGTCGGCCGGCATTTCACGATCAACCGGATGCTCACATTCGACTCAGTCAAGTTGCGCCTGGATCGGGAGCAGCCGCTAACCTTCCTCGAATTCAACTACATGATCCTGCAGGCATACGACTTCCTGGAACTTTCGCGCCGCCACGGCTGCACGCTCCAGATGGGCGGTTCGGATCAGTGGGGCAATATCATCAATGGCATCGAACTGGGACGCCGGGCCGCGGACGCCGAACTGTTCGGACTCACCACGCCGCTGATCACAACCGCCTCCGGCGCTAAGATGGGCAAGACCGCCGCGGGCGCGGTTTGGCTCAATCAGGACCGACTTTCGGCCTATGATTACTGGCAGTTCTGGCGCAACACCGACGACGCAGATGTCGGCCGGTTCCTTAAGCTGTTCACCACGCTGCCGCTGGACGAGATCGTCCGGCTTGAGACGCTACATGGCGCCGAGATCAACGAAGCCAAGAAAATCCTGGCCTTTGAGACTACGGCCATTCTGCATGGCACCGATGCCGCAGCCCAAGCGGCTGAGACCGCGCGCCGGACCTTTGAAGAGGGCGAAGCTGCGGAAGGCCTGCCCAGTCACGCGGTTGATCCGCGATCTTTGGAGGCC
>Ga0182013_10004678_pt1 | contig 16297 bp, 15 predicted proteins | sample 612S2MmetaG_FD_120487 | JGI IMG/M metagenome (GOLD analysis project Ga0182013, IMG submission 120487) | Permafrost microbial communities from Stordalen Mire, Sweden - 612S2M metaG | ecosystem: Environmental > Terrestrial > Soil > Wetlands > Permafrost | place: Sweden: Stordalen | collected...
AGTGATATGGTCCATCGGTTGTTTTCCCGGGCGAGTGGCGGAATGGCAGACGCGCTGGCTTCAGGTGCCAGTGTCCTTCGGGACGTGGGGGTTCAAGTCCCCCTTCGCCCACCGTGTGATGAGTCGGGTCATAGGTGACAGATTTCCCCGGCCTTTGGCCGGGGTTTTTTGTTGGCCGGAGCGGCGATAAGTGCGCTCCGCACCGCGAATTACCTCACGGCCACCGTGGTAGCCGGTGCCCAGACAACAACACGAGGTTTCCACGGCGTATCTGGTGGCCGGCGACAGCTGCAGAGGATGTTGCCGGCATCCCCGGTGCCAACGGCTCCGTGGGTGTTTAACTGAGACTGTGCGCAGAGAACCCGAGCTGGCGTGGCGCTTCTTCGATCGATTCGAGCCGGTGCACGGGGTGACTTACTTCGCGCCGGAGGCGCGAGCGGCGTTGGACGGCCTGGGTTACCGGGGCTTCTGGATGGGCTACTTCGCCGCCCGGTCGGCGCCGCTGGGCATTGTGCCGCCAGAGGTGGTGACCGCGGTCTTCTACAACTTCGCTCCCGAGCGGATCGCCAAGGCTTTGCCGGCGGCGTGGTAGATCGCCGGTGCCGAAGCGGCGTTGCGTGCCCGCCAGGATTCCGCGGTCGCGGCGCTGCGCCGCTACGGCCTCGGTGCAGACGAAAATGTCGGTATCGCAGCGGAGTTAGCGGGAACGGCGGCGCGCGAGGCGCCGCTTGACGGAAGACCGCTGTTCTCCGCGAACCGGGCACTGCCGTGGCCGGACAATACGCTGGCCGCACTGTGGCATGCGGCGACGTTGTTGCGCGAGCAACGCGGCGACGCGCACGGGGCGACACCGACCGCCGAGGGTGTCTCGGGGCGGGAATCCAACGTGTTACACGCGGCGGCCGGCGGGGTCCCCCGCGAGTACATCGCCCGCACCCGCGATTACGACGAGGCGGCGTGGCGGTACCACGAACAACGGCTGGCCGAGCGGGGGTTGCTGAATGACGACGGTTCGCCGACCGTTGCCGGCCGGGAATTAAAGAACCGCATCGAATCGCGAACCGACGCGCTTTCCCTATCGGCGCTCGACGCGCTCAGCGACGACGAGGTGGAAACTCTGTTCCAAGCACTCACCCCGATCACCCGGGCCATGATCGCCGGCGGCGATCTCCCGGCCGCCAGTCCGATGAATTTGCGCAGGAACGAATTGCACGACGAAAGCGGGCATTTGGTCGATCACGAGCGCGGTTAAAGGACACCATGACCGGACTGCGGCACGACCGGCACCGGCCGAGACCGCTCAGCCGCTCGGCTGGGTCCGCACCCAGTGCTCAACCTCGGTTGTGACGGGGTCCGTGACGCCGTCGAATTCGGGATGCTTTTTCAGCACGGTGCCGACCATCGAGCACACCGGGACGATTCGTTTGCCGTCGGCCCGGGCGGCATTGAGCGCCTCTTCGAGGAGAATCGTCGCCAGGCCTCGTCCGCCGAAGTCCGGATCGATCACGGTGTGGTAGAAAACGCGCTGATCGCCGCGGTCGGCATAGTCCGCGTGGCCGACGATTCTGCCGTCGACGGCAATGGTGTACGTCTGGTGCTCGGCGGTGACCGTGGTCGGTGCGCCGGTCTTGTCAGTCGTCACTGAGGATCCTTCCACGGCGTCAAGCGACATCGATACCGCGACACTACCGCGGGCCTCAAAGATGACGCACAGCCCGGCATCTCGATGCCACGCCTGCAACCGGGCAGGCCCGGCCAGTCGTCAGGCGGCCGACCGCGGGCCAACCGCTGCGATCGGTAGGTGCAACACCACCGCGGGCACCGGAATGGCATCGTGCTCCCGGCGCGCCAGCAGTGCCGCGTTCTCGGGTAGTTGTCGGGAGTTGATCTCCCCTGCGGCGATACGCCCCAGGACGTCATGAGCCCGGGCAAGCTGGTCGCGTTTACGGTGCTGTCCGCCGGGAAGCTTGACGCCGGCCCAGACGCCGTACTCCTCGCGGTGCGTGATGGCATGTTGGGCACAACGGCGCTGCTGCGCCAATGGGCAGCGGCGCAGGCATTGGACCCGCGCCTCGGTGGCAGAGCGTTCGTAGGCACGCGCCTTTGCCGCGCCGTCGCCGCCGTCGTCGTCGGGATAGCCGAACCATAATTCCGGGTTCGCTGCGCAGGGGTGCCCCATGTCGGTCTCCTTATCCGAGTAAAACGTAGACGAAAGCGTATACACGAACACAGTATGCGCGCAAGAGAAACGTGACAAAAGCGTATATACACAGGGAGGGTGTGCTGCTTGTGTAATATCCGGCCTATGGCCGGAGTATGCGGTGAGCCGTGAATCGGCCGGTGCCGCCATCCGCGCACTGCGCGAGTCGCGCGATTGGTCACTAGCTGAACTTGCCGCGGCGACAGGCGTCAGCGTTATGGGGCTGAGCTACCTGGAGCGCGGTGCCCGCAAACCGCGTAAAAGCACTGTTCAGAAGGTTGAGAACGGCCTCGGCCTACCGCCGGGCACCTACTCGCGGCTATTGGTGGCCGCCGATCCCGATGCTGAGCTGGCCCGGTTGATCGTCGCGCAACCACCCGAGCCCACGTCGCCGCGGCGTGCCGGTGCGGTGGTTGTCGACCGTCATAGCGACACCGATGTGCTGGAAGGTTATGCCGAAGCGCAACTCGATGCGCTCAAATCCGTCATCGATCGACTGCCTGCGACGACATCAAACGGATATGAGACGTATATTCTGTCTGTGATCGCGCAGTGCGTGAAGGCAGAGCTGCTGGCGGCTAGCTCGTGGCGGGTGGCCGTCAATGCGGGCGCCGATTCGACTGGCCGGCTCATGCAGCATCTACAGGCGCTCGAGGCGACGCGTGGGGCCCTGCTGGAGCGGATGCCCACGAGCTTGAGTGCGCGGTTCGATCGGGCATGTACCCAGTCGTCGTTACCGGACACGATCATCGCGGCACTGCTCGGTGTGGGCAGTGACGAAATGTGGGATATCCGCAACCGCGGCGTGATCCCGCCCGGAGCGCTCCCCCGCGTGCGAGCCTTCGCCGATGCGGTCGAGGTGGGGTCCGATACGGCGGCTGAGGCCGAGGGCAGAACAGGTCAGGACAGCGGCGAGGGGCACTCGTGATCGAAAGTGAAGTCGAGGCGCTGAACCGCGCTCATCAAATGTTCGCCGGTAGCACTCGACACCCAAGGTTGCACCCCGGCACTGCGTATCACCACGACCTACTACAGCGTCCCGCCGGCCTGAATAGCGATGCGACACAGAGCCATTACCAGCTCGCGGTCGACCGCCACCGGCAGGCGCTGCTGTCCGCGGCTCGCACGGATGCCGCTGCGGATGACGTCATCGCCGGTGCTCACCAGGATCGGGCCCGGGCCAGTGAACTCACCAAGAGCGTGCTCGACCAGGCTCGCGCAGACGCCGCCGTTGCCCCGGTTACGCCGATGGCCCAGCGTGAGGCGATGCGCCGCCGCGCGGCGCGACTGCGAGCGCAACGAATGCACGTCCTGTCGGCCCACTCGTCGGCGCAGCGACGGCTGGTGGCGCTGAGGGCGCTGCGGTACCGGGTGTTGCACCACCGGGGCGCAGCGTCGGCGGGGTTGCGGCTGCCGCCGGCGAACAGCCGAGCCGGAATCGCCGTGCGGGCCGCGTTGTCGCGGCTCGGACGGCCCTATGTGTGGGGTGCGACCGGGCCGGACCAGTTCGACTGTTCCGGATTGGTCCAGTGGTCCTACGCGCACGCGGGTATTCACCTGGACCGCACCACGTATCAGCAAATCAACGAGGGGATCCCGGTGCCACGCTCGCAGGTGCGCCCGGGCGACCTCGTCTTCCCGCATGCCGGACATGTGCAGATGGCTATCGGCCACAACCTGGTTGTCGAAGCGCCCTACTCGGGTGCCTCGGTCAGGATCAGTCCGCTGGGCAACAATATCGCGATCCGTAGGCCAGAATAGGTTGATCCCCATGTCGGAGCAGTCCGGATTTTCGGTAGCCGCCATCCAGACGCGTCAGGCAGCCCTGGTGAGCCAACACGGCGCGGCCGCTGATGCCGACCGGGTACTCGAGGAACTGGTTGCCAGCGCACATGCCGCGATACGTGAGAGCATCTGCCGGCTGGATGCGATCGCCGCGGAAATCGACCGTGCCGTATCGGGCCAGGCAGACCAAGGGATCGACACCCCATTGGGCGCACGTGAATTCCAGACGTTCCTGGTCGCCAAACAGCGTGAGATCGCGGCTGTTGTTGCGCACGCGCACGAACTCGATCGCGCGAAAGCTGCTGTCCTGGAGAGCTTGCGGGCCCAGTACGCCGGCTCTGCCGGTTAGCGGAACGCCAATCGCGCTGTGGACAAGCCGCGGGGTGACAACTGTTGGCCTGATAGTGGGTAATAGTGATCGCTAGTGCGTTTTAGTGATTGTGCTTGTGGTATGGATTCTGGCGGAGTGGGCGCGGTCGGTGGGTGTGCATCCTCGGACGGTGTATCGCTGGTTTCGCGAGGGCATGTTGCCGGTGCCCGCTGGATCGGCCCGTCGGTGTTTGTCGGTGCCCTGGGTCAAGATGTCGGTCATGGCCAGTACAGGTGGGGTGTTGCGGCGGATCACCGATCCGGTGGTTGCTGCGGGGCCGGCGGGGGTGCGGATCCGGACCCGAATACATCTCAGTGCGGGTGAGGCCGCGGCGTTGGCGGGGATCGGCTCGTTTCTGGGATCGGTGTACCGCACAGAATTGGCGGCCCGGGTGGAGCGGGGTCGGTTGGACCATAAGGCGCACGCCGGCTGGCGCGCGCAGCGCAAGCAGGCGCTGACCGCGGTGTCGTCGTCGCGGTGGGCGGGGGCGATCACCCGAGCCGTGGAGGACCAGTACCAGCTAGGTATGCGTGCGCTGGCCGCCCATGTCGCGGATCTGGGGTCGGCGATCACCGTGTTGGAGCAGCGGTGTGCGCTGCGCCCCGGTGAGCAGGAAACCATCCCAGATGTTGGTGGTGGCCGGTCGCGGCGGCGGCGTGGGTATCGGTCGGCGGGTGAGCGGTTTGCCAAGACCCGGCGCCTGGCGATCCTGCGTGAGCGGCTGGCCGTTGCGCAGGAGGCGTGGGATGCAGGCCGGCCCTCGGTCACGATGGGAGGCAAACGGTTGTGGCGTAGCCGCACCCACCTGGTTGAGGCAGCCATGACGGAGCCACAGTGGCGGGCACGTTGGGATGCGGCCCGGATGTTTGTGACTGCTGATGGCGAATCGGGCAAGGCCGGCGGCAATGAGACCATCCGGGTGGATGCGGCGTGCCGGTTGCGGGTCAAAGTCCCGGCCGCGTTGGCTCAGCGGTACGGGACGCATCTCGATGTGGGGGCACCGGTGGCGTTCAGCCACCAAGGTGGCAAGTGGGCTGTGCGGGTCGCGGGCCGGCGTGCGGTGCGCTACGACATCAGCTACGACTCTTCGCGGGGGCGGTGGTATCTGGACGCGTCCTGGAAACAGGACATCGTGGTGTCACCGTCGATCGAACAGTTGCGCACCGGCCCGGTGCTCGGTGTCGACCTGAACGCCGATCACCTCGCCGGCTGTGTGCTCGACGGGTCGGGGAATCCGGTCGGGGGACCGATCACGATCCCGGTGGCCACCGCAGGTTTGGCGGCATCGCGGCGTGATGGCCGGATCCGCGCGGCGATCACCGCCCTGCTCGATGTCGCGGCGCATGCGGGGTGCAGCGCGGTGGTCGTCGAGAGCCTCGACTTTGCCGACGCGCGCGCTTGGCCGCGAGACGATGGGCCGCGGCAAGCGTGGGAAAGGGTTTCGCCGCACGGTGGCCGGAATTCCTACCGCGAAATTCCGGGGCCGCCTGACCGCGATGGCGGCGCGGCGCGGTGTCGCGGTCATCGGCGTGGATCCGGCTTACACCAGCACGTGGGGCAACCAGCACTGGACTAAACCGTTACAACAGCAGACTTCCGAACCGGTCACCCGCCACCATGGTGCGGCGGCCGCGATCGGCAGACGTGGCCTTGGGCAGGCGATCAGGCGACGGCCGGTAGGACCCCGTAACGGACAGAGGACCGTTGCGGGCACGCCACCGGCCAGGCCCCAACGTCAACCTGGCCACGGTGGCAGGCACGGCAGTTCCGGCCCGCCGCTGCGCACACGATGCGCACCGGTCCACCGGAGAACACCCGCCACCAGCGGCCAACACCGTTCGGGCCGCAACCAAGCAGAACTCACACCTGCTTACTTATGAGGAACGGTGAATTGTCGCGAAGAACCAGCCTGATTACTGTCGCCCGGTATGGAGGGATCGCAACACATCCTGCAGCAGGGCCCGCTGTGGGGCACAGCGCGATTTGCCTAGACGATGTCGACATATGACGAGCTGCTTGCCGCCGTGAGATCCGTCCGAGACCGTACCGGCGACCCAAACGCGTGGCAGACAGGGCTGACGCCGAATGAGGTGGCTGCGGTGATCAGCCCCACGACGGGTTCGGAACAACTCGTGGCGATTCTCGGCAAGATCCGCCAACGGCATCCTGACGTCTTCGGCGCCGGAACGACTCCGGACGGCGAGCCCCCATCGGGTCGGGAACAGGGCGAAGCCGCCGAGGCCATAGCGGACGCTGAAGCTGCGCTCGCGCACCAGAATTCAGCCAGTTCTCAACTCGATCTCCAAGTGATTACGGCTATCCTCAATGCGCACCTCAAGACGATCGAGGGCAGAGAAGCGCTGACCGCGCTGCAGCAGGAGACCGAGTCCGCGGTACGAACGCGATCAGATTTGGACACCCCGGCCGGAGCGCGAGACTTCCAGCGATTCCTCATCGGCAAGCTCAGGGACATCCGTGCGGTCGTCGGGAACGCGAACCTCGACGACACGTCGAAGTCAGCACTGATGGCGGCGTGGACATCGCTGTACGAGGCGGCGAAAGGTTCCGAGGCCTCCAACAGCGAGTCGGGCGATCCCCCCGAACATCGACCACCGGCGATCGCGCCCGTTGCGGCACCCACACCGGGCACTGGCCAACGGCCGGCAGGGGCGGCCCAAGCAGGAGGGGATCCACTCCTGGATTCGTTCCCGGCTGACGACCCGGGCCTGCTGGCCGGGGAGCAAGGGCCCGCGGCTCCGGCCATGCAAACGGCGCCGACGGTACCGAGCATCCCCAGCCTTGGCGCGGGCCCACTGCCGGGAGGGGGCATGTCGCCGGGCTCGATGACCGGCTGGGGTGCGCCGAGCGGCTCCCCCGTTCCCGAGCTGCAGGAGGACCATCCCTCCTTAAAGGAAGCGGACGACCACAAGGATTACAAGGACCATAACGACGAAGAGGACCAGAAGGACGACAAGCAGCACGATGAAGAGGCGGCGGCGCACCAGGCCGAATCGCCGCAGGCGGGTCCGACGACCGTGACCCTGCCCGACGGTGACACGGTGACTGCGCCCAGCCCACAGGTGGCCGCAGCCATCGAGGCGGCGGCTGGCGGGACGCCGATTGCAGACGCCTTCCACCAACAGGGAATTACCATTCCCGCCCCGGGGACAGCGGTTACCAACCCCATTGACCCGGTGCGGGTCACGCCGGGAGATATCGGCATCTTCACCGACCGTCACGCGCTTGGGCTGGGCCACGGTAAGGCCCTTCTCGACGGCCAGATTCAGCAGATTGGCACCGTGACCGGGCCGAGCTTCCTAGGCTGGGAGCATCCGCCGGCCGCCGCGACCGCGACCGCACCGGCCGGGACCGAAGTACCGACACCGACCCGGCCGGCGGCCACGTCGACCACGTGAGAATAGTGAACTCGCCAGCCCGACGGGCCGGCGCGCATGAACAGGAGACAGCGGATGGCAGATCGAATCCAAGTAGTGCCCGAGCACTTACGTGCGGCCGCTGGGCATCATCAAGAGACCTCTGACTACTTGCGGACCATTCCGGCAACCCATCCCGCGATCCAGGCGAGCCTCGACTCACTCGGGCCGATCTTCGGTGAGCTGCGCGATGCCGGACGCGACCTGCTTGAGCTGAGACGGCAGTGCTACGAGCAACAAGCCGACGACCACGCCGATATGGCGCACAAATTGACGACGTCGGCGACGGTGTGGGAGCAGCACGAAAAAGATGCATCTCGTGACCTCGGTGGCGTCGCCGACGGCGGTCGATGACAGACGCCAATCCAGCTTTCGACACCGTTCACCCAAGCGGACATATCCTTGTTCGCTCCTGCCGCGGCGGATATATGCACAGTGTCGCGTTGAGCGCGGAGGCGATGGACACCGACGCCTACACGTTGGCCCAAGGCATCGTGCTGACAGCCGATGTGTCGTGCCTCAAAGCGTTGCTGGAAGTCCGCGGTGAAATCATCGCGGCGGGGCACACCCCGTCCGCGGAGGTTCCCACGCCCCACGATCTCGACTCGGCCATCGAGAAGTTGCTGGCGCATCAACTACGCCGCCGCGACGACGCGGATTGAACCGTCCGAAGTGGGGTTGCAATGGGGTGACAGCCTAAAGAAGCCAGGCCTTGGCGGTATCGGGATCGGGCGCGATATCGGTTGGTGGCTCGATGGGATTGGCGCCGAACAACTCTCGCGCCCGGTCGAGCAGGGCGCGCACTTCGTCGAGTTGCTGCTGCAGCGCAGAATCAGCCATGTCTCCACGCTACCCAGCACAGCGCCGCCGCACAATTCACTTCCCGAATGGCACGCAGAATAGATCCCGGTACGCTTAACCGGTGGCGATCTTCGGTCGGAGGACGGCGCGCCAGCGCCTCCGGAGAGCGGCCCGAGAATCCCTGACGGTTCCGGCATTTAGCTCTCCCATCGATTGCACCCCCTGGGTGATAGGTGGGCTTTGGCCCGTCGAGCTGTCGGCGGTTAGCGCCGAAAATGCCACGCTCGCAGAATGTCTCAACGACGATCTGCAGCGGATCGCCAATTCTGCTAACGACGAACTGAAGATCATTCGACGAGCGGGAATGGCTGATTCGGCCCGGCAAGCCGAGGAGGCTCGGGTCATCGACGACGCCCGCGCCCGCGCAATGCGACGAGTCGAGTCCGCGGTTCGCGACTTGCGCACCACAACCGCCGAGATTCCCGCGGCACGCCGGCGCCCGGATCGCGCCCACGATTTTGCTGGAATCGATCTCGCCAAGACCCAAGTTCTGCGCGCTATCACCCAAGATGAGCAGCCCGAAACATCCCGAGCCCGACATCGCGCCCCTGTCGGCGACAGCATGACCCGGAAGGCGCAACTGTACGCCGCAGCCACTGCGGACGTCCCGGACAACGTCCCAGAGGCCGTCGCTGCTGTAGTTGAACCCAAGTCCGACCCCGAGTCCGACAAGGAACGATTGCAGCGGATTCTCGCGTTCGTGGTTCGCCAAGAACCGGGGCTCAGATGGGCGGTTGGCGACAAAACGGACGGCACGACGGTATTGGTCACCGACCTCGCGCACGGCTGGATACCCCCAGGTGTCGCCCTCCCGGAAGGGGTGCGGTTGTTGGCACCCGAGCGACGGGTCGGCAGAGTCTCCGCCCTGATCGGCGACACAACGAGCGCGGCGTTTTACGCTCCCGGGGATTCCTTGAGTCGATCGGCTCACTTTGCGGCGACGAACGCCTCGGCACGGCCGCGCGAGCTGCCGCCCGTCGAAGATCTGGGCTGGTCGCTAGGCCAAGCCACCCACTGGCGTGATGAATTGCCGCGGATCGTGCACACCCTAGCCAGGGCCGCTGCCGCGGGAACGGGTGTCGTGGATGAGGAGGTAGATCTGCTGCGGGTGCATTTGGATACCGCGCGTTACCAGCTTCTCGGCCAATATCCGGATATCGATCCTGCGCTCCTGCTCAACTGTCTATTGCTGGCCACCACAGAGGGCCTCGTCACCGGAGACACGATCGCGGCCAACTACCACCTGGCCTGGTTCCAGAAACTGACCGCACCAACGCCGAGCAAGTGGACTGCGAAGTCGCTGCTCTAGACCCCCGGAACTATGAATTGACGCTGGTCGGAGGGGTCGACAATACTTACATCGTGTCGGGATCGGGCAGTCGCGGCGAACGCAGCGACCGGAACGATCGAGATCTCGTCGAGTCGGTACTGCGTGAGCTCAGCGAGGCGGCCGACAAGTGGGAAGCTCTCGTCGCCCAGGCTGAGACCATCACCTACAGTGTGGACCTCGGGGACGTGCACGCTGTCGCGAATTCCGACGGCAGGTTGCTCAAGTTGAGGCTGCATCCGGGGGTGCTGACCGGCTACGGCCATGGGGAGTTGGCTGACAGGCTGAATGTCGCGATCGCGGCGCTGCGCGAAGAGGCCGAGGCCGAGAACCAGGCCAGGTACGGCGGCCACCTGACGTGACGTCAGGCTCGATGCAGTAGCAGGATCGGCTTAAAACGACATGGGCCTTCCTTCTAAGGAGTAGTGACTGTGCCACTCAATCTGTCGAATCGGGACCAGAACTCGGGGCACCTGTTCTACAACCGGCGCCTGCGAGCCGCGATCACCAGGTTTTCGGTGCGGATGAAGCACGACGATCGCAAACAGCAGGCGGCGGTGGCACTCTCGATCGTGCTCGTCGTCATCGGCGTCGGCTGGATGGCGTTGCTTCATTTCATGAAGCCGGCAGGCTTGATCGGCGAGTCGGCGATCATCGGCGACCGCGACACCGGTGCGGTCTACGCGAAGATCAACGGACGGCTGTATCCCGCGCTCAACCTAACCTCCGCACGGCTGGCGGTCGGCAACGCCTCCAGCCCCACCTGGGTCAAGGCGAACGAGATCGCCAAATACCCGACGGGCCCCTTGATCGGCATTCCGGGTGTGCCGGACAGCCTGCCGATCACGTCGAGCGGCGTATCGGCCTGGTCGGTTTGTGATACCGCGGCCGCCCGGGGCAGCGGAACGGCTCCGGTGGTGACATCCATCGCGGGCCAGCTCACGCCGTTCGGCCGCGCCACGGCGATGGGCCAGACACAGGCAGTCCTGGCGACCCATAAGGGCGCGACCTACGTGATCTGGGGCGGGCAACGATCCCGTATCGACCCGACCGACCGCTCCGTGACCTTCAATCTCGGCCTCGACCCGGGCGTGACGTATCCGATCGAAATCTCCAACTCCGTCTTCGACGCCATGCCGTCAACGGAACCCCTTGTCTTACCGGCAATCCCGGAAGCGGGGACACCATCACGGTGGTTGCCCGGTGTCTCGGTGGGCAGCGTGCTGGAAACGCGGGACGCCAGCGGCGAAGTCAACGGTTTCTACGCGCTGCTCCCGGGCGGCTTGCAGAAGATCACCAGATTCGTCGCGGATCTACTGCGTACTGGGGACTCTCAGGGCTCGACAACGCCAACGCTGGTTGCTCCCGACAAGCTGATCCACATCCCCGTGGTCGACGTGCTCGACGTCGATTACTACCCGTCGGGCAAGCTGGAGTTCATTGACACAGCAGCTAATCCGGTGACCTGCGTTGGGTGGGAGAAGCAGACCAGCGACCCTGCGGCCAGGATCACAATCTTCAGCGGACGCGGGTTACCCGTCCCGATCGGCATGGACTCGCACCTCGTGCAGCTGGTCCGCGACAATCGTGATCCGGATTCGGCCGAGGCGCATCAGACGCTGGTGTTGCCGGGTGCGGCGAACTTCGTAGCAAGCACCAGTGGTGTAGCGACGGCCGGCAGTCGAGAGAGTTTGTACTGGCTCTCGCCCCAGGGTGTTCGGTATGGGATCCAATCGGACCACCCGACCTTGCAGGCGCTGGGGCTAGATCCGCGCTTCGCCGTGCAAGCACCTTGGCCGGTGGTCCGTACCTTCGCCGCGGGACCGGCAATCAGCCGCGATGCTGCCCTGGTGGCGCGCGACGCCGTGTCCGGAGGCGGTGCGGTGGCACCCATTCCGCAGTCAAACGACGCATCGACCGGGGGATAAGCGTGTCCAAACGAGGTTTCGTCCGTGGTGCCCGTAAGACACCGCCGAGCGTTCCGCCGGTTCGAATCGCGGTCGCTGCTCCGCTGGCGCTGCCTGAGCGTGAGCCGCGCAACATCCTGCTGATGATCGCGCTGCCCGCGCTGCTGGTTGGGATCGTCGGCACCCTGGTGGTGATGTACGCATCCGGGATTCGATCGCTGCAGTCCGGCTTCTTCCCGATGATCGGTCTCGTCGGGTTCGGCACACTCATGTTCAGCGGGCGCTTCGGGCGCGGACGCCGGATCAGCTGGGGGGAACAAGAAAAGCAGCGACGCAGCTACCTGCGCCAGCTTGACGACGATCGCGACGAAGTACAGCGCGCGGCCCAGGAGCAGCGACGCAGCCAGCTCTTCGTAAACGGTGACCCGCAGCAACTGGACACGGTGATTGGTGGTCCGCGGATGTGGGAACGGCGCGCGGGCGACTCGGATTTCCTCGACGTCCGGCTGGGCATCGGCGTACAGCAAGCCAGCGAAGCGGCGGTTTCGCTGCAATGGCCCGACGTTCCCGTCGGCGAGGAACTGGAACCCGTAACCGGCGGCGCGCTAAGGGATTTCATCCTCGAGCAGAGTAAAATTCGCGGGATTGGCAAGGTGCTGAGTCTGCGGTCGAAACCCGGGTTCAGCTTCATCGGCGACGATCCGGGCGAACTGCATGGCCTGGCACGCTCGATAATGTGTTCGCTCGCCGTCTATCACAGCCCAAGCGATCTCAAGCTCATGGTGGTCACTCGGCATCCCGAGCAGTGGTCGTGGCTGGTATGGCTGCCGCACAACCAGCACGACGAGATGTTCGACGCCTGCGGACTGCGCCGACTGGTCTTCGCATCTCCAACAGAGTTGGAAGAGGCGCTTGACGCCGAGCTGCACCGCAAGGGCCGTGGACCGTGGACGCCACCGGTCGGAACCAGTCCGACGTCAATGCCGTCGCCCATGGAGTCGACCACCGGCCTGGCGCTGGGTCCGCACTGGGTGATCGTCGACGACAATGTCGGCACGCCAGAGCAATGGGAGGGCGTGACCGGCCAGAAGGGCATGGCCGGCATCACTGTGTTGCGGCTGGCCACCCGGCCCGGTGTCGGGGTCGGGTTCACAGAGGAAAGTCAGCGTTTCGGGCTGCGCGGAGGCAGGCTGACGCACCGCGACACCTTCTACGCGGTAGCGGACATGCTCGCCGAGAGCACCGCCAATCGGTACGCGCGGGCACTGGCCCGCTGGGCCCCGATGAGCGCGGGAGAGTTATCTGAGACCGACAGTCAAGGCGGTGAGTTACTACGGGCGCTGGGAATCAACGACCCGCGAGAACTCGACGTCGACAGGCTTTGGGCCGAGAGCCGCGGCCGCGGCGATCACAAGTGGGCGATGGTACCCGTCGGCGTCAAGCAGGGCGGTGAACTGCAGTATATTATCCTGCGCGCCAAGGATTTCGGCGGTTTCGGATTTCACTCGGTAGTGATCGGGACGTCGGGATCGGGCAAGTCGGAGTACTTCCTGTCATTGTGCAGTGGGATAGCTCTGACGCACTCGCCGGAAACGTTCATCGTGATCTTCGTCGACATGAAGTTCGAGTCGGCAGCACAGGATCTGCAGGGCTTTCCGCATGTCGCCGGTTCGTTGTCTAACTTGGGCAAGGACGACCGGCACCTGGCGGAACGGATGCGCAAGGCGGTCAACGGCGAGATCGCCAGGCGTTATCGGCTTTTCAAAGATGCCGGCGCGCGCGATGCCAACGAGTATGAGGAGATGCGGCTGGCGGGCCGGGACCTGGAGCCGGTTCCGATTCTGTTGGTGATCATCGATGAATACCTCGAGTTGTTCATTCATCACGCGGAGTGGATCGATCTGGTCATCCACATCGGTCAGGAAGGGCGCGGTTGCAACGTCTTCTTCACCCTCGGTGGCCAGCGACTTGATCTGTCGTCCCTCAGTAAAGCCAAGAGCAACATCGCCTTCCGGGTAGCGTTGCGCGCCGAGACGGCGGAGGATTCCCGCGACGTCATCGGTAGCGATTCGGCGTTGCATCTTCCGTCGAAAGAGAACGGGTACGCCCTGCTCAAGGTGGGGCCGCGCGACCTGGATCAATTTCGGTGCTTTTACGTGTCAGCCCCTTTCGTTGTGCCGAAGCGGGTAGTCAGCGTGAACAAGACGGTGGCCATGAGCTTTTCCCGGCCGCGCGCATTCACCTGGGCCTACCAGCCGCTCAGCGAGGAAGACAGCGCGGCCTTGGCCATCGCCGATGAACCCGAGGAGCCCGACGAGTTCCTCTTCCATTCCGATGGATTCCGCAAGAAGAAACTGGTCGACATCATCCGAGAGTCACTGCTGTCTCACCCTGCGCGCCCACCGCACCAGATCTGGCTCCCGCCACTGGAAGTCAGCGAGGCCGTCGATGCGCTGGTCGCCCGCTGGCGCGGCAAGCCATGGCACGTCGACTACGGGCAGAACCCGGGCCTGGTGTTTCCGGTGGGAATTGTGGACATCCCCGAGGAGCATGCCCAACGCGTGCACGCGATCGACGCCGAGATGGACAACATCATGGTGGTCGCCACCGCACAACGAGGAAAGTCGACAACGTTGATGACCCTGATGGCCTCGGCCGCGTTGATGTATCGGCCCGATCGGGTGACCTTCTTCTGCATCGGTGCGTCGCTGTACCCAGTTGAGGAGTTGCCGCACGTGGCATCTGTCGTCAGCCAAACAGACAGCGAGGGAGTGTCGCGGACCCTCGCGTCGATCGAGGGATTGATCCTGGCCCGCGAGGCGTCCTTCAAGCAGTACCAAATCGACATCTCTGAATTCCGGGAACGCCGGTTCGGCACGGACGGCGACGGCGGCACCGATCCGGACGACAAGTTCGGCGATGTCTTCCTCGTCGTGGACAACTTCAGCGACCTTTACGACAAGGCCGCGGCATCGGGAGACCGGCTAATCGCGGTCGCCCGCCAAGGCCTGTCCTACGGGGTCCATGTCATGACTACCGCCACGGCGTGGCTGGTGGGACAGAAGCAACACCTGGTCAATGTGTCCAACGCGCGGATCCAACTGCGGCTGAGCAATCCTGACGAAACTCAGATGGGCGACGGTTTCGAGCGCAGGAAGGCCGCCCGCAACACGCTGGACCGGCCCGGCTTCGGAGTCACCCGGGAAGGCCACGAGTTGCTCATCGGGGTGCCGGAGATCACCGGGCCCACCGGCGAACGGGTGCCCCCGCGCGAAATGGGATCGGTCATCGCCGACGTGACGGGTGCCGGCAGGCTGGAGAAGTTGGCACGACTGCCCGACCGGATCCAGCTCAGCCAGATTGTCGCAGCGTTCGCGCAGACCGCCGGGGCGGCCGACCCGTTGAACATTCCGTTCGGGATCAGCGAAAGCGCTCTGCAGCCGGCGATTCTGGCGACCCGAACGGTTCCTAACATGCTCGTGCTGGGGCGCCAGTCGTGCGGTAAGACAACGACCCTCGCAGCAATCGGGCAGGCGATCACCGGCAGGCTTACCCCGGAACAGGCTCAGATCACCATCATCGACCCCAAGACATCGCTGATCGGGAAGATTCAAGGACCGCATGTGCGCGCCTACGCATATACGGCCGACGACATCGACGAGGTGATCGCAGGATTGGCGGAGAGCATGCGCGGTCGCCTTCCTCCCTCAGGCCTGAGCCAGGAAGAGTTGCTGAACCGCAGCGCATGGGAGGGTCCACGCCATTTTCTGCTGATCGACGATGAGCAGGAGTTGCGGCCGCACGGTGTGATCGGCAAGCAGGCCGCAACCGCGCCACTGTGGGGACTGCTCGAACGCAGCCGCGAGATCGGCCTGCACGTCATTGTCTCGCGCCTACCGGGCAACTGGGCTGGGGTTTCGGTGACGAACCCATTCCTGCAAAAGATGACCAGTTCGCGGGCGCCGACGCTGTTCATGGACAACGATCCGGCGGGGGTCAAGGTGTTCGGCAGGATAGGGGCGCAGCAACTACCCCCGGGGCGCGGCCTGATGGTCACAACCGACGGGGTCATCGAAGGAGTGCTGGTAGGAGCCCCGGAATAGGGGTAGTGGGCCAGTTTGAATGTTAGTTTCGCGGATGGTGCGAGTGGCCCCACATGAAGGCACTCACTCGACATGCCGCCTCGCGGGTGGCATACTCGGAAGCGAGCAAGGTACGGGTTCTGCGGTTTCGGCCCCACGACCTGTCTGACCCCGGTTGATGGCTACGGCGCGCCGGGGTTGCTCTTTCTAGACATCCCAGGTACGTAAGGTGTCAAGCCGCGGCGGGTTGTCGGTGTGCCCAGGCTTTGTGTTCGTCGTAGTCGGTGTGGTGGCGTAGGCAGCCGTGCAGGATGCCGACGAGTCGGTTGCC
>Ga0182013_10004679_pt1 | contig 16297 bp, 12 predicted proteins | sample 612S2MmetaG_FD_120487 | JGI IMG/M metagenome (GOLD analysis project Ga0182013, IMG submission 120487) | Permafrost microbial communities from Stordalen Mire, Sweden - 612S2M metaG | ecosystem: Environmental > Terrestrial > Soil > Wetlands > Permafrost | place: Sweden: Stordalen | collected...
AGCGGGCGTCGTGAAGGACGCGGGCGACGACCCTGACGTCACCCATGGCGCATTGATCCTCGTCAGAGTCACTATCAACCCGCCGGGCGCCGGCGTGACTTTCAAGGCCGGCGAGGGGGTCGGAACCGTCACGCGGCCCGGCCTGCCGCTTGCCGTCGGCGAGCCCGCGATCAATCCGGTTCCGCGCGCCATGATGCGCGAGAATATCGCCGAGGCGGCTCGGGAGCTGGGCGTCGCGCCCGACGCCCAGATAGAAGTCACAATCCCCGGCGGCGAGGAAATGGCCAAACATACGCTCAACGGCCGGCTTGGCATTGTGGGCGGCCTTTCGATCCTCGGCACGACCGGCATAGTCGTGCCTTATTCCTGCGCCGCTTGGATCGACAGCATTCATCGGGGCGTCGATGTCGCCCGCGCCTGCGGGCTGACCCATATCGCCGGGACGACCGGCTCGACGTCGGAGGCCGCCGTGCGGGCGCTCCACGCCTTGCCCGAAGAGGCGCTTGTCGAAATGGGCGACTTCGCCGGGGGGCTGCTCAAATATCTTCACAAAAATCCAGTGGCGCGGGTGACGATCGGCGGCGGCTTCGCCAAGCTGACGAAGCTGGCGCAGGGCCGCCTTGATCTTCACTCCGCGCGTTCAAGCGTCGACATGCGGGCTCTTGCGCATCTCGCCCGCGAGGCGGGGGGAGCGGAGGGGCTGTCCGAGCGGATCGGCGTCGCCAACAGCGCGCTGGAGGCGCTGCATCTCGCCCAGGCCGCAGGGGTCGATCTGCCGGCGCTGGTCGCCCGGCGCGCATGGGACACGGCGGCGCGAGCTTTGAACAATAAGGATGTGGAGCTGGAGATCATGGCCTTCGATCGCGAAGGAGGATTGCTGGCGCGCACCGAATTTCGAAGGGCGGCGCCATGAGCGATAATCCGCATCTCACGCTTGTGCTCGGCGGAGCGCGCTCGGGAAAGAGCGCCTATGCCGAGGGGCTGGTCGCCGCGCATCCGGCGCCCTGGCTCTATATCGCCACGGCTCAGGCTTTCGACGAGGAAATGCACGCCCGCATCTCCGGGCATCGCGCCCGGCGCGGCGGCGGTTGGCGCACCATCGAGGCGCCGCAAGATCTGGCGCAGGCCGTCGCCGAGGCCCCCTCTGGACAGCCCTTGCTCCTCGACTGTCTGACTTTATGGCTGTCCAACCGGCTGCTTTCGGGGCGCGATCTGGCGGCCGACCGCGCGGAACTGGTTGCGGCGCTGGCGGCCCGCGCCGCGCCGACAGTCGTGGTCGCATCCGAGGTCGGCCTGTCCATCGTGCCGGAGAACCCGCTGGCGCGGGCCTTTCGTGACGCGGCGGGGGAGTTGCATCAGGCGGTCGCGAGAATCTCGGGACATGTGGCGCTCACCGTGGCGGGCTATCCGGTCGCGGTGAAAGGCTCCGCTCCTTCCCCCCGCAAGGGAAGCGGGAGCGTGCGCTCCCGCAGGAGCTGAGGCCTTTGTCAGCATATCCGCCAAGCGTGAATTTGACGCACTTGCGCGATCGCGGCCCCGGCGTGCATAGTGCGCCACAACAATAACATATCGAAGGGAGCCCGGCGGAGCGCGATTGCCGCCGCCGTGTGCGATCAGACAAGATGCGCATCAGAATTTTGGGTTCGGGAGCCGGGGGAGGCTTCCCGCAGTGGAACTGCAATTGCGCCAATTGCCGCGCGGTGCGCGCGGCCGCGCCTGGGTTCTCCGCCCGCACCCAATCCTCGCTGGCTGTCAGCGCCAATGGCCGCGACTGGGTTTTGCTCAATGCCTCGCCAGATTTGCGCGAGCAGATTTCCAAGGCGCCGGAGCTTTCCCCGGCTGCGGGCGAGCCTGTGCGGGCCAGTCCGATCAAGGCGGTCGTGCTGACCAATGGCGATGTGGACCATGTGTCGGGGCTGCTCAACCTCCGCGAGGCGCAACCCCTGGCGGTCTATGGCGCGCGGCGCGTGCTCGATGTGCTGGCCGCAAACCGGATTTTCGGCGTTCTCGCCCCGGCCTATGTCGAGCGTAAGGAGTTGCCGCTTGGCGCTCCGTTTGCGCTGTCAGGCGCTGGCGTGGATCTTGGCCTCACGGTCGAGGCCTTTCCGGTGGCCGGCAAGATCGCGCTTTGGCTTGAGGACGCGATGGCCGCCAATTACGGCAGCGCGGAAGGCGACACGCTGGGTCTGCAAATCATCGAAACGAGCAGTGGCAAATCCTTTTTCTACATCCCCGGCTGCGCCAGCGTTGATGGAGCTCTGACGGAGCGGCTGCGCGGCGCGGCGCTGGTCTTCTTCGATGGCACGCTTTGGCATGAAAACGAGATGATCGAACAGGGGCTGCTCGGCAAGACCGGTTCACGCATGGGTCATATCAACATGAGCGGCGACGACGGCTCGATCAAAGCCTTTTCGGGGCTCAATGTCGCGCGCAAGATATTCGTCCACATCAACAACTCGAATCCCGTGCTGGACGCGAGCTCGAAGGAACGCGCCGAGGCCAATGCCGCCGGCTGGGAGATCGGCGAAGACGGAATGGAGGTCGCGCTATGAACGACGTCATCGAATCGCACGCATATCTCAATGCGCAGCCGCTTTCGGCAGAAGCGTTCGAGGCCGCGATCCGCGCCGTTGGAGCCGAGCGCTATCATGACAAACATCCCTTTCATAAGCTGCTGCATGGCGGCAAGCTCAACAAGGAGCAGGTCCGGGCCTGGGCGCTCAACCGCTATTGCTATCAGGAGGCGGTGCCGCGCAAGGACGCCGCCTTCATGAGCCGCGCGCATGACCGTGAATTGCGGCGCGAATGGATTCACCGGATGCATGATCACGACGGTCTGGGCGAGGAAGCGGGCGGCATCGAACGCTGGCTTGTGCTCACCGACGGGCTTGGCCTCCCGCGCGACTATGTGACCTCGCGGCGCGGCGCGCTTCCGGGAACCAAATTCGCGGTCGAGGCCTATGTGCGCTATGTTGTCGAACAGCCTCTTGTGGTCGCCGTGGCGTCCTCGCTGACGGAACTTTTCGCCCCGGCCATTCACCGCGAGCGCATCGCCGGCATGCTCGAGAACTATGACTTCATCGACGACAGCGTGATGGCCTATTTCAAGCGCCGTCTTTCCCAGGCGCCGCGCGACGCCGATTTCGCTCTGGATTACATCAAGAAGAACGCGCTCAGCCGCCCCGAGCAGGAGGCTTGCATAGAAGCCGTTCGCTTCAAATGCGACGTCTTGTGGGCGCAGCTCGATGCGCTGCATCACGCCTATGTGACGCCCGGCGTGATTCCGCCTGGCGCCTTTCAGCCCGGGCAGGCCTTCACGTGAGCATGACGCCGCACAGCGAACGTTATATCGTCGGCGCGCAATCCAGACCGGCTTTCACGCGTTTTTCACGGCTGCATGAAGACCGCGTGCGTAACCGTTTCGTCATTCTGGCGCCCGAGCGGGCCTATGAGATCGACGCGATCTCTCTGGCGGTGCTGCGAATGATCGACGGACGCAAGGCGGTCGCCGAGATCGTCGCGCAGCTTTCCGCGCAATATGGCGCGCCGCCAGATGTCGTGGCGCGGGACGTGAGCGCGCTTCTGCAAGGGCTCGCCGATAAATGCCTTCTGCGCGATGGCCCCGACGCCTTCTCGCCGCCGCCGCTGTCCGCCCTAGCGCAATCTTACTCGTCATTCGCTGGCGGTCCGGCGGGACTTCTGGCGGAACTGACGCATCGTTGTCCGCTGCAATGTCCATATTGCTCCAATCCGCTTGAGCTTGAGCGCGCCAATGTGGAGCTCACCGCGGAGGAATGGGGCGAGGCGTTCCGCAGCGCCGCCGCGATCGGGGCGATGCAGTTGCATCTTTCCGGCGGCGAGCCGACGCTGCGCCGCGATCTTGAAGAGATTCTGGCTTATGCGGTGGAGGCGGGGCTCTACACCAATCTCGTCACATCCGCCGTAATGCTGACGCGCGAGCGGCTGGAGACGCTTGCGAAGATCGGCCTCGATCACGTGCAGGTGTCGATACAGGATGTCGTGCCTGAATCCGCCGACCACATCAGCGCGTTCGAGGGCGGCGTCGCCAGGAAGCGCGATGTCGCGCTGTGGACGCGCGAACTTGGCATGGGCCTTACCATCAATGCGCCGATGCATCGGCAGAACATCGATCATCTGCCGCGGATCATCGATTTCGCGGTCGAGGTGGGAGCCCAGCGCATCGAGGTCGCTCATATCCAATATTACGCCTGGGCGGAAAAGAACCGCGCGGCGCTGATCCCCACGCGCGAGAAATTCATGGAGAGCGTCGCGGTCGTCGACGAGGCCAAGGCGCGGCTGAAGGGCGTGCTGAATTTTGATTTCGTCATCCACGACCATTACGCCACGCGGCCCAAGACCTGCACCGGAGGCTGGGGCCGTTCGATCATCGCCGTGACGCCTTCGGGCAAGGCGCTGCCCTGCCACGCCGCGCAGACATTGCCCGGTCTCGTCTTCGACAATGTGCGCGAGCGCGATCTTGGCGATATCTGGCGCAATGGCGCCGCCTTCAACGCATTTCGCGGCACGGACTGGATGAAGGAGCCTTGCCGCTCCTGCGACAGGCGCGAGATCGACCTTGGCGGTTGCCGTTGCCAGGCGATGGCCGTGACGGGCGACCCGGCGGCGACCGATCCCGCCTGCCATCTCTCTCCCGACCATGCGCGCTTCGCCGCCCTCGCGGAAACGGAGGCGCATGCGCCGCCGCCCGCGTTTGTCTATCGGCGGATGAGCGGGGCGACATCATCGCGGAAAGGTGAGTTAGAAAGCCTTTAGCGGCGCCTCTCGCATCGCGTTTCGTGATGGAAAGCGTGCCCCCGCCGATTATTGCGTCGCCATAGGCCAGCCGTGGACCAGGCGCGCGCGCACAACCAGATCGGACCATTGCGGCGCATTGTAGCCATGTCCGGCCTGTTGAGTGTTCGCGGCCTGCTTGCGAACGCAGATGTCGGTCGCGACCGAGTCTGACTTCGGGCCATCCACGAAAAAATAAATGACGTTCATCTTTAGCACTGAGCGCGCCTGATTAAGCACCGTGCCGCGTTTATGCACATATACGCCCCACTGAGTCGCTGCGGGCAGGGCTCCTTGCTGCGGCTTGAAGCCGAAGGCGTAGTCGCCTTCGCCTTGAAGAAGATCAAAGCGGATGTAACAGAGCTTACCGGCGGGAGCAGGCTGAGCGACCAGTTCGCGTGTAACAATCACATCCTGATTGTTGTAGGCGACGCTGTAATCCACCGGGAAATGCCAGGCATCGACCCTGTCGAAGGATTGCAGCAATTCGGCTTCATCGGCATCTTGCGTGGCGGTGGCCTGCGCTTGGGCTGGCAACGGCAAGACGCCTGCAACGATAGCGAAAGCAATCGCGCGAAGCCATGAAAGCAATGAGTGCATGAATACGGGCATGTTCATCTCGTTGGATGATGACTGATCCAGTCCGCGCCAGATCGGCCAAGTATTTCGACAGCCTGCGAATTTGGTCTAAGTGGGTAGGTCAGGCAGGATTTGGCGCGTCGATAGTGCCCTGTCTGGAGCGTCGCCCAAGCATGTACCAGAGAAATCCGCACAGCGCCGTGAATGCGACTCCATAAAGGATGTATTCCAAGTAGCCCATGAACGTGAAGACGCCCACGGTAAATGGAAAGCACGAAACCCATTGGTTGCCGAGGTCATCAGCAACGGTCACGATGCCGACGTAGCGCCCCGCATCCTTGAAGTTGTGCTCAAAGGTCATGGTCCCGTTGTGGTAGATCTTCGGCGGATAATAGGCGACAGTCACCGCTTCGATATTCGCCTTTTCCCTTTCTTCGCCTGTGTCCTTCACGACGCGCACTCCGATCGCCATGTCACGAAGATCCGGGGATATTGCGGTGAGCGCGATCACAGTCGGCCCGGTCCGGGCGATATCCTCGCAGAACTCCTCCTCCTCGCCTTCCCGCTGGTAGCCGATGAAGTGCATGGTGTTTGGACCGATTTTCAAGACACATTCGTCCTGCTCAAGCTTCACGCCGCCGTGCGCGTAAGCATTGCCCGCAATGCCGACAGCAAAAAATCCCGCCGCAACCGCTGTCAGTGCGTTTCTCAGTGTTCGGAAATCCATATCCCCTTCCTCCTCTCACGCGGGAAATAAACACAATCGCACTGTGCTTAACCGTCTCATTTTTTTGAGAAGGGAAGATATTAGGCTTTTATAATATGACGATATGCCGCAATTGAAATTTGTATATCTGATAAGTATCAGCCAACCGCCGTTTGGCGATTCTGGTTTTTGGGTTCCGTCTACGCCAAGCGATTTGCGCCGCTGCGGTCACGCTAGTTACAGTTCATTTCTTGATAACCAAGAGAGAATTCCATGCCCGCGAGAGAGTGTGGGGCCGCCAATTTCTTCGCCGGCAACCCCAGCTTAACCTTTGTTCTTTCCGTTGGCTCAGTCCAAGGGCGATGGATGCGGTTGGAACGCCAGCATTTTCTGGTGATGCGTCGCCACGTCGGTCCAATCGTGTAAATTCGCCACCAGCCCTCAATGGTTAAAGGCGTTAAGAGGCGCCGTTAAAAATTTTGGTTGCCAGTAACCAAGAAGCAACCTCCTTGACGCATAGTCACCCTGTCTCGCGAATTTGGAAGGTGTTTGTATCGGGCGCGATGCGCCGCGCGTATCGGAGTGCTGAGTGATGAAGTCGCGGGATACATTGGTGCGCCTGAAGAAATTTCAGGCAGATGAAAAACGACGGCGAGTCGTTCAACTGCAAACGATGATCGCCGAATTCACGCGCATGACCAATGACCTCGATCGAGAGATCGGGACGGAGGAAAAGCGGGCGAATATCAGCGATCCCACCCATTTCGCCTATCCGACCTACGCCCGGGCGGCGCGTGTTCGTCGCGACAACCTCATGCTGTCGCTCAACGAACTGCGCGAGAAGCTGGAATTCGCGCAAGAAGAAGCGAAGGAAGCCGGCGAGGAGTTCGCCAAGGCGCAGGGGCAGGACGCACGCGATCACGCTACGGAGCGGCTTGTCGATGTCGTCGCGGAGCGTCGGGGCGCGGCGATCAGCGAGGCTTTCCGCCGCGCCTGAAGTCATGGCGGATAAAGGTGGAGCCCGGTCCCTTGCGGCGGCCGGGCTTTGTCGTGTCTGTGCGACGACCGTATCTCACGCTGCGTGAGGCAGGCGAAGCGCATCCATCGCATGAGGCATGACTGCGCCCGCCGCGCTCACGCGTCCGCGGGCGTCCTTCATCGCGCCTGGAGCCAGTTCGTGGCCAAGAAAGCGCGCGGGGTCCACCCAGCCCGGCAGAGTCAGCCCTTCCGTCAACCGGCGCTCGAAGCCAAAACGCGCATAATAGGGCTCGTCGCCGACCAGCAGCACGGCGCGGTGGTTGCGCGCCCTGGCCCGAGCCAGGCCGGTTTCGATCATGGCGGCGCCAAGGCCGAGGCAACGATAGTCGCGCGAAACGGCCAGTGGCCCCAGCAGAAGCGCGGGTCGCCCCGGCCCGGCGAGCACGGGCCACAGGCGCAATGTTGCGACAAGCCGATCTTCGTCGTGTGCGGCGAGCGCCAAGCCGCGCGCGGGGATGCGCCCCGCGCGAAGGCGTTCGCAGGTCTTGAGAAAGCGCGCCGGCCCGAAGCAATCGTCGAGCAGCCTTTCGCGCGCCGAAATGTCCGACGGCGATTCATCGCGGATAACGAAACGCGCGCGCCCAAGATCGCCGACCACCGCGGGAGCGGGGAGGCCGGGAGCGGCGTGAAGGGTCGTTTCAAAGGTCATCACTGCCTCCAGCGGAAGACAAGCGACCCTCGCGCCTTGCGCGCATCAAGCAACGCTGGCCGTGCGGGACGGGAGAAAACGGTCGGCTAGGGAATTCCCGCTCCCACCTGCGGGAGCATTTTTCGTTAGATGACGAACGACTCGAGCGGCGCGAAACCGTTGAAGCAGACCGATGAATAGGTCGTCGTATAGGCGCCTGTTCCTTCGATCAGCACCTTCGCGCCGATCTCCAGACTCACCGGAAGTTCATAGGGCTCCCTCTCGTAGAGAACGTCGATCGAGTCGCAGCTCGGTCCCGCCAGCACGCAAGGGCCAGCCGCATCACCGTCGAAGTCCGTACGAATCGGATAGCGGATCATCTCGTCGGTTGTCTCGGCGAGGCCGTTGAACTTGCCGATGTCGAGATAGACCCATCGAACCGTGTCGTCCTGCGCCTTCTTCGAGATCAGCACGACTTCCGCCTCGATCACGCCCGCATTGCCGACCATGCCGCGACCGGGCTCGATGATCGTCTCGGGAATGCGATTTCCGAAATGCTTCGACAGCGCGCGGAAGATCGCGTTGCCGTAGTTTTTCACCGTCGGCACGTTTTTGAGATATTTGGTCGGAAAGCCGCCGCCGAGATTGACCATCTGCAATTGAATGCCGCGCTCGGAGAGATCACGGAAAATTTCCGAGGCCGACTTCAATGCGCCATCCCACATGCGCGGATTGCGCTGCTGCGATCCGACATGGAACGAAACGCCATGGGCGACGAGGCCCAAACGGTGGGCATGTTCGAGCACGCCCGTCGCCATTTCGGGAACGCAGCCGAACTTGCGGGACAGCGGCCATTCGGCGCCGGCTCCGTCGCACAATATTCGGCAGAATACTTTGGCGCCCGGAGCGGCGCGGGCGATCTTCTCGACTTCGGCCTCGCAATCGACCGCGAACAGACGCACGCCCAGCTCAAAGGCGCGGGCGATGTCGCGCTCCTTCTTGATCGTGTTGCCGAAACTGATGCGATCGGGCGTGGCGCCGGCGGCCAGCGACATCTCGATCTCGGCGACGGAGGCCGTGTCGAAGCATGAGCCCAGACGCGCCAGCAGCGAGAGCACTTCAGGCGCCGGATTCGCCTTCACGGCGTAGAAAACGCGCGTGTCGGGCAAAGCCCTGGCGAAGGCGCGGTAATTGTCGCGCACCACGTCGAGATCGACGACGAGGCACGGGCCATTGTCGCGGCCCTCAAGACGGCGCGCGCGCAGAAATTCCTGGATACGATCAGTCATCGCGGCATCCCCAACGAAGGGCGCGGTTTCGCGCGCCGGCAAACAAGCTTCGGCGGACAGCAGACAGCTTTCGCTCGCGCGCGATGGAGACGCGACGAGTGTCGAGACTATCAGCGATCCTTAGATCGACGCCACGCGGCAAGCCGCCCGACAGCGATCCGGTGATGCGCCGTTGGCGATCCATAGAATTCAGGCATGCGAAGAACGCATGACTGGTTCTGGATAGCCATCGCTTGGAAGGGGATGAGTCCCTATCCGCACGCCCGGCAAGAAAGACAAGCCTCTTCGGTACGTCGGCCTTTGGAGGGCCGACAGAGACGAAAAAGCCCGGTCCGTCGTTGCTTTAAGTCGCGATCCTCCGTGCAGACGGAGTTCGCCGGTTCGCCTCCGGCTGCCGGTTTTGTAACAGGCGGTTAACCGGCCTCTTGTCCGGATCCCCGCCGACCGACACACGACCACAGGCACGTGCGATTTGGGCATAACCCTGATACGCGCTTTTTGACCAATGACAAGCATTTTTTTGGGCTTTGAGTCTGTTTTTTAGGCTGTGTGGCATTCGCGCTGCCCAAGGCGACGTCAGGAGCTTCAGCGCTCGGGGAAATCCGGGGAAAAGTCGACGTCACCGCCCGCGAGACAACCAAACTCTGGAAGCGAATTAACTAGCGTTCCGGCGACGCTCAACCCATCTTGTCATCATTTGTGAAGCCGTCTAGGCAGGGGCGGTCGCCCTTGCCCAAATCTGCGGCGCCGCCCAGTGTCGAGAAGGCCCAGTATGATAGAGATCACTCGCCGTAAGCTGATTGGCGCCTTGGCTGCCGCCAGCGCGCCGCAAACTGGCTTGCAGCTTGCCGCAATGGGAACGGCCCTCGCTCAAGCAGGCGGAGCGCAAAAGCCGCCACGTTTCGGCTTCAACGACGTGCTTGGACGCGCAAAGGAACTCGCAGGCGCTCCTTTCGAGGACCCGCCGCCTCGGCTTCCGGAGGCATTCGACAAACTTGACTACGACAGTTGGCGCGACATCCGTTTTCAGCCTGAACGGGCTTTGCTCGCCAACACGGGAAGCCTTTTCCGGCTGGAGACCTTTCATCTTGGTTTCCTCTACCGGCGCGCCGTCACGGTGAATCTGATTCGTGACGGACTGGCCTCGCCGATCCCCTATTCGCCAAGCTTGTTTGACTATGGTCGCGTCAAGCCGGAGAAAGATCCGCCGATCAATTTGGGCTTCGCCGGATTTCGCCTGCATTATCCATTGAACGACCCCCATGTGAACGACGAGGTCATTTCCTTTCTCGGAGCGAGCTATTTCCGGTTTCTGGGGCGCGACCAGAAATACGGATTATCCGCTCGGGCCTTGTGCGTCGAAGCGGGCACGGAAAAGGAAACCTTTCCGTTTTTCCGCGAATTTTGGGTGGAAACGCCCGCGGCCGGAGCAAATCGCGTTACAATTTACGCGCTTCTGGATGGCGAGGCGGCGACCGGCGCCTTCCGTTTCGATCTCACTCCAGGTCAGGAGAGCGCGCTCGACGTTCAGGCGACCCTGTATCCGCGCCGCGCGGGCGTGAAATTCGGACTCGCGCCGCTGACCTCGATGTTTCTCACCGGCGAGAACGACAATCGCATTAGAGACAATTTCCGCGCGGAATTACATGACTCTGACGGTCTGTTGATGCAGACCGGCGCGGGTGAGTGGCTCTGGCGTCCGCTCGGCAATCCCACCGCCGCGCGCACGACCTCGTTCCTTGACAAGGACAACAAGGGTTTCGGTCTGATGCAGCGTGACCGCGCCTTCGAATCCTATCAGGATCTTGAACTGGGTTATGAGGCGCGCCCAAGCTATTTCGTCGAGCCGCAGGGCGGATGGGGCGAAGGACGAGTCGAACTGATCGAGCTCTCCACGCAGGACGAAACCAACGACAATATTGTCGCGAGCTGGACGCCGAAGACCCCGCCCGAACCGCAAAAAGCGTTCGCTTACGCCTACAGGGTCATCGCCTGTCTGGATTTGCCGAGGCTATCGCCCAACGGGCGCGTGGTGAACACGTTCCGGGCGCCACCACAGGCGTTGGGGTCTTCTGAGAAAGTGGCGGTGAATTCCAGGCGCTTTCTCGTGGATTTCGCGGGCGGCGACATGGCTTATTACGTTGCCGATCCCAGTCAGGTCGAAGTCGTCGCCTCCGCCACCAATGGCCAGGTGCTTCGCACCAGTATCGCCGCCAACTCGCATATCGACGGATTGCGCGCGATGTTCGACATTTCGGTGAAAGCCGGCCAGACGGCCGACATACGCGTGTTCCTGCGCGCCGGCGCGAGGACTCTGACCGAGACCTGGACATATCCCTGGACCTCGACCTGATTCAGGGAGATTGGCAGGTTCACGCGCCTCATAGCCGTGAGGCGTTTCGCCTCCACTGGATCAGGCCGGCCGTAGAGCCGTCCAGCGCCGCGGTGGAAGCGTCCGCATGCTCGACGATGGGCGCCAGACGATTGGCCAGCTCCTTGCCAAGTTTGACGCCCCATTGGTCGAAGGGATTGATGTCCCAGATCGCCGACTGCACGAATACCTTGTGTTCATAGAGCGCCACCAGCCGTCCCAGCGTGCGCGGGTCGAGGCGGCGATAGAGGAGCATGCTGGACGGGCGGTCGCCCGAGAAAACTTTATGAGGCGCGAGGCGCTCGATATCGGCTTCGCTACGGCCCTCCTTCCGCAACAGCGCCTTGGCCTCATCCAGCGTGCGCCCGTGCATGAAGGCTTCGCTCTGCGCCAGGCAATTCGCGAACAGCAGCGCGTGGTGATGCGCATCGGCTTCAACCGGCTCCGCCGCGATTAGAAAATCTATCGGCGTAACGTCGGTTCCCTGATGCAGCAATTGGAAGAAGGCGTGCTGGCCATTGGTGCCGGGTTCGCCAAAAATCACCGGCCCGGTCGCTGTCGCCACCAGCGCCCCGTCGCGGGTCACCGACTTTCCGTTCGACTCCATGTCGAGTTGTTGCAAATAGGCGGGAAAACGCGCGAGACGCTGGTCGTAGGGAATGACCGCATGCGCCGCGCGGCCAAGCACATTGCGGTGCCAGACGCCGAGGAGTCCCATAAGCGCGGGAATATTGCTAGAAAACGGCGCCTCCTGGAAATGCGCGTCAATATCGAAACCGCCGCGCAGAAATTCCGTGAAATGCTCGGGCCCGATGCTGATGGCGAGCGCCAGACCGATCGACGACCAAAGCGAATATCTGCCGCCCACCCAGTCCCAGAAGCCAAATACGCGCGATGGTTCGATGCCGAATTGAGCCACTTTGTCCAACCGCGTCGATACGGCTGCGAAATGTTTGGACACGGCTGTTTCGCCAAGCGTGGCGACGACTCGCCCCCGCGCGCTGGCGGCGTTGGTCATGGTCTCCTGCGTCGTGAAGGTCTTTGAGGAGACAATGAACAGCGTGCGCGAGAGGTCAAGCGGCGCCAGTGTATCTGCAAGGTCAGCGCCGTCGACGTTGGCGACAAAATGCGTGCGCGGTCCTTGGCCCCGCCAGGGAGACAGCGCCCGCGCCGCCATCGCCGGGCCGAGATCCGAGCCGCCAATGCCGATGTTGACGATGTCGGTGAAGGGAAGACCGCCGGCGCCTGTGAGCGAACCATCGCGAACGGCCCGCGCAAAGGCGAAAACCTTTTCGCGTTCGGCTTCGATTTCACGGCGCATGTCCACGCCCTGCACGACGATCGGCCCACCGGAGAAATCGCGCAACGCCATGTGCATCGCGGCGCGCCCTTCCGTATTGTTGACTGCCTGGCCAGCGAACAGGGCGGCGCGCCGTCCCGCGAGGTCGCGCGCGTCAGCGAGCCTAACGAGCAGGTCGACCGTCTCGCGCGTGATCTTGTGTTTGGAGTAATCGAATAGAAAATCGTCGAGAGAAACGGAATAGTTTTCAAAACGCGCGGGATCCATGGCGAAAAAATCCCGCACGCGAGCGGGAGCCAGTGCGCGGGCGTGGATATCGAGAGCCTTGAAGGCGGTGGCGACGACTGGATGCGGCATGGAGGCGCCTTTGTAAGAAAAACATGGACGAAAGTGGGGCGCGCGATTCGCGCAATGCCGATAATAGCAAAAGCGCGTAGCCGCGCTTTTCGTGTGACTGGCGTGGCTCGAACGCAGCGAATCGAATCGCAAATGGCTTCGACCGTTTTGCGCTACACTTCGCCAGAACATGCTCCGGTCTTCGTTAAAAAATCCATACAGCGTATTGTCTTATCGCACTATCCTGAAGCCCGGCGGCAGCTGTGAGGGACTGGATCGGGCCGGCGCGATCGCATCGCGGCGCGAATTCAACAAGGAAAATTGGAACCGACTGTAGAGGTTAAGCGTTCGTCTCGGCTATTCTGATCGGGCTGGAGTTCCAGAGGTTGCTTCTGCATCCCTTGCAGAGCGTTTTTTGCGATTGGCAAAGCAACGAACATATTGGCTACATTGGTTCGGTTTTGCGCGGTCAATCGACGGCCGCGCGAATTGTCGCCCTATGACGGGCCGATTTATTGGGGGGAATGATGATTCAAGTCGCATCTGTTGTGTTTTCGAGAATCGTCTGTCTTGCGCTTTCATTTGCTTTCTTGACGGACGTATCCTCCGCCAGCGCGGATGGCGCGCTGAAGTTCGCAGATCAGGGCGCGCAATGGGGCGCGCTCAACAGAAAAGAATTCTACAGCCTCGACCAGGGTGCGAGGGTGATGCCGCTGAGCTGGTTCAAGGCGCTAAAACGCTTGGATGGCACGGGATTTCTCGACGACTCATTGGGGCGCTACGGCTATCTTCCCAATCCCGACAGCCCGACGCCTGGATTGCCCGTGGGTTTTCTGGCCGCCGCGGAGCATGACGGCTCACAGAGCCTGTCGATGACATGTTCCGCCTGTCATACACGGCAGATCGAGATCGACGGCGCGCCGTTTCGCATAGATGGCGGCCCCGGAATAGTCGACATCGGTAGCTTCTTCTCCGACCTTGATGCGGCCTATGCCAAGCTGCTCGGCGATGACGCCGTTTTTGCATCCTTCGCGAAGGCGGTCATTGGAGGCTCGCCCTCCGCGGACGCCGTCGACAAGCTGAAGCAGGACGTTCATGTCTGGTTCCTGCCGTTTCATACGATCATGCAAGGCGCCCTGCCGAAGCCGCCAGGTCTGCCATGGGGGCCGGCGCGGCTCGATGCGGTGGGGATGATTTTCAACCGTGTCGCGGGACTTGATATCGGACCTTCTCCGACGCGCATCATAGCGGGCAACATCAAGCCGGCCGATGCAGCGGTGCGTTATCCCTTTCTCTGGAACGCCGCCATTCAGGACATGACCCAGTGGCCGGGTTTCGCGCAAAATGGCGACGACATTCTCGGCCTCGCTCGCAATGTCGGGGAAGTTTACGGCGTCTTCGGGATATTCCACCCGACTCCAACGAATGATCCATTCATCGTCGGCGGCGTGGATTTCCTCAAGGATTCGTCGTTGAACTTTCCTGGCCTGCTGCGTCTCGAGACGCTCATCAGACAGATTTCTCCACCGAAATTCCCGGGATTGATCGATCAAAAGCTCGCCGATCAGGGCAAGCAGATTTTCAACCGGATGCCCAAGGATGGCGGCTGCGGCCCGGGTTGTCATGCGGTGAAAGCAGGCGAACCGCGCCTTTGCAATCAAAACACCTGGAAGACTCCGGTGCAGGACGTCAAGACCGACGGCAGGGAGTATCAGGTTCTTACCCGCCTCGGCGACTCTGGCGTCTTGAAGGGGCAGTTCATTCCTGCTCCGCCTTTCGTCAACACATTGCAGCAGACGGACAAGGTCGCCAGCATTCTGAGCGTCGCCGTGGTGCAGTCGATCCTTCAGGCGCCGGTGCATTTTGGTCCCGAAACCTTCTTGCCGCTGGTCGAGGAATGTCTACGAAACCAGCCCGGAAATCCGGTGGAGAAGGCCGTGTTTCTCAACCAGCTGCTCAAGGACGGGTTGAACCAGAGCCTGCAGAATCTCTTCAAATTTCCGGAAGTGGCGGCGCCGATAGCCTATGAAGCGCGTGTGTTGCAAGGCATATGGGCGACGGCTCCTTATCTGCACAACGGGTCCGTGCCGTCACTGACGGAATTGCTAAAGCCGCCGGCGCAGCGCGCCGCTTCCTTCAAGATCGGCCCCGCCTATGATTTGAAGGAAATCGGCCTCGCCAAAGAGCAGACGAAATTTGGCTCATACGTCTACCAGACCACCGCCGACTGTGATGGTCCCATGCGCGACGTTTCCGGCAACAGCCGTTGCGGCCATGATTTTGGAACCAAGCTCGGCGACGACGAGAAAAAGGCGCTGCTCGAATATCTCAAGGGTCTTTGAATCAGCCCCGCCAGCGGCATGGGGTTCCGCCCCTTGCCGTCGGCTTTCTTAAACGGCTCCGGAGGCGGCTGATTGCGCTGCGGCCGGAGCCGGCGTCAGTTTGAATTCCATCGGCGTTTTTTCTTCGAAGGGGCAGTTCGTGTCTTCGCACGCACTTAGCTCTCTTCACTCGCCAAAGCCTCAATCCGCCGGCCAATCGACCCGCGCGAAGCGCTTTGCAAGCGCCCTTTTCGCGAGTATCTGTCCTGAAGGCGGCGAGAGCCACTCCGCACGAATGCGATCGCCCCGCCCGAATATCAAGGATGCAAAGGCGGTTTCATGTCGTCGAATTCCACGAAATACGGAGCTGTCTCAATCCTCGTTCACTGGCTGATCGCTCTTGCCACGACGGTTCTGTTGGGTCTGGGTCTCTATCTGCACGCTTCGCCCACAACAACCGACGAACGGGCGTTCCTTTCCGACCTTCATATATCCCTGGGCCTCACGACGGCGGCTCTGGTTCTTTTCGCGATCATGCTGAGGCTGGCGATCAAGGGGCCGCCCTATCCAGAAAGCGCGCCGCGTTGGCGCCAATTGGCTGGCGCCTGGCTACATGTGCTGATTTACCTGGGTCTTATCGTCATTGCAGTGAGCGGCTATCTGCGGCTGGTCTTCGCTGGAGCGCCCATCAATCTGTGGGCAGCGCCCCTGCCGCCCTGGGGCGAACCCAACGATCAATATGCCGAATGGTGCGCCCAGGCGCATGAAATCGCAGCCTATGGGCTGTGCGTTCTCATAGTCGCCCACATTGCCCTCGTGACAGCCAACAGCATTATGCACAGGGGATTTTCCCGCAGAATGCTGCTTGGAGACGGTGTCGCGTCGGAACTGGTTCCTGCATCAGACCTAAAAGCCGA
>Ga0182013_10004683_pt1 | contig 16290 bp, 14 predicted proteins | sample 612S2MmetaG_FD_120487 | JGI IMG/M metagenome (GOLD analysis project Ga0182013, IMG submission 120487) | Permafrost microbial communities from Stordalen Mire, Sweden - 612S2M metaG | ecosystem: Environmental > Terrestrial > Soil > Wetlands > Permafrost | place: Sweden: Stordalen | collected...
ATGATTACGTCTGCTCCGGCGACTGCCAGCGCGAGTGCCGTTTCGTAGCCTACTCCGCTTGCCCCACCGGTTACGATTGCCAACCTGCCCCATTGAGGGGGAATCTCTGCTGTTGTCCAGGTGTTTGGGGAAGAATCTACTTTGCGTTCTATTTCGTTTTCCTCTTTGTATCTTCTGACTATGTGATTCTTGAAAAATCAATCATTCACAGCAGATTCAAATTAGTGGCCTTGCAGCCCGTTCAAGATCACTTGAAAGCCCAACTCCCGGCTGAGAGCTTCTTCCTCGGGGTGCGCATGAATGTATCCCGCAGTTGCCTCGCACTGCCCTCGAACCATCAGCACCATCAACTCCACTGGCGCATTCTCAAACTTGCCGCCCTTCACCAGTTCACGGGTCGTGCTCAGCATTTCCATGATGCCTACCGTCGGCACCTCGTTCTCCTTGACCAGTCTGCCTGAGCTGCGCAGCTGAACCAGAAGCGTGAGCATCTCAGGCTGAGCCAGGAGCCTGTCGATAAACCGGTCCCATACATATCGGAGCCGGGTTGGTGCATCCGCCTTGATGGGGTACTCGGCCAAGGCGCGGTCAAACCTCGCTCGCAAATGCCGATAGAGCTCGTTGATCAGATCGTCCTTGCTCTTGAAATACGTGAACAGCGTTCCTTCAGCCACTCCTGCGGCTTTTGAGATCGCCGAAGTTGGAGCACTCAGGTTTCCACGCTCCGCGAATACACGCAGAGCAGCCTCCAGGATCGCGATCCTTTTGTCATCACTTTTCGGCCGGGACACTTGGTACCTCAGGACAATGCGTTTAATTGAGCGCTTACTCAGTCATTTAAAGATTAATCGATTTATCGCTTCAAGGCAAGTTTTGTTTAAACAATGAACACTCTCGCTGAGACCCAAAGCTCGCCAGCTTCTTCCCAGTGTCCTGCATTCAGACCAGAATCGGCTCGTCGGCCACGCCTGCCGTCCCAAAAACCCGCCTATACCGCTCTATTTCGGCCGCTGGGCCCATTGCTTTCAAATAGTTATCTGAAAGCTTGATCGCCGGACGTCCGTTTACATCCGTCAGCTTGCACACCAGGCTGATCGGGTTAAAGTCTTCCCCATCCTGCGGATTGCAGTTCCGAAAATCGTTTGTAAGGAAGGTTCCCCATCCGGCACTGAATCGGATGCGTCTGCCACGCTCCCACTTCTTGTGGTCATCAAAGTCGCTCGCTCGTTGGAAGTCTCCCGGACCTGCTCCGTTCAGGATTTTGCCCCCGAAGTAGGCGTGGAGGCCCAGAATCTGATCGACATCCAGGCCGTCGCTCGCAATCAGCCTCTTCTTCCTCGGGTCTTGTCCCCGCTTCTCAAGCCAGCCTATATACTCGTCGCCGGCCACGTAAGGATCTTTTGAATCGACGCGCTGCCCGGTCCAGTCAGCCACCCAGTTTGGCGCGCCCTCAAGAAACTGCGTTGTGCCAAACGTATCGGGAAGCAGGATGAGCAACTCGCCCTGGTAGCTTTGCTGCCAGAGCTCAAGGATTCGATACTGCGCCTGGCGCAGCTCATCGTCGTTGTTGGCCATTGCGGCCAGTGACATCGGTAGTTCGTGAGCGTTGGTGCCTATCGCTTCAAGATCGTGCTTGTACGCAAGATAGGTATTTGAGCTGCCTGCAAAACTGGCGCCCAGCACGTCAGTCAGGGCGATCACGACGTATTCATGCCACAGAAAGCTGTGCCTGCGGCGCGTACCGAAGTCGCTTATGTTGAGCCCAGGAACTCCCCGCAGCCGCTCCATCTTCTCCCACAGCCGTGTCTTGGCCCTCGCGTAAAGAACGTCCAGCTCAAACTCGCTCAGCTTCTTCAGGCTGGCGCGCGTCTTCAGTTCGTCGATCACCGAAAGCGCGTAAATCTCCCAGAGCGTGGTCTCAGTCCATGATCCATGAAAGTTCAGCACCAGTTGGCCATCTTCGGTCGACACTTCAAAATCCGACAAGCGGAAGTCATTTTCCAGCCAGTCAAGGAATGCCGGTTCGAAGATTCCGCGCTTGCCGTAAAAAGTGTTGCCGGCGAGCCAGATCAGCTCCGACTTGTGAAAGCGAAGCTGGCGCGTCGCTTCCAGTTGCTCGCGCAGCTCGTCCACAGACACCACATCGCCCAGCCGTATCTGTGTAGAGCGATTCATTAACGTGAACGAGGTCTGCGTCGTGGGGAAATGCTTCCAGATGAACTGAAGCATCAGCAGCTTGTAGAAATCGATGTCGAGCAGCGACCGGGTAATGGGATCTAGCTCCCAGTTATGGTCGTGCGCGCGTCTGGCCAGGTTAATAATCACTGTCCTTCCAATGTACCGGAAGCCGCACTCAATCAGGAGGGGCCTCTATATGCCGGCTCAAACCACCCGGGCGTGCGCAAAGGGGATCTACCCCCGGTTGATTTCCTCTGCGAACCGCTCGCGCAACTCCCGCCGGAGCGTTTTGCCATTATGATTCTTTGGCATTGAGCCCGCATCCAGAATCCAGATGCGCCGCGGCGCCTTGTAGGCCGCGAGACTCTGTCGGCACCAGTCCACCAGCTCGGTTTCGCTCACACTTGCTCCGTCGAGCAGTTCAACTGCTGCCACCGCAATCTCGCCTTTCTCTTTGTGCGGCAGGCCAAAGGCCGCGGCACGCGCTACCTGTGGATGCGCCAGAACCGCCTCTTCCAGCTCGCGAACATAGATTGAATAACCGCCCGATTTGATTACATCCTTGCTGCGGCCCACCAGCCGGATCAGGCCCAACCCGTTCCGCGTAGCCAAGTCGCCGGTTCGAATAAAACCATCGGCAGTCAGCAGGCCTCCACTGTCTCCCTTGTCCTTCCAATAGTGCGGCCGCATGCCGCCACGGCGAATCTGCAGCTCACCCACCCGGCCGCTTTTCACTTCTTTCCCGTTGTCATCGACGATGCGAACTTGGAAAGGGGGAACTGGAAAACAGAAGTCGCCGCTGCCCGGCATGAATGAGACATCGACCCCCATCATGGCCAGCCCGCCAAGCTCCACCATCCCATAGCCATTCAAGAGCACGGGCGGAATGCGGCGTCCGAAAGGCAACCGAACCAGACCGCCAAACTGACGGAGCCGCTCTCGTATATCCGCAGGAAGATGATCGCTCGCCGAAAGCCATACCCGAACAGTCTTCAGTCTGGCTGGGTCAGGGCTGCTGTTGACGATCCGGGCAAACATCTCCGGCACTCCAACCACCGCGGTAATTCCAAACCGCTCGATGGCATTGAGCGCACGGTCGACATCGAAACGATCAAGCAGGCAGCCCCGGATCCCGGCCACCAGGCCGTTGAGCGCGATGCTGATGGCCATGATGTGTGACCATGGAAGCGCGATGAGCGCAAGATCCTTCGATCCGATGAAGAAGCTTGCCAGAACCGTTGACGACCGGCCCCCGAGCAGCGCGTTGCTTGAGAGAGCCGCGCCTTTCGGAAAGCCGCTTGTTCCCGAAGTGTGAAAGACCGCTATAGTTTCCTTCGGGTCGATGCTGGAGGGAGGAAAGAACGCCTGTTCATCCGATCTTTGCAGGAACCCTTCCATCTGCGCTACAGGCGGAGCAAGCTCATTCTCCACCTGAATCCATGTCTTCACATGCAGCGATTCCTGGGTGTGGATCGTCCGTTCAAAAACTGCCCTGTCTGTAACCAAAATGTCGATCTCGCTCTTCTCGAGAATGCGCCGAACCTCCGGCAGCGAGAGCATCGGATTGAGCGGCATGGCAATGCCGCCTGCGCGGACGATGGCCAGAAACCAGTGAAAACAATTGCGGTCGTTGGTGCGATAAACCGCAACTGCCTGTCCCGGCTTGAGCCCCACGGTTCGACGCAGAAACGCATCGATCGAGCAGACATCGCTGTGGAGTTCTGAGAGTTTGAAGACGCCAAAGTCGCCGACCGACGTTTCGCCGTCTCCCCTGCGGAGCAGCAACTCGTCGAGCAGGTTTGAAACCGTAAGACTCGGATCTTTTGAAAGACGATAACGGCGAATTATATTCATTCGGCGGTGACAGGTTTGCGGCCCCAGTCGCTGGCAACGCAGTAGTGGAATAAGCGATCTAAGTAATCGAGAACCGGAGGCGGCGTCAAGCCGACAGGCCCAAGCAGACGTTCAGCGTTGGCAGTGTCAAACTGCATCTTCATGGTGAAGTAATCGCGATAAGCCCGGCCATCGCGCAGAATTCGCCTCTTCCGGCCCCAAAGCGCGATGAAGAGAATCGGCCGGATCGCTGCAAAGAAAAGATTGGGATCGACGTAGCGCGGCTCGCGCACATGAAAGTACTCAGCCGCACGCTTTGCAATCTCCGAAATCGTCGCGCTCGCGCGAGGGCCTGCACACAGATGAACACAGCTGCCAAGAGCGCTTTCATCAAAGGTCAGGCGCGCGACGGCTGACGCCACGTAATCCACCGGCACAATGTCGAGCACTGCGTCGGGATAGCCCGGCACAGTCCGCCACAGACGCCGCGCATAGATCTTCAGCGGCCAATACATCATTTTGAAGCTCGAAGTCACGCCGGTACGGGAGTCGCCCACGATGATGCTGGGACGCAGGATGACCCCAGGAAGTGAGCCAAGGCGCGAGCGAACCAACGCCTCCGCCTCGGATTTGGACTGTTCATAGGTGTTGCGAAACCCTTGGCCGACGTTGAGTTCGTCCTCCCTCACAAGGTCGGATCGTTCACCGGCAACGTAAGCCGTGCCCACGTAGGCCATGCTCTTCAGGTTGCGCGCGCCGGCTGCGAAGTCGAGCAGGCGGCGCGTCCCCTCAACGTTGATGTTCCGCGCTTCTTCCAGAGTATGGTCAAACCGAACCGTTGCGGCAGAATGAATTACGCGAGTCACATCCCCAGAAAGACGATCCCATGCCTTCTGGTCGAGCCCGCAGTTCGGCAGGCTTACATCGCCCGAGAAGACCTCGACCCGCGACCTGAACTCTTCAGGAACAATCCGATCTGCTCGCTGCTGCCCCGGCTGCCCGGCTCTGTCGCGAATGAGCAGAGCAAGCGAAGCATCAGGCTGGCGCGCCAACAACTCTCCCACCAACTGGGTTCCAAGAAAGCCAGTTGCGCCGGTGATCAGGATCAATTCAGGATTATTCATTCAAAAATCTGGCCTCTGTGCGCAAACATCTTCAAGGCCGAAATGCGTTGACTGGGTGTGCGTGTGCGACCAATGGATGTACTGCCATTATAGCCTCCCAAACGAAACCCTCATCGGTCGATGGCAGCCGTGATTGCGGACCGGACCTCTTCAGAAAAGTCAGGCATCGAGCCAGGCTGTGATGCAACCCAGCTTCCCCAACGATTCCCTGCCTCGTTCAGCGTGGCAAGGCCCGCTCCCCGTAGAAGATAGTGGGTCAACGCTGCGGTGAACGCATCGCCAGCCCCAACGGTGTCAACGACCGTGGTCGGGATTCCGGGGTGAGCATGGGAATCCCTCCTCGTCACCAGCAGGCTTCCTTGGTCTCCACGAGTCACCGCAACAAGTTCCGGCGCTGAAAACTCCGCAAGCAGGCTCCTTGCACTCAGCAGCAGCCTATCCCCGAGTTGCGGGCCAGTCTTGATCGGCATTCCCAGCAGATCGAGAACAAGGGGAACCTCAGCCTCGTTCATCTTGATCACAGTGGCAAGCTCAAGCGACTCTTCAATCACCTCGCTGGTGTAGAACGGCTTGCGCAGGTTCACGTCAAAAACGCGCAGGCACGACGGCGATGTCTGCGCGATCAATGTCTGGATCGTCTGTCGGGACTCCAGCCCGCGTTGTGCAAGCGAACCAAAGCATACCGCATCGGCCCTGCTCGCAATCTTCACCCACTCTTCACTCAGTTCCAGAGAGTCCCAAGCCGAAGGATGATGAATCGTGTACTGCGGCTCACCATCATCAAACCTGACTGTCACGCGGCCTGTTTCGCGCTGCGAATCGATCTGCACCAGGCTTGCATCCACCTGAAGCGATTCAAGCCGATCGAGAGCCAGCTTTCCGAGTTCATCCCAGCCCACGCGGCTCAGAAGCGCGACATGATTGCCAAGCCGGGCCGCCATGACGGCAAAATTCGCCGGCGCACCGCCCAGGCGCGGGCCCTCCGGCAATACATCCCACAACAATTCCCCGAGCCCTAGAACCACGTGGGCTTTGCTCGATTCCTTCTCCATGTATTGCCAGTTTATCTTGACGGCTTTCGCTTTCCGAGCCCCTTCCATCTCCAGATGGAACAGTCTTCAAAGTTCGAAGACTCGTACTCGCCCTCCGGTTGATTGGCCATAATCTTGTAATCGGCGATTGCATCCGCCCGCGATCGCGCTACCTTGCCAAGAAAGAGGCGCGTGAACCCCGCCGTATCTCTGAGCACACTCTCCTGCTCGTTGTTAACGTAGATCAGGTCCAAAAGATTGGTTCCACTGGCGAGTGCCCCTTCCCACTTCTTCAGGAGCCTCTTCAGCACTGGCCCGTCAAAGGGATTAAAGAGGAAGGCAACAGTAGGCGCATCCGGTAGAGGAAACTCAACCGCGTCTCCTTCAACAATGCGAACCTTCTCTGCCTCCACTCGGCCTGCCGCGCGCCATCGGGCAACATTGCGCCGCGCAATGCGCACCAGTGCCGGGTTGAGTTCCAGCCCAACCACTTCTTTGAAGTTCATTTCCGCCGCAAGCAGCATCGCCCTGCCCATGCCGGCGCCGACGTCGAGGAACACCGTCTCTTCCACGCGGGCCGCAGCATCCAGCCGCCTCCAGCGACGCATCAGCGCAGCAAACACTGACGGCGCAACCCCGAAATAGGCCGTCGAGTGCCGGTCATGCCGATGGCCGCTCTTCAAATGCCTTCCCGCAATCAGGCCGCTGGTTCTTACGCCAAACTTCTCATCGAAAGGATGAACGGTGTACCCATCCTTCACAGTCAGTCCGGGTAGCCTCTTCGGCCGCTTCGCGGCAATTGTTGCGCGTATTCCAGCTTTCACGAATTGAAAGTAGCACAGCGGCGGGAATTGTTGGCCGATCCCTTATTCACCCGCAGCCGGCGCAGCCCCAGCCAGCAGAATCGGCGCAGTCGGCGTGTCGCTGCCGCTCGCCTTCTCTACCGTCACGCCAAATGCCTTCGCAGGAACGCCCTTCGGCAGATCCGGCAGCACGACGCTGGCGTTGCCCGTTGCGTCTGGACGGAACAGTCCGGCAGGGATCGGCGCGGAACCGTTTGCCGGAATCACCCACAGCTCATATGTCTTGTCCGCCGGCAACGAAGCAAGGTTGTTGCCTTGGAATACGAGCGCGCCGGTCGAAGGCAGATAAACTGCACGTCCCGACGGCGAAGGAGGCGTTTTGATCGATGTCAGCAGCACACGCTGCGCCGAGGGCGCGGTCAGTGCCTCAACCACAGCTTGCGCTTTGGCGTTTTTCTCCGCCAGACTACGCAGCACCGCGGTCTCCCGTCGCAGCCTCATGTCTAGATGCATGATTTCCACGCTCAGGCCAGCGGCAATGATCAGCAGGGCGGCAACGGCCACGCGAGGAGCCCAGACAGAAACTCTGCCCACCGAGGCCCGGTTGATTGGAATGACCTTTGCAATCCTCGGCTGAGCTTCCTCTTGCTTCGCATCCTCAGCAATGCGGACCAGGAATCGATCACGCGCGCCTGTTGGCAGGGGCTGCTGTTCCGCACTCAAGGCAACCAGGGCAAGATCGCCCGTGGCTGCCGCCAGTTCCGCGCGGCAGAGCTCACACTCCGCCACATGCGCCTGCACTGCGGCCGACTCCTCGGCCGTCAATGCCTGCAACGCATGCAGTGTGAGATCTTCCCCCGGAATGTGCGAGCCGAAATGTGAGCCCTGCGTCACCCCTGAACTCCCTTCCTCAAAGTCATCAGCGCCGTGCGAATGCGCGTCTTCACTGTTCCCAAAGCATCGCCTGTCTTCGCGGCAATCTCTGAGTGGCTCATGCCTTCAAAAAACGCGAGTTCCACCAAACTCTGCTGCTCCGGCGTCAACCCCTTCATCACCACGCGAACCTTCTCAATCATCAGGTTTCGCTCCGACTCCGAAGCCAAATCCGTCTTGGCCGGCAACACCACATCTTCCACGGAGTCGGTCGGCTTCTTGCGACGCAGGCTGTCGATGGCACGATTGCGTGCCACCACTGCCAACCATGCGCCTAGCGATCCGCGTCCCTCCCTGTACGAACCGGTCCCCTTCCAAAGCTGGAAGAAAATATCCTGCATCACATCTTCCGCCTGGTCAGGCTCCTTCAGCACGCGAAGAGCCACCGAATACACCAATCCTCCGTACCTGTCGAAGACCTCAGCCATCGCCATCTGGTCGTTGCTCCGAATCCGTTCCATCAGGAGTTGGTCGCTCGTTCCAGTCGAACCGGCTAGGCGAGCCTCATCTCCGTCCTCATGCAAGGAACGATTCGAAGCTTCAATCGGATTGAAGGGGATTTCAGACATTCAAAGTGGGGAGACTCAAGCCAGCAACATTCTACCTACCCCGACTGAGCAAAGTCCAAAGCGTTCTTCAGGAACTGGCAAGAACAGATTCTCGAGCGTATGCAGCTTCCGAGGCTGGTCCGCATGAGTCTAATCCGTCACCACCAATTCCACGAAAATCTGCTGAAGATGGTGTTTCCCGGCGTAGAATCGTCCTCAACCCCGGGCTTTCGGAGGATTTCGATGCGCCCACGACCCTTCCTGCTTTCCCTGGTGCTGCTCTTGCTCACCACAGGTGCTGGGCTGGTGCTTCGCATGGTCCCCTTGGACCTATCCCCCCTCGTGGTCAAATACGGCGGCTCCATGCTCTGGGCCCTCGACATTTACTGGCTCGTCTCCACCATTCTCTCCAGCGGTAGCTTGGTCGGCTCGGCAATGATCGCCGGTATGTTGGCCACGGCGGTCGAGTTTCTCAAGCTCTATCACACCCCCGATCTCGAGGCCTTCCGCTACACGCTGCCGGGTACCCTGCTGCTGGGTCACAGCTTCTCCCCTTTAGATATTGCGGCATATTGGTTCGCCATCGCCCTCGGCGCCTTGATCGATACGCAGTTCCGCCCCACCAAAAGCATCTACCGCAACCCCGCCCCCGGATCATGAGCCGATTTGCGGCCCGTCCGTCGCCCACGCGAACGCATCCAGTCGTACTGTCGTTCGCCTCAACACGCAAATTGCCAGTGCCATTCTGGTAACCCGTCACCAATCCTGCGCAGATTCGCTCAGTGACAGCAAACCTCGAATCGCGCTACGCTGTTAAGTAATCGTGCCCGAAGCCTACTAAGGAGCGCTCGAACCCCAATGCCCATTCAGACAACCCCCAATATCTGGCACAACGGAACCCTCATTCCATGGGAAAACGCGACCCTCCACGTCATGAGCCACGTGATTCACTACGGCTCAAGCGTGTTCGAAGGAGTTCGCTGCTACGGCCAGCCCCACGGTTCCGCTGTCTTCCGCCTGCCTGAACACATGCAGCGACTGCTCGACTCGGCCAAGATTTACCGCATGGCCGTTCCCTACACCCTTGAAGAGCTATGCGCCGCTGTCGTCGATCTTATTGAAGCCAATGATGTTGCGCCTTGCTATATCCGCCCCATCGTCCTTCGCGGTTACGGCGAAATCGGCGTCAGCCCCAAAGGCTCGCCCATCGAGGTCTACATCGCCAACTTCCCGTGGGGCAAGTACCTCGCCGGACACGGCGGCGCAGATGTCTGCGTCTCCAGTTGGAACCGCCTGGCCCCCAACACCATGCCCGCCCTCGCCAAGGCCGGCGCAAACTACATGAACTCGCAGCTTATCCACATGGAAGCTGAGATCAACGGCTACCAGGAGGGGATTGGCCTCGACGTCAACGGTCTGGTCAGCGAAGGCTCGGGCGAAAATATCTTCGTTGTCCGCAACGGCGTCCTCTACACCCCGCCACTCTCCAACTCGGCGCTCTCCGGCATTACCCGCGACTCGGTGCTGACCATCGCACGCCATCTCGGGATGACGGTGACAGAGCAGGCCCTCCCTCGCGAGCTGCTTTACATCGCCGACGAGGTCTTCTTCACCGGAACGGCCGCCGAGGTCTCCCCAGTCCGCTCCATCGACCGCATCGTCATCGGTGACGGAAAGCCCGGCGAGATCACCAAAAGCATCGCCGACGAGTTCTTCGGCATCGCCAACGGCCTCAAGCCCGACCGCTTTGGCTGGCTCACCCCAGTTAAGGTCGAAGCTGCGGTGCCTGTACCCGCGTAAAGCAACAACTGAACCACGGACAAGGGGCAGGCCAAACGGCTTGCCCATTTCTTTTGAACTGATTCTGCTCCCAGGCAACCGATCACAGGTTCACGCCGGATAAGTCCCCAATTAGGGCTTATCAAAAAATCGGCGCACAATAACCCTGCTTCACCCAGCCAGGCATCCGCGCTGCACGGATTTCAGTTTCGAAGAACGTCTTGAAATCAATTACGTTCGAGTGCCCATGATACTCAGTCACATCTGACTTCATGAGTTTTTCTGGGACAACCAGAGTAATGCCAAGGCTCTTCATGTGGTCAACTGCATTTCCGGCAATTTGCTCATCCACGGTTGCGAGGAAGAGTTCGCAATTCTCGATTTCGCTCGGCACCTGCTTCCATCGCTCTCTCAACGTTGTCTTCGCGCTCAGAACCAGAGCCTCCGACTTGCCCCGATGCCTGTCAGTAAACACTCTATACGAGGGAAGAATGAAGTCAGGCCGCCTAAGATCGGTAAGAACAACCTGCTTTTGAAATGGCAACTTTCCGTCCGTGAGCATTTGGTCTATATGATTTTCGAACGACGTTCCAGCCCTTGACTTCCTTTGCTGACTAGCAGAAAGCATTAGAGCATCAATCTCTTGGTAGCCATCGACAATAGCCGTTATCACCCGCTCAATGGATGGAACCTCCGGCCCAATTCCGACAACTAGCTCAACCAGTTGCAAAGACCTCGCCTTGAGTTGAAAGTCTTTGAACAATTCCCATTCAACATTCCTGCTGATTTCGCGAAGGACATCTCCCGGGGCAGACAAAGCGAAGGGATCTAAACTTCGAAGATTATTCCGCTCGCAATAAATCGCGCGAGCCTTTGAAGCCATCTGATCGGGCTTTGGGATGGTCGCATGGAGTCGAGAGAACTCGGCAAGTCGTCCTTCAAAGAAGGCTTTAATAACGAGTTCGAGAAATGAATATTGTCTCTTCTTGCGTTCAGCCGTCCGCTGGCTTGGCGAAATGATTTCGCAGCTAAAATCGGGGCCAAGTGAAAGTTCTTCCTCCAAAAATTTCGCTTCATCACCAGATGCCTCTACAGTCACGCAGCGGAACTTTGGCGCAGCACCGGGGTCGATCAGCTTTCCGATTAGGAGATAGGAGGCTGGCGCAAGCCCGGCAAATGTTCCTTTTGCAAGTTTAGTGAGATGTGTTTCCTCTCCCTTGCTTGTGTAATGGACTAACCGTGATTCCAAGGTCTGCCCCGACTGAGGCCAATATGAAGTGAAGAAAGTCTCCTTTATGGCTGCCTCGTGACTGGCTCTATGTTTGAGAGCTAGCGGCGGGAAGAACCCCGAATCGCGCTCTCGGGCCGGAATATACACTCCCGCCTGGTGTGTGCCCCCGACCCCCCAACTCCAACTTCGGTCGTTCCTCGACAACTTCTTGACAAACACAACCTTTGAATCGCGCAACAGCTTCTCAACCTGCGCTATGCACGACTCTGAAACAAGCGCGCCATCCGGTCGTCCTCCACCAAGAGTCCAATCACGCTTCTTCATGAATCAAGTCCCTCAAAGAGCTCCTAAGCATCCAAGGGAGCGCCTCCGGATTCCTGGTTTCGCATTCCCATACAGTGAGGACCCGCCAACCATTTGCCTCGAGCTGTTCGATCCGCTTCAGATCACTTTCGACGGTACCCTGCCTCTTTGAACGCCAAAAGGCCGCCCTAGTAGCCGGGGTCACTTTGCCGTATCGACAGTTGTGACAGTGCCAAAAGCATCCATGCACGAAAATTACAAGTTTGTGCTTGGGGAGAACTATATCAGGCTTTCCAGGAAGATCCTTTTGATGCAGCCGGAACCTATAACCCATCGAATGTAGCAAGGATCGAACGATCTTCTCAGGCTTTGTGTCCTTACCCCGAATAGCAGCCATGTTTCGGCTTCGCTGTTCTGGGGTATGCACGTCGACCATAAACCGATACCCTTCACATCGTGGATTAGAAGCCAACAACAAGACGCGGTTGAAGCATACCAGTCTCCTCAAACTGTTTCAGCGCCATAATATGCGGCCTCATGTGGTGCGCTACTGCCTCTATAACAGGAACCACAACGCTGTTGCCAAACTGTTTGTAGGCCTGCGTATCAGATACGGGAATCTTGTAGCCAGGGGGAAAGCCCATCAAGCGAGAGCACTCGCGAGGCGTCAGCCGCCTTGGATTCTTCTTTCCGCGACTGATCAATATCTCCGATCCGTCCTTGTAGTAACGAGCTGAAAGGGTTCGCGCAACATCTTCCGGCCCGAAACGACCAAAGCCAAAACCGTTCCCCGCCGCTTGGTGTTTTTCCTTATATGCTTGGAGGTATGCCCATAGCTTATCGGTGAGAACATACTTCGGGTTAACTTTGGCCTTGGGTCCAAGCGTAAACGGCTCTTCAGCCTCTTCGCTGCCGTCTTCCGGATGCAAAATTGTACCCAACCGGGGCCCGCGCTCTGGTAATTGCAGGTCATCGAACGTGAAGCCTGTCTCATCCCGAAACCCGGCAATCAGGATGCGCTCGCGATGCTGGGGAACAAAATGCCGTCCATCGAGGACACAAAACTCAACATGGTAGCCAAGCTTCTGAGTCAGAGTCTTGTGAATGACCTTGAAAGTGTTCCCGTGATCATGGCTAAGCAGATTCTTAACGTTTTCTAAGAGAAACGCTTTGGGGCGTTTGGCGGCGATAATCCGCTCAACGTCAAAGAAAAGTGTGCCCTGCGTTGTGCACTCAAACCCATGGGGACGCCCCAGGGCGTTCTTCTTGCTTACCCCGGCAATCGAAAAGGGCTGGCAGGGGAAACCGGCCAGTAGTACGTCGTGATCTGGTATTTCGCCGGCTCCGACCTTTGTAATGTCACCAGCGATGGAGTCATTTCCAAAGTTTTCACGGTATGTGATCTGGGACCACTTATTCCACTCACTTGTGAAGACGCAACGCCCACCTGCCGCCTCAAAGCCCGCCCTCATCCCGCCAATCCCTGCAAACAGGTCTATGAATGTAAACTTGCTTTCGTTCTCGGCATTCCCGGGTTTTCCCCGCAGAATCTCGCGCAGTGCCGGCTCGACGAAGAGAGGGATCTGGTCTGGGTGCTTTTGCCAACGCGAAATTGTCTTCGAACTCACCTTGACCTTCTCAGCAAGCATGCGCTGGGTCATGAATTGACGAATTTCCATGAGAAGTTTCCAAGGATTTGCAGGCTCGCGAATCGACGTGATGGGCATATCTGAAGACATTATGTCCGTTTTTTGTCCCGCCGTCCAGAGGAAACTCTCCAGAGAGGTCTTTTCCCCGGCGAGTATCATCAGAGAGCAACCTCGGTCGGTCCGGCCGTCACATTCGCGGATTATCCGGCATGAACCAACCTTAAGCCAGTAGTCATTCAATTCAGGAGGAAGAGCGGCGAACGTGAAACCCGACATGAGAGTTTCGTTCGCCGGCATCGAACTGGCGAATCCCGTGATCGCCGCCAGTGGAACCTTCGGCTACGGCATTGAATTTGAAGAGATCGTCTCGCTGGAGAAGATCGGCGGATTCGTCACCAAGGGCATTTCTCTGGAGCCCATGGCCGGTCATCCCCCGCCGCGGATCATCCAGACCGCTGCCGGCATGCTCAACGCCATCGGCCTCCAGAACGTCGGGGTCGAGGATTTCCTCCAGCGCAAACTCCCCCCGCTCAAGAAGTACCCCCAGGCCAAAGTCATCGTCAACGTCTTCGGCTACACCGTCGGCGAATACGTAAGCGTAATTGAGCGACTCAATCAGGCCGAGGGCATCGCCGCCTACGAACTCAACGTCTCCTGTCCCAACGTCCACGCCGGCGGCATGGCCTTTGGGTCCGATCCCGGCTCGCTTGAGTATCTTGTCAGCCGGGCCCGGGCGGCCGCGCAGCGCCCCCTGATCGTTAAGCTCTCGCCCAACGTCACATCCATTGCCCACATGGCCAGGATCTGCGCCGCGGGCGGGGCCGATGCCGTCAGCCTCACCAATACCTTCCTCGCCATGTCCATCGACACCGAGACTCGTACTCCCCGGCTCAGCAATGTCACCGGCGGCCTCTCCGGCCCGGCCATCAAGCCCATCTCACTCCGCATGGTCTACGAAACCGCCCGCGCTGTTTCCATTCCAATCCTCGGCATGGGCGGCATCGTCACACCGGAAGATGCGGTGGAATTCCTGCTGGCCGGCGCCACAGCCGTGCAGGTTGGCACCGCCAGCTACGCCGACCCGCGAGCGGTGGAGCGGCTGGCCCGCGGGCTCGATTCCTGGTGCCGTAGCCACCAGGTTGAACGTGTCGCAAGTCTCACCGGAGCTCTCGAGAACCCCAAAGGTTAAGAGCGTCAGAGCCCACTCACTTCTCCTGCCTCAACATCCAATTCCTCTGAGAATGTGAGGTATCTCACAGATTCTGCGCTTCCACGCTGAAATCCACCCCTCTTCCTTTGATCTGGATCACAGATTCGCAACCATCGAACTGTGACGGGGCGCACAGCGAGCTGTCGTTTCCAATGCGTACTTTAGCCAACGTCAGACGGTGATGTATCTCACGTCAGCGATCAGCTGTGAGCCACCTCACCAGAACCGGCACATTGAGCGAGGTAGGCATGGGTAACTCCATTTGGCAAAACATGCAGCAGAAGGGCTACAGCCGCAGGGACTTCTTACAGTTCTGCGCTACAGCCGCAACCGTAGCTGGATTTGGAAAATCCGGCGTGGCCCAGGTGGTCTCGGCCTTTGAAAAGAAGGAAAAACCCGCGGTCGTCTGGATGCACTTTCAGGAATGCACCTGCTGCAGCGAATCATTTATTCGCGCATCGCACCCCATTGTGGCCGACGCACTGTTGGACGTGCTGTCGCTGAACTACACAGAGACGCTGATGGCCCCCTCCGGCTTCCAGGCAGAAAAAAGCCTGAGCGACACCCTCAAGAACAACAAGGGCAAGTACATCGTCCTCGTCGAGGGCGCCGTGCCAACCAAGGACGACGGTGTTTACTGCATGATCGGCGGCAAGACAGCCGAGTCGATCCTCCAGACCGTTGCCGCGGACGCAGCCGCCATTGTGGCTTGGGGCAGTTGCGCTTCGAACGGTTGTGTCCAGGCTGCAAAGCCGAACCCGACCGGGGCTACGCCGATTTACAAGCTGGTGGACAAGCCGGTTATCAATGTGCCGGGATGTCCGCCCATCGCTGACGTCATGATGGCGGTGGTCACGCACCTGCTGGTGGTTGGTCAGGTCCCGGCGCTGGATTCGCAGGGCCGTCCAAAGGAGTTCTACGGCCGCCGCGTCCATGACACCTGCTACCGTCGGGCCAACTACGACGCTGGACTGTTCGTCGAGTCCTGGGACGACGACGGCGCGCGAAAAGGTTACTGCCTGTACAAGATGGGCTGCAAGGGTCCGGTTACTTACAACGCCTGTTCAGTGGTGAAGTGGAACGAAGGCACCAGCTATCCCATCCAATCGGGCCACAATTGCATCGGCTGCAGCGAAGCCGGCTTCTGGGACAACGGTCCGTTCTACCAGCATCTGGCTTCGTTCCCCGGATTCGGCGTGGAAAGCACTGCCGATACAGTGGGCACGGTTGTAGGGGTAGCCACGCTGGCAGGAGTCGCGGCACACGTTGTGGCGACCAACGTACGCAAACGAAAAGTGATCGCGGAAGTCCACGCAGAAGATCAGAAGGAGTCGTAAACAGCTATGACACGCGTCGTCGTAGATCCGGTAACTCGCATTGAAGGCCACCTGCGCGTTGAGGCAGTAGTGGAAAACGGCGTCATCACCGACGCATTCAGTTCAGGCACCATGATTCGCGGGCTCGAGAAGATTCTCATCGGCCGCGATCCACGCGATGCCTGGGCCATTACCGAGCGTGTCTGCGGCGTCTGCACCACGGTGCATGCGCTGGCCAGCGTCCGCTCAGTTGAGGATTCGCTGGGCATCTCTGTGCCTCCCACTGCGGAGTTGATCCGCAATATCATGCTCACCACCCAGTACGTGCAGGACCACGTGATCCACTTCTATC
>Ga0182013_10004687_pt1 | contig 16279 bp, 15 predicted proteins | sample 612S2MmetaG_FD_120487 | JGI IMG/M metagenome (GOLD analysis project Ga0182013, IMG submission 120487) | Permafrost microbial communities from Stordalen Mire, Sweden - 612S2M metaG | ecosystem: Environmental > Terrestrial > Soil > Wetlands > Permafrost | place: Sweden: Stordalen | collected...
CATGAAGCGCACAACTTGCATCAGCAATACGTGCCACAGGGCACGCCGAATCAGCTCGGATAAGGGCCATTTGGTTCGCGACGAAGGCAGATCAACCTTGGGGATGGACGCGTTGGAATCGGAGCCAATCATAAACAGGCCGCAGCTCCTTTCGAATGACGTAAGAAACGAGGTAGGCCATTCTGGTCAATATCCTGCGGCCAAGAGAGTGCCGGAGCACGTCTCGTTGCACTCGCCAGTTGTCACTCCTTCCGAGGCCCGCTCTCTTATTGGACTGCCCCCCGCGCAAGAAGATGCAAATCGGAATGTCAACCGCCAGAGATGCGGCATGACGCCTGTAGATCCGGCAGGTCAGGTCGTAATCGGCGGATACTTTGAATGACTCGTCGTAAGTCAGGCCGCTCAGGGAATCTCTGGAGTAGAACATTGCCTGGTGGTGCGTGTGCATCCCGTAATTCAACCAGTGGATGGGGCGCGCAGGTTTCAAGACAAGACCGGAATCGGCGGTCCGTTCGATTCCGTCGCCGAAGACAATTGCGAGCCTTTCTTGCGTTGCTTCGATCCTCTGTCTGACGACCTCCAAAACGCTCGGACCGGCAAAGCAGTCGGCGGAGTTCATGAAAATCACGTACTGCCCGCGAACCCGCTCCAGACCCTTATTCATCGCATCGTATAACCCCCTGTCCTTCTCCGAGATGTAGGAGAAGTTAGGGAGGTGGCAGTCTCGCAGCTCGTCGACAGTTCCATCGGTTGAAGCTCCGTCGATCACAATCCATTCAAAGTCGTGCAGCGACTGCTCTTCGATGGAAGCACGGGTGCTGCGAAGGCCGCTAAGGTCGTTGAGTGTGATGGTAATAATCGAAAAATATGGCACATTGTTCGCGTCCATTGGCAGACCACCCATGTCAGATCCTTACAGTCTGTGGTGAAAGTCGGATTTTGAAAGGGCACGACTTTAGTCGTGCCACAAATGACTGATTACAAACGATGGGCTTTAGCCCCTAACAGCCTGTGGTGAAAGTCGGGTTTTGAAAGGGCGCGACTTTAGTCGTGCCGTAAAACGCAGAAAATAAAGGGTTGGCTCTGGCCCCCGATGGGAGTTTTTCAGCCATTCGGACTTTCACCACAGGCTGCTAAGGGATTTTTCACTGAATCTGGACTTTCACCACGGGCTGCTAAGTACAGGTTACACCTGGCAGTCCTGCTTACTGGTGCCGGTTGCCACTACGGCTCCGTCAAATCGTCACAAGCTTTCCTGGAGTCTGCTCTGGCATCCATCGCCGGCGTCAAGTATCCGGGGTGCGCGAAGGAGTTTCCATTCACTGAAGACCGGGTATCCCGACGATACGAGCTGTCTCGCGGACGCCTTGCACCGAATTCCGTCGGAATGTTAAGCCACTCCGGGTTTCACATACCAGTCGTCAAACCTTGAACGTCCCTCGAATTTGCGAACATAGCCCTTTTCGGTCAGGAGCGCGAAAATCTTCTCTCTTTGTGGCGCGAAATTGTGTTCGCAGGCGATAACCCTGAATTGGTACTTGTTGAAGTCGAAATTTCTGAGTATCTCATATTCGCTGCCTTCGGTATCGATAGAAAGAAAATCAATGGTTTTGGGCGCGTTGTATTTGCCCAGCAAATCGGCCAGAGAGATCGTGGACACTTTATATGCCTTGCCATGCTCCCGATTCCGTTTGCGGGAATCGGCTGAATTGTACAGGTCGATCGTTGAAAACGCGCCATCATCCGCCTCGCTGAAGGTCAAGACCTGGTTCGATTCGCGCCAGACGCAATCCGTCTCGATATGGCAATTTCGGTTGTTTTTCAAATCCGTGTGCCATTTCGTGGCCGGTTCGGCAAGAATTCCGGTCCAACCGAAATCCTTTTCCAGCAAATATGAATTGCTCAGGTCGACGCCGTTTGTCGCTCCAAACTCGACGAAAAATCCGTTCTTCTTGAAGCCGCTTTCAAACAAGGCAAACACGTCCTGGCCCAATTGAGACTTTGAATCACGCAGGATTGTCAATATCTCCGATTGATGGTCGTCAGGAAATCCACGAAACAGATCGAAGACATTGGAGGCTTTGAACCTTTCCTCAAGCCGGTCGAGGTTACTATATTTCGTTATCGCAACATTGTATTTTTTCAGCATCTTTCGCACTTGATTTTTCAGCGCGGAAATCATGCCAGAGTCCCTTTCTCTCCCCGGCAGACCGTCGCCGTGGAGTTTCAAGCTGGGCTTCCTTTTAGAGTTCGCTTCATATCATATCATAGCTGCCACTCCGTCTGCGCCTTGTGGCCCGGGTCAGCCGCTCACTTTCCACCAAACCGGGGCCAGGTGCGCGATGCCATGGCCTCCTGCGCATTTCGCATTGCCAATCCTAGGGAAGGTCAGGCCCAACACAGTATAACCAACGACAAACCTGGGCAATGCCCTGTCAGTCCCATTGAGCCGTGCGCTCTTCGATGGTCAACCGTCGCAGAAAGCGGAAGAGGCCTTTTGGAATGTTATTATGATCGAATTATTATGATCGAATCGGTGCCTCCTGTTCCTGGATGGGTAATGATTGAGGGAGCCGGCCCGATTGGCTACCGCAGACAGTGACCAGAAGAAAGAGGCTAAGAGTGAATTTTTTCAAGTTCGTGAAGGTTAGCGCACGCTCGAACCTTCGAAGGGCCGGCTACGAGATATCTCGCATTCAACCGATGAATTCCCCGATGTTGCGGCGCACGAGGATGATCAACTACCACGGCGTTCAGACTGTACTCGACCTCGGTGCCAACATGGGGCAATTCGGCGCGGAGATTCGCGACATGGGCTTTCACGGGAGAATTATATTCGTTCGAGCCGACCAGCGCCGCATTCAAGGAACTCTCGAAACCATCCAGCGCCGATCCGCAATGGAGCGTCTTTAACCTTGCGATCGGCGCTGAGGACGGCGTAGCGGAAATTAACATCGCATCCAATGACGCCGCCTCCAGTTCCTTGATGCCCATGAACGATTCGTTCATGGAGCGTGCGCCGCACATCAAGTACATTGGCGCCGAAAAAGTTCAAGTTAGAACCCTGGACAGCGCGCTCGCGGGTTTGGCAGCGCCGGATGAAACGCTCATGTTGAAGATGGACGTTCAAGGTTTCGAGCATTTGATTCTTCGTGGGGCCACATCGACTCTGGCACAGGTGCCCATGATCGAGTGCGAACTCTCGTTTACGCCACTGTACGAAGGGCAGTTTCTCTTTCCCCAGATGCTCGAATTGTTCAATGACTTAGGCTTCCATCTTGTTGGTCTCAGTCCTATTAATTTTGCCGATGAGTCTGGATATTTTCTGCAAGCCGATGGCACGTTCGTGCGCAAGCAATAGCGAGGATGCCAGGCGTTGAGCATCAACTCAGTGCATGAGATCCGGGCGCCGGGGCGGGACCCGGATCGGGGTCGAAGATCGAATCGGTATTGCAGACGAGTGGGCCCACGGGGATAATACCTGCGGGCCGCTCGAACTTACTGCCCCTTCTCCCACCGCTTGGGGCGGCGATTCTGCTGCAAGATCCGCTTCCGCAGCCGCAGCGATTTGGGCGTGACTTCCACCACCTCGTCCTCGGCGATGAACTCGATGGCCTGTTCCAGATTCAGGGCCTTTACCGGCACCAGGCGGATGGCTTCATCGGCGCTCGAGGCGCGCATGTTGGTCATGTGCTTCTCGCGCACCACGTTCACGTCGAGATCGTTGTCGCGCGAGTGCTCGCCGACGATCATGCCTTCGTACACTTCAACGCCCGGCCCCGTGAACAGGATGCCGCGCTCCTGCAGCCCGTTCAGCGAATAGGTTGTCGTGACTCCCTGGCGGTCTGAAATCAGCGCGCCCGTAGGACGCTGCGGAATCTCTCCCTGATAGGGGATATAGCCGTCGAAGAGCGCATTCATCACGATGGTGCCGCGGGTGTCGGTCAGCATCTCGCTGCGCAGGCCGATAATGCCCCGGCTGGGCACGCGAAATTCCATGCGCACGCGGCCCGAGCCGTGATTGTGCATCTTGGTCATCTCCCCCTTGCGCGGTCCCAGCTTCTCGATCACCACGCCGGTGTAGGCTTCGGGCACGTCGATGGTCAGATGCTCCACCGGTTCCATGCGCACGCCATCCACCGTCTTGGTGACGATTTCCGGCCGTCCAGCGGAGAGCTCGAAGCCCTCCCGGCGCATCATTTCAATCAGAATCGCGAGTTGCAGTTCGCCGCGGCCCAGCACCTTGAAGGTGTCCGGCGCGCCGGTATCTTCCACGCGAATGCTGACGTTGGTCAGCAGTTCCTTTTCCAGCCGTTCGCGCAGGTTGCGGCTGGTCACGTACTGGCCTTCGCGTCCCGCGAACGGCGAATTGTTTACGCTGAACTGAATGGCAATGGTCGGTTCATCAATAACAATAAGCGGCAGCGGCGACGGGTTCTCGACAGAGGTGATGGTCTCGCCGATGGTGATGCCCTCCACGCCAGCCACGGCCACAATGTCGCCCATCGCGGTCTCGGTGGTCTCCGTCCGTTTCAGGCCGGAGAAGGTGAACAGCTTGGTAATCCGCGTCTTTTGCAGGGTGCCGTCGCGCTTGGAAATGGTCACGTCGTCGCCGGCGTGCAGCGTCCCCTGGAAGACGCGGCAAATGGCGATGCGCCCAAAATACTCCGAGTAGTCGAGATTGGTGACCAGAATCTGCAGCGTTCCGGCCTCGTTGCCGGTGGCCGGCGGGATGGTCGAGACAATGGCCTCGAACAATGGTTGCAGGTCCACGCCGGGGGTGGCTAAATCGGTGGTCGCAGTGCCCAGCTTGGCCACCGCATAGAGCACAGGGAAGTCCAGTTGGCTTTCGTCCGCATCCAGATCGATGAACAGATCGTAAATTTCGTTCAGCACTTCCTGCGGCCGCGCGTCGGGCCGGTCAATCTTGTTGATCACCACGATCGGCAGCAGCTTGGCTTCCAGAGCCTTGGCCAGCACATAGCGCGTCTGCGGCAGCGGGCCCTCGGCCGCATCCACCAGCAGCATCACGCCGTCCACCATCTTCAGCGCGCGTTCCACCTCGCCGCCAAAATCGGCGTGCCCCGGGGTGTCCACGATGTTGATTTTGCCGCCCTCGAAAACGATTGCGGTGTTCTTGGCCAGGATGGTGATGCCCCGCTCCCGCTCCAGCTCGTTCGAGTCCATCACCCGCTCGGCCACCTGCTCATTGGCGCGGAATGTCCCCGACTGCCGCAGCATGGCGTCTACAAGGGTTGTCTTGCCGTGGTCAACATGGGCAATGATGGCGATATTGCGTATCGTCTGGGTCACAGTTACGGTTTTCCTTCTCTCGGGTTTGGCCACACGAGGCCATAGGGTTAGGGGAACAAAATAAGACGACTCACCGCACACTGCGGCACTTTCTATTCTATCAGCAGCGTGAAAAGCAGGCTGTTGAGCGGTTCGTTCCGCTCCGGCGACCCGCAACGCGCCTGCTGAAATTGCGCGCCAACCGGCCCGTATCTCGCCTTCGCACCCGCAATTCCGGCTCCGCATTTCCATTCCCCAGGCCCAAGCCGAGCGAGTACACTTTCACCCAAATGAGAATCGCTCCCGCTTCCCTCGCCGTCGCTCTCCGCCGCCGCTTCTTCGCCGCGCTCCTGCCCCTCTGCGCCCTGGCACTGCTCATCGCCGCCCCTGCCCCGGCGCAAGCCGCGGCCAAGGTAGGCCCCCTGCTCCTTTACGCCATCGACGTCGAAGGCGGCCAGGCCACGCTGCTGGTGGCTCCTTCCGGCCAATCGCTGCTCATCGACACTGGCTGGCCCGGCAACCAGGGCCGCGACGCCCAGCGCATCCTGGCCGCGATGCACGACGCCGGCATCGCCCGCCTCGATCATGTGCTCATTACCCACTTCCACACCGATCACGTGGGCGGCGTGCCGGAGCTGGTCAAGCGCGTCCCGGTCGGCGAGTTCCTCGACCACGGCCTCAACCGCGAAGACTCCGACATCACCCGCCGCGACTTCGCCGCCTACCTCAAGGCCATCGAGGGCCACGCCCGTCGCATCGTCCACCCCGGCGACACCATCGACCTTCCCGGCCTCAGCACCATCGTTCTCACCGCCGACGGCGAGCACATCGCTGACCTTCCCGGCATCCAGCCCGTTCCCAACCCGTATTGCGCCTCCGAGCCCAAATGGGATCTGGACGAAACCGAGAATCCCCGTTCGGCCGGCGTCCTGGTCACCTTCGGCAAGTTCAAGTTTCTCGATCTCGGCGACCTGACCAAGGCCAAGGAAATCCCGCTGGTCTGCCCGGCGAATCTCATCGGCGCGGTGGACCTCTACCTGGTCGACCATCACGGATTCAACCTCTCCAACGCGCGCGCCTTCGTGGACGCCATTCGCCCCCGCGTGGCCATCATGGACAACGGCGCGCACAAGGCCGGCAGTCCCGAGGCCTGGCAGACCATCCACGAAAGCCCCGGCCTCGAAGACCTGTGGCAGCTTCACACCGCCGAGGACTCCGACACCGCCCACAACAGCCCCGCCACCCTGACTGCGAATCCAAAAGGCGACCCCGCGGACGGGGCCTGGCTCAAAGTCGCCGCCCAGCCCGACGGCAGCTTCTCGGTGACCAACAGCCGCACCGGCCAAACAAAGGAGTATCCGCGCAAATAGAAGCAAAACCGCGGCTTTTGGGCGAGAACCTGATTCCGCCGGGCTTTCCCGGACGGCTGCGTGGCAACTTCCGGGTTGGCGACGATCCAACCGGGATCGAGATTGACGGATGATGCGAGTAATCAACACAATTACGATGGCCCTCTGAAATCGTGGATTTGAGGTTCTGAAAGATGAACAGTACGCTCCCAGATGTTGTACCCCCGCTTTCACGTGTGAAGGTTGTTAAGGTGACCAGCGAGGAGCCAGATTGGTTCGGCTACGAGGGTCGAGTCTTTCGGATCGGCTACTACAGCCGAAACGATGGTCTCGATTGCGTTTGGCTCGTCGATGATGAGGGTCAGTATCTAGAATCGGTCGATCAGGCGATGATCCGAACCCACTTCGAGATACTGCAACGGAGCGAGGAGTCGGATTTGTTTGGGATCGATAGGCCCGTCATCGGGCCGCTGCGGATGCTTGCGAACGAATAACCGACTATCCGGAAGTTTTAGCACCGTTCCACTGCGCATTCATCCGGCAGGATCGAATCCCGATCTGCCCAGCCATTGCGCCGCGGTGAGTTGATGCGGTTGGCGTGAAGCAAATAAGCCCGTCCTCCCGAAGCGGCGAACAACGAAACCGCTCGCGCCTCTCGCGCTTTACAATGGCAGACGCAACCGGAACGCGACCGTCCAGCGCTCCGAAGTTGGAGGAGGCACGAATGTCCGCATCACGCAGGGAGTTTCTCGCCGGGTTGGCAACAGCCGGCGCATTCGCAGCCGTGCCGCGTCCGGCGCACGCCGCCCCGAGCTGCCCCTTCCGTCTCTCCGTCATCAACGACGAAATCTCTCAGGACTTCGACCACGCCTGCTCGGTTGCCGCTCACGACTTCGGCCTCCAGTGGATTGAGCTGCGGAGCATGTGGGACAAGAATGTCTCCGAGCTGGACGCGGACGGCGTCGCCAAAGCGCGCGGAATTCTCGCGAAGTACAACCTGCGCGTCACCGACATTGCCAGCCCGCTGTTCAAGGCCGACTGGCCGGGCGCGCCGCAATCCAAGGAAAGCCCCCGCCGCGACCAGTTCCACGCCGACTTTGACTTCAAGCAGCAGGACGCGCTGCTGCTGCGCTGCATCGGGCTGGCCAAAGCCTTTGAGACCGACCGCATCCGGTGCTTTGACTTCTGGCGTCTCGACGACCAGAAGCCCTACCGCGAGGCCATCAACCAGAAACTCCGCGAAGCCGCCAGCACCTGCGCCAAGAGCAACCTGATCCTGCTGCTCGAAAACGAGATGGCCTGCAACACGGCCACCGGCGAAGAGGCCGCCGAGACGCTCAAAGCGGTCCCCGAGCCCAACTTCATGCTCAACTGGGATCCCGCCAACGCCGCGACTTTCGCCGGCAACACTCCTTACCCAGACGGCTACAACCTGCTGCCCAAGGGCCGCATCGGCCACTGCCACTCGAAGGATGTGGTCCGCAAGCCCGGTGGCAAATGGGAGTGGGCGCCGGTGGGTGCGGGAGTTGTCGATTGGGTGGGCCAGTTCCGCGCCCTGGAGCGCGATGGCTATCGCTTCGCCGTGAGCCTTGAAACCCACTGGCACGGCGCGGAGACGCCCGAAGCCTCAAGCCGCATCAGCATGAAAGGCTTGAAAGAAGCCCTGGCCAAAGCCGGAACCGGCTGCTGACCGCAACCCTCGACCAGACCTACAGCCCGCGTTTCCGCGTCTTCTAGTACAGTTCTTCAGGCGCATCGCAGGCTGGGTGCCCCATCCATTCCGCGCTTGTTGCGGAATGGGTGGGAAAGCACACACTTTCCTGGCGGTCTTTTTTGTTGAACTTGCACTTTTGCTTCTTGGTCCGGAACCGCACGGCCTCGGCCAGACCTACAGACCGCGTTTCCGCGTCTTCTCATACAGCTCTTCCAGCGCATCGCAGGCCGCGCGCACGCCGTCCTCGTGGCTCAGTTGCAGGGCCACGCTCTCTGCCCGCTGGGCAAGCCGCGGCTGGGCCAGCACGGCCTTCAGCCGCCGCGCTACCCGCATCGGCGTATAGTTGCCGCGCTGGATTGTCCGCGCCACCTTCAGCCGCCGCATCCGCCGGGCGTTGTCCGGCTGGTCGTGCGAATAGGGCATGATCAGCATCGGCTTGCCCGCGCGCAGGCATTGCGCTGTCGTTCCCACCCCGCCCTGGTGCACCACCATCTTCGAGCGGGAAAACAGGGCGGAATAAGGCGCGTATTCGGCCACGCAGATCGTCTCCGGCAGCTTCTGCCGCGGCCGGTTGCGCGGGTCGGCGCCGATCAGCAGCACCGCCCGTATCCCCAGCTTGATCGCCGCCCGAGCCGAAAACTCGTAGAACTTGCCCGCCGCCAGCACCGCCGCCGACCCCAGCGTGAACACCACAGGAGGCTCGCCGGCTGCCAGAAACGCCTCAAGATTCGCCGGCAGCCGCTGGTCGCCGGCGTCCGCGTCGTAGAAGCAGAATCCGGTAATCCGTGTATGCTCCGGCCAGTCCTTCTGCTCCACGCCCAGCAGCTTTGAGAACAGCGCCAGCACTAGCCAGGGCGAGTGCTTGGCGTCAAACAGCGGATTCGCGCCCCTGGGCAGTCCCAGTTCGCGGCGCAACTCGTAGATGGGCTCCGGCCACTTTCGGCTCACAAACCGCGCCAGCCTCCTGATCACCCGTCCCAGCCCCGGCACCGCCTTGTCGGCCCGCGCCAGCCTCGGATACATGGGCAGCACCGGAGGGTCGAAGGCCGAAAAAAACGAAAGTGGCGCCAGCACGTAACTAGCCCACGGGATCCCCGTCACCTCGGCCACCAGCGGCCCGGCATAATTCAGCTCGCCCAGCAGCAGCAGGTCCGCGCGCTCCGGTTTGGTCGCCGCGTCCAGCAGATCGGCATACGTCCCGCGCAGCGCCGGGAACAGGAAATCCCTAAGTCCGTGTTCGGTGCCCTTCTTCACGTCGTAGACCATCTCCACCAGGATGGTATTGGTGGGGTCGATGTCCGGCCGCACCGCATGGAACTCCAGGCCCAGCGGCACAATCTTCGGCTCGTACACCGCCGGCAGCGCCATCACCGGCACATGCCCCCGCCGCTTCAGTTCCAGAGCAATGGCGATCAGTGGATTGGTATCGCCAAACGTACCGATGTTCGAGAGCACAATGCGCAAGATGTCGTTCCCCTGGGCGCGATGGCCCGCCGCTATGAGGGTAATCCATCAGGGGCCGGGCTCGGCCCGACGCCCGGCCTTTTCCCGCCCGATGCAATGGCAATCTCCCCTCAATGGCGGAGTGTTATCCTTGCCGGGTTCGACACATTCGAGGAGATTTCCATGCCCAACCGGCGCGACCATCGCACTCCGACCTCTGCCTCCCTTGCCGCCGCCCTGCTCTGCGGCCTTTTGGCCGCACCGGCCTTTCTCTCTGCGCAGCAGCCATACAAGATCCTCGACCGCTGGAAGCTGGGCGGCGAAGGCGGCTGGGACTATCTGCTGGTCGATTCCGTCGCGCACCGGCTTTACCTGACCCGCGGTGCCCGCGTCGATGTTGTCGACACCGGAACCGGGAAGCCCGTCGGCAGCATTGCCGGCCTTCACGGCACGCACGGCATCGCCCTCGACACTTCCGGCAAGTTCGGCTACATCTCCGACGGCGGCGGCAACGCCGTGGTGGTCTTCGACCGCTCCACGCTGGCCACCGTGGCCACCATTCCGGCCGGAACCAACCCCGACGGTATTGTCTTCGAACCGGCCACGCAGACCGTCTGGGCCTTCAACGGCCGCAGCAAGGACGTCACGGTCATTGACACGGCCACGCGGAAGGTCGTCGCCACCATCCCCCTGCCCGGCAAGCCCGAGTTTCCCGCCGTCGACGGCCAAGGCGCGGTCTTCGACAACATTGAAGACAAGAGCGAGATCGTCCGCCTGGACGCCAAAGCCCTCAAACTCACCGCGACCTGGCCGCTCACCGGATGCGACGGTCCTAGCGGACTGGCGTTCGACGTTTCCGGCGCCCGCCTTTTTCCGGTCTGCGACGGCAAGAAGATGGCCGTGGTCGACTCGAACACCGGCAAGGTCCTGGCCAATCCGGCCATTGGCGACGGCCCTGACGCCGCCGGCTGGGACGCTGCTCACAAACTGGCCTTCGCGTCCAACGGCACGGGCACGCTCACCGTCATCGACGCCGCGGCTCTCGGCTACCCAGCAATCGAGAATTTGCCCACCCAGTTCGGCGCGCGGACCATGGCCTACGATGCCGCTGCCGACCGCATTTATCTGGTCACAGCCGAGTATGGCCCGCGCCCGGCTCCCACACCCGACAACCCGCGCCCCCGCCCAACCATAATCCCTGGTACTTTCGTTGTCCTGGTCGTCGGTCGCTAAAAAACGCTCAAAGGCGGGCGCACAACTCAAGCCTGAGTGCCCCGCCCTTGCTTTTCCCGCAATGCCAGGCTACAACCAACTGATCCCTAGCCCCTCGTCTCTGAAACCGCCATGAAAATCTTCCTCGGCATCCTCGCAGCCGTTCTCGTCGCCGCCTCCCTCTTCGCCGACTACAAATGGCGTCGCTGGATGGCCGCGCGCCGCCGCGACCGTCAATAGGCTCACAACTTTCCGGATTTCTCCCGTTACAATTGCACTTAGGGAGCCGTCCAATCGCCATGTCTCGTTTTTCTGCCCTTGCCCCACGCATCGACGTTCGCCGCCGGACCAGAGTCCTGCTGAGCCTGGCCGCCGCCGCGCTTGTTTTCGCCGCAGCTGTTCAGGCACACGCGCAGTTTGGCGCTCCGCCCACCACCCCGGTCCACGATACCTCCGCCCTCAAGCCGCCCGCCGGCGCCCGCGTGGCGCTGGTGGAGTTTGAAGACTTGGAGTGTCCCGACTGCGGCCGCGCCAACCCCCTGCTCAAAGAGGCCGCGGCCAAGTACAAGATTCCCTGGGTGCGCCACGACTTCCCGCTGCCCATGCACAACTGGAGCTTTGACGCGGCGGTCAACGCCCGCTGGTTTGACACCCGCTCGAAGGCCCTGGGCGACGAGTACCGCGACCAGGTCTTTGCCAACCAGGCCTCAATCGTCAGCCCCGACGCCTTGCGCCTGTTCACCGCGAAGTTCGCTCAGAGCCACGGCGTCGCCCTGCCCTTCGCCATCGACCCCCAGGGCAAGCTGGCCGCCGAGGTCAAGGCGGACTACGCGCTCGGCCAGCGGATCGGCATCGAGCACACCCCCACCATCTGGGTGGTCACCGCCAACTCCAAGGGTGCGCCCTTCGTTGAGGTCCTCGACCGTAGCAAGCTTTACCAGATGATCGACCAGGCCTTTGCCGACACCACCGCCGCCAAACCCGCCCCGGTCAAGAAGGTCGCCGCAAAGTAACGGCTGTTCCGCCTCTTCAAACAAACCGGCGCATCCCCTCGCGGGATGCGCCGGTTTGTTCGTGGTCGGGTGCGATTCATGGGCAAGTTGCGGCGGTTCCCGGGTGCGACATTGGTGGAACCGCTCTACGGGCAAGGCCTCTGTACAAATACAGAATGATCGAGAGAACTCCGGAGTGGATGGTGAACCCGGAGAAGAGGCAGCAAGGGAAATGGCTGGCTATCCTTCTATGAATAGACGTTGAGACTCGTGCTCCCTGTTGTGGCAGCGGTTGTAACTCCCGTAGTGGAGGTGCCATATGCGCCTTGGAGCGCTTCGGTGGCCGGGTCGGAGCTGGTGGCCGACGATTGCAGGCTCAAGGCGCTTTGCAGGAGCGCAGTTGTCGGATCGGAAGAGGTCGAGGAAGAACTGCTGGCGTCGGAAAGATCGAGCAGATCGTTCACCCAGTTCTGCACCTGGACCATGGCCGCGTTGGCGTTTGTCATGGCCTGGGAGGGTGAACTCTTCATATCCGTCTGAACGGTGGCAAACGCCGATTGAGCCGTCGACAGGCTACCCGAACTGAGCGCAGTACCCAGTGCGGTCATATCCGTTGTGAGCTGCGTGGTGGAGGAGGAACTGCCGCTGATGTTGGTCAGACCCTGATTCAGTTGCTGATAGCTCGAGAATGCCGTCTGGGCCGCGGACAGATTTCCCGCTGCCAGGCTCTGTTGCAGGGTCTGCCAAGCTTGCTGCGTCTGGGGCAGGTTGCTCGAAGCGGAAACGTATTGCGAGAGGCTTCCAGCCGAGATAGCGCCAATCGACATTTTTCTACCTCATCTGGGAGGAAAAAGCCGTTCTTGTGGGTCTAGCTATCGGCAGACGAGGAAGAGATTTCAGCGGAATATCACACCATTCAATCACTAAAGTAATGGATTGGATTCTCCGGACGTGAGATCTGGCCGCGCCAAGAGGCTCTAGTCCCCGGTCTGAATTTGCACCAGGGCCGGCGCCTCGGCCTGTTGCGCGCCGGGCGAGATGGTTCTGATCTGCGGCGCGCGCCAGTGGTCGATGTAACTGATCCTGTGCACGCAGCCGATGGTGCAATTGGGCGCGCAACTCTTGGCCGTCAGAAACTCCCGCTTGACGTCGGCGGTTGTGTACTCGGCAATGGGGACGCCGGGGTACCCCCGCTGCTGGGAGCAGTAGTGCACCAGCCCGTTCTCGCAGATATACAGGTACCGCGATCCGGCCCGGCAGCGCCACTCGTTCGCCTGCCCCTCGGCAATCGCTGCTTGAAACTTGTCAAACCGCGAGTAGTTGGTCTTCCTCCTGTTGGTCATCTCGAAGTAGACCTTGGCTTCGCCCGGCAGCAGCGGCTTCAATTGCCCGCTGCCGTCGTGGATGATCCCGATGGTCGATTCAAAACCCAGTTCCAGGGCCCGCTTGCCGATGACCAGCGCATCGTTGGGGTTCTTGAAGCCCCCGCCGACGACTGAGTTGATGTTGACGTGGAATTCGGCGTATTCCGACAGCATCTGGAGCTTCTTGTCCAGCACCTTCAGGCTCTTTTTCGAGACCTCGTCCGGCTCCAGGTTGTCGATGGAAATCTGCATGTGGTCCAGGCCGGCCCGGTTCAGCCGCTCGATCCGCTCCACATTCAAGAGGTAGCCGTTGGTGATCATGCCGGCGATAGCCCCGGTGCGCCGCATCCGCCGGACGATGTCGTCCAGTTGCGGGTGGGTCAGGGGCTCGCCGCCGGACAGCCCGATCATGGCCGTCCCCAGCCGTCCGAGGTGGTCGATGCGCCGGACCATCTCGTCGAGCGGCACCGGCTCTGAAACCTTGTCGTACTCGTTGCAGTAGCCGCAGGAGAGGTTGCAGAAGCGGGCGGGGACAATCTGCGCCAGCACCGGGTGACCGGTGGAGGCCAATGCGCGGCCCACCATTTGCAACTCGCGCACTTTCCGCGTGGCCGCCTTCCAGCGTCCGCTCAGCGTCGATCTCCGGGGAATTGCCATCCTTTCCATTGAATCACACTCCGCCGATGAGCTTCCAAAGCGGTCACGAAAGGGGGCAGTTTTCGGAGATTTGGCGCAAAAAGAGGCGGTTTTTGGGCCGAAATCGACCTTTTCTGTTTACCGATAAGTTAATGGGGATGAGCATATAAGCTATTTATTATGTGTTACTTACAGGAAATCAAGGGGGCGGAAAAAGCCCTAGAACGGGTAGGGGGGGTGGGGGGTGCGGCCTTTTCCTTGGCCAACGAGGGATTTCGGCAGCCCTTCCTCCACCTATCAGTGTGCGCCCGCGGAGGGTAATTCTCTGCAAGCACCTGCCATCAGGCAGACTCAAGACCCGGGTGCGGCGGACCTAAAATCGGCTGTGCGGAGGCAAGATATTTGACACCCGCGGCGGCATTTGCGAGACTTGGAATTGCTGCCGGTTCAGCAGAGAACGCTGGACTTGTGTGAAGTGCCGAAGTGGCGGAATTGGCAGACGCGCGTGGTTCAGGTCCACGTACTCGCAAGGGTGTGGGGGTTCGAGTCCCTTCTTCGGCACCAGTCCTTTAAAATCAATCACTTAAAAAGCTCGTTACTATTTGTTACTACTTCTGGGTTTCCACTGGATATCGCTGGAAACCACTGAAAGTACCTCATTCCAATCCACTTAGCTTCCGTCTAACGAAGGAAGGAGCAAGGGCTTGGCTAATCGATCGGTTGTTCCCTATCTACGCACGAAAACAAGAAAATGTGGGCCTACCACAAGGTTCCTGACGAGCTTTCCGAACTCGCCTGCGGCGAGTACTACCTGAGCTGGTATGAGGGAAAGCGCAAGCGCTTGGATCCCGTCGGAAACGATCCCGAGGCGGCGCTCAATGGACTCCAAAAGAAACGCCTGGAACTGGCATACGTCGCGTCCGGGGGCGAGGTCAAACAGCCCGACAACAAGAAGAACCTGGAACCTGCCTATCTGGCGGCTGGTGGCGAGATCGTACAGGCCGACAACAAGAAGGGCCCTGAATCGACCGAAGTGGCGTCCGGTGGCGAGATCAATCAGATCGGCAATCAGCCCGTCAGCAACGGCGAGAAAAAGCCAGTGGGTAAAGCAGTCAAGGAGTATTTGGATGATTGCGATGACCGTAAGGGCAAGTCGGGCTACGGCCTTGCTGTTCGAACGCCGGAGTCCTACGAGTATCGTCTTGGCTTTCTGATTGAATTCGAGCCGCAAGACCGGAGCAACCCGGCACCACGAAAACGGCGTTTCCGTAAGGAAGATCCGGGCTTGGCTTGGCCATGAGAGCTTGGACGTGACGCTCGCCTATCTAGGAGTCGAGGATGCCGCAGACGAGATCTCGCAGGAGCAGGTGAACAATGGCGCGCTCGCAGACTTCGTCTAGGGCGGACCTGCCCGCATGCTCAGAGAAAGAGTGGCCGCCGCCATTACACCTCAGGTCGTGCCCAGCGACCTGAGAATTCAACGCTGGCCGAAGTGAGGTAACCAAATACCAAAACCACCCGCCGACTTGGCACCGCAAGGTGATCCCCAAGTCGGCGGGTTTTTCTTTGCACAAAGGGGGATTCCCATGAATGAACGTACTTTCCGGCGGGCAATGAGTTCGGTGATTGCGAGTGCACGCCCGGGTCCAGTTGCCATCTGGCATCAGCAAAAAGCTGGGAAACGATGCCGCGCTTGCGAAGGACCTCTGCCGGGTCCGCACACATCTGGACTGAAGTACTGCGCACATTGTACGGGTAAACAGTTGGTCGTCTTTTTGTTTTATTGCAAAGGGACGATATGGCATTGCCGCTTCACCAGCGAGGATCAGAAGCAAATCCTCAAGCGAGTGGTCTTTCGCAATGCGGCCAAGATTTGCGAGACTGTCAAGCGCGGCAATAGCCTCATGACGATTGCCGAGCAGGAAAGACTACTGGTTGCGATCGATATAGGCCACGGGCGGATTCTCCTCCGGCTTTGCGAGTTGCAGTACTCCTCCCTGAGGACCTGACTGTGGCCTGCCGCTACTTCAATGGCGGCAGGCTTGAGCAACACAAGCCTGATTTTTCGACGAGGCTGCGCAAGTGGGACCCTTTATTCATCCTGCTTCTAGACGCCTACCCGCAGAATCAGGCTTCGTGCTTGTTAGCGTGAGATTATCGAAGTTACCGTCGCGGCAGCCTGAACACATGTGGACGGTGCTTCATCCCAAATTCCCCACCAGGAAGCGCGGCGTTGACGAACAGGGTGTCATTGGTACCGTAGGTTCCGTACGCCCC
>Ga0182013_10004690_pt1 | contig 16270 bp, 20 predicted proteins | sample 612S2MmetaG_FD_120487 | JGI IMG/M metagenome (GOLD analysis project Ga0182013, IMG submission 120487) | Permafrost microbial communities from Stordalen Mire, Sweden - 612S2M metaG | ecosystem: Environmental > Terrestrial > Soil > Wetlands > Permafrost | place: Sweden: Stordalen | collected...
AAGGTGAGGGTCGCGGGTTCGAATCCCGTCATCCGCTCGAAGGTGCTTGAGGCATCAATCCCAGCGGTGGAGTGGCCGAGTGGTGAGGCAACGGCCTGCAAAGCCGTGCACACGGGTTCGATTCCCGTCTCCACCTCAAGATTTTCGAACCCCCCGCGCGATTAGCTCAGCGGGAGAGCGCTTCCCTGACACGGAAGAGGTCACTGGTTCAATCCCAGTATCGCGCACCGGCTCCATTGCAGTTCAAGCACGGTTTTTGTTTCACGGCTTTGGGCTTGCACCACATATGCACCACATAAGCCCGCCCCACCCAGCCGTGCCGTGCAGGAAACCGTAAAAACCCGCCCGACTTTGGGTGGTCGGGGACGGCCCCGAAGGCGAACCGCCCCCGACCGATGCGCCGAGGAAAGGTGGACCCGACGACTTGAGCGACAGGACTATGCCAAGCCCATCGCCCCAACCACGCTGACGCCAAGGCACAAACACGCCAGCGCGACAAATCCCCCCGGCCAAACCTCGATGTAAAACCGGGGGAAATCCAAGATCAGCCGTTAAGGCCGACTGTTGCGGTAATAGTGCCGCCTGTAATCGTGGTTGCGATCTTGGCGCGGACAAACCGCGTAAAGGCGCTGGTGACAACCACCTGAGTCGTTGTCGAAGCTGCCGAGGTAGAGACAGCGGAGCCAAGAGAGAACCAATTGGTCCCGTCCAGGCTGCCCTGGCATTGCACCGAACCGGCAGAAACACCGGCAGAGGTAGTCACCACCATCACGGCATTCTGACGAAGCACCGATTCAATCGAGTAGCGCCGCGATTGTCGGCTGCCATCCAAACGCCGATTGGTGATGCCCGTAAATCCAACTGACCCACTACCCGCGATTCAAGAGCCTTCCCTGTTCAGACATAACGGAGGAGACTTACGAACCGTGGGCCAGCAACGGCTGTGTTATTGGGATCGGTAGCGAACTGGCCCCCGTGTACTTCCACCACGACGCCGCGCGAAAGGCGGCAGGCGAAAAACAAGGGAGACACCACCATGAAGACCAATCACAACCTGAACCGCGTCATTGTCGGGGCACTGGTGTCAGGCGGTATCGCGGTAGCCGGGTTGGGGCTGGGCGCAGGTACCGCCCAAGCAGACCCTCAGTCCCAAGGCCCATTTCAGTGGTGCCCAGGGCAACCACTGCCGACGGTCACTGGATCCCCGACCACGCATGTGGTGTGGAACAACAGTGTATGCCACACGTATTGGAGGCTGACCGTCGCGCGAGGCAATGTTCCCGTGAGCGATGGCGGGAATAATGACAAAGACATCTGGGACGGGCCCGATCCCCCGCCATACTTCGAGCCGGTTTGCGCACCTTTTATCCCCCCCGTGAACTGTCGGCCTAATTGAGGTCGCCAACGGACACCGAGGATCACCATCCCGAGGCGCTTTCCTGCCACGACTCACGCAGCAGCTCCCCCCCAGCTCACGCGGCAAATGCCCTGACCAACTCGTAGACATTTACAGCTCGCTGCTGTGATCCCACGTCCACCCGTTGATCAGGTAGCCGCAGTCACCCGGCAGATACGGACCCCACGGAACCGTCACACCCACAACCACACCCTCAACGCCGGGGTCGGTAGCCGTCTCCAAACCCAACTGCTCGCACAACCCGCCCAAAACGCGCGTCAGCTCGGTAACCCGGGCGTCGTCGCCAGGGGTGGACAGCCCGCGATGCCGCGATATCCGTAGTTGATCCCATCTGGCAGCCACGGTCGCGTAACGCCGCGAAATCACGGGATCTCTGCCCATCCGTTCCATGTCGGCGCGTATCGCCGCCGCATGCCCTTCGATACTCACGACTCGGACCCCACGAGGCTGTCGATAAACCCATCCAACATTGCGCCGTCCGTATCGGCACCGGCAAATGACAGGGGAATGCTCCGCGCCAGCTTGACCAGCATCGACTGCAGCTGACTTAAGGGTGTGAGCAACGGATGGCGGACCTTCTCCCGCTCAGTACGGGCACCCGCCACCAGGACACCATCGCTCAAAATCTGTTGCATACATTCCTGCGCCAACACCAACGTTTGGCAGAACGTGGCCAACATGTCCTGCGACACCGTGGGCCATCTGCCCTGCCCATATATCTCCTTCGCAAGTCGATCCCAGTGCCGACGCGCTGGTAAAGTTAGCTCGAACGGTGGATCGAGTTCCATTTCGCAACTCCAAATCTGGTGAAAGTTGTTGCAGCGCAAGATAATCCGCGCTAATGGCAAGGTGCGATACCCCCTAGGGGTAGGGCGTGAAATCCTTTGCGGCACAACGCCAACCGCGACACTTAGCAAGCCTAATCATCTGACAGGACTGCATACGCGACCCCAACGTGCGCCGACGTGCGAGCCGCAGGGTCGCCCCCGCCGGCGTGGCACAGGGATGCGACCTACCCCTTGGGGGGTCGTCAAGGCCTGGGTTTAACTACAGACAGCAGAGTAAGCGGCCTAGCCTTGTTGTCATGTGGTCGCGCAAGACTTATATGGGTTACAGCATCGGTTGCGCAGTCGTGTGGGGCATGATTCTTACTCTGGTTGCAGTTGTGTACCCCGATCGCCTGCACACCTACCTGTTGGTCGGCGCTGGGTGGCTGATCGGGTGGATTTCAGCGACGATTGCAAGGTCGGTTTATCCGCCGCCCAGACCGAAGTTCCCGGCGACGTAGGGTCACGTCCTTATCCGCTGCATGTCTGCTATAACCACGGTTATCGTTATCCCGTGATGCTCGACTCGTTCCGCTGCGCTGCACACGATCTCGCCCGCTACCGCCTTAAGAGCGAGTCGATGTGGTTACGGCGCGAGGACGATTCCGACGACCCCGGCACCTGGTGCCTGGTGCGAACTGTCCGCTATGTCACCTTCGGGAGCATCTACGATCCAGGTCTTCAGGGCATCAAACTATTAGCGGTTTCATTCGATGGCGAGACACCCGAAGTGGTGCTTAATCAGGCCGAACAGGTCGAGTTCGCCATCCCTCGGCACGTTCGTCTTCCCGAGTCGTGACGGTGCCGGTTGCTCGGTGCCCTAGCCCAGAGTGCAGCGGGGTGCGATCATCTCCGTTATGCAGGACTGCGATGCAGCCCAGGCTCGGGAGCTGATCCGCGCTTTATGCGATCACCTGCGGGAGATGACCCAGCATCTGGCCCGCGTTGAAGGCCGCTATCTCCCTGGCCCGGACGGCCATCCAGCGCGGCGGGAGGCAGTTGCGCTGCGGCGCAACATCGCAGAGGCACAGAAGCACATCGATCGGCTACAACGCCGCTTGCCCCCACGTCTTGATCGGGCCATGCCTGCTCTCCCCGGGGTGGCCCGATCTTCGGGCCTTTTTACCCTTCGGCAGAGCTGCTCCCCGCCGGTAGCGTGATTCATCCACCCCCGATTAGGAGCAGCAGCCTTTTGATAGTCCTCGGCATCGTCCTCATTCTCGTCGGTTACCTGTTACCTGTCCCGGCCTTCGTCGCCACCATCGGTTGGATTCTCCTGGTCATCGGAATCGTCTTGCTGATCCTCGGCCAAGTCGGACGCCCCGTCGGCGGCCGGCGCTACTGGTATTAGCCGCCCCCCGGCTCTCTGAAGCGCGATAGGCCCTGGGAGCACGTTGATCGGGCCGGGCCACCCCTACTTTCTTTTGGGGCGGCCCGATTTGTCGGCGTCGCGGCGTTTAATGACTACCCATGGAAATCGACGAAACACGCTGGCGGAACTTGCAAGCGCTTGCTTCGGTCTCGGACCGAGGCGCGCCGAAGCTCGTCGTCGTCGCATTGGGCTCCCTGATCGGCCACTCGAGCAAATTGGTGGTCTGGCCATCGATGGACACCACGGTGTCGACAACAACGTGGAGCTGTTGGGTTGTCACCGAGCGCTCGCTCGGCCGCCTGAAAATCGAGTACGAAAAACCTCTCTAAGACGAGCACGGGGAGGCCGTTAGGGAACTCACCCCGTCAAAGTGGTCAACGTGGGTTCGGCCACTCGCCAGAGCGACCGGGATTGAACTTGGGCAGTTCCACGCAGTCCAGGGCCAACCGATAGTGTTCGAGCCGGCCGAACCCATCACGGCGACCTTCGCGGAAGGTGACGTCACCATTCCCGACGGGACCGTTCCGGTTAGCCAACGCGCGCTGCTGGGCCGCATCATCGCCGCGGTGCGCCGCGGTGCCAACTTCTGAGTTTTCAGTTGATGCTGCGCGGGGTGGTGACCAGTCGGTCTCACCACAAGGCCCGACCGGTCACCTTCTCGGCGGCCCGCATGGGACAGGAATTCCTACAAACCACCCCGTGCCGCCAAGCTTTTAATGCCGCGGGCGGCCCGCATCCGGCCGAGCCGTGGGCCGCATTCCACCACTGCCTCACGCAGCGCAAGCGTCCTGCCTGAATCTCGTCGGGTCGCAGGACACCAAACGGCAATTTGAACAAGCAGCGTTAGTCAATTGTGAACGTCGGCCTGATGGTTGGGACACAGCAGCCACACGGGTTCGGCGCTCATCGCCGCCTCCGTTGTTCGAGCATCACACCCAGCCACAAGAAGGCCGGTGGCGTCAGAATTGCCCACGCTATCAGCGCGACCATCATGATGTCGTGCACGGTCACGGGTTCCTTCCGCAGCATTTGTAGCAGCCGATTTCGCCAGACTCGGCTCGTTGTTTGAACGCTAGTCCGCTCGCAACGTTCAGGGAAGGGAAAAACCGGCCCGTGCCTGAAAGGCTGGACCACGCAGACAAGGCCACGCGCTTAGTGTTCGTTTGGGCGCAGGCTATGCTCGGCGCAGCGTCCCCCCGACCACACCCCGGCATGCAGTAACAACAGTTGCACCTTGAGCGGATGCACCCCTAACACCTTCTCCGGCAACGCTATTCCCGGATGCTCCGCACACCATGCGTCCCGCGCGTCCAGCCAGCCGTCGAACGCCGCATCCCAGTCGGCCACCGTGCTGTATGCGCGGCCATCAAACGTGACGAGTGCTGCAGGCGGACTGCTACCCGGCCCACTAAGGGCCGATCTGGTCACCCGCGGACGCCGATCACTCTGGCACCGGGGTGCGCGAGCGACTCGACTGGACCGAATCCCCGCGTGCTGTCCGGGGTGCTGGGCACCGAGACGGCGCGGGTGTCGGGCGGGTCGTGGTAACAGCGCCTCGGAGAACCCGAGCCGCCGATGGCCCACATCAAATTCCGAACTTTCGCTATATCTTTATTTTTGTTCTGCTTTGGACCCATGCACTCCTGGCGGTCATGCTAATGCCATGAAGATACGAAGGAATCGAATGCCCTCACTTCGCTGGCTGGCCAGACTTACCATCCCCATGATGGCTGGCGGTGCCCTGGTTAGTAGCGCTGCGATTGCGACTGCCACTCCCGCTGATGACGCATACCTCGCACAACTGCACGCCGTCGGCCTCACCTGGCCGCCCAAGACGGAAGAGGCAATCATCGCGGTCGGGCACCTCGTCTGCTACGACCTCAGCTGGGGTTCGACGCCACAACAGATTGCCGACGACATCCACGCCACCTTGACCCCGAAGGGCATCTCGTTGTTCGACGACGGATCCATAGTCAACGCCGCACATTCGAACTATTGCCCCGGTGAATAGTGCATGCCGTCGCGGTACCCGCTGCGCTCGCGCCACGGCTGGCTGAATAGCCAGGACACCCGTCTCCGGGTGCTGCCGGGGGATAGTCATTTAACCTCCGCACGGCCCCAAGTTGGGAGCCGGGATGGGGCTGACCTAGAACGGGATTCGCATCAAATCCTTCGCGGATTGCTCGTCGCCCCGAGCCTGCGCGCCCGCAAGCGGCAGCGGGGTCTGCAACCTGACTTTTTCGCGGAACCGGCCTACCGCTGCCGGCCCCACGATGCAGACTACAAAGCGAAATGACTGCCGATGACGACAAAGCTGACGACCACCCGGCTACAGCCGCGGCCTAGAACGCCGCGACGACGCTCGTCCCGCCGCCGCGGTCGGTTGGCGGCGTGTGTCGGTGGTCGGATCCGCTCTAGGCGCCGGGCGCAGGCGCATTTCCGGGCGCAGGCGCATTTCCGGGCGCAGGCGGATTTCCGGGCGCAGCCGCATTTCCATACAGGCACTGCTGAAACTCCTGGCTACCTGGGACGTTGTCGGCGCCGCAGCTGCAATCATGAACTTGCGCGGGGGTGGGAAGCGAATTGCAAAAGTCGCTACCGGCCGAGGCCGATGGTGCGGTCCACATAACACCAGCGGCCAAGACTGCCGCCGCAGCGCCGACCGTGACCATCAATTCTCTCGTCATCATGTTGGGATTCCTTTTCTCTGGACGACGGCGGCACTCCGCCGCCGCTGGTTACGGCGGTGACAGCATTTGTAGCAGTGCGCGAACCTGAAAGCATTTCTGGCGAGGTTGCTTAGGTTGACGTTGGATGGATCCCGAATGAAGAGTATTCAATCCCAATATCGCGCACCAGAGTTGTTGCAGGTCAGGCAGCATGGCACCTATCGATGCAGCCCATGCGAATAGCCGTCAGCAGCGATTCTGTCGGCCATCCACTTGCGTTAACAATCGTCGCCTAATGTCGGCGCTCATGGCATACGGACACGAGCACAGATGCACGTGGGTTGAGACGGAGAAGATTAACTCAACCCTCGAGGAATGGGTCGCCGCAGGGTGGGAGCTGATCACGGCGTACTGCGGTTCATCCAGCCCGGTCACCCACTATCTCTATTTTCGACGTGAGGTCGGAGGACGTGTGGGCTAAGTCGATGGGCGAGACGTACGTGCCCCTCGGCATTCAATGCCCGCCCGCACCAAGATGCAAGGTTCGCCGGTCACGCCGGGCGACTGGGACTAAAACGCGAAGAGCGCACCCGCTCAACTCCGTGAGAGCCACGACTGGCGACTGAACTGCGGCAGATGCCCAATGCGTCAAAAGGCCTGCTGCACAGGCAAGCTACCCTTGCGCCATGGCACAGCAACCCCCAGCCCGTGAAGACGAGCCCGAAAAAGCGGCCATCGACGCGCCACGCAGCCTGAGGGAATACATCAAGACCACGGTGATCAACACCCTCCCACCGCTCGTTGTGTACTACGCGATTCGCGCCTTCGGCGTGACCCCCTACCTGGCGCTGGCAGGCGCGATTATCGCCGCGGTCGTGCAGGGCGCAATCGCGATGGTGCGTAAACGCAAATTCGAGCCCCTCAACGCACTCGTGATCCTCGCCGCCGGAGCCTCCCTAACCATCGCGTTCACCACAAAGAACCCCCGCGTGGTGCAGGTCACCGAGCTCATTCCCGTTTCTCTGATGGTTTGGTCCTGCGCGGTAAGCGGGCTGCTACGCAAACCCGCCTCCAAGCAGTTCACAGGCGTCATCGCCCCCAAACTCGCAGACGCGGCTTTGCGCGAGCGCGGCTGGACACCGCAGGACATCCAAGACTGGCACAAACTGCACACCCGGCTCTGCCTGTGGCTCGGCCTCTTCTGCGGCCTGTTCCCGGCTTTGGCTGTCTATCTGATTTTCAGTTTCCCGGTGGACGTCTCGCAGTTCCTCATCGCCTCGATCGGTACCGCGGACCTCATCTTGTGTATCGCGAGCGCCGTCGCCTTGCTCCGAAGGTTCGTCCGCCAACGAGACCAAGCGCCGGCTGAGCGCGAAGGTCAACCCGCAGAACAGGTTGCATAGCCGCTTTCGCATTACCGCAGTTGAAAGTCGGTGATGTGCCAACTACGCCGCACGGATCTACGCTCGGAGGATGCACGACATCGAGGCAATCGACCGCGAACTTCGGCTCCTGGCCCGGGCGTGCGGATGTCTCGATGGGAAACAATGAAACCGATCGGTGATTCTCGGATCAATCAGCATCGCCCGCGCCGGCGGCGGCGCGCTGGGCGGGAGTGAGGATCTGCAGCAGCGGGGTCGCGGCTGCGCGCAGACCCTTGACCGCGTCATCCAGCCGGGCGATCGAGCCAACTTCCCCGGCAGGTTTTTGCGGCACCGCCGCAAGCGTGCTCGCCAGCACTGCGCCCAGTTGCTGCGCCTTCTCCAAGAAAGCGCGCGGCATTGGAATCTCGATCAGAACCGGAGCCGCGATCAGCAACATCGTCATGTAGGTGCGGACCTCGTCCGAAGCCGCGTCCCGCTCGGCCGAGCCGTCCGCGGCCGACGACACAGCCCGCGCGGCACGGGAGGCCTGAGCCAACAAAATAGCCGATTGCGCCGCGATGGCTTGCGCTTCATCCCGGTACTGCCTGATTTTGACCACCTGATTGACGACCAAGACGGTAATCGCCACCACCAGCAACCCAGCGACCGTCGACGTCGTGAAAGCATGATTGGCAGCCCAGTGGCGCGCCGACCCGTCGGTAAGGTCGAGGACCGCCAACAGAGCGGTTATCGCGATGACCAATATCGTCGGGATCCCGCTGCTCCAATATTTCAACACTTTACGACCGTAGTGGCGCAGCAAACCTTTTCGCTTTGTGGACTATGGTGTTGTCCGTTCACTCGACCAAAGGAGACGAGATGGCTGGGAAGTTCGAACTGTTCAAAGACAAAAGCGGCGATATCCGCTGGCACCTGAAGGCAGCCAACGGAGAGATCGTCGCCAGCAGCCAGGGTTACAAAACCCGCGCCGCGGCCGAGAAGGGCATCGAGTCGGTCAAGCACAACGCGGCCGACGCCACGGTGGTCGACAACACCGCATAGCGCCGGGTCACGTTCAGGCAGGCAATCCGGCCTTGATGGCCGCGTCCTGCTTGCGCGCAATATCGAGAACAAAGTCCTGCGGCACCGGATCGTTGGCTGGGCTCTCGAAATCAATGCTCACCAAAGCCCGGCCCTCGATGAATAATATGCTCGATTTCGACTTGGGGCTGTCGGCTTTGCCCGTGGTACCACTAACAATCGTGCCGCCCGTGCCCACGTCGACCGGAGTAGGCGTTCCGCCCTTCACACCCAGGTCGGGGTCCGTCAACGTTTGGGCCGTCAAGTCGCGGGCCTGCGTCGCCGCCGCGGCGTCGGGATATACGAATATCTTGTCGCTGATCTGGCGTGAGCCGTTCTGATTGATAAACGTTTCATCAATCCCAGTGGGGTTGGGAGCCGGCGGCGTCAGCGATGTGAAGGTGTCGCCCGGAACAACGATGTCAGTGGATTTGATCAGCAAATTGCTGTAGTCGGAAGGCTGGGCAGCACCGCTGCTCGATGCCGGTGCCGCGGACGACGCCGATGCGGACGAAGAGGACGTACTGGATGCCGCAGACGACGTGGTTGACGAGGGCTTTGACGATTTGTCGCTCCCGCACCCGGTGACCGCGACCCCGACTAGCACCGTGCTAGCCACCAAAGCGGGCGCCATTCTCGATACCTTCAGCAAAATCGGCTCCTTTGCGGTGTGGCCGGCAATTAGCCGCCCACCGCAACATAGCGGTAATGCTCAATTCACGCACCCGCGAAGCGCTAGCCCCTGCGGAACCGGTCGCGCAGTTGTGGGTCGTTCTCCCACCACAAAGCCGATGGCGCCGCGCTTTCACTCTCGGCCGCAGCCGCGGTGTCCAATTCGGCATCGACCACAACCGCATGCGCCTTTTCGTCGCGCGACAGCGCGCGCATCAATAACAGCACAAACGGCAACCCGACCACATCCCCGAGGATCCATAGGACACCGGCACCGATGGTCTGATCGAGCCGCGGATCCGGGCCCCAAGTGCGGTGTATCCCCGCGTAATACGACGTGGCGATCAATGAGCCCTGCCAGATCACCAACCCCAGGACGCCATCGCCAAGGGTTTCGCCGACGCTGATCAGCAACGAGATCAGCTGGGAATACCTGCGAGGAACCAGGTCAGCTTGCAGGCGGGCATAGAAATATCCAAAGCCGATCACTACCAACAGAATCCGGGTCGGCGCGCCGATCCATTCGCTTTCCAGCGCCGCGGTGTACCAGGGCGTCAGATACAGCAGCCAGGGCGTCGCCAGCATCGCCAGCGACGTGGTCAGCGGGTGCGCAAGCACCCGCGCCCACCGGCTCGCCAACAGCCGATCGACGCGGTCACGACCTGCCGGGCCCAGCGCAGCGCGCACGACGGTGACCGGCTTGCCCTGCGCAAGGAAGAACGGCACGACGTAAAGCAGCATCAGCACTTGCAGCGCGCGCACCCAGAACAGCACGTAGGCGTAGCTGCCGATGAAACTTAAAGTGGCCAGCACCCACAGCACCATGCCGACGCCAAAGCACCCGGCCTGTGCCGGTTCGACCGGCCGCTCGCCGTCGCGGCCGCGCCGGTAACACGACGCGTACGCGCTGGCCAGCAAGGCGATCACCGCCGCGGAGATCAGGTCCAGGTGCCAGGTCTGGACCACGGCGGCCCCTGTCAAACCCTCCAAAGGCCCCGGATCCACGCGCATAGCCACCAGCCTATTGCGACTCCGAAATCGGGGCCCATCGCCCAACCGGCAGGCGGCGCGAGTCCCGATGGTGTTGGCTTGGACGGCGTGGCAGCGATCATCGTTCTCGACGTTTTTGTTGGCATCATGGCTTGCCTTGGGTTGGTCGCTATCGTGAATCAGCTCCGAACGCGGCCCGACAAGCCGGGCAGCACGGGCGTCTACATAGCGGTTGATCGGCTCGCCCCGCGCCGCAGAAATCTTGCTCGACTCCAAGTGAACCTGCGGATGGTGGGCCCGGCGGTGCGCTACGAGGTCGCGCTCGACCTCGAAGCGGACGGGAAGCAATTCGAGGTATCAACACCCAAGCCCGCGACACGTCCGTCGATGGGCTGCGACGACGAAGAAATGTCCTGGGGTTTTGAGATTCCCGAAGGCGAACTCGACAAGGTGTGGGTGATCGCCTCCTGGATCGAGCCCAATCGCGCCAACCTCAAGGTCGCGGCGCTGGCCAGGCAGTTGAGCACATCAGAGACCTTTGAGTGGAAGTGGGCGGCCGACTGGCGCATTTCCGGGGCCGGTCACTGGCGGAAGCGACGAGCCGCAACGACGCCGTCGCGTGCCGTCGCCGGGATGGGCCCGCTGGAGTTGGGTCGCGCACCCGACCCCCGTCGCGCAGCGCGACCCGGCACTGAGACGAGTCCAAGGACCGACATCAAGGAGAAGGAGTAGGGGCAGGCTGGCCGATCGCTTGGGGGCAGTAGGCGTCGGCCGCTATTGCCGTGAACCGAGCGGCGTTGTCCCCGTGCAGCCCGGGGTTGGCGCCTTGAATGGTGTTGACGACGTCCGCCATCGGCTTGCCCTGGCCCGACAGCTGGCACACCAACTTGGCCGCGGCAATGACGCGGTCCGGGGCCGGAAAGCCGATGCCGGCCTTTTGCAGTGCGGCAAGGAACGCATCATCTTGGGCGTCGGCGTACGCCGGAGCGGCCATGCCGATCATGCCGGCAAAACTGATCAGCACCAAGAGGGGTCTCATAGCTTCCAGATCGTCCCAGAGTCGCGATGATCTTGCATCCCACATGGTGTGATTGGTCCAGGCGACTCTGCGCGTGTGCAATCATGCGAAAGAGCTGAGGAGGGGAATATGCATCGTTGGCTGATCGTCCTGTCCACCGTTCTCGTCACCGCCGCGAGCATTACCGCGATCGGCATTGCCGCTCCCCGCGCCCGGGCCGGCGACGCGCCGATCGGCCACATCGGTGACACGCTGCGGGTCGATGCCGGCACCTACATCGCCGACGTCACGGTTAGCAGCGTGGCCCCCTGCGACCCGCCCCCTGGTTTCGGCTACACACGCGAGGGCGTTCCGATCAAAAGCTTTCCCGGCAGCACCGTCGACCGTGCCGACGTCACGATCCGCGCGATCAGGGTGCCCAATCCCTTCATCATGGCCACCACCTTCGCCTTCGACGGGGTGACCCCGTTCGCCGACGCCTACAAGCCGCGGCCATCCGATGCACCCGATGCGCTGGACAGCGTGCTCACCAATGCGCCGAGTGGGGCGATCGTCCGCGGAGGCGTGTACTGGGACGCCTATCGCGATCCCGTCTCCAACGTCGTGCTGCTGGACAGGAAGACGGGCCAGCACCTCGCGCAGTGGAACCTCTGACACCGGCGGTACACCGCGCCACCGCGGTCTCCGCCGACGCCGACGAACTGGCGGCCATCGCCGCGCGCACCTTTCCGTCGGCGTGTCCGCCCTCGACGCCGCCGGACAACATTGCTTCGTTCATCGGGGCCAACCTGTCCGCCAGCCGCTTCGCGGAGTACCTGAGTGATCCGCGACGGGCCATTCTTACCGCCCGGCAGAACAGCCGGACTATCGGCTACGCCATGCTCGTTCGCGGCGTCAGCGATGATCCCGATGTAGAGCAAGCCGTCGCCATTCGCCCGGCCGCGGAGCTGTCAAAGATCTATCTGCTACCCGAGCACCACGGCACCGGGGTGTCGACCGCGCTGATGCAGGAGACACTGGCCACCGCCGCGGAATGGGGTGTCCGCTGCGTATGGCTGGGTGTCAACCAGGAAAACCAACGCGCACAACGCTTCTACGTCAAAAGCGGCTTCGAGATCAATGGCACCAGGACTTTTCAAGTGGGCGATCGTCGCGAGAACGACTACGTCATGATTCGCGAGCTTCCCGAGCGGCACTGAGACCCTGGATCAGCGCCAACAGGCGCGAGGTGGCCCGCAGGTGCTTCTTTCGGTAGCCGCCGGACAGCATTTCCTCGCCCGCGGCGGCCAGGACCTCGGCGTGCCGACCCCGTGCATGAAGGAACTGTAGCGGCGTGCTGCAATCAAACTCATGCCCGAGTCTGAAGCCGCCGGAGCCGCCGAGACACCGCTGACGATGCTCGAATCGGGGCGCGCAGTCGACGACGGCGAACTCCCGCAGCTCTACGACTATCCGGCCGGTTTGGACAGGACGTGGGTGCGGGCCAACTTCATCACCAGCGTCGACGGCGGCGCCACCGCGGACGGCACCAGTGGCACACTGGCCGGGCCCGGCGACCGATTCATCTTCAACCTGCTGCGCGAACTCGCCGATGTCGTGGTGGTCGGTGCGGGCACCGTGCGGATCGAGGGCTATTCCGGCGCGCACATGGGGGTCGCCAAGCGCCAGCGCCGGCACGCCCGCGGGCAAAGCGAAATCCCCCCGCTGGCGATCGTCACCAAGTCAGGTCGGCTTGACCGGGATATGGGCGTGTTCACCCGAACGGAGGTGCCGCCGCTGGTGCTGACCTGTACCGCGGCCGCCGAAGAGACACGCCGGCTGCTCGGTGATCTGGCCGAGGTGCTCGATTGCTCGGGGAGCGATCCGGGAAACGTCGACGAGGCCGCCCTGCTGGCGATCCTGCAAGCTCGCGGTCTGCGCCGCATCCTTACCGAAGGCGGGCCGACGCTGCTCGGCTCGTTCATGGAGCGCGACATGCTCGACGAGCTGTGCCTGACAATCGCCCCCTATCTCGTTGGAGGCACGGCGCGCCGCATCGCGACGGGACCGGGCCAGCTGCTGACCCAGATGCGCTGCGCGCATGTTCTCACCGACGAAGCGGGCTACCTGTACACGCGTTACGTGAAGGCCTAACCGCGAGGTGGCTACTGTGGTCGGCATGAGTCGGCACATCAGGTCCGCCACGATTCCGGTCGCGGTGACCTTCTCGGTGACGATGCTGGTGGCCGGCTGCGTTCCGGGCCTGGCCGCCGACCCGCGCTTCGCCACCAACTCCGGTGCCCGGCCGCAAGGCGTCGCCGCCGCGAAGCCGCCGCCCAGCGGTCCGCCACCGATCGCCGCGCCCAAGAATGATTTGTCATGGCACGACTGCACGTCTCGGGTTTTCGGCGACGCGGCAGTACCTCCCCCCGCCGGCGTCCAGCTGGATTGTGCGAACTACGACGCCGACCTGGACCCCAACGGCGGGACCGGAACCGTGAGCATCGGCGTGGTCCGCGCCCGCTCGAACCAGACCCCGCACGATGCGGGACCTCTCGTGTTCACGACGGGCTCCGACCTACCGTCGTCGACGCAGTTGCCGGTCTGGCTGTCCCGGTCCGGCGCCGACGTGCTGCAATCCCGCCCAGTGGTCGCCGTCGACCGCCGTGGCATCGGCATGTCGAGCCCGATCGACTGCCGCGATCGCCTCGATCGGCAAGTGATGCGCGATCAGGCGCAATTCCAAACCGGCGACGACCCGGTGGCCAACCTTTCTGACGTCTCCAACACCGCCACCACGAACTGCACCGACGCCCTGGCGCCGGCCGGGGACTCCGCCTACGACGACTCGCACGCCGCCTCGGATATCGAGCGGCTGCGCAACCTGTGGGACGTACCCGCGCTCGCGTTGGTCGGCATCGGCAACGGCGCCCAGGTGGCGCTGTCCTACGCGACATCCCGTCCGGACAAGGTCGCCAGGCTGATCCTGGACTCCCCGGTTGCGCTGGGCATCAACGCCGAGGCCGCGGCCGAGCAACAAGTCAAAGGCCAACAGGCGGCGCTCGACGCGTTCGCGGCGCAGTGCGTGGCGGTGAACTGCGCGCTGGGTCCCGATCCCAGGGGCGCCGTCAACTCGCTGCTGGCCGACGCCAGGGCCGGCAAAGGGCCCGGCGGCGCGTCGGCGGCTGAGGTGGCCAATGCCATCACCGTCGCTTTGGGCTTCCCTTCCGGTGGCCGCGTCAACTCCGCCACCAGCCTGGCGAACGCGCTGGCGACGGCCCGCTCCGGCGACACCAGCCAGCTGACCGGGTTGATCGCCCACGCCGACGCCACCAAGGACACCGACGGCCAGTTCGTCAACTCCTGTAGCGATGCCGTCAACCGGCCAACCCCGGACCGGGTCCGCGAACTGGTGGTCGCGTGGGGGAAGCTCTATCCCCAGTTCGGCGTGGTCGCGGCGCTCAATCTGGTCAGATGCTTGCACTGGCCCTCCACCCAGCCGCCGCAGCCGCCAAAGAATCTCAGGGTCGACGTCCTGCTGCTTGGTGTGCAAAACGACCCGATCGTGGGCGTCGAGGGAGTCGCGCAGACAGCGGCCATGGTCATCAACGCGAACGCGGCCAGTAGGCGAGTGATGTGGCAGGGCATCGGCCACGGCGCCAGCATTTATTCCCCCTGCGCGGTCCCGCCGCTGGTCGGCTACGTGAACACAGGCAAGTTACCCGGAACCGACACCTACTGTCCCGCCTGAGACTTCGAGGTGGGCACCGGTGTACGGTGCGCTGGTGACGGCAGCTGATTCGCCCCGAACCCGCCTGCGCGATGGCGTGCTGGCAGCATTCGCACCCCGCACAAGCGCTCCGAGCGCAGCGACAGTCTTGCGATCCGTGTTGTGGCCCGCCGCCATCCTGTCGGTGCTGCACCGCAGCATCATCCTGACAATCAACGGCAACATCACCGACGATTTCAAGCCCGTCTACCGCGCGGCACTGAACTTCCGGCACGGCTGGGACATCTACAACGAGCACTTCGACTACGTCGATCCGCACTACCTGTACCCGCCCGGCGGCACACTGTTGATGGCACCGTTCGGATACCTGCCCTTCGCGCCATCGCACCATCTGTTCGTCTTGATCAACACCGTGGCAATCCTGCTCGCCTGGTACTTGCTGCTGCGGTTGTTCAACTACACGCTGGCCTCGGTGGCCGCCCCCGCCCTGCTGCTGGCCATGTTCTGCACTGAGAGTGTGACCAGCACGCTGGTTTTCACCAATATCAACGGCTGCATCCTGCTGCTCGAGGTCCTATTCCTGCGCTGGCTACTCGACGGCAGGGTCAGTCGTCAGTGGTGGGCCGGCCTGGCGATCGGGCTGACGCTGGTGCTCAAACCGGTGCTCCTTCCGCTGCTGTTGTTGCCGTTGCTGAATCGGCAGTGGCGCGCGCTGGTACCCGCGATCGCGCTTCCCATTGTCATCAACCTGGCCGCACTGCCGCTGGTCAGCGACCCGAAGGACTTCTTCACCCGCACGGTGCCCTACATCCTGGGCACCCGTGACTATTTCAACAGCTCGATCGAGGGCAACGGGGTGTACTTCGGCCTGCCGACGTGGCTGATCGTGTTCCTGCGGATTCTGTTTACAGCGCTCGCGATCGGCAGTGTGTGGCTGCTGTACCGCTACTACCGCACCCGCGACCCGCTGTTCTGGTTCACCACCTCGTCGGGTGTGCTCCTGCTGTGGTCGTGGCTGGTGTTGTCGCTGTCCCAGGGCTACTACTCGATGATGCTGTTCCCGTTCCTGATGACGGTGGTGCGGCCCAATTCGCTGATCCGCAACTGGCCGGCGTGGCTGGGGATCTACGGCTTCATGACGTTGGACAATTG
>Ga0182013_10004696_pt1 | contig 16262 bp, 14 predicted proteins | sample 612S2MmetaG_FD_120487 | JGI IMG/M metagenome (GOLD analysis project Ga0182013, IMG submission 120487) | Permafrost microbial communities from Stordalen Mire, Sweden - 612S2M metaG | ecosystem: Environmental > Terrestrial > Soil > Wetlands > Permafrost | place: Sweden: Stordalen | collected...
CATGTATAGTGATTTGTAAGACATGGTTACTGCACAACAACTTCGCGCTGCCCGAGCGCTCCTGGCCATCGACCAGATTGAATTGGCCGAGCGGGCCCAGTTGTCCCTGCCCACCATTCAGCGCATGGAAACGAGCGGTGGCGTTATTCGCGGCAACGTCCACTCACTGATGAGGGTCATAGAGGCACTGGAAGCCCTCGGGGTCGAACTCATTGGGGAGGGTAGTAGCAGCAACTTAGGGGGTCGCGGCGTGCGGTTACGCGATCGCGAAGTTCGAATGTCCCAGATGAGCGCGAAGCAGCGGTCGAAGACCGGGCGAATGAGCGTCGGCCTAAGCGCATGTTCGACGGGTTTACGCCGTGAGTCGGACTAAATCCCGCCCAATGTCAGGGCCGGATCGATCATCACTCACCCTCCGAGGAGCGGTGGTTGCATTGTCTTCATGACGCGGGCCCCCAAATTTGTCCGCAGGAATTGGCGCGCGTACGTGCGGTGATACAGATCGACGAGGCGCTGGAGAGGTGCGTGGCTGATCAGCGCGAAATGGCTTTGTGGTTTCGCAAGCTGAAAATGCTCGCTCCGTTCTTCGGTCGCACGCCGCTCTCACTCCTCTTCCGTGACATGTCGGGGTTCAAAGCTGTTGCAGAGTACCTGGCCGCATGGCAGGGCACGAAAAACCGAAAGGTAATATGAAATGACAATGAAACGACAATCCAGTCACAAATTACGGCGCGGTCGCGTGGAGCCGATTGTGTTACTACCTCCCAATCTACAAACCGTGGGCGCCGTGCCCTTTAGCGCGCAAGACTTCGCAAGATTGGACGCCTGGCTCGCCGAGAAGGGATGGCCAGCCGATCGCATGGATGCTGCGATGCTGGAGGGCTATCTCGTCGCCCTGCTCGCGTGGCCCATTGAGCTTCCGCCCGGCGCGTGGCTTCCGTCCGTCTGGGGAATACGCGGCTGGAAAGTGGCCGCGAAGATCGCGACGCCCGACGCATACGCGGCGTTTCTTGCGCTGGTCGTTGGATTATTCCAGGAATTGGAGCGCCGGCTGACTACGTCGCCTCCCGGTCGAACGTTCGTGTTGGGGCGCGACGCGCCCTACGCGTCGGGACGATATTTTGCGGGCGCCGCCTGGGCGACCGGCTTTATGACCGCGCTGCACCAAAACTCTACGGGCTTACGATCGAGGTCCGCCGCCGTTGTGGCCGCCGTTGAGGACATCGCCCATTTTGCTTCGCTTCGGTCCAACGAATCGAGTGACCTGCCCACCGTCGCCACAGCACTGAGTCTTGCCGTGATGACAATCGTGACTGAGCGGCCTTCGCGCCGACCGCTGGGAAGAGGCGCACTCAACGATCCTGCGCCAGCTATACGCGCAACAGGCACGTCTGGAATCGCACACATGGCCGCCAGAAGCTGAGACTAGGAAGTCCCAAGGTACGGTGGATGACCTATGTCGCGCGGCAGGTTCACGGCGTCACCGCCTGACCTTGCGCTCGAGATGCTCGCCACGCCTTAGGAATCTTGCTGGGTGTGGTAAACGTCGTACGCATTGCGGCCGCCCGTCGTGAACGTCACCGTCCTATTCGGGATTCCGGAGAGATCATCATCTGCGCCGACGCCACTTCACAGCCGTCCACTTCGGCTCGTGTCTCGAACCGCCATATTCCCTTCAACGATCTCAGAAAATTCGCTTTCAAGATAACTTGATCGCCTGGCATCACCGGTTTACGGAATCTCCCTTTGTCGATACCGACGAAATAAAACGCAGATTCCGGTTTCAGCATGACACCCTGACTTTCCAACGTGAGAATGCCGCAGACTTGCGCTAAGGCTTCCATGATGAGCACACCGGGCATCACAGGCCGGTTAGGCAAATGTCCCTGAAAAAAAGACTCGGTTATGGAGACATTTTTGACGCCATGGACATATTGTCCGTGCACGAGTGCAATGACTCGGTCCACCAGCAAAAAAGGATAGCGATGCGGAAGAACCTGCATCACCCGTTGGAAATCCAATGTCTTCACCTCGCCTGTCGGTGCCCACTTATCGTTCATCAGGCCTCCTTTCGAGTAAGTTACCACTGCGGTCGTACCAGTGACCACCAATGGGTCGGTGTGCCACAGCGTATCGACCCGTGATATCCGAATTCACTATGTGCCGCATGGCTTGCGAGGACACGGGATCGCAGCGCTGTCGATGCACAAGGCCAAACAAATCATATCCCCAGCGGTGAAGAAGGGCCTGACTGGACCGCATAGACTTCTAGATTACACACCGCTCCGCAAAAGGGAGGTCTCGGATACCGGTTTGGAGATGGCCGTCAGAATGCCGCTCAAGATTTGACGAGGACTCGGTGGACACCCGGGCACCGCCACATCGACGGGAATTACGTTCGACACGCGACCACAGCTCGCGTAACTCTCGCCGAAAATCCCCCCCGTGCAGCCGCAGTCGCCGATTGCCACGACGAGTTTCGGTTCCGGTGTGGCGTCGTAGGTGCGACGCAGCGCCACCTCCATATTCCTTGAAACGGGTCCCGTAACCAGTAGGAGGTCCGCATGCCGCGGACTTGCTACAAATCGTATACCCAGCCCTTCGATATTATAGAGTGGATTACTGAGCGCGTGGATCTCCAACTCGCAGCCGTTACAGGACCCAGCGTCAATGGCCCGAATACAGAGTGCACGGCCGAGTACTTCGAGAATGCGCGATTGCAACGCGTCGGCAACACGCAGCGTGTCGTCACTCGGCGGAGGGGGCTCCGTGATGATCCCTGTACGACAGATTCGCCCTAATGTTTTTAACATGCTTACAAGTCGTGTCCACTGTAGGACAGGTTGAAGGATTTATTGATTAGCGGAAAATCCGGTACGATGTTGTCGATGATCGCATGCTCGATCAGGGGCCAGTTCTGCCACGACGGATCGTGTGGATGACATCGCCGGATCGTCCCGCGAGCGCCCGCTTCCAGCGCGAGAAATATCGGCCCGCGCCATCCCTCAATCATCCCGATACCAAACGCGCCTTCCTCGGGAATTGAGATGGTTGCATGATGGGGTCCGATCGGCAGCTCCTGCAGAATCTGCTGCACGAGACGAGTCGATTCAGTAACTTCATCGAATCGCACGGCGACCCGTGCTGCGACGTCGCCCTCGGTGCGCACGATCTTTTTGGGCGCCAGATCGCCATACGGATCGCATGGCAGATCGCACCGCAGGTCAAATGCTTGTCCGCTCGCGCGCCCGGCAAGCCCGGTTAGACCCAATTGAGTGGCCAGGGCGGTCGTGACAATGCCGGCCCCCACGAAGCGGTCGCGCAATCCCGCGTGCTCGTCATAGATCGCACGCAGTATTTTGACCTCGGCCGCAATCGATTGGGTTGACTCCATCAACAAGAGTCTTGCGGCCGGTGAAAGATCGATGCACGTACCCCCTGGCACAATGAGATCCATGAGATACCGCTGCCCGAGTGCTCGTTCGGTTGCGCGGAGCAGTGTTTCTTTGAGCCGGGAGAACTGAGCAAGTCCAAACGCAAAACCGGCGTCGTTTGCAATTGCGCCAATATCGCCGAGGTGATTCGCAAGTCGCTCTAACTCCAACGCCAATGCCCTTAGCCAGTGGGCTCGCGGGGACACATGCGCAACAGCCATGCCTTCCAGCGCCTGGCAATAAGCCCACGAATAGGCGACGGCAGAATCACCGGAGACTCGCGCGGCCAATCGCTGACCACTCAACAATGGGAGTTCAGTAAAGCGTCGCTCAATCCCCTTGTGAGCGTACCCGAGCCGTTCCTCCAATCGGAGAACTTTCTCGCCGACCACCGAAAAGCGGAAATGGCCAGGTTCGATGGTTCCCGCGTGGACGGGGCCCACCGGGATTTCGTGCACACCGTCGCCTTCCACGGGCACGAAGGCGTAGTTATCGGCAACAGCTGCCGCTGGTGATGCCGGTGTACTGATGTGGATTAGCGGATGAAAGCTCTCAGGCCAGGCGGCGTGACGTAACCACGGCCGCGTATCCGCATCAGTAGAACGCAATCCGGAGAGATCCGCCGCCGCACGCTGCATACGGTTTGCGCTCGGGAACCATTTCTCGATGCCGGGATAATTGGGATCCGACGCCGTCAGCAGTAGTCTCAGGACGAGTACGCCCGGGCTAGCGATAAACGCGGCCCGGACGGTGTCATCGCTGCCGTCGAGACCCGCCCATAGAGACATCAATCGTCCGCCGTGGGACGCCATGTCTTCGGCCGCTTGACGCCATTCGTCGCGCGAGACAGTCAGGCCGAGTACTTTCTGAGCACCGACGATCGCTTCCCCTCCACCCAATTTGGACTGCAGGGCCGCTTGATCGAACCATCGCTGCAGAATCATCTTACTCTCCCCCGATCAAACGAGCCGCGGCGCGATACCAGTCAGCGAGGTAGGGAGGGATAAAAAACCCCAGCATCAATACCAAACCGAGGTGCGCAAATACGGGCACGAGCGCGGGTGAATGTGGCAAACGCTTGGCCGTCGTGCCTCCAAAGACCATCGATTGCACACGACCGAAGATCGCCGCAAACGCCACACCGAGCGCCAGCAGCAGAATGGGCGTTGCCCAGGGCTGCTGTTTCATCGCGGTCGTCAGAATGAGGAATTCACTCGCAAACACGCCAAACGGGGGCGTGCCGAGAATGGCCAGCGTACCCATCATCAATCCCCAGCCTACCGTGGGGCTCACGGTGATGAGACCGCGAATGTCGTCCATGAGCTGCGACCCTGCTTTCTGCGCCGCGTGCCCCACGGCAAAGAAGATGGACGATTTGGTCAGTGAATGCACGGTCATATGCAAGAGCGCGGCGAAGTTGGCCACCGGTCCTCCCATCCCGAACGCGAATGCAATGATGCCCATGTGTTCGATCGAGGAATAGGCGAACAACCGTTTGACATCGCGTTGTCGCCACAGGAAAAACGCGCCGAGCACCACTGAGAGCAATCCAAACCCCATCAACATGCGCCCCGGCAGACTCGAGTGAAGCGAGCCCTCGACGAGGACCTTGCAGCGCACAACGGCATACATCGCCACATTGAGCAACAGGCCCGACAACACCGCCGAAATAGGGGTGGGGCCTTCCGCGTGCGCATCCGGCAACCAATTGTGCAGCGGCGCAAGGCCCACCTTGGTGCCATATCCCACCAGCAAGAACACGAATGCCAGGCCGAGCACAGAGGGTTCGAGTTGCCCCTTGACCGCATTGAGGTGTGTCCACAGCAGCGCGCTGACGCCCTCGGATCCTAAGACTTTTTCTGCTGCGAAATACATGAGAATAGTACCGAACAGGGCTTGGGAGATGCCCACCCCGCAGAGAATAAAATACTTCCAGCCGGCTTCGAGACTCGCCGGTGTTCGATACAGCGTCACGAGCAGCACGGTGGACAGCGTCGCGGCTTCCATCGCTACCCACATGAGCCCCATGTTATTGGTCGTGAGGGCGATCAGCATGGTCGCCGTGAACAGTTGGTACATGCTGTGATACAACCGCAGTTGTCCCGCGGACACTCGCCCGTGCTCAGCCTCGATGCGCATATAGGGGCGCGAGAACAACGACGTGGTCAAACCGACGAACGCCGTCAGCGTCACCAGAAACACATTGAAGGCATCGATAAAGAATTGCTCGTGTCCAACCGATAGGTTGCCGTGTGTCACAACCCTGGATGTCAGCGCGCATGCCGCGAGGAACGTGATCAGTGAAAAGCCCACATTGGCTTCGGGTGCCCAACGCCGGCCCCCTAGCACCGCGAGCGTCAGGGCACCCAAGAGCGGGGTGCCGAGAAGAACGATGAACTCCATCTTATTGGTCCTCCTTCAGGGTTTCGAAGTTCTTCAGGTCCAGATTGTCGAATTGTTCCCGAATCTGGAAAAAGAACACACCGAGAACCAGCATCGCCACTAAAACATCGAGCGCAACCCCTAATTCGACGACCATTGGCATGCCGTAGGTCGCGCTCATGGCGCCGAAGAACAGCCCATTCTCCATCGACAAGAATCCGACGACCTGCGACATCGCTTTGCGGCGCGTGATCATGGTGAGGAACGCTATAAAGATCACCGCCACGGCGATGCCAATGGAATTGCGCGTCGCCGTGCTTGCCAGCGCCGAAATCGGTTGCGCCAGTCCAAATGCAAAAATGACGACGAGAACCCCTACCAGCATCGTTGCGGTCATATTGAGCAACGGTTCCGTATCCCAGTAAACGCCGAGGCGGCGAATGAGACGATGCAATAGCCAGGGCAGAAAAATCACTTTAAGTCCGAGCGTCAGTCCCGCGGATACATACAAATTATGATCGCCGGTCCGCCAAGCCAGCAATAGGGTGGCGATGCATAACAGAGCTCCTTGCAGCGCGAGCAAATTGACAAGGGCAACGATGCGCCGTTGCGACAGCATGGCGAAGGACAGCAGGAGTAATAGCGCCGCCAGCGTGTTCAAGACCTGCAGATCCCACGGCAATGCAATCATGGTCATGCCCCCAACAACAACCGCACCAGCAGTCCAAGCACGGCAAACAGGAAGGCCGTTGCCAAAAACTCTGGCGCCCGAAACACCCGCAGTTTCGCCGATAGTGTTTCAATCAATGCCAGCGCGGCGCCCGCAACGGTCAGTTTCACGCCGAGCAACATAACCGATAGCGCCAGACCCAACGGGGCGTCGCCGGTCGCAATGCCCCAGGGAATAAACACCGCGAACCCGATGCACGCATAATTGAAGAGTTTCAATGCGGCGGCCCATTCCATGAGCGCCAGGTGACGCGCCGAATATTCCAGAAGCAGCGCCTCGTGAATCATGGTCAATTCAAGATGCGTGGCGGGATTGTCAACCGGGATACGGGCATTCTCGGCTAGCAGCACCATCGTGAACGCCACTGCGGTAAAGGCCAGACTCGGGTTGAGCGAGAAGGACTGCGCTGACAGACGTTCAGCAATGATCGGCAACGCCGTGGTGGCGCACGTTAAGGAAACGACGAAAATCACCACCAGCAACGCGGGCTCTGCGAGGAAACCGATCATCATCTCGCGACGCGCACCTAGCGTGCCAAACGCTGTCCCTACGTCCATTGCGGCCAAGGACAAAAACACGCGCGCAGTGGCGAGGAGACCCACTAACGCAATCGCATCCGCGGCTCGAGTGATTGGCAGTCGTGTTGCAATCGAAGGAATGACGGCGGCGGCCGTGACCATAGCGCCAAAGACCACGTAGGGGGCGAGCCGGAACAACCGCGAAGCGTTCTGCGCGATCACTGCATCTTTGTGGAAGAGCTTCCGGATACCGCGGTACGGCTGCAGAATGCTGGGGGCAGACTTATTCTGCAACCACGCTCGGCACTGATTCACCCAGCCGAGAAACACGGGCGCCGCAGCGACCGCCATCACGATTCCGAGCAATTGCACAGTCCAGTCGAATACTCTCACAGCACGAGCGCCAGCAAGACGACGAGTGTGACGAAGCTGTACAGCAGATAAGTCGCTATACGGCCCTGCTGCAGCCAGGCCACTTTATCTGCCACTCGCCGAACCAGCGGACCCAAAGGCTGATACAGAGCGCGCCAAAAGCGATCGCCTATTTCCAAACGATACTTGGGCTTGCTGTCGAAGGGGCTGGGCAGCTCTCGAACGATGTCGAAAAGGGGTTGGAATAGATGTCGAATCGGCTGACCGAATCCCTCTGCGGTGTCTTGCATGCGGCTATTGAGTCCGCCAAACCCGCAATCCCAAGCGGGAGCCCTACGAATTCGCTGGTGATAAAAAAGACGCACGTTGAAAATGGCCAACACCACCACTACGAGGATCACCGCAAAGAACACTAGCGGTGCGTAGGAGGACTCTCGTTCCGGTATGGGCACGAGTAGCCACCAGGGCGCAGCGCTCGCCGGCAGTCCGCCCAAGCCGAGCTGCTGCGTGACGATGCTAAACTGTGAAATGACGGTCGTTGGGAAGAAGCCGAGCAGTACGCAGCCGAGCGCCAGCCACATGAGTCCGAGGCGCTCTGCAAAGCCGGCATCGTGAGCACGCTGCAAGGCGGTCTCCCTCGGTTGCCCCAGAAAGATGACGCCGAAGAATTTGACCATCACATAGCCCGCGAGCGCGGCGGCGAGCGCAAGCAAGGCCGCCCCCAGCGGTAAGAGCATGTTGATGAATGGGTGGGGCACCTGATATGCGAGGAGGAAGGACTGAAGTAACAGCCATTCCGACACGAATCCATTGAGGGGTGGTAGTCCCGCAATGGCCAGTACGCCGACGAGCGTCAGCCATGCAACCCACGGCATCCGATGGATGAGGCCGCCCAGGTGCCCGAGGTTGCGCTCGCCGGTTGCGTGCAATACCGCGCCGGTGCCCAGAAACAACAAGCTTTTCATGAATGCATGATTCATTGCGTGATACATAACAGCAATCAACGTAAGTGCCGCTGCGGCGCGCATGCCGACGCCTGCGAATACGATCGCAAGCCCCAGGCCGGTAAACATGATCCCGATGTTCTCGATGGAGGAATACGCGAGCAGACGTTTCATGTCGGTCTGTGCCGCGGCGAAGACAACCCCATACAGTGCGCTGAAGAGCCCGAGGAAAAGCGGCAACAGACCCCACCACCATAGCGGTAGACCCAGTAGATCAAAACTCACTCGAATCATTCCGTATAAGGCCATCTCCAGCATGATGCCGCTCATCAGAGCAGAGACGGGAGAAGGCGCAGCGGGATGTGCCTCCGGCAACCAGACATGCAGGGGCACGAGGCCTGCCTTGGCCCCAAATCCAATCAGCGCAAGACAGAACGCAATTGTCGCCCCATTGGGATCTAAGTGCGCGGCGCGCATCGCATCAAACGTGAAATGCCAGGTACCACCCTGAAGAATTCCAAAGCTCAAGAGAATAGCGATCGCACCGAGGTGGGCCATCACCAGGTAGAGAAAGCCGGCCTTGCGAATTTCGGGAATTCCATGTTGCGTGGTGACCAGAAAGTACGACGAAAGCGCCATGGTCTCCCACGCCAGCATGAATGCGTAGGCGTCATCGGCGAGCAGAACGAAGCCCATGCTCGCAAGGAACAGGTGATATTGCAGACACATGAGTCCCGGCGCAGTTCCTTCACCGCGTCGGAAGTAGCCTGCTGCAAAAATGGAAATGCCGGCGGAGGTCGCGCCGAGCAAAATCAGGAATACACCCGAGAGTGCGTCAAGACGCAGATGCGCAGGCAAGTCCGGCAGTCCGATAGGCAAGACGAGTTGTTCGGTGGGGGCAGTAAGACTGCTTGCTGCGACGATCGCCAACGCCGCACCGAAAACGGCGCCCAACGGAAAGAGGGTTCGCGCTACGAAAGCGATACTGAAGGGTCGCACCAAACCTGCGAGTCCAGTTATCCCCCACGCCGTCAGCAGCAATGAACAGAGCGTTAGCGGCGACGCGTAGCCAAAGCTCACAAGGCAACCGTTCTCATAGTCGCGAATAGTCGTCGACTAGGTGGACAAGACCAAAAGCAGCCATTTGCGCTCATGAGCTTTTTATTATAATCTAATGCTAATTAACTTGTCACTTAATGTGAGTTCTACTTGCCCACCGAAGATCGCACCGCTCGGCTTACAATTTTGATTGACCCTCGCAAGAAGGAGCTGTTTGAGCAGCTGTGCGCGCGGGAGGACATGACACCTTCACAGGTCGTTCGTCGCTTGATACGGGGCTACATTGAGACACGCACCGGTAAACCCTGGGCACCTACTGATGAGCGTCCGGCCGCTGGGCGCCGGCCTGTTTCGGTGCGTCGCGCTTGACTGCGATTCGGCTGGATGAGAGTACAGAATTACCTACGGACATTCCGAAGTACAGCGCCCAAGGGCGAGCTCAATGAGGCGGGTCTTCCGGCCCCAATGTAGCCAAAATCGTGTCGGCGCCGACGCCATCGATTTCTAGTATTTTCCGGCGGCTGGCCCCTCCGGAAACGACGCGCACGCGGCCTTTCGCGATGCCGAAATGTTGTGCAATGAACTCGACTAAGGCGCGATTAGCGGCATTCTCGACCGCGGGCGCCGCGACACGAATCTTCACCACACCGTCGTGTGTTCCAGCAAACTCCGTCTTGGAGGCGCGAGGTTGGATGTAGACCTTAAGGCGAGTGGGCGGCATGTGACGGCGATTCTGCCAGGATTGCCGTAATGACCCTCATGAGATTTTGGCTCGAAGCGCGCCGGCAACCGTGCCGATCGCAGTGGCTGCGTCGATCGTAAACTTCGCGATATCCATTGATTGCGCGCTACGCGAACAGGGATTCGGCAAGATTACGGCATGTGCGGATAGCCATGAGTAGTTCTACGTATTTGCCGTATATCGTCGAGTAGCGAGACTGACCGTCTAGTGAGTTCATCAGCCGCACCGGCGTCGGAGTTGCGCAATGACAGAGTCAATATCCCTAAGGCAACTCACCCGATGCGAGGTCCGGCACTTGACGGCCGGACGCAGAGAATCGGCCAAAGGTTGATATGCTCTCATCCGAGCTGGTCCGAAATACACTTGAATCCTCACCGGATGCCACGATCGTCGTCGATTCGTCTGGCACCATGCTGTTTGCAAATAGACATATCCACGCGGTCTTCGGATACGATCCCGCCGAAGTGATCAGTCAGAGTGTCGAGCTCCTCATGCCGGAGAGATGCCGCGCTGTGCATGTGGATCAGAGGATGCGCTTCGCGAGTGAGAATCGCGCGCGTCCAATGGGTGTGGTTCTTGACCTTTTTGGCTGCCGAAAGGATGGCTCGGAATTCCCTGTCGAGATCAGCCTAAGCCCCATCCAGGGCGGCAACAAGGTGCTGATCGTCGCCGCGATCCGCGACGCGACTAATCGGAAGAAGATCCAACTGGAATTGATCGCAGCCCGCGAGGCTGCCGACCGCGCCAATCAGGGCAAGAGCCGCTTTCTGGCGACCGCCAGCCACGACTTGCGGCAGCCTCTGCAATCGCTCGCCCTGCTCAATGGCACCTTGCGGCGGTTAGTCCGCGAGCCCGATGCCCTGGAGGCCCTGTCGCATCAGGATCAGGCGATCACCACCATGTCGCGCTTGCTGAATGCCCTGCTCGACATCAGTAAGCTCGATTCGGGCGTGGTCAAGCCGGAGCCGACCGATTTTTCGGTTGCTGCGCTGTTCGATGAGATGCGTCGGGAATTCGCGGACCTGGCTGCGAAAAAAGGGCTCACGCTGCAGGTCGAACCGTCCGCGCAATGCATTCACAGCGACCGTTCCCTGGTTGGACAGATTCTACGAAACCTCATCGCGAACGCGATCAAGTATACGCACATCGGGTCGGTGCGACTCAGTACCGAGCCACGCTCCCTCGCAGTCCGCATTGAAGTCGTCGACACCGGGATCGGCATGCCCTCCGATCAACTAACTTGTATCTATGACGAGTTTTATCAGGTCGGGGTTGGGACCAATACCTCGCGGGACGGCTATGGCCTAGGCCTGAGTATCGTCCGGCGTCTCGTGAAGCTCCTCCATCTCACGCTGGAGGTCCGGTCGGAGGTCGGCAGGGGTTCAGTATTCGGGCTGGAGCTACCGCTCGGTCGGACACAGGCCGGTGCGCAATGCGAGCGCACCGAAGTAGTGCCAAGGGCGCAACCCATCGTCGGCCCTCTCGTGCTCCTCGTTGAAGATGATCCCGCGGTCCGAGAAGCAACGAGAATGCTCCTCGACCTGGAGGGTTATCGAGTCCTGACCGCGGCATCGCTGACAGAAGCGCGCCAACGAGTCAGCGAGCATCCGGGGATCGATCTTCTCGTCACCGATTACCATTTAAACGATGGCGAAATCGGCACGCAGGTCATCGCCTACCTGCGAGAAGTTGTCGGATCCCATCTAAGAGCCGTGGTTATTACCGGCGACAAATCATCTGCTGCACGCGCCCTGCGCCGTGATTCGTGGCTTCGACTCGTCAACAAGCCCATCAACGCAGATGAATTCCTGACCATGCTGAAGGAGTTACTCGAGGCTTGACCATGCAGCGATGCCAGCCCCTCCAACCAGTTACCTTATTTCTAGCGAGACTGGTTGAGCATAATCCTTCCCAGGGCCACCCCCGATTTCGCTGAACTCAAGGGCCGTCGCCGCACACCTCGTAACTACCAGTCGATCCTTGAGAATGAATTCTTGCCGGATCGCATTGAAAACCGGAAACCCCGCTCCGACAGCCCGCGATACTGCGGGTCCACCCGGAGGGATATTCCCTGACCGCGCGAGTTCATTCAGGCTCTGCCGACCTCAAATGTCACGGCGCGGTCAACGCAGCGGCGACTAACCGGACTGGCCGCGAACATTTGCAATGACCCGCTCGCGCCTGGGCGGCGGCTCATGCAGCACGCCACCCAGTTCGCGGGCCGCCTTGTGCCCTGAGTACACTGCCGCGGCGATGATGGCAGGCTGCCGGCAATCGCCGATGCGAATCACCCGCGAGTCTTCCGCTTCACCCTCCGGTCCAAGCAGTTCGGATGCGAGTTCGTCGTCGGGCTCCCTGGACGTGACCAGTACCAGCGCATCGGCGTCGCAGTAGCTTGATGAACCCGTATAGATGCACGCAAGGCCCACTCGACCGGCCGCAAATTCCTCCACCGAGTGATTGACCACGATCTCGACGCCGGACTCCAGCAGTTGCCGATGAGCATAGGCCTGTTCAGCCGTGTGGATACTCCACTCGCCCGCCCGTCCGGCCGTCGTCACGTAGCGCACCTGCGCGCCATTGCGTGCCAGGTGCAGCGCAATCACCGGGCCCATGTAGTAATGGTCGTCGTCGAATACGATGACATGGCCGCCGGGGACAGCCCCGTCCATGATGTCATCCGGCGTCAACACCAGGCCCTGCAAAGTTTCGATGGACCGCGCGTGCGAACGTCCAAGACCGTCGCGGCGCCATCGTGCACCCGTCGCAATGAGCATGTAGTCGCTGTCGAGTTCGCGCGTGTCGGTGGCGTTCAGGTGATTACCCAAATAGATCTCGACGTTCGGCATGCGCTCGAGCTGCGTCACGCGATGGTCGCGCACCCGCACCCATTCGGCCAACCCCGGCAGTGAGCTCTCTCGCGTCACACGGCCGCCCAACACGGTGCGGGCGTCCGCCAGCCTCACCCGAAAGCCGCGCTTGCCGAGCACCAGAGCGGCCTCGAGCCCGGCCGGCCCCGCACCCACGATCAGCGCCGCGCCGCTGCCGGCAGGAACGCGCTCGGGATGCCAGCCGCGGCGCCATTCCTCCCCGATCGTCGGGTTCTGCGTGCATCGAAGCGGCGATCCCCGGAAATTGTGGGCGTAGCAAATATTGCAACCGATGCATTCGCGAATCTCGTCGAGCCTTCCGGCGCGGATCTTGGCCGGTAGGAACGGATCGGCGATCGAAGGACGCGCGGCGCCGATCAAATCCAGCAGACCACGCCGCAACTGCCCCAACATGGCGTCGGGGGAGGTGAAGCGTCCGACGCTGACCACCGGCCGACGCGTCAATGCGCGCGCCTCGCGCACGTGCTCCTCCAGCGCACCTTGCCGGACGAAGCGCGAAGAGCCCATCTCCTCATCGTAGTCAGCCAGCACAAGGTCCCAAAGATCGGCCAACGGACCGAGCTCAGACAGCAACTCCCGGGACTCCTCTGCATTGAGGTGTTCATCGCCATGCCCGTTGACACTGAAGCGTGTCGCTATGGCGCAGCGGTCGCCCACGGCCTCGCGTGTTTCTTCCAGCAATTCGCGCCACAGCCGCGCGCGGTTCGCCAGTGCGCCGCCGTATTCATCGCGCCGGTCGTTCAGGCTTCGCGACAGAAACTCCCACAATAGGTAACCGTGCGTCGGGTAGACATAAATGATGTCGAAGCCGGCCCGGCGGGCCCGCAGCGCGGCTTCACGATGCCATTGACGCAAGCGGCGGATGTCGCTGCGGTCCATACGCTGCGACTGGAATGGATCGGTGCGACCCGGCATGGAGCGTACGCCGAGCGTCGGCAATCGAGTCGCCAGGTTGGCGACATAGGATCCGCCGTGCCAAAGCTCTATTCCCGCCAGCGCCCCGTGTTCGTGCACGGCGTCAGCCATCGCGGCGAGGTTCGCCGCGTCGCCGTCATCCCAATTCGCGGCGAACGGGTAAGGATGGTCGTCCGAACTCGGATGAATCGAGCAGTACTCCGTGCACACGACTCCCCATCCGCCTTCGGCCTTCACTCCCCGCATCGCCGCAAGGGTCTGCGGCAGCGCGTGGCCCATGCCTGTACAGTGCGGCACCTGATAAAAGCGGTTCGGCGCCGTCACGGGACCGATTTTGAGCGGCTCGAACAATAGCCCATATCGCGAATCGATACTCATTCGCATGTCCTCGTCCGTAGGTGCGGTTGCAAGCGGAGGTACGCTCTACGGAGTTATACGGATATATAATTCTACTATATTGTCGTATAAATTCACAAAGACATGATCGAGCATCGAAGCATCATGGCGCGTCGAAGCAGCACAAAGAATCGAAGGCCGCAGGCGGCAGCATCGCCGCCAGCGGCAGCGGACCCCGGCCGGCATAGTGGAATGAGCCTGCCATACAATCTATTGAGCACGGAGGACATTGACCGGCTGATTGATTCGGCCTGCCTGTTGCTGCGTGACACGGGCTGCGGCTTCGAGCCCGGCACGGAAGCCATCGATCTCATGCGCAGTGCCGGCTGCCGCGTCGGCGACGACGGCGTCGTGCGCTTCGATCCGGAGCTCGTGAAGAGTAGCTTGGAGAGTTGCGCGAAGAGCGCGCGGCTGTGGAACCGCGCCGCAGATGCCTGGCTCGATCTGGATGCGGACCACACCTGGTTCATGCCCGGTATGACCTGCATCAAGATGTTCGATCCCTATACCGGCGAATTGCGCAACAGCACGGGCCGCGACCTGGCGACGATTGCGCGGGTGGCCGATGCCTTGCCGAACATGGATGGGGTTTGCGTGCCCTGCAAGGATGTGCCTCGCTCGGATATTCATGGCGAGATCAACGAGTTTGCGCTCCTGGTGCGCAACACGCGAAAACCGCTCGAATACCTGTGCGAGCACGCAGAATCGTTCAACGCGGCGATCGAGATGGCGGCTGCGGTGCGCGGCTCTCGGGCAAATCTGGCGGACCGGCCCTATTTTTTGCAGATCGTCACTCCTCTCCCGCTCGGCTACTGGCGCACACACATCGACCAAATCATCACCGGAGCGCGTGCCGGCGTGCCGATCAGCGTCGGCACGCTGCCGATCGGCGGCGCATCCTCGCCCATCACGATCGCCGGGTGCATGGTCAATAGTTTGGCGACCGACTTTGCGGGCATGGTGCTCGGGCAACTGGCCCAGCGCGGCTCCTTCGTCATTGGCAGCTCAGATGTCACCTTCATGGAGCCGGCAACCGGAGGAATCGGCAATTTCACGCACGCGACGCTTGCCGATGCGCTCGTCCACTCAGTGCGCCGGCGGCTGGGGATTCCCTCATTCACAGGCTATTCCGGCCAGGGAGCCGCGCGCCGCTTCAATCAAGATGCAGTGTGGGAGATCAGCGCGAGCATGATGCAGGCGTTCTTCAGCAGACCTGCGACGCTGGATTACCTCGGATCGCTCGACGACGGCATTTCGTTCTCGTTGCATGCGCTGTGTCTGTGCGACGAGCTTGCCGGCATGCTGCGCACGATGTGGCAGGGCGTCCCGGTGACCGCAGAGACGCTCGCGCTCGATGTGGCGCAGGATGTGGGTGCGCGCGGCAACTATCTGGCGCAAACCCACACCGCCCAGCACTGCCGCGACCAGCAGTGGCGAGCGCGCTACTTCGGTGCGCACCTGCCGCTCAGCACGAGCGGAAAGCCGGACTTGGATCTGTTCGAGCGCATTGACGCGGACCTCCAACAGATCCTGGCGACTCATGAGGTCACGCCGCTGGACGAATCGCTCGGGGAGGAATTGACCCGCATCCAGGATCGCTTACGTGCCCACTACCACGGATAGGGGATGCTGCATCGGCACGACGCTATCCGCCGCGCTCACGGCCCACGGATGGAAACTGATTGGCAAATTCCTCGGCATCGCGCGGCATTATCTCGAGTGCGAGTTGGGCGACCTCCGTCGCGTCGTAATATGCGCTCGTGACATGCAGGTCATAAATCTGGCGCACGAGCGTGGGATCGCGGACGCGAGCCATGCCGGCGAGTTCCATAGCGGTACGGCGAGTCAGCGAGACTAGCTTCTCAGCCGCTGTTTCGGC
>Ga0182013_10004699_pt1 | contig 16257 bp, 13 predicted proteins | sample 612S2MmetaG_FD_120487 | JGI IMG/M metagenome (GOLD analysis project Ga0182013, IMG submission 120487) | Permafrost microbial communities from Stordalen Mire, Sweden - 612S2M metaG | ecosystem: Environmental > Terrestrial > Soil > Wetlands > Permafrost | place: Sweden: Stordalen | collected...
AGCTGTACCTCGAGCGGATCTGCACCGAAGGGGTCCATGCCGTAGATCGAGATCCCGCACCTGACCATGTCGAAGTGCGAATCGCTATCGCGCATCGTCGCCGCGCTGTTGGCCGCGTGCACGAGCACCTGCGGGTGCTGGGCCTTGACCGCAAGCGCCCACTCGGTGAACACCGCGAGCTGGGCCTGCAGGAAGCCGCCGTCCTGGCGTTCGTCCGCGGTCGCGAAATGCGTCATCACGCCGGCCAGCTCCACATCCGGGCTCCCGGCGGCGGCCGCCACAGCGGCCGAGGCGGTGGTCGCGTCCCGTGTACCGAGACGACCCATCCCGGAGTCGAGCTTGACATGCACGCGCCCACCGCCCGCGTCCTCGACGCGGCGCACGCCCTCCTCGTCCCAGACCACGACGTCACAGGCCGCCGCAAGGGCTTCATTGAGCTCCACCTCACTCAGTGCTCCCAATGCGATGAGCGGCACGTCCCGGACGCCGGCGTCGCGCAGCTCGCACGCCTCGCGCCCGTCCGCGACCGCCAGCCAGCTCGCTCCGCCCGCGATCGCGGCGCGGGCGCACGCTGCAGCGCCATGTCCGTAGCCGTCGGCCTTCACGACCGCGCAGAGCATGGCGGGGGAGCTGAGCGACGCCAGCAGCCGGCCGCAGTTGCGCTCGATCGCGGCCGTGTTCACCGCCGCCCGCGCGCGGCGCAGCGCGGGTGCAGAAGGTGCGCCGGCGTTCGCGGCCCGGACGCTCACGGGCGCTCCCTCGGCGCCTGGGATGCGCCGCGCGCAGCCGGCAGGGAATCGATCACGTCGGTGGCGATCACTCCCTCCGCTGCACCCACGCGGGCAGCCGCGAGCCGGCCCGCGCGGGCGTGGAGAAACACGCCCGCGCAGGCGGCGGTGAACGCGTCCACGCCCTGCGCGAGCAGCGCCGCGATGACGCCGCTGAGGACGTCCCCGGTTCCGGCTGTGGCGAGCGCCGGGCTGCCGCCGCGGCTGATGGCGACCCGCCCGCCGGGCTCCACGACGAGCGTGTCGTCGCCCTTGAGCACGAGCACAGCCTGTGCGCTCTCGGCGGCCTCCCGCGCGTGAAGCAGGCGCTCGCGCTCGACCTCCGCGCTGTCGATGCCCAGCAGGCGGCCGAGCTCCCCCGCGTGGGGTGTCATCACCGTCGGGGCCCCGCGCCCCGCGAGCTCGCGGAGCCCGCCGGCGTGTGCATTCAGTCCGTCCGCGTCGAGAACGAGAGGAACGGGAGCCTGCGCGGCAAGCGCGCGCGCGAACTGCGCCGCGCCGTCGCTGCGGCCGAGCCCGGGGCCGAGCGCGACCGCGCCCGCCCGCTCGCCTGCGGCCAGCACCTCCTGGACGCCCGCGGGAGTGTGGGCGCCGTCCAGGTCCGCCAGGCCCCTGACCATCAGCTCGGCGCTCCCTGCCGCGGCGACAGCCGCCGCGGCCGCCGAGGGGACGAGCAGGATCACATAGCCGGCGCCCGCGCGTGCTGCCGCCCGGCCCGCCATCGCGGGGGCTCCTGTCAGCCCCGTTGATCCGCCCACGATGAGCGCCTGCCCCGAGCTGAACTTCGTCGACTGTGCACCGCGGCGGGGAAGCTGCTCGAGGATCGAAGGCTCGATCAGACCGGCCCAGGCACCGCCGGGAGCACCGCGCGGTATCCCGATATCCACGACCCGGACCTCGCCGGCGAGCCCCTTGCCGGGAGCGATCCAGAGCCCCGGCTTGCCTGCGTGGAAGCTGACCGTCATCGTCGCCCGGACCGCGCGCCCGCGCGCGGCGCCGCTCGAGGCGTCCACGCCGCTCGGCGCATCGACGCTGAGCACCGGAAGCTGCGCGGCGTTGATCGCGTCTATCGCGTCCGCCACGACCCCCCTGGGCTCGCCGTCGAAACCCGTACCGAGCAGGGCGTCCACGATCACGCCGCCGCCCGTTATCTCGGCGCCCTGAAGGCTCTCGGGCGGCTCGCCGGGAAGTCGGTCCAGGTTCGCGCGGGCTTCGGGTGAGATCTCCTCGGCGGACCCTGCGATCAGCACCTTCACCGGGCGCCCGGCGTCACGCAGCAGACGGGCGATCACGAGGCCGTCGCCGCCGTTGTTTCCCTTGCCGCAAAGGACTGTCACCGGGCCATCGGGCGCGAGGTTCTCGAGCTCTCGCACCGTAGCGCCGCCGGCACGCTCCATCAGGTCGAGCCCCGGCACTCCCTGCACGTCGATCGCCCAGCGGTCGATCGAGCGCATGATCTCCGCATCCGGGAGAGCTGTTAGCCACTCTGGTAGCCGATCCACGAACAGCGATGCTAGATGGTCTCCCAGCCGGTGGCCCTGGGAGGCGGGTCGTGCGCGGCGCGTCCCGGCGGCTCGCGCTACTCGACCGTCACGGTCTTGGCGAGGTTGCGCGGCTGGTCGACGTTCAGGCCGCGGCGACGGGCGATGTCGTACGCGAGCACCTGCAACGGGATCACGGCGAGCATCGCCTGCAGTATCCAGTTGACGGCGGGCACCGTGATCACAGCGTCGGCGACCCTGTCCAGGCGCTCGCCGCCCTCGGTCGCGACGGCGATCACGTGCGCTCCGCGTGCACGGACCTCCTGCATGTTGGAGATCACCTTCTCCAGCACCGGCGAGTCCGTGGCCACCGCGACCACCGGCGTGGAATCGTCGAGCAGCGCGATCGGGCCGTGCTTCATCTCGCCCGCCGCGTAGGCGTCGGTGGCGATGTAGGAGATCTCCTTCAGCTTGAGTGCTCCCTCCAGGGCCACGGGAAGCCCGACGTGGCGTCCTATGTAGAGGAAGAAGTCGCTCTTCCAGTATGTCTCGGCGACCGGCGCCACCTGAGCGTCGATTCCCGCGAGCACAGCGTCGATGAGGTGCGGCAGGCGCTTGACGTCCACGACGAGGTCGGCAAGGGCGCGGCCGGTGAGCTCGCCGCGCAGCTCCGCAAGTCGCAGCCCGAGAAGGTACATCACGGCGACCTGGCAGGTGAACGTCTTGGTGGCGGCGACCCCGATCTCGAGTCCGGCGCGCGTGAAGAGCACGCCGTCGGCGTCGCGGGTGGCCTGTGAGCCCATCACGTTGGTCACGGCCAGCACCCGTGCCCCGCGCTCGCGGGCGAGATTCATCGCTGCGAGCGTGTCGGCTGTCTCGCCGGACTGCGTGATGCCGAGCACGAGGTCGCCCGCGCCGACGACCGGGTTGCGGTAGCGGTACTCCGATGCGATGTCGATCTCGACGGGTACCCTCGCCCACTCTTCGATGGCGTAGCGGCCGATCATCCCCGCGTGGTAGGAGGTCCCGCACGCGACGATCACGACACGCTGGATGCCGCGAAGGATCGCCTCGTCCAGCGCGCCCTCCTCCTGCAGGTCCACCCCGTCGCCCCTTGCGGTGCGGTCCGAGATGGCGTCGGCGACCGCGTCGGCCTGTTCATGGATCTCCTTCAGCATGAACGTCTCAAAGCCGCCCTTCTCGGCGGTCTCCTGATCCCAGTCGACGGTGATCGGCTCGCGCTCGACCGGCTCGCCGTCCGCGGTCATGATGCGCACGTCGTGCGCTGTCAGGACGACGATCTCGCCGTTTTCGACATGTTGGACGCGGCGCGTGTGCGCCAGGAACGCCGGCACCGCGGAGGCGAGGAACTGCTCGTCCTCCCCGCGCCCGATGATCAGCGGGCACTCCTTGCGTGCCGCGACGAGCATCTCGGGCTCATCCAGGCTCATCGCGACGAACGCGTAGTGGCCCTCGAGCTGTGCGTATGCGGCACACACCGCCCGCGGGAGGTCGCCGTCGTAGAGGTCCGCGATCAGGTGCGCGATGACCTCCGCGTCCGTCTCGGACGTGAACACGCACCCGTCGGCCGCGAGCCGGTCCTTCAGCGCCATGTAGTTCTCGACGATCCCGTTGACGACAACGTGCACGCGGTCGGCGCTGTCGAAGTGCGGGTGGGCGTTCTCCTCGCTCACCCGCCCGTGGGTGGCCCACCTGGTGTGGCCGATTCCGGTCCGTGCCGGCGGTGCCGCGACTGCCACACCTCCGGCCGCGTCGTCCTTCTCGATCTTCGCGCGCAGCGCGCTCAGGTTGCCTACCGCCCGGATCGCCTCGATGTGATCGTCGGCGATCACCGAGATCCCGGCGGAGTCGTAGCCCCTGTACTCGAGCTTGGTCAGGCCCTCGAGGAGCACATCCCTTACGGGGCGCTCACCGACGTAGCCAACGATGCCGCACACGCACTCGACGATATCAGCGGTACTGGCTGCAGAAACGAACGGCGCTAGCCGAGGTCGGTTTCGACGAGCGTGACCAGCCGGCTGCAGACGTCCTGAGCCTCCCGGTCGGTCGGCGCCTCGACCATCACCCTCACGAGCGGCTCCGTGCCGCTCGTGCGTACGAGCACACGGCCGCGGCCCGACAGATCCCGTTCGGCGGCCACGATCGCCTCCTGGACTGCGCTGGCCCCAGCGAACGCCTCACGGTCCCGAACGGCGACGTTCACGAGCCTCTGCGGAAGCTTGCTCATCGCGTCGCGCTCGCTCAGGTCGCCGCCGGCGAGCGCCTCCAATGTCAGCAGCGCACTCGCGATCCCGTCACCGGTGCGGTTGAAGTCCATGTCGATGATGTGCCCGGACTGCTCACCCCCGAGGGCCCAGCCGCGGGCGCGAAGCTCCTCGAGGACGTAGCGGTCGCCCACGCTCGTGATCCCCACCTCGACTCCGTGGCGCTCCATCGCTGCGTGGAACCCGTAGTTGGTCATGACTGTGACCGCGACCCCGCCACCGGTGAGGCGACCGAGGCGGCGCAGGTGCAGCGTGACGAGCGCCATCAGCTCGTCGCCGTCGACCACCGTCCCGAGCCTGTCTACCGCGAGCACCCTGTCGCCGTCGCCGTCGAACGCGAACCCGATCGAGTGCCCTCCGGAGAGCACCTGCTCCGACAGCCTGTCCATGTGCGTCGACCCGCACCCGTCGTTGATGTTGCGCCCATCCGGCGTGTCTGCGATCACGCTCACGTCGGCGCCGAGGCGCCTGAAGATCTCCGGTGCCACCTCGTATGTGGCCCCGTTGGCGCAGTCCAGGAGCACGTCGACTCCGTCGAGGTCCAGGTCCGCAAACCGGACGTGGAGCTCGCGCAGGTAATCCTCGGGTGCGCCCCTGAGCTCACGGATGTGGCCGATCGCGCCCGCGGACCGACTGCCACCCGGGGCGGCCGTCGCCGCATCGGCCTCCAGCTCCCGCTCTATCTGAGCCTCAGCGTCATCGGAGAGCTTGTAGCCGTCGCCAGCGAAGAACTTTATGCCGTTGTCCCGGTAGGGATTGTGAGAGGCCGAAAGCACGACCGCCAGGTCGAAGCCGTAGCGGCCGATCAGCAGCGGTGCTGCCGGCGTCGGGAGCACACCGCCCAGGAGCACGTCGCCGCCGGCGGAGCTCACACCCGCCGAGACCGCCGCCTGCAGCATCTCACCGGACTCTCGGGTGTCGCGCACGATCAGCACCTGCGGGCGCCGTGACGCGCACCCGATGGTGGCCGCGCGTCCGAGCCCCAGGGCGAGCTCGGCGGTCAGGAACTCTCCCGCCACACCGCGAACGCCGTCGGTCCCGAACAGCTTGCGGGCCATGCTCTCCTCCGTAACGGGCGCGTCCCTAGCGCTTTGAGAACTGCGGGCGCTTGCGCGCCTTCTTCAGACCGGCCTTCTTGCGCTCCTTGGCACGCGAGTCGCGCGTCAGGAACCCGCGGCGCTTGAGCTCGCCGCGCAGGTTCGGGTCGGCCTCCAGCAACGCCCGCGATACACCGTGACGCAGTGCGCCGGCCTGGGCCGAGATGCCACCGCCGTGCAGTCGGGCGACGACGTCCATGCGGTCCTCGTACCCGACGGTCTCCAGCGGCTGGCGAACGTTGCGCTGGAGGGTGAGCCGGGGGAAGTGCTGCTCGAGCGTGCGCCCGTTGACGAGATAGGTGCCCGTGCCCGGACGGAGGGTGACGCGGGCGATCGCCGTCTTGCGCTTGCCGGTCGCGCGGTAGCGCGCGCCCGACGCCAGGTCGATGGCAGCGGTCGAGATCGGCTGGGAGAGCGTGTCGTCCTGCTCCTGCTCACCGTCGCCCTCGGCCTGATCGGACTCCTCCTCGACGGCGTAGGGGTCCTCGTACTCCTCGGTGCGCCCGAGCGGGTCCGCGCCCTCGGGAACGATGTCGACCTCAAGGTGTGCTCCGGGGACGGCCGGCTTCTCGCGAGGTGCCTGCTCCTCCTCGTCCTCCTCGGCGGCGGGGGCCGGCGGCTCAGCCGCGGCGGCGGGCTGCTCGGCCTGCGGGGCTGCGGGTGCGGCCTCGGCGGCGGGCGTCGGCTCGGCGGCCTGCTCGGCCGGCTCGGTGCCCTCGGGCTCGGACTGCATGTTCTCCTCGTCTGCCATCAGCCCTTGATCTCCAGAGATTGCGGTTTTTGCGCGACGTGTGGGTGCTCGGGCCCGGCGTAGATCTTCAGCTTCGTGATCTGCTTGCGCGCGAGCCTGTTGCGGGGCATCATGCCTTTGACTGCAAGGCGGATGATCTCCTCGGGGCGACGGGCCATCATCTCCTCGAACGTGCGCGAGCGAAGGCCTCCGGGATAGCCCGAGTGACGGTAGTAGCGCTTGGACTGGCGCTTGTTCCCGCTGACATGGATCTTCTCGGCGTTGATAACGACAACGAAGTCACCGGTGTCGATGTGCGGCGTGTACTCGGGCTTGCGCTTGCCCCGCAGGATGTCGGCTATCTGCGTGGCGAGGCGTCCGAGCGTCTGGCCGTTGGCGTCGACGAGCACCCAATTGCGCTCGCGCTCGGTCGGCTTGGCGACGTAGGTCTTTACTGAGGGGGCCATAGCGTGAAAAAGGCCACGCGTTAGCGCGCGGCGTCGGTCCATAATAGGCGAAGTCGCCATCCTTCGCGGAGCCGAGCGGCATAAGCCGCCCCCCGGCCGCGCAAAGCGGCCGGTACCCGCGTCAAAACGAGTTGTCGCCGCGCCGAGCTACTCCCACTCGATGGTGCCGGGCGGCTTGGACGTGATGTCCAGCACCACCCGGTTCACCTCGCGCAGCTCGTTGATCATCCGCGATGCGATCGTCTCGAGCAGGTCGTACGGCAGCCTGGCCCAGTCGGCTGTCATCGCGTCGTCGCTCGTGACGGCCCTGATCACGACCACATACCCATACGTGCGCTCATCGCCCTGGACGCCGACGGTGCGCACGTCCGGCAGCACGCAGAAGGACTGCCAGAGCTCTCGGTAGAGCCCGGCCCTGCGAATCTCGTCCTGAAGGATGTGGTCGGCCTCTCGCAGGACGTCCAGTCGCTCCTTCGTGGCTTCGCCGCCGACGATCCGGATCGCGAGGCCCGGCCCGGGGAACGGCTGGCGCCAGACGAGGCGTTCCGGCAGCCCCAGCTCAGCCCCGACCGCGCGAACCTCGTCCTTGAAGAGCGCCCGCAGAGGCTCGACCAGCTCGAACTCGAGATCGTCGGGCAGCCCGCCGACGTTGTGGTGCGACTTGATCGTGGAAGCACCCGTTCCCCCTCCGGACTCGATCACGTCGGAGTACAGGGTTCCCTGCACGAGGAACCTCGCTCCTGCGCCGCCGCCTTCCTCGGAGAGTTTCGCGGCCTCCTCCTCGAAGACCCGGATGAACTCCGCCCCGATCGCCTTGCGCTTGGCCTCGGGATCGGTCACGCCCTTGAGCTTGTCCAGGAACCGGCGCTCGGCGTCAACGGCCACCAGTGGCACCTTGAAGGTGTCGCGGAAGGTCCTGACGACCTGCTCGCCCTCGTCCTTGCGCATCAGCCCGTGGTCCACGAAGACGCATGTCAGCTGCTCGCCGATCGCGCGGTGCACGAGCAGCGCGGCGACCGAGGAGTCCACTCCGCCGGACAGGCCGCAGATGACGTTTCCATCACCCACCTGCTCGCGTATGCGGCGAACCTGTTCCTCGACGATCGAGGCGGCTGACCATGTCGGCTCGCAGCCGCACACCTCGGTGAGAAAGCGTGTGAGGATCTGCTCGCCGTAGGGCGTGTGGACGACCTCGGGATGGAACTGGATGCCGTAGATGCCCCTCTCGGGGCTCTCGACGGCCGCGACCGGGGAGCCCGTGGAGGAGGCGAGTGCCGCGAACCCGGGCGGGGGCTCGTACACGGTGTCGCGGTGGGACATCCAGCAGGTCTGCTCATGGGGCATGCCCGCGAGCAGCGTCCCCGGGTCCGACACGTGAAGCTCCGAGCGCCCGAACTCGCCGACGTCTGCCTCCTCGACGCGCCCTCCCAGCGCGTGCACCAGCAACTGCATGCCGTAACAGATGCCCATCACCGGGACGCCCAGCTCGAGGAGTCCGAGCTCGAGCGGCGGCGCCCCGGGCGCGTAGACCGACGCGGGCCCTCCGGAGAGGATGATGCCGCGCGGTTTCCTTGCAGCGATCTCCTCGAGCGGAACGTGATGGGGAAGCAGCTCGCTGAATACTCCGCAGTCTCGAACACGGCGCGCGATGAGCTGCGAGTACTGCCCGCCGTAGTCCAGGACGAGTATCTCCTCGACAGGCGTCTGCAGCGGCGCCGCTGCGACCGTGCGCGCCGCATCCGCCGTCGGGTCGGACTTGGCGCCGGGCTGCTCGAGCAGCCCGGCGGACCCGGCGCCTTGCCCCGAGGCGATTCCCGGGGGCGAGGACCCGTCAGTCATTGACGAGGGCGGCTACCTTCCCGTTGGTCGCGCCCATACCGACTCCTTGGTCGCGTTGCAGCGCCTTGCCCTCGGTCTGGAGGGATGGCGCGACGACGACCTCGGCGCGGTTGAACTCTGCGAGGTCCTTGTGCCCGCACGTCGCCATCGACGTGCGCAGACCGCCGAACAGGTTGAAGGTCCCGTCGTTCTCCCGTGCCGGGCCAACGAGGATCTCCTCGAGCGTGCCGTTCTGGGTTGTTGCCACGCGCGCTCCACGAGGAAGCGTCGGGTGGAAGGTCGCCATGCCCCAGTGGTATCCCCGACCGGGCGCCTCGTACGCGCGGGCGAGGGGAGAACCGATCATCACGGCGTCCGCGCCGAGAGCGATTGCCTTCGAGACATCGCCACCGTTGCGCATGCCGCCGTCGGCGATCACCTGGCTGTACTCGCCGGTCTCGAGCATGTGTGTCGAGCGCGCATGCGCCACATCGGCGATCGCGGTCGCCTGCGGCACGCCGATCCCGAGAACGCCGCGCGTGGTGCACGCAGCACCCGGGCCGACGCCCACGAGTACGCCGGCGGCCCCTGTGCGCATGAGGTGCAGCCCCGTGTGGTACGAGGCGCAGCCTCCGACGACAACCGGAACGTCGAGCGTCGGGATGAACTCCTTGAGGTTCAGCGGCTCGGACACCGTCGAGACGTGCTCGCCGGAGACGACGGTTCCCTGGATCACGAGCACGTCGAGCCCGGCCTCGAGAGCCAGCTCGTGGTACTGGAGGACCCGCTGCGGCGTCAGCGACGCCGCGACGACCACTTTCTGCTCCTTGATCTCGCGTATCCGCTGGGCGATCAGCTCCGGCTTGACCGGCTCGCGATAGATCTCCTGCATCTCGCGGGTCGCCTGCTCCTTGGGCAGACCTGCGATCCGCTCGAGCATTTCATCGGCGTCCTCATAGCGCGTGAAGATCCCCTCGAGATTCAGGACCGCGAGTCCGCCGAGCTTGCCGATGATGCCGGCGGTCTCCGGCGAGACGACCCCATCCATCGCCGAGGCGAGCATCGGGAGCTCGAACTGGTACGGCCCGAGCTTCCACGAGATGTCGATGTCGTCGGGGTCGCGCGTCCTGCGGGAAGGAACGATCGCGATGTCGTCGAACCCATAAGCACGGCGGCCTTTCTTGCCGCGGCCGATTTCGATCTCCATTAGCTCATCCTTTCAGCCGCAGCGGACGAGAAGAGTTCGCTCTCAGTGGCGCCTGAGGTGGTGCGGACCGTCTCGGAGAGGGCCTTGTTGGGGACTGCGGGCAACTGGGTTCCAGCATACCAACGGGCACCTTGGGGTAATGCCCTCGGATATCCTCGTTTGGGATATGGGAGACGGTGCACGCATCAGGTATGAGCCCCAGGAGATCGAGGCTCGTCGGCAGGCGATCTGGAACGAGCAGGGCGCGTTCCGCACGCCCCCGATAGCCGACGACCGCGCGCACCTCTACATCAAGCCTTCAGCGCCGTTCACGTCGGGGAACATCCACATCGGCCACGTGCGCAGCTATTCCATCGGCGATGCCTACGCCCGGTTCCGCCGATCGCGCGGCGAGGACGTGCTGTTCGCTTTCGGTTTCGACGCTTTCGGCCTGCCCGCTGAGCTGGGGGCCATATCGGGCGGCGTCTCCCCCAACGACTGGGTGTCGCGTTGCGCTGAGCACATGCAGGGGCAACTCGAGCGGCTCGGGTTCTCGTTCGACTGGGAGCGCGCGTTCCTCAGCTCGGACGCGAGCATGTACCGCTGGTCACAGTGGCTGTTCCTGACCCTTCTCGACGCCGGCCTGATCTACCGCGGAACGGGAAACGTCGACTGGTGCGACAACTGTGAAACGACCCTCGCGTCGATCCAGGTCGAGGCAGGCGGCACATGCTGGAGGTGCCACGGTCCTGTCCGGCTGATCGAGCTTCCACAGTGGTATCTGCGCATCAGCGCCTACCTCGAGGAGAATGACCGCCGCCTGGCCGAGCGTGCAGAGAGCGGCATCTGGGACGAGGTCGCCCTCGCCTCGCAGCAGATCGTGCTCGGGCGGGTCGACGGGATCGAGGTCGATCTGGCGGGACCCGACGGCGAGCGCCTGACCGTCTTCACACCGCACACCGATGCGCTGGCTTCCGCGCGGTTCGTGCTGCTCTCGGCCCGCCACCCGGACGCTGAGGCGTGGGCTCGCGAGCCCACGGTGCTCGAGCAGCTCGAGACCCTGCGCTCGGGCGGCTGGGAGCGCAGCTCGCGTGAGGCGGAGACCATCCCCGTCATCGATACCGGCCGGAAGATCACCGGTCCGGCCGGCACAGCACTGCCGGTGTACATCTCCCCCGTGGTCGACTCGCGCTTCGGCGTGGCAGCCGTCTTCGGCGTCCCCTCCGAGGACCGCACCGACGAGGTCCTCGCGGGCAGGCTCGGCCTCGAGATCACCCCGCAGAGCGACGAGGACACCGGGCCGACCGAGCCGACGGCGGACGCGCGCGAGGCGGTGCGCTACCGCGCGTTCGATTTCACGATCTCCCGCCAGCGCTCCTGGGGCACTCCGATCCCCATCATCTACTGCGAGCGGTGCGGCACGGTTCCGGTGCCGCGCGAGGACCTTCCGGTCCTCCTGCCGTTGGACATCCGCCCGACCGGGACAGGCAACCCGCTGGCTGAGATGCCCGAGTTCTTCCAGGTCAGCTGTCCATCATGCGGCGGTCCCGCGCGCCGCGAGACCGACACGCTCGACTGCCATTTCGACGCCCTTTGGCTGTGGGTTCCGGCGTGCGTCCCGCCCGAGGCGCGGGACGGCTCACTCGAGGAGATCCTCGCGCTCGCGGACCTTCGGCACTGGCTGCCATCCGAGCGCCTGGTCGCCGGCTCGGACAGTGGCAACTTCGTGTTCGACCAGCGCATCGTGACCAAGGCGCTGCGCGACATCGGCCCACTTTCGTTCATCTCGGACGGGGAGCCGTTCGCGGGCTGCCTGTTCCACGAGATGGTGATCAGCGACGGGCGGAAGATGAGCAAGCATCTCGGGAACGTCGTCGACCCCGACGAGCTCGTGGCGACGTATGGCGCGGACACCGTCAGGCTCGCGGTCCTCTATGCGGCGAAGCCGCAACGCTCGCTGAACTGGAGCGACTCGGCTGTCCTGCGCTGCAACCGTTTCCTGACCCAGGTGTGGGACTACACGAGCGGCAAGATCGCCGACCGGGAGAGCGGTTCGGAGCAGGACGGTTCGCTCCCTGAGACGACGGAGCAGGCTCCGCGCGATGACACCGAGCATCTGCGTGTCAGGCTGTCAAAGTGGTGTGAGACAGGCGTGGAGAAGGTGACCGAGGACATGGAGGCGCTCGAGATGCACACGGCGGTGCGAAACGTGATGCGGTTGTTCGACCGCATCAAGGACTTCGAGAAGCGCGTCAAGGCCAAGCAGGGCGAGCTCAATGCGGCGAACCTCGACGCGGCAATCGACGCGCTGACGGTTCTGGTTCAGATGCTCGCGCCGTTCACGCCGCATCTTGCCGAGGAGCTGTGGGCGGCGCTCGGCCACGACGACGTTACACCCCCGCCGTGGCCAGGCGTATCGTTACCGGTACCGGCATGACCACGTCGACCCCTCAGCGATCAAGCCAGCGGACGCGCTCGTGTGCCACAGGACTCGTCTGCCATCGATGCGACAACAGCTATCCGCTCGAGCAGTCGATCTTCGCGTGCCCCGACTGCGGCAAGGGGCTCGACGTCGTTTACGACTACGAGCTAGCCGCAACCCATTTCCGCGACTTCCCCACATCCGAGCGGCCTCAGAACATCTGGCATTTCGAGGAGTTGCTGCCGATCGTTGATGCGGGCGCCCAGTCCCGCGTGGGACGTTACTCCGGCTACACGCCGCTGATCCGCGCAGACCGCCTCGGCGCCGAGCTCGGCCTGGGCAACCTGTACCTGAAGGACGACTCGACATCCCGCCCGAGTCTCTCCTACAAGGACCGCGTCGTCTCGATGGCTGTCGCGCGGCTGCTCGAGCGGGGCGGCACGGAGATCGGCTGCGTGTCAACCGGCAACGTGGGCACGGCTGTCGCGGCGATGGCAGCGAAGGCCGGCGTCGACGCCTACGTCTTCTACCCCAACGCGCTCGAGGAGATGAAGGCCAGGGCGTGCCGCGCGCTCGCGGCGAAGGTCTGCCAGGTCGAGGGCAACTATGACCAGGCGAACCGCCGCTGCCGCGAAGTCGCAGAAACGACGGGCATGGACTTCGCGAACATCACGCTGCGCCCGTTCTACGCGGAGGGCGCCAAGACCGCCGCGTTCGAGATCGTCGAGCAGCTCGACTGGAACGCACCGGAGCACATCGTGATCCCGGCTGCCGGCGGCACGCTCTCCTCGCGTGTTCACAAGGGCCTTGTGGAGATGGCACATCTCGGGCTCTCCGAGACGGGCCAGACGAAGATTCACATCGCTCAGCCGAGCGGATGCAACCCGATCGCCAGCGCGATAATCGCCGAGGAGGCCGAGGTCGTCCCGGTCACGCCGGAGACCGTCGCGCACTCCCTCGCAATCGGTGCGCCCGGGGACGGCTACCTCGTCATCGACGCCGTTCTTTCGCGTGGCGGAACCGGCGGCTTCGCGAGTGACCCCGAGATCTTCGCCGGAATCGACCTGCTCGCCTCGACCGAGGGCCTGCTCACCGAGCCGGCAGGCGGCACGACGATTGCCGTGCTCGAGAAAATGGCTGCGGCGGGAACGTTCGCCCAGGATGAGACGGTGGTGGCGATCATCACCGGCAATGGACTCAAGACGCTCGACGAGCACCCCGACAAGCCCTGGCCCGCGAAGGTCAAGTGCGAGCTCGACGCGATGTTGGAGGCCCTCACCGAGCTGAAGGCCGAGGAGACGCTGCTCAACAGCGCTCAGCGGCTCCTCGGCAGCTAGACGAGTTCCGCCGCGAGCACACGGCCGCCCCCGCCAGTCAGATAGGGTGCAGGTATGGATGACTTCGACGCAGCCCGCGAGCTGGACCTGAGGCGCGCCGAGGCACGGCGCGCGGTAGAGGAGGCCGGCGGCGGCGAGTCAGAGGGTTTTGAGCTCGCCGAGGAGGAACTGATCGAGCACACCTCCCACGGCGATGAGCACGCCAGTACGAGAATCCTGCAGGACTCCGCCGATGACGGCGAGAACGGGGACGCCACCTACGGCGAAGCCGACGAGGAGCTCAAACCCGACTGAGCCCCGACCGTGCGCGCATCAGGGCACACAGCAGGCCCGTTCAGCGCACCGCCCGATCCACTGACCGGCATCACCACCTCGCCGCAACTCCGCTGAGGCTGACCGGTCGTGGCCGTTTGCCCGAGCGTGCCGAGCACACGCACGACTCGAGCGCGCATTCCTCCAGGAATAGAAAGACCCCGCCGAAACGGGGCCTTTCCTTAGCAGGTCGATAAGCCGGAGACTTCTCATGGATGGAGCCACAGAGCTCGGGGGCCTGCCTGAAAGCGGAGGCCCCGATGCTCAATGCCCTGTCTGACTTCATCATTTTCTGCCGTGTGGAGCGGCGTTTGGCCGAGCTGACGTGCAAGGCGTATGAGCGCGATGTGCGGGCCTGCATCGAGTTCCTGCGAGGTCAGGGGATCAGCGCCCTGGTTGAGGTTCGCACCACTGACCTGCGCCGCTTCCTGGCCGATGAGGCGACGCACCGTCCCGCACCGTCGAGCCAGGCGAGGACCGTGGCGGCTGTGAAGTGCTTCTTTCGCTTCTGTGTGGAGAGCGAGCATCTTGACCGTGACCCGGCACACGTGCTTCGCACGCCCAAGAAGCGCGAAGCGCTTCCGGATGTGCTCGACCGCAAGGAGCTGTCGCGACTCCTGGATGTTCCCGCCCGTGAGGGCATCTGGACGCGGGTCCATGCCGGCAAGGTGCAGCGCGACCGACTGCTGCTCGCCCTATTCGCCTACGGCGGGCTGCGCCGCTCGGAGCTGCTCGGCCTTGACTGGGACGACGTGGACCTCGATCGTCGGCTGATCCGTGTGCGCAACGCCAAGGGCGGACGCCAACGGGTCGTGCCGATCCACCCGGGCCTCGTGCCGCTGTTCGTGGAGTACGCCGCAACGCGCGACGCGGAAGGGGACCCCGCGCTGTTCGTCGGCGTCCAGGGCAAACGCCTCTCCCCCACGATCATGGCCGTGACGTTCCGTCGCTACACCGACGCCGCGGGGGTCTCTCGGCGCAAGCACGTAACCCCGCACACGCTGCGCCACGTGTTCGCGACCGAGCTGCTGAGCGCGGGCGCGAACCTGCGCCAGATTCAAGAGCTGCTCGGACACAAGCACCTGGACTCAACGCAGCGCTACACACGTGTGAACGCCCACCAGCTGCACGGTGCGATCAAGCGGCTCTCCTGGGCGCAGGCAGCGACGGGTTCAGGTTCCGCGGGCAGACAATCAGGCGGGCCCGACCGAGCAATCACCGGCGCGGCGTAGGGTCGCTCGATGACGGCGCCCAAACGCTCTGACGAGCAGACCACGAGCGCAGGCGGGGCACGTCCGGTTCGCCGACGCTGGCGTGACTACAAGACCCCGGCGGGTCGCAGTCCGGTCGAGGCGTTCATCGACGGTCTCTCCGATGACGACGCGGCGGCCGTGTTCGCCGGGATGCAGGACGTCCGCGACCAGGGGCTGCGCGCCGCCCGCCATCTCGACGGCGAGATCTGGGAGGTCAGGGTCGACGGCGACCGGGTGATCTACCGCATCCTGTTCGCCCCGGAAGGCAGCCGTGGCCAGATCCTCCTTGCGCTGGAGGGGCTCAACAAGAAGACGCAGAAGACCCCGCCGGCCACGATCGCCCTGGCGAAGCGACGCCTCGCCGACTGGCGGCGACGAGGAGATGAAAAGCGCGCCGCCCGTCACTCTCGGTCTTCCTGACCGACGACCACGTTGCTACTATCTCCGTTAAGAGATACCATGCAAGATATCCGCGAACCAGACAGCAGGCGAGGCCGATGCCCACACAAGACTTCCTAGAGCAGATGATCGACAAGCGCACCGAGCGCAACCCCGAGTTTCCTCGGCTCCTTGATGCAGCTCGCCGGCGCCGCGAGCTACTGCGCACACTCGCCGGCCAGCGCGAGGAACAGCAGCGGACTCAGACCGCGATCGCCGCGGCGATGGACACATCGCAGTCCTTCATCGCGCGCCTGGAGAGCACGGCCGTCGACGCGAAGATGTCAACCGTGGACCGCTACGCGGAGAGCCTGGGCTTCGTCGTGCAATACCACCTCATTCCCGCGGCCGAGGCAGAGGATGCGCCCTCGGTCATCGTCGGGTAGAGGCAAAGCTGCGGCCGAGCCCGCAGCAACGTCGGCCGCTCGCCCACTCGCGCCTTCACCACTCCGCCGGTGGCGGGCCGGGCTGCCAGGTCCTCTCTACGCCGCCCCCCTGCTGGCGGAGCTTCTGGGCGTACGCGTCGAGCTGATGGTGGAACGCAAGCTCTTCGCGGGGGTCCTGGCCCCCATCGTCGATATCGGCTCTCCAGACGGCCAGAGCGTAGAGCGTCTCGGCCTGTGACTCGTCGGCCCACCAACCC
>Ga0182013_10004701_pt1 | contig 16252 bp, 12 predicted proteins | sample 612S2MmetaG_FD_120487 | JGI IMG/M metagenome (GOLD analysis project Ga0182013, IMG submission 120487) | Permafrost microbial communities from Stordalen Mire, Sweden - 612S2M metaG | ecosystem: Environmental > Terrestrial > Soil > Wetlands > Permafrost | place: Sweden: Stordalen | collected...
AGCGGTTGTCGGTGAGCCGCTGGCCATTGATCACGTAGGCCGATGGGCCGCGCTGCTGCGCGCAGGGAATGCTGCCGGCCAACTGCGATTGGCCCGGCACCACGCCGGCGCCCAGACCGAGCAACTCTGCGAAGTTGCGACCGTTGAGGGTAAGATTGCGAACTGCCTCCTGCATGCGCAGATTGGAGACCGTCGAGGTTTCGGTGTCGAATTGTACTGTTGTGTCTTCGACCTCGACTGTCTCAGTAGCCGCGCCGAAAGTCAGCAAGAACTCGCTTGAGATGCGCTGTGCGACTTCGTGATGGACATGCTTCAGGATTCCGTTGGATCCTGTGGCTTCCACCTGCACGTCATAGTCGCCTGGAGTGAGCGGCGGCGATGCAAAGATGCCCTAGCCGTCGCTGGTTGTTTTCGTTACGATGCCTGTTGCGATGTTCTTGAGGGCCACGTGCGCCTGACCGATTACAGCTCCCGATGCGTCTTTCACCTGGCCGGTGATGACGCTTTTTTCCACCTGAGCGAACAACGGCAGCGGAGCTACCGCTCTTAGCGAAGAGTGCGGAAGAGAGCTCAACAACAACACGGCCGGGAAGGCGCCGGAGTGGAGGCGACAATTTCAGCCCTCGGATTGTCGCTGCTGCCCTGCATCTATTTCGATTCAGCAATAAGCCGGGTGTGATGTCAAGCGAAACCTGCGGCAATGTTCGCCTCGCGCCTGTAGAAATGCTTGACAGGAATGCTGCCGGTGGGCATGATCAATCTTGGAAGTATTGCGAATAAATTTAGGACGCAGCGCATTCTTCTGACCGTTATGACTACGCAACCTCTATTCCGCCTTTGTACAGGCTTGTATCCGGCTGGTGTGGATGCGGTGAAGATGCGGTCCTGACGCGACCCAGCTTCGACGTTTCAAGGCCCTGAATGGTCTCCCGCCCACGAGATAATCTCCGTGGGCTTTTCTATTGCGCAGCTGTGCTCAACAGCGGGAAGAGGCGAACTGAATGAAGCCGTTTCACATCATGGCCAAGCCGCACGGTCCGATCTGCAATCTTGATTGCACATACTGCTATTACCTGGAAAAGGAAAATCTCTACGCGGCCAGCGGACGCGACTACCGCATGAGCGAGAGCGTGCTGGAAGCGTACATTCGGCAGTTCATTGCGGCGCAGCCCGCTCAACACGTCAGCTTTGCCTGGCAGGGCGGCGAGCCTACGCTGCTCGGCATCGGTTTCTTTGAGCGCGCGATTGAGCTCCAGAAAAAACACGCAGGCGGCAAGACCATCGACAACGCCTTCCAGACCAACGGGACGCTGCTCGACGACAAGTGGGGCGAGTTTCTCGCCCGAAACCGCTTCCTCATCGGCGTCTCCATCGATGGCTCTGAGCATTTGCACGATGCCTACAGGCTCGACAAGGGCGGCAAGCCCACGCATGCACGTGTCCTGCGCGGCCTTGAGATTCTGAAGAAGCACGGGGTCGAGTTCAATACACTCACCGTGATCAACCGCAAAAACTCCTATCATGCGCACGAGGTCTACCGCTTCCTCAAGAGCCTCGGCAGCAAATATCTGCAGTTTATTCCGATTGTTGAACAGGTCGCGGAAGCGCCCGACCCCAATGGACTTGTGCTCATCAAGCCGTTTTCGCGCCAGAAGTCCGCGGTCTCCGAGTGGTCTGTGGAATCGCTGCAGTTCGGCAAGTTCCTCAGCGACGTTTTTGACGAGTGGGTGTTGAGCGATGTGGGCAAAGTATTTGTGCAGGCATTCGACGTCGCACTCGAATCCTGGGCCGGGCTTCCGCAGTCGCTGTGCGTCTTTGCACCCACCTGCGGCCAGGCACCGGTCATCGAGCACAATGGCGACTTTTACTCCTGCGATCATTTCGTCTATCCGGAGAACAAGCTCGGCAACATCATGAACAAGTCGATTGCAGGGTTAATGAATACGCAGCAGCAATTCCGTTTCGGTGCTGCGAAGGCCATCCTTCCAACTGACTGCCAGCAATGCGATGTGCGCTTTGCCTGCAATGGAGAATGCCCGAAGCACCGGTTCACCTCAACCGCTTCGGGCGAGTACGGGCTGAACTATCTGTGTGCGGGCTACAAGCACTTCTTCCATCACATCGATCCCTACATGCGTTTCATGGCCAATGAGCTTCGAGCCGAGCGCGCGCCTGCGCGCGTGATGAGCTGGGCTCGCACGCAGGGACCGCGCGCTTTCAATGGTGCAGCAAGGAGAGAATCGCATGCTCCCTTTCTCGCCTAGCCGTGTCTGCTGTTGTTGATCCCGCATTCGCTTTTGCATTGATCGGTTGTTGCGCATACGCCCAAAGTGTATGATGCCTCCTGCTGTTCTCTCACTCATTCAAACGATCATTATGGAGACCCGGACAACTGAGATTTCACGGCAGGTTAGTCTTCTGCTCTCGAGCGCCATGGTCCTCAGTTCATGGAGCCCATCCAAGGCCAGCGAGAATCAGACTAAGCCCCAGTCGCCGACCGTGCCAATGCATGAAGTGCCGGAAGGTGGTTGGCCGGAGCCTCCCAAAGCGCCGACCGGAGCGCCCAACGTCGTCGTGATTCTCATCGACGATGTGGGCTTCGGCGCGACCAGCGCATTCGGCGGTCCCATCAACACGCCCAACTTGCAGCGGCTGGCCAACGCCGGGTTGCGTTACAACAGTTTCCACATAAACACGCTTTGCTGCCGACGTGCGCCGCGCTGCTCACCGGTCGCAATAACCATCAGGTTGGCTTTGGTTCCATTGCCGAGTGGTCTGCGCCTTATCCTGGCTACAATACCGTGCTGCCCAAGAGCGCGGCCACCATCGCAGAGGTGCTCAAGGAGAACGGCTATTCGACATACGTCTGCGGCAAATGGCACAACACGCCGATATGGCAGTGAGTCCCGCAGGTCCCTTCGACCGCTGGCCCACCGGCCTCGGCTTCGAAAACTTTTATGGCTTCAATCAGGCGGCGGATGACCAAGTAATATCCCCGCATCTACAACGACACGACTCCGGCTGAGCCTGCAATGACGCCCAGGGAAGGCTATCACTTCACCACCGACATCGCAGACTACGCCATCGACTGGCTGCATCAGCACGATGCCGCGGCGCACGACAAGCCGTTCTTCATCTACTTCGCTACCGGCGCTACACATGAGCCGCATCAGGTTCCCAAGCTGTGGGTGGATCACTACAGCGGCCGCTTTGATCGCTGTTGGGATGTTGTTCGCAAGGAAGCGTTCGAGCTGCAGAAAGCCAAGAGTCTGATTCCCGCCAACACCGATCCCACGCCGCGCCCCGATGGTCTGCCCGCATGGGACTCTCTCAGCGACGAGCAGAAGAAGCCGCTCGCGCATGAAGCCGAGGTCTATACCGGATTCACCGAACAGACCGACTTCGAGGTCGGCCGACTGCTCGATGCCATTCACGAAGAAGGCCAGCAAGACAATACGGTCATCTTCTGAATCTTTGGCGATAACGGCGCGAGTACCGAGGGCGGTCCCGAAGGCCACGACGCGCGCGACGTTACCGGCAAGCCCAAGACCATCGAAGAGCGCAACGATATTGCCGAGTTGCTGGGTAGCGAACTCGATATGAACCACTACGCGGCTTCGTGGGCGTGGGCGCTCAACTCGCCCTTCGTCGGCACCTATCGGGACGCAGGGCACATGGGCGGCACACGGACCCGCCGGTTGTCTGCTGGCCCGGACACATCAAGCCCGGCCTCCGCGGGCAGTTCTCGCATGTAAACGATATTGCGCCGACCATTTATGACATTGCCGGCATCAAGTTCCCTGAGGAAGTGAATGGCGTCAAACAGATTCCTCTGGAAGGCACGAGTCTCGCTCACACCTTCGACAATCCCGATGCGCCACGCGCCATACATTGCAATACTTCACCACCAGTGGCAACCGCGCCATCTACAAAGACGGCTGGTGGGCCGGGAACCGCTTCCACTCCACATGGGAATCGAACTTCTACGCGAACGCTACGGACCAGGACATCGATGCGCGCCCATGGGAACTCTACAACCTGAACGAAGAGTTCAGCCAGGCGCATAATCTCGCCGGCGAGTATCCTGACAAGCTGAAGGAATTGCTGAGAGTTTTCGATGAAGAAGCCCCGCGCAATCACGCTTATCCGATTTTGCCGACGCGTTCATCACCGCTCGATGCCAAGCTGAAGGATAAGACCGTCTTCCCGTATCGCGCCGGGGTGGAGCGTGTGCCGCTGCGTTATGCCCCTGGCCTCCGCGGCCACAAAGAGGGTGATGGCTCCCAAAACGCTTGTATGAAGACGAATACGCGCGCCGGCACCGTTAGCCAGCACGGTGGATCGACGCTTGCAACAATTCTCGCCGGCTTCATAGCCTTTTGCTCGTAGCCGCTCAGCACTGCCCGTCATGAATATTTCAAAAGATGCGCGCCGAGGAGAATACGAAGGAAGTATCTCAGGCTCTAAGGAAGACGAAAACCATCAGCCGGCGGATTTAAGGTTCAATTAAGGTTTCATCGGCCACCATAAGAACGAGCAGCTGAGAGGATGCCCGGCAGCCGGATCACAACGTGCCGATTTAGACGAGAATCGTAAGCGAATCAAGTGACCACAAGGAGAAGCAACATGCGCAAAACCCGGAACTTCCTGCCGCAGATCCTGATGGCCCTTTCGGCCTGCATCCTTCCCGCCTCCGCCCAGACCAACTGGAAGGTCCTCAACATATTTCATGTTGGCGGAGCCGGCGGTTGGGATTACGTCACAACCGATGCGCAAAACCATCGTCTTTTCGTGACGCGCAGCACGCACACAATGGCGATTGATGAGGAAACCGGCAAAGTGCTGGGCGACATTCCCGGCCAGATTCGCTCGCATGGCGTAGCTCTGGTTCCAGCGCTTGGCCGCGGCTTCATTACGGACGTGGGCGGAGCCGGCGCGATCGTTGTATTTGATTTGAAAACATACACTGTGCTCGGCAAGATTCCTGCCGTTCCCGACGCCGATGGCATCATCTATGACGAGAAACTCAATCGTGTGCTGGCGGTCTCAGGGGATGGCAATGAACTGCTGACGTTCAGCCCCGATATCGATCCAAAGACCGGCAGACTTGACCCGCCGGTCCCGCTCGGCGGAGCGCCCGAATTCTTAGCGGCTGACGCTACGGGCAAGGTGTATATCAACCTTGAAGACAAGGATTTGGTGGTCGTCGTCGATCTGAACACGCGGAAGGTGCTTGATCGCTGGCCCGTTGCTCCGGGAGGGCATCCGGTAGGCATGGCGATTGATCCGGCGACACACAAACTGTTCATCGGATGCCGCAATCCGCAGGTGCTGGCGATGATGAACGCCGAGACAGGCGCGATCGAGAACTCGTTGCCGATCGGCGCAGGCGTCGATGCAACGCGCTTCGACGAGGGCCACGCATTTGCCAGCACCGGCGATGGCACCCTCACGGTAGCATCGGAGAAAGGCGGAAAGTGGGTCGTAGAGCAGACGGTCAAGACGCCTGAGGGAGCGCGTACCATGGGACTGGACCCCACGACGCACCGGATTTTCCTCCCCACAGCCGAACTCGAGCCTCAGGCCAGCGGCAGACGCAGACCAAAGCCGGGAACATTCATGATTGTTGAAGTCGGGCACTGATTCACGAGGATGAAGATTCTCTCGAAAATGCAAAGCAGTTTCTTCCTCATCGGCGGCATGCTGGCGGCCTTGCTCGGCAGCGCGGTCATCGCACCGGGCCAGGCTTCTGCGCCCGATGCAACCACTGCTGCCCCGCCGATGGTAATTACGCTCGATGAGGCGATTCATCGCGCGCAGTCAAGCGATGCAAACTACGCCGCCGCCGTTGCCGCGGGCCGGTCAGCAGCCCTGGACCGCAACATTGCGTACGCCGATTTGTTGCCGAACGCTGTGTATCACAACCAAGGTCTCTACACGCAGCCGAATGGAGAGAAGAACCAGGCTGGCCAGGGGGTGTCGTCCCAGCCGGCACCGCGGTTCATCGCCAACAATGCCGTGCGCGAATACGCCAGCCAGGTGAGTATCAATGAGACTCTGGGTCTATCGAGCGTTGCAGCGGTGCGCCGCGCGCAGGCCCTGGCTGCGCAATCAGCTGCCGAGCAAGAGATTGCGCGTCGGGGTCTGGTGGCCGCAGTCGTGTCGCTGTTCTCCGAGTCGCTAGCGGCCGATCACAAGCTGCTTGTTGCCGAGCGCGCGCGCCAGGAGGCTGCGGACTTTACCAAACTCACGCAGGAACGTGAGCAGGCGCGTGAATCAGCGCACGCCGACGTGATCAAGGCGCAGCTTGAAGAGCAGAAGCGGAATCGCGATCTCGAGGATGCCCAGGTTGAAGCCGAGAAAGCGCGCCTCGAATTGGGTGTGTTGCTTTTTCCCGATCCGCGCACGGCGTATACGCTCAGCGCTTCAGATGCTCCGCCGCCTCTGGCTTCACGCGAGGAGATTGATGCAGCGGCCGCGAAGAATAATCCCGAACTGCAAAGCGCATTCGAGGCTTTGCGGGCGAGCAATGCCGATGTGCTGGCGACACGGGGTTCGTATTTGCCGGATATTGCCCTCAACTATACCTATGGCATCGATGCACCGCAGTTTGCCGTCAATGGCCCGGACGGCGTGCGAAATCTTGGCTATTCGGCAATGGTGACGGTCGACCTTCCCGTTTGGGACTGGTTCAATACGCAGCGACGCGTGAAACAGAGCGAAATTGTGCGCCAGTCAGCGCAGGTTGCGCTGAGTGCAACACAGCGCCAGCTGATCGCCAGGCTCGGTGAGGCATATTCTGAGGCCGCAACGGCGCGCGATGAGCTCGCATCGCTCGATCTGAGTGTTTCGACGGCTGCCGAAAGCCTGCGGCTGACTAAGATGGCCTACACGGGTGGCGAGGCAACAGTGCTCGAGGTTGTTGAAGCGCAAAATACTTACTTCGTCGCGCAGAATGCTCGCGAGGATGGGCGGGTGCGGTACGAAGCCGCTCGCGCCAAGCTGCAAACTCTCACCGGAACAATGTGAACGATGAAGAAGTTGATGAAGCCCGCCTTGAGATCTTTCGACGTGCGCCGGCCAGCAGTAGTTTTGCTGACGGCTACTCTTGTGCTCCTGCCGGGTTGCAAGAAAGCAGCCGAGCCCGAATCTCTGGTCACGGTTCAGGTAGAGCAGCCGGAGCACGGTTCCATCTCTGAAGCGATTACCGCCGACGCCGTGCTCGCACCCATTGCGGAAGCGGCCATCGAACCAAAGATCAGTGCGCCGGTCAAGAAGTTCTACGTGGAACGCGGCGAGCGTGTGCATGCGGGTGAACTGCTGGCAGTGCTCGAAAACGCCGACCTTACAGCAGCAGCCCTCGACAATCAGGGCGGCTATGAAGCGGCGCAGGCGTCCTTCGCCACTGCAACCAAGGCACAGGTTCCCGAGGACCAGCTCAAAGCCGAGACCGACCTGGCGCAGGCCAAGGCTAATCTCGGCTTGAATCAGAGTATCGTGAAAAGCCGCAAACAGCTTTTCGCCGAAGGTGCAATTCCCGGTCGGGACCTGGACACTGCCGAATCGGTGCTCGTACAGGCACAGGCTGCATACGATGCCGCAGCAAAACACCTCGAGTCGGTGCGAGCGGTAACGCACGAAGCGGCTCTCCAGCAGGCGCATGGCGACCTCACTTCAGCCGAAGGCAAGCTAAAGGGCGCGCAAGCGCAGTTAAGTTACTCGGAGATTCGCAGTCCCATCGAAGGATTTATAACCGACCGGCCGCTCTTTGCGGGCGAGACTGCTGCGGGAGGTACCGCGCTGATCACGGTGATGGAAACGAATACTCTGGTGGCCAAAGCGCACATTGCGCAGGCCCAGGCCCAGCGGTTGAAGATCGGCAGCGACGCTGAGGTGCACGCTCCCGGCGTGGACGACGCGATTCCGGCGAAGGTGTCGATGATCAGCCCCGCCCTCGACCCCGGCAGTACCACGGTCGAAGTCTGGTTGAAGATCGATAACCGCCCGGGCAAGCTGAAGGTGGGCACGCCGGTGAAAGTCACAATCACCGGCAGGACCATGGAGAACGCAATGAAGGTTCCGCTGCCGGCAATATTGACGTCTGAAGACGGTTCCAAGTCGGTGATGGTCGTCGACGCGTCTGGCAAAGCGCAGCAGAAAAAAGTCACGCTCGGAATCAGTGATGGCGACGACATTCAGGTGCTGAGTGGCCTCGGCGCGACGGATCAGGTGATTACGGGCGGCGCATACGGTCTCGATCCCGGCACCAACGTGAAAATCGGGAACGCCGGTGAAGATGACTCGGGCGGCGGAGACGATAAGTGATGTCCAGCGACCCTCGTATCTCCGAATCGGCGCCTGCCGGTGATAATTCGTTCTGGGTGGCGCGATTCACTCGCACCATCTTTTTCTTTGCTGTCGTGCTCACGGTGGCAGGGGTCTATCTGGCCTTCAAAGTGCCGGTCTCGGTCTTTCCTGAGACCAACTTTCCACGTGTCATAATCGCGGTCGACAACGGCGTGATGCCTGTCGAGCAGATGGAAGTGACCATCACGCGTCCCATCGAGGACGCCATCAACTCCGTGCCTGGCCTCGAAACCGTTCGCTCCACCACGAGCCGCGGCTCTGCCGAGGTGAGTTTGTTCTTCGATTGGAACGTAGACATGGTGACCGAGCTGCAGCTGGTCGACGCAGCTATTTCAATGGTGCGCCAGTCCCTGCCGCCAACGGTGAACATTACCACCAGGCGTCTCACGTTTGCCAGCTTTCCGATTCTTGGCTACAGCCTCACCTCGGCCACCGTGCCCTTGACGCAGCTATGGGAGATCGCCACCTACGACCTCAAGCCACCGCTCAACCGCGTGGCCGGAGTGAGCACGGTAATCGTGCAGGGCGGCCAGATACCGGAATTTCATGTTGTACCGAACCTCGCGTTGATGCAGACGGCGGGCGTGACCGTCCCCGATCTGGTCGGCGCAATCGAGGCCTCCAACATTGTGGAATCGCCGGGCCTGTATGAGGCGAACCATCAGCTCATCCTCGGCCTGGTTGGCGCCCAAACACACAATGCCGACGACATTCGCCAGCTTGTGGTGAAGACCACGGCCGCGGGTGCGCCGGTGCGAGTGGCGGACGTCGCGACCGTGGAAGCTGGCACGCAGCCTGTCTATACCACCGTGACTGCCGACGGGAAAACTGCAGTGCTTTTGAGCTTCATGCGTCAGCCCGAAAGCAACACGGTGGCCGTGGCCGACGCGGTGGCCGCGGAGGTGACGGAACTGCGCAAGAAGCTGCCGCCGGGCGTGAAACTCGACGTGTTTTACGATCAGTCGCAACTTGTCCGCGACTCGATTTCGAGCGTTCGCGACGCCATCTTCATCGGTCTCGTGTTGGCGTGCGTCATCCTTTTCCTGTTTCTTCGCGACTGGACCTCCTCGCTCATTGCCAGCCTGGTCATTCCGGTTACGATGGCCGCCGCGATCGCCGTTCTCTGGGTCATGGGAGAGAGCTTCAACCTGATGACGCTCGGCGGGCTGGCCGCCGCCATTGGTCTGGTCATTGACGATGCGATCGTTGTCGTCGAGAACATCGTGATGCATCGCGACAACGGTGAGTCGCGCGCTGAGGCCGTGCGCAAGGCTCTACGCGAGCTGACCATACCGCTCATCGGCTCGACGATTACGCCGGTCGTCGTCTTTCTTCCTCTGGTTTCGGTGAGTGGCGTTACAGGCCTGTTCTTTCGCGCACTGGCCGTGACCATGACCTCCGCGTTGCTCACGTCCCTGGCCCTTGCTTTGACCTGGACGCCCGGCCTGAGCTACGTGCTGCTTCGCACCGGGCCCAAACAAGGGGGCCATGAGCACAGCGCAGGTAAGCTGCTCTCCGCCGTGCTCCGCGTTCATCGTCGCGTACTCGAGTGGGCGCTCGCCAAGCCACTCTGGGTGGGCGCCATCTGTATGCTGCTGGTGCTCGGCACCTGGGCTGGCTACCGGGCCCTTGGCTCCGATCTTCTGCCCCTCATGGATGAGGGGGGATTCATTCTCGACTACATCATGCCCGCGGGCAGCTCGCTGGCTGAGACAGATCGCGTGCTCGATCATGTGGAGCGCATCCTCCACACGATCCCCGAGGTCGAAAACACCTCGCGGCGGACCGGACTGCAACTTGGCTACGCAGCAGTTACCGAAGCCAACACCGGCGATTTCACCATCAAGCTCAAGGCCGGGCGCAGCCGATCGGTCTGGGATGTGATGGACGAGGTCCGCCGCCGCATCAAGACCACCGAACCTGAGCTTGACATCGAGCTGACGCAGATCTTGCAGGACAATATCAACGATCTTTCCAACGCACCCGAACCCATCCAGGTAAAGATATTCTCCAACGATGAGGGGCTCCTCACGCAGATCGGACCGCGAGTCGGCGACGCCCTCGTCAAGATTCCGGGGGTCGTCGACGTCGAGAACGGCATTGAAAACACCATTAGCGGCCCGGCCACGAATTTTCAGATCGATCCTTCAGTGGCTTCTCGTCTTGGCTTCACGCCTCAGGAAGTGAGTGAAGATGCAAAGTCGATCCTCGATGGCATCCCCATCAGCGCGCCGCTCATAGCCAACGGACGGCAATTTACCATTCGCGTGCGCATGGGCGACGAGACCCGCGTTTCGCTCGATGCAGTCCGGGACACCGTATTCAACAGTTCCTCTGGCCACACGGCAACGCTCGGCTCACTGGCTGACGTTAAGCAACTCCCTCCGCAAAACGAGATTCGGCGGGAAAATCTCCAGCGCCACATCGTTGTCACCGCAGGCCTCGAGGGATCCGATCTCGGCACCGCCATTACCAAAGTCAAGCAAACCGTCGCCGCCCTCCACCTGCCCTCGTCCGTGCGCGTCGAGTACGGCGGGACCTATGAAGAACAACAGAAGTCCTTCCACGATCTGCTGCAGGTCTTGCTCCTTGCCCTGGCGCTCGTTTTTGGAGTTCTGCTCGCCGAGTTCCGCAACTTCGAAGCGCCGATCGCTATTCTCACCTCTTCGGTGCTGTCCATTGCGGGAGTGATCCTGGCGCTGCTCATCACGGGAACGACATTCAATGTGGCTTCGTTCATGGGGCTCATCATGGTGATCGGCATCGTGGCCAAGAACGGCATCCTGCTGCTCGATGCCGACGAGAGGTACCGCGCCGAGGGCGTCTCGGCCAGAGACGCCATGCTTCATGCCGCGCAGCGCCGCTTGCGTCCCATCGTAATGACGGCGCTTGCCGCAGTTTGCGGCATGCTGCCATTGGCCTTTGCGCTCGGCTCCGGCTCGCAAATGCTTCAGCCCCTGGCCATATCAGTAATCGGCGGACTATCGATCAGCATGGTCCTCAGTCTCGTCGTCACTCCACTGGTCTACTATCTCCTCACGCGTAACCACACACCGGCCCAAGAAGAAGTGGCATGATTATATGTGAGTGGCTTATGTCAACAGATCGCCGACATGACTAAAGGTCTTGCCTGCGAGGTCGGGCGTGCGGTACCGGCTAGAAAGCGAATCGGGCTCGTGCGAGTGCTGGTTGTGGAAGACGAAGAGCGGCTGGCCGAGAATGTCGCCGGCATTCTGCGCGACCATGCGCTTTGTGCAGTGGATATCGCGCGCGATGGCGAGGAGGGGTTGTTTCAGGCCTGCTCGGCTTCTTATGACCTTCTGGTGCTCGACCTGATGCTCCCCAAGCTGACGGGTTTGGAATTGCTCAAGAGATTCCGCAGTGAGGGCAGAAACTCGCCGGTGCTTGTTCTCACAGCCCGCGACGAGAAGGAGACCGTCGTCGAACTGTTGAATGCGGGCGCGGACGACTACCTCACGAAGCCGTTCGACCTGGGCGAGTTTGTTGCCCGCTCGAAAGCGCTGCTGCGTCGCGGCAAGGGCGAACATTCACCGGTAATTCAATCCGGTCCACTTGAAGTCAACACGGTCATGCGCGCAGTGAGCGTCGGCGGGAAGCCGATTGCCCTCACCGCCATGGAATATCGCGTGCTCGAGTACCTGGCCCTCCGCCGCGGAGCGCTGGTTTCGAAAGAAGAATTGCTCGAACACCTCTACGACTTCAACTGGGAGCGGTTCGGCAACGTGATCGAAGTCTATATCTCGGGCCTGCGGAGAAAGCTGGAAGGCGGTGCAGGCGAACGGCTCATCCAGACGGTCCGTGGGCTGGGCTATTCGTTGAGCCAGGACAGCGCACTCCCGGCAGCGAAAGCTCAGGGCGAAAGCCTCTAGCCTTGGTTTGATTTTCCTGTGGCAGGAAGCAATGACGAAGTTTTCACTCAAAAACCGTCTGATTTTCGCGGTCGTTTTGTCACAGATTCTGCTGGCGAGTGGGCTGGTTTTTGTAGGCACTTCGCTTGCCCGTCATTCCATACAGAGCGCGTTCGACATTTACCTCGAGGGCCGCGCTCAAAGCATCGCTGCGATCGTCTACTACCCCGATAACGGCAGGCCCGGATTACTGTTCAACGACGCAAAGGTGCCACCGTCATCCCAACACGGGCATCCGGAGGTGTACCTGGTTAGAAGCGACCATGGGGACTTCGAAAAACACACGCTCGGTTTTGATCCGCATGTTTTTGACGGAATCTCGCCGGGGGCACGCTTTTGGAACTTCAAAATGCACGGGGATAGTTTCCGCGCCATCGTGCTGCGCGACGTTGCTATCCAGGACACGGAAGAAGGCGTACCCCTGCCGTTGCCCCGGTTGACGGTTTTCTATGCCGCCTCCACCGGAGGAATCGAGCATCAGATTACCCGCTTGGGAGCGGGGATCGGCGCAGTGAGCCTGCTCGTCCTGGTTCCCACGCTTCTACTGGTCTTGTGGTACCTGCGCAGAGCGCTTGTGCCTCTTCACGATCTGGCCACAGCGGCGGGAGCCATTTCGGTTGAAAGCTGGAAGTTTGAGCCCTCGCAGGCCGCCACATCGACAAAAGAACTCGAACCGCTGATTGGCGCCATTACAACGGTACTCGGCGGGCTCGAATCGGCCTTCACACGACAACGCGAATTCCTGGGGGATGCAGCACACGAGCTGAAAACCTCCCTCGCCATTCTTAAATCGACTTTGCAGACACTTCTGCACAAGCCCAGGCAATTGGCCGACTACGACAATGGCCTGATGGCGATGAGCCGTGACTGCGAGCGATTGGAGCGCCTTCTGAACCGGATGCTGCAGACGGCGCGCGCCGAACAACGCATTGCCGGCGGACACGAGCGCCTGCTGGACCCTATCGACCTGGTATCCTCTTGCGAATCAGCGATCGCACAACTGGCGCAATGCGCTGCGGACAAGCAGATTCACATCGATTTCAGCGCCGCTGGAGAAGTCATGATTCGCGCCGACATCGCAGATCTTGAGTTGATTTGGCTTAACCTTCTGGAGAATGCCATTCAATACAGTCCGCACGGATCAGTAGTTGAAGTGACATGTCGCGCTGATTCCGGCTTGATAACTGTTACGGTGGCCGACTGCGGCTGCGGAATTGAACCGGCCCACCTGGCGCGCATCTTCGAGCGTTTCTATCGCGCCGATTCTTCACGCGCGCGAGCGACTGGAGGATTCGGGCTGGGTTTGGCGATTGCAAAATCGCTGGTCACATTCTACGGAGGGCAAATCCGCGCGGAAAGCTCACCGGGGAAAGGCACCAGGGTCTCGGTGAACCTTCCGCTCGATCGGGAAATATCGAACTTAGCGGGGCAGCAGTGACCCATGCTGCCAAATCTCTCCACTACTCGTCAAAACAGTTCCTTTCTCTCTGCCGCGAGCTGAATCGGCGTGCAGGGCGAAGCACTCGCGCGTAACCTGATCGACCACGGTCAGAATGCGGATGCGGCAACCAATTGGCGACCGCTGCGCAACCAAGTCCATGCTCCATTTCTTGTTCATGCGTACGTTCCGGCCCAGCGGCGCTAAGGTGGTGACATGGCATTGCAAGAATTCCTTTTCGCACTGGCCGGTTTCCCACGAGGCCGATTTCGCCGGGGTCGACCTTCGACTAAGGTGTACCAATGCGGGGACAATCGGCCTCGTTACCCCGATTCTCGATGCTGGGTCAACCTAACATGAATCCGCCTTCCGGCGATGAGCGCTAATCCGCGAGAATTGTGGATTCGCAAATCCTGCGAATCTGTGAAACCACAGAAGACTTTTGTCTACTTGCTCTATAAGTAATCGCGAGGCGCGGGCCGGACGACCAAGGTGCCGAGGTCCTCGATTGGAAATCTCGTCTTCGCGTTAAGCGGTTCCTATCCGACGCAAATCGACCTACTGCAGTGGACGGCGCGGTCACTTCCCTTGCATCACCCGGCCCCAGGGATCGCGTGGCCCCACTGACTTGCGGGCTTGAAGTATCGAATGATTCAATTGACAGATTCAAACACATGTTTTAATCTACTGTTCGATAACGCAGGCCCAAGGGCGGTTGTCGGCGGATAACACGAGACAGGAGCTCATCCGAGCGGCAGGCGAGGGTATTCGAGCAAATCAACCTCACGAACGCAACAGCACGAGCGGTTTGCGATTGAGAAGCAGGCGTCGCTTGGCACGCACCAATAAGGGGTGGATGGGATGGGCACCGAATCAGAAACACCTTCTTCCGCAGAGCCAATCCACTCCGCTGGGCAGATCGGTAACTGGCTGGGCCATGAAATTTAGCCGTTGAGAGCTGTAAAGGAGCAACTACGTGAGTACAAGCTACATACCAGAAGAAACGACGAATCCGCAGCCTTCCGGCGTTCCAACCGGCAGATCTACCAGGCGCAAATTCTGGCCGCTGATTCTCGCCGCCGCGCTCATTGCGGTCGTCATAGTTGCCCTGGTTCGAAAACACAAATCGGCATCGCCGGCTGGCGAGAATCCACTTACCACGCCGAACATCAGGACAGCGACGGTTTATCGCGGCAACATCGCCGAATACATCGAAGCGCTCGGAACCGTGACACCGCTGGCCACAGTCAATTTGTACAGCCAAGTCAGCGGAGAGGTCATTGCGGTCCATTACATAGAAGGGAAAATCGTTCGAAAGGGCGATCCACTGATCGACATCGATCCTCGTCCCTATGAGGCGCAGTTACAGGAAGATCAGGGACAGCTTGAACGCGATCAGGCGGTTCTGAAACAGGCGGAGATCGACCTCGCGCGCTACAAGGAAGCGGCCGCGCAAGATGCGGTGGCAAGACAAACCTATGAAGATCAGGTCCAGACGGTCGAACAAGACCGAGGAACCGTAAAGAACGATCTGGGCCAGGTGGAATATGGAAAGGTCCAGCTAAGCTATTGTCATTTGGTCGCTCCGATCAGCGGAAGGGTTGGCTTGAGACTGGTGGATCCCGGCAACGTCGTTTTTTCGGGCGGTAGCAATCCGATTGTCGTTATCACGCAGTTGCAGCCGATCACAGTCGTTTTCAATGTCGCAGAAGACGACCTCAACAAGGTGCGCTCCGAAGTGACCCATCGTGAGGCCTTGCCCGTAGAAACTTATGACAGAGCTCAACTAAAACGTCTCGCGATTGGCAAGCTACTCACCCTTGACAACCAGGTGGACACATCAACCGGCACGATCCGCTTTCGCGGACAGTTCGACAATGCGGACCTTGCACTGTTCCCCAACCAATTTGTCAACGCTCGCCTGCTCGTTCAGACCTTGCAGGATCAGCTAGTGATTCCAGCAGCAGCGGTGCAGCATAATGGCGTGAACGCCTTCGTCTATGTGGTGCGTGAAGGATCTGTCCATCTGCAACCAGTCGACGAGATCGCTACGGAAGGAGACGACGCAGCAGTTAGCGGATTGCACGAGGGTGACGTGGTTGCGGTCACCGGTTTCGATAAGATCCAGGATGGCACGCGAATTGCGGTTCTAAACACGCAACCTGCCGCGAAAGGCGCCTCTGGTGACAGCGAGATTGGAGTTGTCGGCCAATGAATCCCTCCGGCACATTCATTCAAAGGCCGGTCGCTACCACGCTTCTGATGGCGGCGATCCTCGTGATCGGTCTGGCAGCCTATATCAATTTGCCGGTATCCGCCCTTCCGCAGGCAGACTATCCGACGATCCAGGTTCAGACTTTCTATCCCGGCGCTAGCCCGGACGTGATGGCCTCGTCGGTAACTGCGCCTTTAGAGAGGCAGTTGGGGCAGATGCCGGGGTTGTCGCAGATGACGTCAACCAGTTCCGATGGGAGTTCCATCGTCGTATTGCAGTTCGCCCTGAGCCTAAGTCTGGATG